>ENA-ORXC01000022-ORXC01000022.1-marine-metagenome-genome-assembly--contig:-NODE-22-length-371840-cov-7.005713_pt1 | contig 371840 bp, 395 predicted proteins | sample MGYA00237865_ERZ511478 | MGnify/ENA metagenome assembly ERZ511478
TTTTACGTCGAAATGGCGTGGTCAACATCCCCAACACGGCGGCAAAGATAGCCCAGCCACCAACAAACCCTGTACCCGCCGCCGCCGCGCCAGCGGTGCTAACTGGAACGGCAGGGATGAAGTCCTGCCAAACTGCTTGGAAGGTCTCGGTGTCTGTCATGCGATGCGGCATAAGCATCCGTTCAATCGGAGACGCATCACGCAGTGCAATTAGATTATCGCTTAGTCGCGTATGCCGTGAAATGGTTCGCCGCCACATGGCCTCTTGCCCTTGCATCAGGGGAACCGCCGCCATCGCTTCCAACATTTCTTCGCGGCCAAGCCCATCCTGCAATGCAGTCGCATCAAATTCCTTCACTTGGCGTGATAATTCATCCACCTGACCACCAAGTCGTTGAAGATACTGCTGCGAAAACTCTGGGAATTGGGACAGACCGGCAGCCCCAGCAACCCCGCCTGCAAGGCAAAGCACCCGGATCATATCCGGCATCCCGTTATATCATTCTGTGTCATCTGCTGCCTCAACACATGTTATTTTCGGGCAGCATAACAGAGATTTCGCGACCCGTTAACGTATCTTGAAAAAATGGGCGCTGATCCGCAAGGACCGCGCCCATTCCATCACATCAACGTGCTGTGTTCGCTTATGCGATGCCTTCGTAGATCTTGGTGATCTTTGCGATGGCCTCTGCTGCGGGCATCTCGGTGGCTTCGCCTGTCCGGCGGCAGGTGACTTCGACGACACCGTTTTTGATGCCACGCGGGCCGATAGTGATCCGCCAAGGTAGACCAATCATGTCCATGGTGCCGAACTTGGCACCGGCACGTTCATCACGGTCATCATAAAGCGGCTCTAGACCTGCATCAATGAACTGTTTGTACAGGTCTTCACATGCCGCGTCGCAAGCCGCATCACCTGAACGCATGTTCAAGATGCCGACGTGGAAAGGCGTAACCCCTTCTGGCCAAATGATGCCCTTATCATCATGGCTCGCCTCGATGATCGCGCCCAGTAGACGGGACACACCAATACCGTGCGACCCCATGTGGACAGGCACTTTGCCGCCTTTGCCATCATCGACCAGCGCACCCATTGCATCAGAATACTTAGTCCCGAAGTAGAAAATTTGGCCAACTTCAATGCCACGTGCGGTACGGCGACGCTCCTCAGGAACGTCAGCAAAGACTGCTTCGTCATGGGTTTCATCGGTACGGGCGTAACGACTGGTGAATTCGTCCATGACAGCAGCACATGCAGCCTTATCATCATAATCGATTTCACGGTCACCGAATTTCAGATCGGTGATTTCGCTGTCGTAAAACACCTCTGATTCACCGGTGTCGGCCAGAACAAGGAATTCGTGGGTATCGTCGCCACCAATAGGGCCGGAATCAGCACGCATTGGGATCGCTTGAAGACCCATGCGTTCGTAGGTGCGCAGGTAACTGACCAAGTGACGGTTATAGGCGTGCAGCGCGTCTTCTTTGGTTAGGTCAAAGTTATAACCGTCTTTCATGTAGAATTCGCGGCCACGCATCACGCCAAAACGCGGGCGGACTTCGTCGCGGAATTTCCACTGGATTTGATAAAGCGTCAGCGGCAAGTCTTTGTAGCTAGTGACATGCGACCGGAAAATGTCAGTCACCAGTTCCTCGGCTGTTGGCGTGAACAGCAACTCACGGCCACCGCGGTCTTTGATCCGCAGCATTTCTTCGCCGTAGGCATCATAGCGGCCACTTTCGCGCCAAAGGTCCGCCGACTGGATCGTTGGCATCTGTATGGCGATGTGGCCCGCGCGTGCCTGTTCTTCGTGCACGATGTTTTCGATCTTGCGTAGCACTTTGAAACCAAGGGGCAACCACGAGTAGATACCCGCGCTGGCCTGTTTGATCATGCCTGCCTGCAACATATAGCGGTGGCTGACGATCTGCGCCTCGCGGGGCGTTTCTTTGAGAACGGGGAGAAAGTAGCGGCTCATGCGCATCGGATCGACCTTCTTGGAATAATAAGTTGTTACGGGTGTAATCTGCGTGCGCGCCCCTCGCAAGCGAAGACATGTGCCCAAATGGTCAGCAATCGCCTGATAATTTGCCTGCTACCCTTGCACAGCTTAGCTCCATACCGCATCTAATTGGACAAGTAACAAGGGGTGATAGATGGCGCTGCCAGTTCAACAACAAGCAAAATACTGGGGAATCGTGACGGCTGTCATGCTCGTCGTGCTCTGGTTTTTGGGTGATGTGATCCTTCCTTTTGTGTTGGGTGGCGCGATTGCATACTGTTTTGACCCAATTGCGGACCGGCTCGAGGCGGCTGGGTTTAGCCGCACGGCCGCTGTTACGATCATAACATTGGTTGCCGTTATTCTGTTTATCGTGTTGATCTTGCTCGTAATCCCGACGTTGATTTCGCAAACAACGCAGCTCATCGATACGGCACCACAGTTATTTAACCGCCTTCAGTCTGCACTGACTGAACGTTTCCCGTCTCTTGTTGATTCAGAAAGCACTGTGCGCAAACAGCTATTGGCGATTGGTGAAGCCATCCAATCAAAGGGCGGAGAGCTAATTAACGGCGTGCTTAGCTCTGCGATTGGTTTGCTGAATGTGGTCGTGCTATTGGTAATCGTCCCTGTCGTTGCATTCTATCTGTTGCTTGATTGGGACAAGATGACTGCCCGTATTGATGACCTTTTGCCACGCGATCACGTTGACACGGTTCGCATGCTTGCCCGTGAGATCGACCGCACCCTAGCGTCGTTCATTCGTGGCCAAGGTACAGTATGCCTAATCTTGGGCACCTATTATGCCGTCGCGCTCATGATTGCTGGGCTGAAGTTCGGGCTGATTGTCGGGTTTATTGCAGGGCTGGTTACGTTCATTCCCTACGTGGGCGCGCTGGTTGGTGGGGTGCTCGCCGTTGGGTTGGCCCTTTTCCAATTCTGGGGCGGCACCGAAGTCATCGATGGCGAAACGGTCACCCAAACAACCAACTGGTTGCGGATTGGCATTGTCGCTGGCATCTTTTTCTTAGGGCAATTCCTTGAAGGCAACATTCTGACACCAAAACTAGTTGGCGGCTCTGTAGGGCTTCACCCGGTTTGGCTGCTATTTGCATTGTCAGTGTTCGGATCGCTATTCGGATTTGTCGGAATGCTCGTCGCGGTGCCTGTTGCGGCAGTCATTGGCGTACTGACCCGTTATGGGATAGAGCACTACAAAGGCGGGCGCCTTTACCGCGGACTATCAACGGACGAATAATCATGGCTGATCAACTTACTTTTAACTGGCCAACAGGTGTTGCGCTGGGGCCAAACGATTTTTTCGTGTCCGGCGCGAACGCGCAAGCATTTGCAATGCTAACCGCCCCTCAGTCGTGGCCTGATCGCAAGCTCGTCGTCGCGGGCCCCAAAGGTTGTGGCAAAAGCCATCTGGCACGTATCTTTCAGATACAGACGGATGCGTTAACAATCGACGCGGCGCAACTGCCCGCAGATTTTCAGACCGACGCAAAATTCGTTATTGTCGAGGATATGGAAAGCCTGCCGGAATCATCTGAAGAGGCGATGTTCCATCTTCATAACCATCTACGCAACACGGGCGGCACGTTGCTGATGACGGCGCAAAGCGCGCCAAGCCGTTGGCCCGTCGCCCTTCCCGATCTGGCTAGCCGGATGCAGGCCACGACCGTAACCCAAATCGAAAACCCTGACGACGCACTTTTATCGGCGCTCGTGATGAAGCTGTTTGCAGATCGCCAGATGATGCCCAAACCTGCGCTGGTCCAATATCTGACGACGCGCATTGAACGGTCATTTGCTGCAGCCGCCGACATCGTCGATCGGCTTGACGAAGCCGCTCTCACAACTGGTCGCAAGATCAACAAGGCGCTCGCTGCGGACCTGCTGGACAACTAACGCGCGTACCGCGATAATTGTCACAAAGCCGCAATACATGCGGCGCATAAGGCCGTTATGAATACAGCAAACTTTCTCGAAGCAGATTTTCCTGCCGCGACCAAACTTGATCTAGATATCACGACGCCAGCGCGTTTCTACAACCGCGAATTAAGCTGGCTTGGCTTTAACTGGCGCGTGCTGGAAGAGGCCGAAAACACGCGCGTACCCCTATTGGAACGGCTGCGCTTTCTATCAATTTCAGCGACCAACTTGGACGAATTCTTTAGCGTCCGTGTCGCTGGCCTGCGTGAACTCGCGAATGCCGGCAACGTCACGCCGGGCATTGATGGCCTTACGCCTGCAGAACAGTTGGTTTTGATTGATGCTGACGCCCGAAATCTGATGGCACGTCAGCAAAGCGTCTTTACTGTTTTGCAGTCAGAAATGGCGGACCAAGACATCCACTTGCTCACGCAAAAAGACCTAAGCGACAGCGATATCACCTACCTCGAAGACGTGTTTTTGGAACAAGTGTTCCCGGTTCTATCACCGCTGGCGATTGACCCTGCCCACCCGTTTCCGTTTATCCCGAACGAAGGCTTTGCGCTTGCGCTGCAGCTTGAGCGCCCCAGCGACAAACGCGGCCTGCGCGCGTTGCTACCAGTGCCAGCCCAGATTGACCGGTTCATCGCGCTACCCTCTGAAGAAGGAAACAGGTTCCTCCCGCTCGAAGAACTACTGCTGCTGCAGATCGGCCAGCTATTCCCAGGTTATAAAGTCAAAGGCAATTGCGCATTCAAAGTGCTGCGCGACAGCGATCTTGAGGTCGAAGACGAAGCAGAAGATCTGGTACGGGAATTTGAAGTCGCGCTTAAACGCCGCCGCCGCGGTGAGGTCGTACGCTTAAAAATCTCAGCCGAGGCACCTGCGGCGCTGCAAACCCTGATCATGTCTGAACTGCACGTCACCTCTGAGGCGGTCGTCGAAGTGGACGGCATGATCGGCATTTCTGACCTGAGCGAATTGGTTCTCGACAGTAGACCCGATCTTCTTTGGCCTTCGTTTTCGCCGCGCGTACCAGAGCGTGTCCAAGACCATGACGGCGACATGTTCGCAGCGATCAGCCAAAAAGATATGCTGCTGCACCATCCATACGAAACCTTTGATATGGTGGTCCGGTTCCTTCAGCAGGCCGCGCGCGATCCCGATGTCGTTGCGATCAAGCAAACCCTTTACCGGACTTCCAAGCGGTCCCCAATTGTTGAGGCCCTGTGCGAAGCCGCCGAAGATGGCAAATCTGTCACCGCGCTGGTCGAACTGAAAGCCCGCTTTGACGAGGCTGCCAATATCCGCCAGTCGCGTCGTCTCGAACGCGCTGGTGCACATGTGGTCTATGGCTTCCTGAACTACAAAACACATGCGAAGATCAGCACTGTCGTCCGCCGCGAGGGCGACAAACTGGTCACATACACGCACTTTGGAACCGGCAATTATCACCCGATCACAGCACGGATTTATACCGACCTGAGCCTGTTCACTTGCGACGCAAAGCTGGGCCGTGATGCAACCAAAGTCTTTAACTACCTGTCTGGATATGCCCAGCCAGAGACGCTTGAAAACCTTGCGATTTCGCCGCTAAGTCTGAAACAAACCTTGCTAGATCGCATCGCAGCCGAGGCGGATAACGCGCGCGAAGGCAAACCCGCAATGATCTGGGCAAAGATGAACTCTTTGATCGAATCCGATGTGATTGATGCGCTTTATGCAGCATCGCAGGCGGGTGTAAAAATCAGCCTCGTGATCCGTGGTATCTGTGGCCTTCGGCCTGGGGTCGAAGGACTGTCTGAGAATATCAGAGTTAAATCTATTGTCGGGCGTTTCTTAGAACACTCGCGGATCGTGTGTTTCGGTAATGGGTCTGACCTGCCATCGAAAAAGGCGAAGGTCTATATCAGCTCTGCCGATTGGATGGGACGCAACCTGAACCGACGTGTTGAAACACTAGTCGAAATCAAGAATGCCACCGTCAAGGCACAGATCGTTAGTCAGGTTATGGCTGCGAATATGGCTGACGTCGCGCAAAGCTGGGTGATGGCGGCAGACGGCAGTTTCAGCCGTGCGATCATACCCGAAGGCGAGTTCGCCTTTAATTGCCACCGTTTCTTTATGGAAAACCCGTCTTTGTCTGGTCGCGGTTCAGCAGGTGCATCTGACGTCCCGAGGTTGACGCATACCGACGATTGACCGATACCTGAAGGGGTAGAATACGGGGATCACATGACGACACAACCAGATCCGGACACCATTGATTGGGGTCCTTTTGGGCGACCACTGTTCGAAGATGCAGCGGCCAAAAACCTTAGTCGTGTTGGCGTCATTGACGTTGGTTCTAACTCGGTCCGTTTGGTCGTGTTTGACGGCGCGGCGCGGTCGCCCGCCTATTTCTACAACGAAAAGATCATGTGCGCCTTGGGCGCTGGCCTATCTGAAACTGGCCACTTAAATCCCGAGGGCCGCAAACGCGCGCTTTCCGCAATTCGCCGCTTTGCAGCCTTGGCCGAGGGTATGGGTATCCTGCCCCTGACAGCCGTTGCGACCGCCGCTGTCCGCGAAGCCAGCGACGGCCAAGACTTCCGCGATGAGATTCTAAAAGAAACCGGCGTAAAGCTGTGGATCATCGACGGTAAAGAAGAGGCCCGGCTATCCGCACAGGGTGTCTTGCTTGGCTGGCCGGGCAGCTATGGGTTGGTCTGCGACATTGGTGGTTCTTCGATGGAACTCGCCGACCTTGCCGAAGGGCGTGTTGGACAGCGTGTGACCTCTGCGCTTGGCCCCCTTAAGCTGCGCGAAATCAAGGGGGGCAAAAAGGCCGTAAAAGAATACGTACGCGAAACCATGGCCCGTTTGCACGACGAAATGGGCAATGAAACGGGGATGCGCTTGTTCCTTGTTGGTGGTTCATGGCGGGCGATCGCCCGTGTCGATATGGAACGCCGCAACTACCCGCTAACCGTTTTGCATGAATACCGTATGTCATCGCGACAGATCAGCAAGACAGCAAAGTACATCGCAGAATCTGACCTTCAAGATTTGCGCGGCCGCTGCAATATTTCAGACAGCCGGATGTCGCTCGTGCCGCTGGCGTCGATTGTTCTGAAGGAACTGATGCGCACCTTTAAGCCAAAAGATGTTGCGATTTCGTCTTATGGTATCCGCGAGGGCATGCTGTTTGAACAAATGCCGCGTGAACTGCGTGAGCGTGATCCACTGGTAGAGGCATGTCGCTTTGCCGAGGCTAAGGACGCGCGCATGCCCGGCTTTGGTCGGTTGCTATATGACTTTGTGAAGCCACTGTTCCCGCGCGCCAATTGGCAGCGCAAGCGGATCATCAAGGCGGCCTGCCTGTTGCACGACGTGAGCTGGCGTGCGCACCCGGATTACCGCGCAGAGGTTACGTTTGATAACGCGACCCGCGCCAACCTTGGCGGACTAAAGCACTATGAACGTGTGCTGTTGGGGCTCGCACTTATGAACCGCTACACGAATAAAACCGACAAAACGCGATTTGCCCCGCTGTTCGAGATGCTGGAACCTGCACAAATCAAAGAGGCCGAAGTCCTAGGCAAAGCGATGAGGCTTGGCGCAATGCTGTGGCTGTCAGCAGATGAGCCGCCAGGCACACTCAAATGGAAAGCAAAGACACGCGAACTCACACTTGTCCTTACCGAACATGCGCGGCCCCTTTACGGTGAAGTCGCAGAGGCCCGCTTTGCCGCGCTAGTTTCCGCACTTGATGCAACAGGAACGGTTAAGTTCACCAAATAGCGCCTTAGGTTGATAAATCTAACACCACCGGAAAGTGGTCAGATGCTAGCAATAGTGCATTGCGCAGTGCTTCGTTTTCGTAGCAATCGGGGTGATCAAACGGATGCCAAATCTGCCATCTAGGTGATTTACCACGCAGCCCCGGCGACACCATTATGTAATCAAGCAGTGCTTGAAGATATGGTTCGCCTTTACGTTTAAACCGGGCCGTCGCGGGTACCGCGCCTATCCGACGGCTAAGCGCCAAACGGGCGTGCGGGTCGAACATCTGCGTCCCATCGCCTTCGCCCAGAACGATTTCGACACCTGATCGGCCGAACAGTTTTTCATATTCGTCTAGACCCGGACCATCATTGAAATCACCCAACACGATCAGGTCGTCGCCAGCGGCAAGATGGGCTTCGACCCGTCCGCGCAACCAGACACATTGCGCCAATTGCTTGCGACGGTTTTCGATAGAAATCCGGATCGCCTCAGCCTCATTACGTGCGCCATGTGGGGCTTTTGACTTGGCATGGACCCCGATCAAACGCAGCGGCCCTGCAGGTCCGTCGATCGCCAACTCTAACGGCGGCTTTGACCACCGGATCGGTTCTGGCGCGGCGTCCACATCAAGGTCCATCGCAAATGTCTGGTCAAACCTTGGGTACTTATCGTCACTCAACGGGTCATGTTTCGCGGCAACCACATCAGGATCGTAGAGCAGCGCAATTTCTTGCTGGGTCTCGTTCGAATACCCCATCAGGGCCGAACGCGCCCGTAAACCAAAAGCGCTGGCAAAGTTTTCAAGCGCCGTCACCGTGTTGCGGTGCGGGCTCATGTCAGGTGCCTCAATAATCATAACCGCATCAGCATCTAGCGCGGTGAATACATCCCCCAAAGCCTGCGTTTGCTGCGCACGCGTCACATCCCAGCGCGATGACCACCCACCGTCGTTGATCAGCTTTCCTGCGTTGTTAAACAGGCTATTGAACCATTCGACGTTGTAGGTCGCTATTCTCATCTGCGGGCACCTTGGATTTCTTCCCAAGCACGGTTTATCGCAACCATGCGGCGTTCGGCCAGTTTTACGGCCTCTTCTGGGACGCCGCGCGCGATCATTTGATCAGGGTGGGTATCGCGCACTAACTGCCGCCAAGCGCTGCGAACCTCATCCATAGGTGTCTCAGGCAACACACCTAGCACATCGTATGGGTCACGTTCTGCCTCGGTCACGAACTGCGCGCGGATACCGCGAAAACGCCGATCATCGAAACCGAATATTTCTGCGACATTAAGTAGGAAATCATCCTCTTTCGGATGATAAACACCGTCAGCCATCGCGATCTGGAACAAGCCTTCCATGAGGTGACACAGTGGCCGGTCATCATCGCCAAACATTGCCTTGATCTGGCGGGCATAGCTCTCATAGCCAGCGACGTCCTGCCGCGCGAGGTTGAACACACGCGCTGCGTTCTCCTCTTCCTCTGGGGGAATGACGAATACTTCACGAAAGGCCACGACTTCATCGCGTGTCACAATTCCGTCGGCCTTGGCCATCTTGGCACCCAAGGCAATCACAGCAATCGCAAAGGCCACAGTCCGGTCGGGTGAAGTCCGCAGCTTTTCAAAGACCGCAGAGAGCCCCTCGCCTGCTGTAAGTGCGGCAAGCGCTTCGGCAATGCGCGACCAGATCGACATGTGCATTCCTTTCAAAGGTGCTTTTGCATCAATACGAGATCGATCCAACGGCCGAACTTGAACCCCACTTCGGGCAGGGTTGCAACCGTCTGAAACCCAAGCGCGGCATGAAATCGCACCGCGCCGGGGTTCTCTGCGCTGCAGCCAGCAAACAGGGTATGCATGCCAGCGGTTTTCGCATCAACGCAGATTGCGTCCATCAATTTCCGCCCTGCACCTTGTCCATGGGCATCAGCATGCAACATTATCGTGTGCTCCGCCGTGTACCGATAGCCCGCACCACCGCGAAACTGAAAATAGCGTACAAAGCCTAGAACACGGCCCTCATCCTCCCAAACAAGACAAGCCTGTTCAATCAGAGCAGCAACGTCGTCTACTGATTTTTCATCCGGGTTAAACGTGATCGTCGTATCACGGATGGCAGCATTCCATATCTGCGCGATTGCTGGCGCGTCACCGGCCACGGCTGGGCGTATCATCTTAGTTCCTTCAATCCGTTCGGACCGTCAAACCGGGCAACGAAACCCTGTGGTCCGGCTTCAAACTTAATGCGCGGGTCATCCAGCTGCGCAAGACGGGCGATCTTTGTGGCCTCTGGATGCGCGACTATAAATTCGCGCAATCGCAACCCAGACGATTTAAGGCTCGTGGCAGGGTGAACAACCCCTTCGCCCCATTTGATCAAGGTTGGAAAGCCGCCAGCATAAGGCAGACTACCGTCATCAGGAACGGTAATATCCCAGCGCAAATTGCCACGTTCCAATCCTCTCGCCGGACCAGCTATATCGGCATAGTCGCTCAGATTATCGGCGCAACAGATCCAATTGGCCAAACGTGGGGGACCTGTAAAATCGTCCAACCCAAACCAGCTGTGTCCTGCAGAAGGAATAGCATCGCGGTCTTTCGCAATCACTTCGAGGTATAGACCATCTTCCAGCCCAAGCAGCATGTTATGCGTACCGTATCGCTCATGCGTACCACCGCGCTCGAGCACGACGCCCAACTGCGACTGCACCCATTCGACGCCTTCAGCAAGGGTCGCGGCCCCTACGGCCAAGTGGTCCAAAACAAGCATGCAAATCCTTAAAGGGCGAAATCAGCTAATTGCCGAGAAAAGCTATAACCACCGCGTAATGCAAGCCCTAGGCGCAGCGAAGCAACAGATAACCGCGTGCGAGGCATCTTAGTCGAGGCGTGCGTTGACGATGAATTGAAGCAACCATAACATTTTGCGGACGCGATGGCCGCTACCAATTGAATATATTAAGGAAATTTTTCCAATGCCCTCAACGAAAAAGATTATTCTCGCGGCAGTCGTTGCTGCAATTGGTCTTGCTGGTTTTACAGCAATCAATGTTCGCAACGAGCGTGCAGAACAAGAAAACAATGCCCGCCTTTTGGAAATATCGCAACGCATGCAGGCCGAAACCGCCATCACGATGCGGCTGAACGAAGCCGAGAACCAATTCATGAATGGTAACTATGCTGACGCTTTGCCCGTGTTTCGTGAACTTACCGAAGAAGGCAATGCTTACGCGCTTCACAATCTTGGCTGGGCCTACAAAGAAGGTCTTGGCGTTGAGCAAGATCATGCACAGGCGCTTGAATGGTTCAAAAAGGCAGTTGCAGCAGAAGATGGCCCGATCAGCTATTCGGCAGCCTACTATGTCGGAGAAAGCTATCATAAGGGCCTAGGCGTATCGGCAGATCGAGATGAGGCCATTCTCTGGCTACGGATAGCCCAAGATAATGGTATCAAAGAAGCAACAGCGTATTTGCAGGAACTTGGTGCCGAGTAAAGCGCCAGCCCTATCCGTAGCGCAAAAGAGCTATATGAGTTTTACCTCATCTTTTCTGCGCTACGATCCATCTCGTGCCAACCGCGATGCTGTTGCTATGCCCTTATGCACGGGCCTCGCGGATCAGCGCCAGGATGTCTTGTGCTGCTTTAGGGATGTTAGTACCGGGGCCGAAGATGGCTTTGACGCCGTTGTCATACAGGAATTGATAGTCCTGCTGCGGGATCACGCCACCGCAGATGACGATGATATCGTCGGCATTTGCATCCTTAAGCGCCTGCACTAGCTGTGGTGCCAGCGTCTTGTGACCCGCAGCTTGCGAGCTGATCCCGATGACATGCACGTCATTGTCGATCGCGTCATGCGCGGCTTCGGCTGGCGTTTGGAACAGCGGGCCAACATCGACGTCAAAACCAATATCGGCGAATGCTGTTGCGATGACCTTAGCACCTCGGTCGTGACCATCTTGGCCCATCTTCACCACAAGCATCCGTGGGCGGCGGCCTTCGTCTTCGGCAAAGGCTTCCACACTGCGCTGAATTTCAGCAAAGCCTTCGTCACCTTCATAAGCGGCCCCATATACACCAGCGAGCGTTTTAACCTCTGCTCGGTGCCGTCCAAATGTCTTCTCCATCGCCATGCTGATTTCTCCGACTGTGGCGCGCGCGCGCGCGGCTTCGACTGCAGCTTCTAGAAGATTTCCGCCTTCGCTCGTACGGCGGGTGAGTTCATTGAGCGCCGCGTCAACAGCGGCCGCATCGCGGGCAGCCTTGGTCGCGGCGATACGTTTGACTTGACCCTCGCGGACGGCGTTATTGTCGATATCCAGGATATCAATCGGGTCTTCTTTGTCCTTGCGGTATTTATTCACCCCAACGATCACTTCTGTGCCGCGATCGATATCCGCCTGCCGACGGGCGGCGGTTTCTTCAATACGCAGCTTGGGCATCCCAGAAGCCACCGCCTTGGTCATGCCACCCATTTCTTCGACTTCTTCGATCAGCGCCCACGCCTTATCCGCCAGCTCAGCGGTCAGGTTTTCGACGTAATATGACCCGGCCAGCGGATCGACGACATTAGTAATGCCGGTTTCCTCTTGCAAAATCAGCTGGGTGTTCCGTGCGATCCGTGCGCTGAATTCAGTCGGTAGCGCGATCGCCTCGTCCAGCGCGTTCGTGTGCAACGATTGCGTGCCACCCAGCGCTGCGGCCATCGCCTCATATGCCGTGCGGATGACGTTGTTGTAAGGGTCCTGTTCCTGCAAAGACACGCCGCTGGTCTGGCAGTGTGTACGTAGCATGGATGACTTTGGGTTCTTTGGTTCGAACTCTTCCATGATCCGCGACCAGAGCAATCGGGCCGCGCGTAGCTTCGCGGCCTCCATGAAAAAGTTCATGCCGATTGCGAAAAAGAACGACAGACGCCCAGCGAATGCATCCACGTCCATGCCAAGTGCGATCGCTGCACGGACGTATTCACGGCCATCTGCCAGCGTGTAAGCCAGTTCTTGGACAAGGTTCGCGCCTGCCTCTTGCATGTGATAGCCAGAGATCGAGATAGAGTTGAACTTCGGCATCTCATTCGAGGTGTATTCAATAATATCAGCAATGATCCGCATCGACGGTTCTGGTGGATACACATAGGTATTCCGAACCATGAATTCCTTTAGGATATCGTTCTGGATCGTCCCTGACAGCAACGCTTTATCGTGACCTTGCTCTTGGCCAGCGACAATAAAGTTCGCGAGGATCGGGATCACTGCGCCGTTCATTGTCATCGATACGGAAACCTTATCCAACGGAATGCCATCGAACAGGATTTTCATATCCTCAACGCTATCGATCGCAACGCCAGCTTTGCCAACATCGCCCTCGACCCGAGGGTGGTCGCTGTCGTAGCCACGGTGTGTTGCCAGATCAAAAGCAACGGACACACCCTGCTGACCGGCATCCAAGGCCTTGCGGTAAAACGCGTTCGATTCTTCAGCGGTCGAGAAGCCTGCATATTGGCGGATCGTCCAAGGGCGGCCAGCGTACATCGTAGCCTTTACACCGCGCGTAAAGGGCGCAGCACCCGGAATGCCACCCATATGCGGCAGATCAGCGGTATCTTCGGCGGTGTACAACGGCTTGACTGCGATGCCTTCCAAAGTGTCCCATGTCAGGGCATCCAAGGGCTTGCCACGTAGTTCTTTTGTGGCGATTTCTTCCCATTTTTTCTTATCGGTCATGCTGGCCTCCTGCTGAGGGTGCGATTTTTATTTCGCTGAATTGCGCTTGGCCCTTAGTATTTGGGCAAGCGGCAGCTATATCTAATGTTATGAAGTTACTAACGAACATCGGTTTAACCGTTTTATTCATCGTTTTCGGCCATACGCTGGCAGCCCAAGAACAAACAGTTCTGGAACGCTGGGAGGCCGACCACACCGAAATTTTCGATGCAAGTGATGTGTCGCTGGACGAAATGCTGTGGCTTGTCCGGCCCTTGATTGTCTTTGCAGATAGCCCCAATGACCCAAGATTCAGGCAACAGATGGATCTGCTTGCCGCAGGCCTTGATGACCTAGCAGAGCGTGACGTGATCATCATCACCGACACGGACCCAGCCGCACGCACATCGGTACGTACAACCTTGCGGCCGCGCGGGTATTCCATGGTTCTGCTCGGCAAAGACGGGCGCGTCGCGCTGCGCAAACCCGCCCCATGGAGCGTACGAGAGTTATCACGATCTATCGACAAAATGCCCCTGCGCCAGCAAGAGGTCGAAGACCGTCGTTTGTTGGCGCAGTAGGTCACTTATTCGAACTCCATGATCACGTCATCCACGGCGAGGCTATCGCCGCCTGCTGCGTTGACCTTTTTCACGATGCCCTTGCGTTCAGCGCGTAGGATGTTTTCCATCTTCATCGCCTCAACGGTGCACAGTGCTTGGCCTTCTTGAACCTCGTCACCTGCTTGCACATCGACCTTCACGATCAGACCGGGCATTGGGCAAAGTAGGAACTTAGAGGTGTCCGGCGGCAGCTTTTCTGGCATCAGTTTGGCGAGTTCCGCCTGACGCGGGCTGCGTACGTGTACCTTAATATCAGCCCCACGGTATCGCACCCGGAACCCGCCTGATATCTTACCGACTTTCAGAACCAGTGGCGTACCGTCGACAGTGAGACGCGCAAGCGGATCACCCGGCGTCCAATCGCTTTCGACGCGCAGCGTTGCGCCACCGATTGTAACAGTAGCGCCATCACGGTCGGCGTCTATTTTTACTTCATGTGACGCGCCTTGAAGGCTTACGACCCAATCTTCGCCAACGTGACGTTCATGGTTGCCCATCGTGCCTGAAATGCGTGCGCGTCGGATTTCGCCAACACGGTGCATGGCAGAGGTCGCCGCAGCGATCCGGATGCACGCATCCTCGTCCAGCGTTACGCCTTCAAACCCTTCGGGGTATTCTTCTTCGATAAAGGCGGTCGTCATGTTGCCGCTGGTGAATTTCGGGTGGTCATAGACCGCAGCCAAGAACGGTAGGTTGTGACCGATGCCTTCGAGTTCGAACCCATCCAGCGCCAAACGCATTTCTTCAATCGCGGTGGCGCGATCCGGTGCCCAAGTACACAGCTTTGCAATCATCGGATCGTAATACATGCTGATCTCGCCGCCCTCGAAAACGCCCGTGTCATTGCGAACTGCCCGGGTAGGCGTCGCCTCTTCTGTTGGGGGGCGATAGCGGGTCAAACGGCCAATTGATGGTAGGAAGTTACGATATGGGTCTTCGGCGTACAGGCGGCTTTCCATCGCCCAGCCATTAATTTTCAGATCAGACTGCGCGAACGGCAGCTTTTCACCAGCAGCGACGCGGATCATCTGTTCGACCAGATCAACACCTGTGATCAGTTCGGTGACGGGGTGTTCCACCTGCAAGCGGGTGTTCATTTCTAGGAAATAGAAATTCCGGTCACCATCAACGATGAATTCCACCGTACCCGCGCTTGTGTAGCCAACGGCCTGCGCCAATGCGACAGACTGTTCGCCCATGGCTTTGCGGGTCGCCTCATCAAGGAATGGGCTTGGTGCTTCTTCGATCACCTTCTGGTTCCGGCGCTGGATCGAACACTCGCGTTCGTGCAGGTAAACAGCGTTACCGTGGCTATCCGCCAAGACCTGAATTTCGATATGGCGTGGTTGGGTCACGAATTTTTCGATAAAGATGCGGTCGTCGCCAAAGCTGCTGGCCGCTTCATTCTTCGAACTTTGGAAACCTTCGCGTGCTTCGTCATCGTTCCAAGCGATACGCATCCCCTTACCACCACCGCCAGCAGAGGCTTTGATCATGACGGGATAACCAACTTGGTTGGAAATTTTCACCGCCTCTTCGGCGTCTTCGATAAGGCCCATGTAACCTGGAACGGTAGAAACATTTGCGTCTTGGGCGAGCTTCTTGGACGTGATCTTATCGCCCATCGCCTCAATCGCGCCCTTAGGTGGCCCGATAAAGGCGACGCCCGCGGCTTCTAACGCCTCAGCGAATTTGGCGTTCTCAGAAAGAAAACCGTAACCGGGATGTACTGCCTCGGCGCCGGTCTGCTTGATCGCATCCATCACCTTGTCGATGACGATGTAAGACTGGTTCGCAGGGGGTGGGCCAATGTGAACAGCCTCGTCCGCCATTTTCACATGCAGCGCATTTTTGTCAGCATCAGAATAAATCGCGACGGTCTGAATGCCCATTTTGCGTGCTGTCTTGATCACGCGGCAGGCAATCTCGCCTCGGTTAGCGATTAGGATTTTCTTGAACATGTTGGCTCCCCCAAACAAAAAATCGCCGCCGGGGTAATACCCGGGCGGCGATTCATTTGATTTAGACGCGCCGAAATGACGCGCGTATTTGTGTTACTTACAACCGTTGATGCCTGCATCGTCGCAAAGCACGCCGACGGCAGCGCCTGCAATCGCAGTGCCCGTTGGATCTGTGCCCAGAACTTCTGCTGCCACAAGGCCGCCCGCTGCGCCAGCGACGCCGCGTTCAACGTCACCTTCGAGACAGCCAGCGAGGCCGAACATTGCCACTGCGGCAAGAATGATAGATGTCTTTTGCATAGTTTTCTGCCCTTTGAATATGTGTTTGCAGGCCAAGAATTGGCCCTATTCACGGGTAAATCAATAGCCACAGTTGCGTGATATTCAATAACAGTCGCTTTTCCGCCGATAGACAGCGGCAATTGAGCGTCCGGTCTGCCTAGTGAGGAGGCAGACCGGGATAGAGTCGGGTCAGTGTGTTGATCTCGAAAGGCGGCACGATCAATCGTCTGCATCACCATTGATGCAAGTGTGCGGGAAACAGCGGAATCTACATACCCGCTTATTGTGCCCCCCCATAAATGGGCGGTTTTCCGCTGAGAGCGAAGGCAACACACCATATGAACACCAACAGCCATCATGCCTATTTTCCGAATATCTCGGGAAAACTCACACGGGCGACATTCACGTCGATCTTCAGCATCGCCTCGTAGTCGGCGGGATCAAACGGGTCCTCGGCTGGGATCACCTCTCGGCCGAACAGCCAGCTCAGGCGACCGGCATCAAGGTTACCGCGCACGAATGGTTCTTCGCCAAAGTGTTCCCACAGCGCCTGCATAAAACCGGCGTCGGCGCGTTTGTCGCCTGGACGGCGATCAGGGTAACGGACGCGCTCGGTCAGTTCTGTCGCACCATCCTTATTGGCGCGACGAAGCACGAACTGAAAATCCGTACCCGGCAAGCGCCCCGGAAAGCCGCGATGTTTATCCATATATGGCAGGGCCATTTAGAGCTCCTTTGGGGTGTGCATTTCGCACCGCCCCGATAACTGATGACAAAGCTGCATCAACTGGGCACTCCGTCGATATTGTCAAGACAAACGCCACCCGCAACTTGGAATTTCCACGTTCTAGTCGTCGAAAACCCGAATATCTTGCTGCCACGCCGGTGCTCCGCAGTCACGTTCAATGCGCTTAGGTTGTCATTCTCTAACGGGATGCGAACGCTTTGGTGCTGTTCCAAAAAAATAGCCGTGCATGCGACCGCAGGATCAAAGTTTTCGTAGGCGGCATCATAGTCCAAATCGCGGTAGGGCTCGAAAGTTACATTTGCCTCTACCCCATCATCTGAAACAGCTAGATCAGTAGCGCTCCACTGCTGCAAAGGCGCAGGCAGCGAAAGCCGCGAAAGATCTGCCTCGGTCTCTGAAATACACGCCCCGTCACGCACTGTAATTGGGTAACGAACCTCTTTGAAGTCAGTCTCATCGCGGTGAGCGACATCTATTCCAAAGTCTACGCGGTAAACCTGATCTCGTGATATTTCACTTTCCCGCATCGCATGCGTTAAAATATTACCGCAAAGTGATCGCAGACGTAGCGGAGTGAGCTGCGTCCAACCCGAATGATTTCGGTAAATGGCGATATCAGCGGACACTCGATAACTGTCCATCACCGGCACAAGCGTCAGATTCTCGCCCGCAAAAACATTGCCATCCGCTCGTACAAGGAAAAACTCGTCTTTCGATTCAACTCGGGAATTGGGGTTATAACTGAGCCAGGCAATCATCCCCCCAAACATTAGCAACCCAATTGCGCCAACGATGATATTTTCGCGCGTCTTGCTCACAACGGAATGTTATCGTGCTTTTTCCACGGATTTTGCAGCTTCTTGCTGCGCAAGCTTGCAAAGGCCCGGCATACCCGTTTGCGTGTCGAATGCGGCATGATCACTTCGTCGATGAACCCTTTTTCGGCTGCGACAAATGGATTGGCGAAACGATCTTCGTATTCTTTCGTCCGCTCTGCGATTTCCTCGGGGGATTTGCCACGGTGGATAATCTCGGTGGCGCCTTTGGCGCCCATCACCGCGATCTCAGCCGTTGGCCACGCATAGTTGAAATCACCGCGCAGGTGTTTTGACGCCATCACGTCATATGCGCCGCCGTATGCCTTACGGGTGATGACCGTAACTTTGGGTACGGTGGCCTCACCATATGCAAAGAGCAATTTCGCTCCGTGCTTAATAACGCCACCGTACTCTTGCGATGTACCAGGGAGGAAACCGGGCACGTCAACGAGGGTCAGGATCGGAATTTCAAAGGCGTCACAGAACCGCACAAATCGCGCGGCTTTGCGCGAACTGTCGATATCAAGACAGCCAGCCAACACCATCGGCTGGTTAGCCACGACACCTACTGTCGATCCTTCAAGGCGGATAAAACCGGTCAGAATATTCTTAGCAAACTCTTCCTGAATTTCATAAAAATCACCTTCATCCGCGAGCTTATGAATAAGCTCTTTCATGTCATAAGGCGCGTTCGGGTTATCAGGGATCAGCGTATCAAGGCTGTCCTCGATCCGGTTCACGTCATCAAAAAACGGACGAACCGGTGGCTTCTCGCGGTTATTCAGAGGCAAGAAATCCACCAAACGGCGCGCCTCGGCCAAGGCCTCGACATCATTATCGAACGCACCGTCTGCGACACTGGATTTTTTGGAATGGGTCGATGCACCGCCAAGCTCTTCGGCGGTCACGACTTCGTTCGTGACAGTTTTCACAACGTCTGGACCAGTCACAAACATATAGCTGCTGTCTTTGACCATGAAGATAAAGTCGGTCATCGCCGGGCTATACACGGCCCCGCCCGCGCAAGGCCCCATGATCAGGCTGATCTGTGGAACAACGCCCGATGCCATAATGTTGCGCTGGAAAACCTCGGCATAGCCCGCAAGCGATGCAACGCCTTCTTGGATACGCGCACCGCCCGAGTCGTTGATACCAATCACCGGCGCGCCATTTTGCATCGCCATATCCATGATCTTGCAAATCTTTTGGGCGTGAGTCTCGGAGAGCGAACCACCAAAGACAGTGAAATCCTGCGAGAACACATAGACCATGCGACCGTTGATTGTGCCCCACCCTGTCACAACCCCGTCGCCTGCTGGGCGGTCAGCCTCCATCCCAAAGTCGGTGCAGCGGTGTGCAACAAACATGTCGAACTCTTCGAACGAGCCTTCGTCGAGCAAAAGGTCAATCCGCTCGCGTGCGGTTAGCTTGCCTTTGCTGTGCTGTGCAGAGATCCTACGTTCACCACCGCCAAGCCGCGCGATATCACGCCGGTTTTCGAGCTCTTGCAAAACATCCATCAGATCGCCCCTTCGTCAATTCAATATCTACCCATAACCGCAAATAGCACCGCCAAGAAGCACGAAGGCGAATATTTGCAAATTATCCAGTTAGCGAATTGAACTTTTTGCAAATGTGCAAATTTTTGCTACTTGGTCAAATTTTTTCGAAACCTTGAATAGACATCCCAGATGCGGGGCCCTACCTCTTGGAAATGAGCAATTTACCTTTCATTCGTTTTTTAGATCGAACCACCCCGCCACATATCGTAACGCTCGTGCTTATTACTGGCATGTCAGCGTTAAGCATGTCGATTTTCCTGCCATCCCTCGCCAAGATGACGGCCTATTTCGACACGGACTACGCGATCATGCAGATCGCCCTTTCCGGCTACCTCGCGGCGACCGCCCTGCTGCAAATATTCATCGGACCAATTTCGGACCGGTACGGCAGACGCATTATGATTATGGGCGCACTGACAATTTTCGTCATCGCATCTATCGGCGCTCTTCTTGCACCCACAGTACAGACATTTTTGTTTTTCCGCATCTTACAAGCCGCCGTTGCCACGTCACTGGCACTCAGCCGCGCCATCGTACGCGATATCGTTTCCCAAGAAGAAGCGGCATCCATGATGGGTTACGTCACGATGGGCACCGCACTGGTTCCGATGTTCGGCCCGATGATCGGCGGATTACTGGACGAAGCATTCGACTGGCACGCCATATTCATTTTTCTAGCGGTCGCAGGGTTCGCCACACTAATACTGGTTTACCTAGACCTTGGTGAAACCGTTGCAAAAGGCGGCGTCAGCTTTCGCGATCAAGTCAAAGCTTACCCAGAGCTGCTTAGCTCCCCTCGGTTTTGGGGCTATGCCCTGTGCAGCGCATTTTCATCCGGCGCTTTCTTTGCGCTGCTGGGCGGAGCATCCTTCGTCGGCAGTGAAATCTTTGGACTTTCCCCAATGTGGAGCGGGATCGCACTTGGCACACCCGCAATTGGATATGCGGTCGGCAATTACCTATCTGGGCGATATTCAGTCCAAGTGGGCATTAACAATATGGCCATCATTGGAACCACTCTCACTATCGTGGGTCTCGGCGCATCAGCAGCACTGACAATCGGCGGCCTCACCCACCCACTAAGCTTTTTCGGGTTTTGCATATTTCTAGGCCTCGGGAATGGCATCATCTTGCCAAACGTCATGGCGGGATCAATTTCGGTCAGACCACATCTGGCAGGCACAGCCAGCGGATTAAGCGGCGCTATCATGATCGGTGGCGGCGCGGCGCTTTCGCAATTGGCGGGCGGAATTTTGACTGTTGATACAGGCACTCTTCCCCTGCAACTCCTGATGCTTGGGACATGTGTGTTATCACTCTTGTCGGTACTGTTTGTCGTCTGGCGCGAACGCAAGATTGCTTGACCCCACCTTTGCATTAGCTAATTTAAGTTAGCAAACTTGCAAAGGTAGCCAGATGGCCGTTCAAAAACTCTATGCTGGCGCAAAACTGCGCGAACTACGTGGACGGCTATCGCTGACGCAAAAGGACTTCGCAGGCAAGCTTGGCGTATCCCTGCCCTACTTAAACCAAATGGAAAACAATAACCGCCCCGTTTCAACGGCGGTGGTGTTGGGGTTGGCACAAGAGTTCGGTTTTGACGTGACCGAATTACAAGCTGGGGACGAGGCTCGCCTTGTCGGGGATATGCGCGAAGCGATGGCCGATCCGGTGCTCAGCGGCGCGGCCCCTGCCCTTGCTGACCTGCGGCTGGTCGCCGCAAACGCCCCTTCGATAGCCCGCGCTTTTCTGGATTTACATGCTGCATATCGCCAAACCCATGAACGACTAGCATCCCTAGACGAGGCATTGGGCCGCGAGGATGCCCGCCTGCAACCCAGCCCATGGGAAGAGGTGCGCGATTTCTTTCACTATTGCGACAACTACATTGATGCTGTGGACCGAAGCGCCGAACGATTTGCAAGCCAACGCAAACCAGATGAGACAATCGCAGACGCCGTTATTCGTGCGCTGTCAGCCCAGCAAATCAATGTCGTTTACGGCGACACCAACACCGTTCGCCACTACGATGCGCCTATCAAAACGCTAACCATTTCGCGCTATGCCCATCCCGCGACCCAGAGCTTTCAATTGCTGCTACAGCTCGCACTGATCACCCAAGAATCGTTGCTAGACGCAACACTGGACCTTGCCCGTTTTCAATCACCCGAGGCCCGCAGCATCGCGAAGGTCGGTCTTGCGAACTACTTTGCCGGGGCCGCCCTGATGCCGTACGGCGCATTCCTAGACGCTGCACAAAAAGAACGACACGATCTAGAAGTGCTTGCGACACGTTTCGGCGCATCCATCGAACAAGTCGCGCACCGTCTTTCGACCATGCAGCGCCCGGGCGCTAAGGGGATCCCTTTCTTCTTCGTACGCGTTGATCAGGCGGGCACGATTACCAAACGCCACTCGGCTACCACGCTACAATTCGCACGCTATGGCGGGGCCTGCCCCCTATGGAACATGCACCAAGCATTCGAAACACCGGGCCAATTCTTGCGCCAACTTGCAGAAACACCCGATGGCGCACGCTATTTCTGCCTTGCCCGAGACGTTAGCAAATCGGGCGGCGCATATAATGTGCCAACACGGCGCTACGCGATTGGATTAGGCTGCGAGGTGCGCCACGCACCCGCGCTGGTCTATGCGGATCACATGGATTTGGGCGCGGCAGATGCCTATGCCCCGATCGGGATTTCGTGCCGAATCTGCGAACGCCGCAATTGTCATCAGCGGTCAGTACCCCCACTTGAACGCCAGTTGCGCGTCGACCCCAATACGCGCGGCGTACTGCCCTATCAAATCGACTGAACGTCATTCTAGGAAAGACAACACAATATGGAACTGACAGGCACACGTGTCATCGCTGCAGACATTGATACGGTCTGGGCGCATCTGAACAATGCTGAAACCTTGCAAGCCTGCATTCCGGGCTGTCAGGAATTGTCAGGATCGCCGGACGAAGGGTTTGCCGCAGTGGTCAAACAAAAGGTCGGCCCGGTATCCGCGACCTTCAAAGGTGAGGTAACGCTTGAAAACGTTAACGCTCCGAACAGCTATACTATCGTTGGCGAAGGCAAAGGCGGCGTTGCGGGATTTGCCAAGGGGCGGGCCGATGTGACGCTCTCAACCGTCACTGAAGGGACCGAACTTGGCTACGTGGTCGATGCAAAAGTAGGGGGAAAATTGGCGCAATTGGGCAGCCGCGTGATCGGTGGCTTTGCCAAAAAGATGGCCGATCAGTTCTTTGAAAAGTTTCAAAAAACGGTCGAAGGCAGAGACAATGACGCCTCTGCCTAAGATGTGAATTAGGCCGCGTTTGCTAGCAAATTCGCGATTTGGTCTTTTAGGGCCAACCGCTCTTTGCGCATCTGCGCCATGTTCAGATCATCTGTCGGTTCTACGTCGGTTTCGGCGCGATGTACCGCACGGTTGAGCGCGTGGTATTCATCGTACAGCTTCGCGAAATGCGCATCAGATGCTTTTAGCTGCTGCATCGCTTCAACTTGATTTGGGAATTCCTCTAGCAGTTCATGAGGTGTGTGAGACATGGTTCTATCCTTCTGATGTCCAATTGAGGTCATCATAAAACGGCCCGTATGACCTCACATTGATCCGGATCAACAAATTCAACGACGTGCGGGGCGCCATCCAGCTGCTTCAGCCTCGGCCACCGTGCAAAACCAGCGCTCACCAGTTGAGGTGTTTATCCCGGTGCGATCATAGTTTTGATTTCCCGGAACATGATAGATTTTGCCGCTGTCCGATATATTACCCTTGATCACGCAATCGGTCGTCGGCGCATTGCGTTCTGCGACCTGTTCCGACCGATACGCGGCTGGTGCCTGCACCTGAAAACCCCAAAGCCCCCGGCCCATGATTGCCGCGGCCTTTTCATCGAGATCATAATCGCCTGAATATTGCCGATAGGCCCAAGCATATCCTGCATTCACAATCGCTGCGCCCATGTCCGCACCATCGACAGTGCAGCGTGCAACGACGCGACCGTATCGATCAGTATCAACCTTAGTGCATCGCGCCTCGCGGCCTTCGTATTGCACTAGGACTGCATTGCGCGCCCAAGCACCGCAATCCCATTCGTCACCATTCGCGGAACACGGCTGTCCCATCTCAGGCGCATCAATGCCATGCAAACGCACCCGAACACCGCCAACGTCCAGAGTATCCGCATCGATCACGTGGATAACACCGTTGGGCGCCGCCAATGCGGGCGACGCAATCAGTGTAAAAATCAAAAAAGACCAAAACCGGAACATGCCGGTTAACTAGTTGTTAACACCGCCCCCATTCAAGGGGCGATGTTAATAAAGGTTAACGCTGTGACGTCTCCCAGTTTGGGTTGATCCAAGGCTCATCGTTCACAGCTGGCAACGGGTTACGCTGCAGAATGTGGTCAGATACTTTTTCTCCGACCATGATCGACGGCGCGTTCAGGTTACCGTTGGTAATACGCGGGAAGATCGAGCTATCAGCAAGCCGCAGACCTTCAACCCCGATCACGCGGGCCTCGGGATCAACAACAGCCATGGGGTCATCAACCGCGCCCATCTTGCAGGTACCACACGGGTGATAAGCACTTTCGGCATGTTCGCGGATAAAGTCATCCAGTTCCGCATCAGACTGCGCGGCTTCACCCGGTTGGATCTCATGACCACGATATTCGTCAAACGCCGCTTGCCCAAAGATTTCGCGGGTCAGGCGGATACATTTGCGGAAATCTTCCCAATCGGACGGATCGGACATGTAGTTGAACTCGATCTTCGGATTGTCGTTCGGATTGCTTGACCGCAACGTAACCTGCCCACGCGATTTCGACCGCATCGGACCGACGTGTGCTTGGAAACCATGCCCTTCTGGTGCGACCTTACCATCATAGCTGACTGCAATCGGCAGGAAGTGGAATTGGATATCAGGGTAATCAACACCCTTGTCAGAGCGAATAAAGCCAGCGCTTTCAAACTGGTTCGAAGACCCCAGACCGGTTTTCCAAAGCAACCATTCCAGCCCGATCTTAGCCTTGCCGCGCAGGTTCCAATAGGAAAACAACGTGACAGGTTTTGTCGCCGCTTGTTGAATGTAAAGTTCCAAGTGGTCTTGCAGGTTCTGCCCAACTCCGGGACGGTCTGCGACGACTTCGATACCATGTTCAGCCAGATGATCCGCTGGACCGATACCAGACAACATCAGTAGCTTTGGTGAGTTCAACGAAGACGCCGCAACGATGACCTCAACATTGGCTTTGATCACTTCGATCTTATTGCCGCGGCTGACTTCGACGCCAACAGCCTTGCCATTTTCGATTACAATGCGCCGGGCAAAAGCACGGGTGATGTTGCAATTGGGACGTTTCAACGCAGGCCGTAGATATGCGTTCGCAGCCGACCAGCGATACCCTTTGTAAATCGTCGCATCAAAGGGACCAAAGCCCTCTTGCTGCTGGCCGTTATAGTCACCGGTCACAGGGTACCCCGCCTCTTCGCCCGCTTTTACAAACGCGCGGGTCAGAGGATTTTTGCGTGGGCCGCGCGTGACATGCAGCGGACCGTCGTTGCCGCGCCATGCAGGATCACCGCCATGACCACCATCGTGCCAATGTTCCATGCGTTTGAAATAGGGCAGCACATCCGCATAGGACCATCCCTGCGCACCGCTTTCAGCCCAGTGATCAAAGTCACGTGCGTGACCGCGCACATAGATCATCCCGTTAATCGAAGACGATCCCCCGATGACCTTGCCACGCGGTGTGACCAACGACCGACCACCTAGATGCGGCTCGGGCTCTGTTTTCAGCCCCCAATCGTACATTTTCATGTTCATCGGATATGACAACGCTGCTGGCATCTGAATGAACGGACCACGGTCTGAACCACCGTGTTCGATGATAAGCACCTGCTTACCAGCTTCGGCCAGACGATACGCCATGGCACAACCGGCCGAACCGGCCCCAACAATTACATAATCTGCTTGCATTAGAACGGTGCCTCGACTTCGCCCATCGCAACGTACACGCCTTTGATTTGGCTATAATGTTCGATGGCCGCTTTGGAGTTTTCGCGCCCGACGCCCGACATTTTCGACCCACCAAATGGGGCCTCAACCGGGGCAAGGTTATAGGTGTTGATGTAGCATGTGCCTGCCTCAAAACCGGCGGCCATACGATGCGCACGGGTTAAATCGGCGGTGAACACACCAGCGGCCAGACCAAATTCGGTCGCATTGGCGCGCTCTAGAACTTCTTCTTCGGTATCGAAATCAAGCACAGACATCACCGGCCCAAAGATTTCATCGCGTGCGATGGTCATGTTGTCAGTGACGTCTGCGAATACTGTGGCTTCTAGGTAGAAACCTTCGCCATCCACACGTTTGCCACCTGTCACAAGCGTTGCACCTTCCTCATTGCCTTTAGCGATGAAGCCTTCGACGATATCGCGCTGACGTTCCGAGACCATCGGGCCAAAGTTCACATCCGGGTCTTGTGGATCACCCATTTTAATACCCGCAAGCCGTTCGGTCATACGTTTCAAAAACGCATCCTTGATGCCCTTTTGCACAAACACGCGTGTACCGTTCGAACAGACCTGACCAGTGGAATAGAAATTGCCAAGGATCGCACCAGAAACTGCATTTTCGAGATCAGCATCGTCAAAGATAACCAGCGGGGATTTACCACCCAGTTCCATGGTCACATGGCGCATACCTTCGGCAGCAGCGGCATAGACCTTGCGGCCTGTTGGCACTGAACCAGTCAGAGATACCTTATCAACGCGTGGGTCACTGATCAGCGATGCGCCGACTGCACCGTAGCCTTGGATCACGTTATAAACGCCAGCAGGGGCGCCTGCCTCAACCAGAATTTCTGCGACTTTAAGCGCGCAAAGCGGCGTCATTTCAGACGGTTTGAAAACCATCGCATTGCCACAAGCAAGCGCAGGCGCAGCTTTCCAACATGCAATCTGTGTGGGGTAGTTCCATGCGCCGATCCCGACGCAAAGGCCCAAAGGCTCGCGGCGGGTGTAGACGAAATCTTCGCCCAGTTGGATGTGTTCGCCCGTAATGCTAGCGGCCAACCCGCCGAAATATTCCAACGCATCGGCACCAGATGTTGCATCTGCAACGGATGTTTCTTGATATGGTTTACCTGTGTCATAGGTTTCGAGCACTGAAAGTTCATGGTTGCGTTCGCGCATGATGTCGGCAGCCTTGCGCAACACACGACCACGGTCGGTCGCGGTCCAGCTGGCCCATTCTTTTTGCGCACGCTTGGCTGATGCCAATGCTTGTTCAACAATCGCCGGGGTCGCGGCATGTAGGGTCGCGATAGATTTGCCCGTCGCGGGGTAAATCACATCGATCACCTCGCCTGCGGTGTCTTCGACATATTGGCCATCGATAAAGTGGCTGGCGGTAGGTTGTGTGGTCATGGCAGGTGCCTCCGGCGGGAGTATTTGAAACAAGATGAGGGGGGTTATTCGCCACGTGGGAAACGTTGGCCTTCCTCAAGAACATTTAGGTCCATGTGATTGCGCATGTAGCGTTCAGACGCTTTTTGCAGCGGCTGGTAATCCCATGGGTAGTAGTTACCATTGCGCAGGGCCTCATAGACGACCCAGCGGCAGGCTTGTGAGTGGCGCACATCGGCGTCGAATTTGGCAAGGTCCCAGCGGGCTTCGGATTTGGCGCGAAGCTGTGCGACTGTGCCTTGGTGTTCGGCAACGTCAGCAAGGTTGGTTAGCTCATGCGGGTCGGCGTCCATGTCGAACAACTGATCCGCATCTAGTGCGCAGCGGTTATATTTCCATTTGCCATAGCGCAGGGACACAAGCGGCGCGTAGCTGCCTTCTGCGGCGTACTCCATTGCCACAGGTGTATCGCGTTCACCGCCCTGCCCCAGATGCACGAGGCTTTCGCCGCTGGTCCAAGGCATGACTTCGGACATATCCACGCCCGCGATATCACAAAGCGTTGGTGTTACGTCGATGGTGCTCACGGGGGTTTCGACCAGGCCCGGCTCCATGTCCGGGCTTGCGATCATCAGTGGCACCCGCGCCGATCCATCAAAGAACGACATCTTGAACCACATCCCGCGTTCGCCCAGCATATCGCCGTGGTCGGACACGAACATGATGGTCGCCTCTTGCCGCGAATCCTTTAGCGTTTGCAGGATTTCACCGATTTTATCGTCGAGATAGCTGATGTTCGCGAAATACGCCTGACGTGCCCGACGGACATGTTCGGGTGTGATGTCGAAATTCTTGGCATCCATCGCGTCATACAGGCGCTTGGAATGCGGATCGAGATCGTCGTAAGCGATTTCACCGACTGTCGGATCAAGATGTTCGCAATCGTTGTACAGGTCCCAGTATTTCTTGCGGGTCACATAGGGATCATGTGGATGCGTAAAGCTGACGGTCAGGCACCAAGGGCGCGTGTCATGCCCACGCGACAGGTCATAGATTTTACGGGTCGCGTGATATGCGACCTCGTCATCATATTCCATCTGGTTAGAGATTTCCGCAACACCAGCACCGGTGACGGAACCCATGTTGTGGTACCACCAGTCGATCCGTTCACCCGGCTTACGGTAATCAGGGGTCCAGCCAAAATCAGCTGGGTAGATGTCCGTGGTAAGCCGCTCTTCGAACCCGTGCATTTGGTCTGGTCCGACAAAATGCATCTTGCCCGATAGGCAGGTTTGATAGCCCGCCCGACGCAAGTGGTGCGCATATGTTGGGATGCTGGAAGCAAATTCCGCAGCGTTGTCATAGACTCCATTCCGGCTGGGCAGTTGTCCAGACATGAACGCAGCACGCGCAGGCGCACACAACGGTGACGCCGTATAGCTGTTTTTAAAACGGGTCGAACGCGCGGCCAATGCTTTGAGGTTTGGCGCATGTAGCCAATCAGCAGGGCCATCAGCGAACAGCGTGCCGTTCAACTGGTCGACCATGATGATCAAGATATTTGGTTGGCTCATGCGTGTTCCTTTAATTCGGCCTGCAGCAGGGCAAGCACATGTTCTGTGGCGTCGATTCCCATGTCGCTGCTTTGGTCAAGACCGCGACGTAGGTAAAGGCCGTCAATCAGCCCAGCGATTCGTTCGGCCGCGGCATCTGCGCGATCACCGATCAGCGGGCGCAGGTCATAAACAAGGTTACTATGTAGGCGGCGTTGATAAATCGTCAGCAAACGTTGGGCTTCCGCACTGGACTGCGCCAAGACGTAAAAATTCAGCCACGCGGCAATGACTTCGCGACGGAAATTCGAATTCGTAAAGCCTGCGCAAATAATCGCCTGCAATCGCGATACATTATCGTCTGCCATGGCCAATGCGCCGCGTACTTCGGCACCATAAACTGTCAGCGTATGTCGCATTGCAGCCAAGAAAATTTGGTCTTTGCCACCAAAATAGTGATGCGCCAAGGCAGAAGACATTCCGGCACGCTTAGCAATACGGCTAACCGTTATATCCAGCGTCCCTGCGGCACCGATTTCGTCAATCGTCGCTTTCACTAGCGCTGCGCGACGGATAGGTTCCATCCCAAGCTTTGGCATCTAATTCTCACTGTGAGGTTGCCAAAGCAGACTAGATTGTTCTTTATTGACTCGTCAATCAAGAAAAAGATCCAAAACTGGGAGCTATGAAATGAAACTCAAATCAACTTTGTCCGTACTGGCGATCTGCGCTGCGGCACCTGCACTGGCAGACTGCGACACAGTGCGCTTTTCCGACGTAGGTTGGACAGACATCACCGCGACAACTGCGGCGACGTCTATTGTGCTTGAGGCACTGGGCTATGAGACAACAACGGACATCCTGTCTGTACCTGTCACTTACGCATCAATGGCCGAAGGCGACATCGATGTGTTCTTGGGCAACTGGATGCCGACAATGGAAGGCGACATCGCGACATACCGCGAAGCTGGTACAGTCGACACAGTGCGCACAAACCTTGAAGGCGCGAAATACACGCTGGCGACGAACGCTGCTGGTGTTGCTGCAGGCATCACTGACTTCGCATCTATCGCCCAAGCCAAAGACGCGCTGGACGGCAACATCTACGGCATCGAAGCAGGTAACGACGGCAACCGCCTGATCATGGACATGATCGACGCTGATGCATTCGGCCTAGACGGTTTCGAAGTTGTCGAAAGCTCTGAGCAAGGCATGCTGGCACAGGTTGAGCGCGCAAACGACCGTGACGAGCCTGTTGTATTCTTGGGCTGGGAACCACACCCAATGAACGCCAACTACGAAATGACTTACCTGCCCGGTGGCGATGACTACTTTGGCCCGGACCTTGGTGGTGCGATCGTTGCGACCAACACACGTGCTGGCTATGTCGCTGAATGTGCGAACACAGGTAAGCTGCTGGAGAACCTCGTTTTCACACTCGCTATGGAAAACGAAATCATGGGTGCGATCCTGAATGACAACGTTGATCCAGAAGACGCAGCCAAAGCATGGCTGGCTGGCAACGCTGATACATGGACACCATGGTTGGACGGCGTAACAACCAAAGACGGTGGCGACGCGGTTGCTGCTGTGACAGCTGCATTGGCTGAATAAAAAAATCGATTGGGGGGCCGCATGACGCGGTCCCCTTTTCATTACGACTAAAGGGACGATGATGGACTGGCTAACAGAACATAAAATACCAGTCGGAGACTGGGCCGAGACCGCCGTGGACTGGCTCAAGACCTATGGGCGCGCATTTTTTGACACGCTAAGCGACGGGTTGGATTGGATGATCGACGGGATTGTCTGGTGCCTGCAAACGCCGCCGATGTTCTTAATCATTGCCCTGTTCATTGCCCTGACATGGGTTTTGCAGCGCTCTTGGAAAGTATGCGTGCTGGTGCTGTTGTGCCTTCTTTTTGTTGTGAACCAAGGATACTGGGAAGAAACGACTGACAGCCTTGCGCTAGTGCTATCATCGTGTGTGGTTTGCATGGGGCTAGGCGTGCCGCTAGGCATCTTCTTTGCGCACCGCCCAAAGCTGTACCAAACATTTAGCCCGATCTTGGACCTGATGCAGACGCTGCCTGCCTTCGTATATCTGATCCCAGCAATCGTATTCTTCGGGCTTGGCATGGTGCCGGGTCTATTCGCGACGGTGATCTTCGTGCTGCCCGCACCTATTCGCCTGACATACCTGGGCGTGTCCAACACCCCTACCCCGCTGCTAGAGGCCGCTGAATCTTTCGGTGCAACAGCCTCGCAGCGCCTATGGAAAGTAGAACTGCCATATGCATTCCCGCAAATCATGGCGGGTCTCAACCAAGTCATCATGCTGTCGCTTTCGATGGTCGTGATCTCGGCCTATGTGGGTGCGAATGGGTTGGGTAAGCCTGTCGTGCAGGCCTTGGGGCGTAACGACCCCGGCCTAGGATTTGAATCTGGATTTGTTATCGTGGCCGTTGCAATCATGCTGGACCGGATGCTGCGGGTGAACACAAAATGAGTGCTGTAGAATTTGATAACGTCTCGATCGTATTCGGGAACAAACCGCTGTCAGCCCTACCACTGATGGACGAAGGTCAGGAACGCGAAGACATTCGCGCAGCCACCGACCAAATCCTTGGCGTGCACAATTGTTCGCTGAACGTCGAAGAAGGCGAAATCCTTGTGCTGATGGGCCTGTCCGGGTCTGGAAAATCGACATTGCTACGGTCGGTTAACGGGCTGAACCCCGTCGTGCGCGGCGATGTTCGGATCAAGACATCGCAAGGCATGACATCCGTCACCAACGCCGACAAAAAAACACTGCGCGAATTGCGACTGCACGACGTTGCTATGGTGTTTCAACAGTTTGGCCTGCTGCCGTGGCGCACCGTGCGCGACAATGTTGGGCTTGGACTTGAACTGGCTGGCATGGATAAGGCTGCCCGCAACAAGCGCGTGATCGAAGAATTGTCATTGGTTGGGCTTGCGGATCGTGCGGACGCACTGGTCGGTGAACTATCCGGCGGCATGCAGCAACGTGTTGGGCTGGCCCGTGCGTTCGCGACCGATGCCCCAATCCTACTGATGGACGAACCCTTCTCGGCGCTTGATCCACTGATCCGCACCAAATTGCAGGATGAATTGCTGGACCTGCAAAAGAAACGCAACCGCACCATCATCTTTGTGAGCCACGATTTGGACGAAGCGTTCAAAATCGGCAACCGGATTGCAATTATGGAAGGTGGCCGGATCGTACAATGCGGCACGCCGCGTGACATCTTTACGAACCCGGTGAACGACTATGTTGCTGAATTTGTCGCACATATGAACCCGCTTGGCGTTCTTACCGCGCGTGATGTGATGACCGATGGCACCTGTGACGGGCCGGAGATCGACGTTGAAACGCCTGTGAATGACATCATCTCACAGATAGAAACCGAAGCACTGCAAGTCACCCAAAACGGTGCACCAGTTGGTCAGATCACCCAAAGTTCGCTTCTTGCGCGGCTCGCGCCGACAACGCCAGCAGAATAAAACAACCTTCGCCGGTCACACCTTTGTGGCTGTGACCGGCGGGGTAATCTGCCGACGCGCGACAGCTTCGCGCCAAGTGATAAAGCTGACCGACGCCATAATCACAGCGCCCCCAAAAATCACCCAGCCGTCAACGCCTTCGCCAAACACCACAGCCCCCAACAGCACAGCCCATACCAACTGTAGGAACGTCACAGGCTGGGTGACAGTCAGTGGTGCGGCGGCAAAAGCCAGCGTCATCGCATAGTGGCCAGCGGTCGCGAAGCATGCGACCAAGAACAGCCAACCCAAATGCGGCAGTGTCGGTGTCACCCAAACCGCAATGGCGGCTGGGGCAAGGCCGATAGTCACCGTGATGGACAGCATGCCAACGATCACAGGGGCCGAGACTTCACCAGACAACTGCTTTGCGATCAGATAGCCAATGGCGAAACAAACTGCGGTCCCCAGCATCGCGATATGGCCTGGTTCGATTTCTTTGACACCTGGCCGCAGGATTATGAGCGCGCCGATCAGCGCGACAACCACAGCGGCCAACCGGCGCGGTGGTAAACGTTCTCCCAAAAACAGCGCCGCCCCGATCGAGACATAGACTGGCGAAAGATAGTTCATCGCGGTCACCTCGGCGATGGGAATGCGCGCCATAGCAAAGAACCAAAGGATCACGGCAATAGTGTGAACGATGCCCCGAAAGGCAAATAGCGTAATCTGACGCTTCGTCAGATGCGCGTCCAATATCGGCTTAATCATTGGGATCAGAAAGACGATCCCAAGTAGATAGCGCAAGAATGCCGCCTGCGCTGCGGGCACCCCGTTACCGACATGTTTTACGACCGCGGTAACGCCAACGAACATCAACCCTGTGACGATCATCCAGCCGACCCCAGCGATAGGCCGTGATTGTTTTTGGTTATCCATGGGCAAGTCCTGGCACCCTCCCTCAGAATTGGCAAGCAGGGGGCGCGATGATTTTTAGCTAAAAATCATCTGGTAGAAGCCACGCAGGCAGCATAACACAGTGTCCATGAAAATACTGTTTCTTGGCGATGTTATGGGCCGCGCCGGCCGCACAGCAATTAGCACACATCTTCCGCGACTGCGCGAAGAATGGAAGCTCGATTTTGTTGTCGTGAATGGTGAAAACGCAACGGCTGGCATGGGCCTGTCCGGCGATCATGCGAAGATCCTGCTTGATGCGGGTGCTGATGTTCTGACGCTGGGCGACCATGCATTTGATCAAAAGGACATGCTGTCCTTTATCGCAAACGAGCCACGCATCATTCGCCCTTTGAACTTTTCTAAATCCGCGCCCGGTGTTGGCGCCCGGATTTTCAACGCCCCCGGCGGGCTCAAGGTGCTTGTTGCGCAGGCGCTTGGTCAGGTGTTTATGAAACGCCCGTTCGACGATCCGTTCTCGGCGCTTGATGGGTTATTGAAACAATACCCAATGGGTGGCCAAATTCAGGCGAGCCTTGTCGATATTCACTGTGAAGCCACATCGGAAAAGATGGCGACAGGCCATTTCTGCGATGGCCGCGCTAGCATTGTTGTGGGCACACATACGCACGTCCCAACGGGTGACGCGATGATTTTGCCCGGCGGAACCGCCTATATGACAGACGCTGGCATGTGCGGCGATTACAATTCGGTCATCGGCATGGACAAGGCTGAACCGATGCGCCGCTTTATCACAGGTATGCCAAAGGCACGCTTTACCCCTGCCAACGAAGAAGCCACCCTATCTGGCCTTTATGTCGAAACCGACGACCGGACAGGCAAAGCGACCCGCGTTGAAATGGTCCGCCAAGGTGGCCGGCTAGCACAGGCGGGCCCTGCGTAAATGCGCAAACGCTTGCCCTTCATCATTCTCTCCGCAAGACTGTAGATCATGGAAACTGTATTTCATCTTTCGCAGGCGCAGTCCGCCTTTCTAACCATGGCCGTCGTGGCGGGCATGTTTATCATGTTCTTACGCGAAGCCTTTCCGACAGAAGTTGTCGCAATGATTGGCGTGTCCATCTTACTCGTGTCAGGTGTCTTGCCTTACGATGACGCAGTCGCCGTGCTTGCCAACCCTGCCCCTTGGACGATTGCCGCGATGTTTATCATCGTCGGCGCGCTGGTGCGAACAGGTGCTCTGAATGCGATGACGCAGGCCGTCGAAAGACAAGCCAAGATCAGCCCCGCACGGGCGGTTGGCGGCAGTTTGGTTTTCGTGGCCGTCGCGAGTGCGATTATGAATAACACGCCTCTTGTCGTGGTTATGATCCCTGTGTTCGTACAGCTTGCGCGGACTTTGGGAACGTCGGCCTCCAAGCTACTGATCCCGCTTAGCTATGCGGCGATTGTTGGTGGCACGATGACCTTGCTGGGTACGTCGACCAACCTGTTGGTTGACGGTGTTGCGCGTTCATCTGGGATGGAGCCCTTTGGTATCATCGAGATCTTGCCAATCGGCGTAATTGTAGTCGCTTGGACGTTTGCCTATCTCTACTTCGCTGGTCCGCGTCTGCTGCCAGACCGGACAAGCATGGCCACTATGCTGTCTGATCGTTCCAAAATGCGGTTCTTTTCAGAGGCAATCATTCCGCCAGACAGCAACCTAATCGGTCGCGAAGTCACGGGCGTGCAGCTATTCAAACGTGACGGTGTACGGCTGATCGACGTTGTGCGTGGCGATATATCCCTGCGGCGCGAGCTAAAGGATGTGACATTGCAAGTGGGTGACCGGGTGGTGCTGCGTACTGCGATGGCTGAGCTCCTTTCGCTACAAGCAACCAAAGACCTGCGCCGTGTCGACCAGCTTTCGGCGGTTGAGACCACCACGGTCGAGGTTTTGATTACGCCAAACTGTAAGATGGTTGGCCGCCGCCTTGGTGCGCTGCGCCTACGTCGCCGTTATGCAGTGTATACCCTTGCGGTTCACCGTCGTGACACGAACCTCGGCCAGCAGATGGACGACATGATCGTACGTGTTGGCGACACCCTATTACTTGAAGGTGCGCCCGAAGACATTCAGCGTCTTGCTGAAGACATGAACCTTGGTGATGTGTCGAAACCTTCGCAGCGCGCCTATCGCCGCGCCCATGCACCAATTGCTATCGGTGTACTGCTACTTGTTGTGATCCTTGCTGCCGTTGGGGTCGCGCCGATTCTGCTGCTTGCTATTCTCGGTGTAACCGCAGTGTTGGGTACGGGATGTATTGACGCAGACGAGGCCTTTTCAACCATCGACGGTCGCCTTCTTGCGCTAATTTTTGCAATGCTCGGTGTCGGGTCTGCCCTGCAATCATCGGGTGCAGTTGCGATGATCGCTGATACCCTATCGCCTGTTATGATGGTCTTACCGCCGTTCTTTGTAGTCTTGGCCGTATTCGCGATGGCGTCCACCCTGACTGAACTTGTTTCGAACAACGCTGTCGCTGTCGTAATGACTCCAATCGCAATTGGTCTGGCAAGCGCACTTGGGGTTGATGCACGGCCTTTGGTCGTCGCTGTTATGATTGCGGCTAGCGCGAGTTTCGCGACACCAATCGGATATCAGACAAACACGCTGGTTTACGGTCCGGGCGGCTATAAGTTCGCGGATTTCTTGAAATTCGGCATTCCGCTGAACCTGTCGCTTGCGCCAATTGTTTCCTTCGCGATCCCCTATTTCTGGCCCTTGTAAGCAAGGGTTGCGGGGGCACCGATGGATGCCGTATAGAGACGCAAATTTACATCTATAAAGACGAGGTTTCCGATGGCTGGCCACTCAAAATGGGCGAATATTCAGCACCGCAAGGGGCGTCAGGATAAACTGCGTTCCAAGCTGTTTTCCAAGCTGGCCAAAGAAATCACTGTGGCCGCCAAGATGGGCGACCCGGACCCCGACAAAAACCCACGTCTGCGGATGGCTGTCAAAGAAGCCAAATCCAGCTCTGTGCCAAAGGACGTGATCGACCGCGCGATTAAAAAATCGCAAGGCGGCGACGCTGAGAACTATGATGAAATCCGGTATGAAGGCTACGGCCCGGGCGGCGTAGCTGTCATCGTTGAAACGATGACGGATAACCGCAACCGGACTGCCTCAACGGTGCGTTCAACATTCTCAAAGAATGGCGGCAACCTTGGCGAAACCGGTTCAGTTGGCTTCATGTTCGACCGCATGGGCGAAGTCGTCTATCCAGCGTCTGTCGGCGATGCTGACACAGTGATGATGGCCGCGATCGAGGCTGGTGCAGACGACGTGCAAAGCGACGAAGAAAACCACGTCATCTATTGCGCGGACACTGACCTGAATGACGTGTCGACCGCGCTAGAGGCTGAACTTGGCGAATCCGAATCCACTAAACTGATTTGGAAGCCTAACATGACCACAGAGGTCGATGCCGAAGGTCTGACCAAACTGATGAAGCTGCTGGACACGCTTGAAGAAGACGATGACGTGCAGCGCGTTACGGCGAACTTTGAAGCCTCTGACGAGGTTATGGCCGCATTCGCAGAAGAGTAACTTCTGCAAAAAGCGCCTGTCGATTACGCCCCGTTGGGTACGCAATTTCCACATTGGATTTGACGTACCCGGCGGGGTTTATTTTTGGGCGGGTGTAATAACACCCTGCTCAGTGACGATCAGGTCAAGCGGCTGATCGGTAGGTTCAAGCGTTAGTGACTTGTCTTCTTGCGCCGCATAAGCAAATCCAATCGCCATTGTTGACTGAACAGAGCGTAGCTGTTCCAGCGTACGGTCGTAGAAACCGCCACCATAGCCCAACCTGCCCCCCTGTCGGTCGAACGCCACCAAGGGCACGATCACAATCTCGGGTATCATCCATGCGCCTGTTTCCGGAATCAAGGCGCCAAAGGCACCGGGCACCATGGCGCAGTCGGGCTCCCACAGTCGAAATTTTAGCGGTTGTGCCTCTGCGATGATCACAGGCATGCCGACCGGACCATGGGCTGCAGCCTCTGCCAAGGCAGGCAACGGGTTTATTTCTGTGCGGATCGGGCTGTAGCCTGCAATCGGCACACCACGATAGCCGGCCAGTATTTCGCTTAAGTACCCTGACGCAGCCACAGCGCCCTCATGTGCCGCCTTACGGCGCACAAAGGCAGCTTTGCGGGCAGCGGATTTGTCGATCATAGCAACCACATGGCGGCAAGGCCAAGGAAGGCAAAGAACCCAACAACGTCAGTCACGGTCGTCACAAACGCCCCAGAGGCAAGCGCAGGGTCGATGCCAAAGCGTTCCAGAGTCACAGGAATAACCGTTCCGGCGAGTCCAGCGACGACCATGTTGATAACCATCGCAACAGCGATCACAACGCCAAGCATCGGCGATCCGAACCAGAGCACCCCGACAATCCCCATCACTATGGCAAAGATCAAACCATTGATCAGGCCAACCAAGATTTCGCGTCTGATAACCCGCCAAACGTTTGCCGTGGTCAAATCGCGCGTCGCTATAGCGCGCACAGCGACCGTCAATGACTGTGTCCCAGCATTACCACCCATCGACGCAACGATTGGCATAAGGACAGCGAGAGCCACGAGCCCCGCAATTGTATCTTCAAACAGCGAAATCACGAGTGAAGCAAAAATGGCAGTGACAAGGTTCACAGCAAGCCACGGAAACCGCCGCTTTGTCGTGTCAATCACACGGTCAGACAGGGACCCTTCGCCAACACCCGCCAAACGCAGGATGTCTTCGTGAGCTTCTTCTTCCAAAAACGCCATCGCGTCATCAATCGTAATCACACCGACAATACGGTCATCATCATCGACGACTGGTGCGGTGATCATGTGATAGTGGTTGATGGCTTGCGCGACTTCTTCGACATCTTGGGTGACGTGGAAGGTACGGAATGTGTCTTCGGTTAGGTCCGATAGCGGCGTGTCACGTGGATTGCTTAGGATACGCCCAAGCGTGACATATCCGGTCGCCTTAAGCCGCGGATCGACAAGGATAACGTGATAAAACTGATCGGGCAGCACGACATCAGATCGCAAGAAATCAATCGCATCACCGACGGTCCAATGCTCTGGCGCACGCACCAGTTCGGACTGCATGTGGCGACCAGCTGATTCTTCTGGATAGGACAGCGCCTGTTCAACAACGACCCGGTCACCGGCGTCCAACGCGCCAAGAACGGCTTCTTGCTGGTCATCGTCCAGATATTCGACCAGATCGACGACATCGTCGCTTTCCAACTCGCGAACAGCCTCAGCCAAATCGGCAGGTGCAAGCTGTTCGATGATCTCTTCGCGCAGGCGTTCGTCCAATTCAGACAGGGTGTCCCCGTCCATACCGCCCTTCCAGACGGAAATAAGATCGCGGCGATCACGGCCATCGATCTGTTCGATCAGATGCGCGATATCGGCGGGGTGAAGCGGGTCAAGCAGCGTATCAATCGCGGTAAAATCTTCGGCGGCAACTGCGTCCAGCACCTCAGCAATAAGCCGATCAGTGATGCCAAATGCTTCGTCTTCGTTGATTTCTAGTTGCTCTGCCATGACCTGCCCTCGCTACCTCCTGCAACATAGCCAATCACGACCTGCTGGCAACGCCATTCAGCGATTTACCCCGCCGTAGCCGCCCCATATGATCGGGCTATGACAAAGCAACTTCTTCTTGGCCAAACGCTTGGCTTTTCGGGCAATCCTTTGATTGGGGATTGGAATGACGCCGTACAGTTCGATAGCGCAGGTGCTGTGCTGATCGAGGGCAAACAAATAAGCGCAGTTGGTTCGGCCGCCGCCCTGCGCGCGGCCCATCCGGACGCAAAAGTTACCGATTACGGCGATGCGCTGATCAGCGCAGGCTTTGTCGATGCGCATATGCACTATCCACAAACCGGCATCATCGCGAGTTGGGGCAAACAGCTGATCGACTGGCTGAATACCTACACTTTCCCCGAAGAAGCCCGGTTCAGCGACCCCAAGTATGCAACCGAGATCGCGGCGCGTACTCTTGACCTTGCGCTTGACCACGGCACCACCACGCTCACCAGTTTTTGTACGATCCATCCTGCAAGTGTCGATGCGTTTTTTGGCGCTGCCGCTGATCGCGATATGGCCGTGATTGCGGGTAAAACCTGCATGGACCGCAATGCGCCTGACAATCTACAAGACACCGCGCAATCGGCCTATAATGACAGTAAGGCGTTGCTTGAAAAGTGGCACGGCAAAGGGCGTGCCAGCTATGCGATTACGCCACGGTTTTCACCGACATCGACGCCAGAACAATTGGCCGCGCTTGGAACGCTCTGGTCCGAACACCCAGACTGCCTGATGCAGACCCACCTGAGTGAGCAACTCCCCGAGATTGCTTGGGTGCGTGAGCTGTTCCCCGATTCCCGCGACTATCTGGATACTTACGAGGCATTCGGACTGTTGGGCGCTAAGGGCCTGTATGGCCATGCCATCCACCTTGACCAGCGCGAGATTGACCGACTGAACGAAGTCGGTGCCGCCGTCGTGCACTGCCCGACGTCGAACACGTTTATCGGATCAGGACTGTTTGATCTGATGGGGTTGGCAAAGACTGGGCTGTCCATCGGACTTGCCACTGACACCGGCGGCGGATCGTCGTTTTCTATGCTGCGCACCATGGCTGCGGCTTATGAGATCGGCCAGTTGCGCGGCACGGCCTTGCACCCGGCGCAACTGATGTGGCTCGCGACTGAAGGGTCGGCAAAGTCACTGCACATGTCCGGGCAAATTGGTCATCTGGGCGCGGGCGCGATGGCGGACATTACTGTGCTTGACCTTGGTTCAACGCCCGCGATTGCGCAGCGTTCAGGCCGAGCGGACGACATTTGGGATGCGCTATTCCCGACGATCATGATGGGCGATGACCGGGCAATCAAAGACGTGTGGGTCGCAGGGCAAAGGCGACAGGCCTAGTTCGCCAGTCGCAGCGCCAAGTCGTTCTGTCTGCGAATGGTCGCGCCCAGATCAATCGTTGCCAATTGCCCATCCGCAACAACCTGACGCCCCTCGACAAACAAGTCGCGTACTTTCTGAGGCCCGGCCAGCACGATCGCAGCCGGATCCCACGACCCTGCGATTTCAATGGCTTGCGCATCCCACAGGGCAATATCCGCGCGTTTTCCCACTGCGATTTGGCCACAATCGTCGCGGCCAAGAACCTGTGCGCCACCACGTGTCGCGATTTCTAATGCCTCACGGGCAGACATCGCATCCGCCCCGTTTTTGACGCGCTGCAAAAGCATCGTTTGACGTGCTTCGCCAATCAAGTTGCCGATGTCATTGCTTGCCGATCCATCGACGCCTAGCCCGACATTCACACCAGCGTCACGCATCTCGCGTATAGGCGCGATACCGGACCCAAGCCGACAGTTGGAACAGGGACAATGTGCAACACCTGTATGCGACCGCGTAAATAGATCGATTTCCTGACCGTCCAGCTTCACGCAATGCGCGTGCCAGACGTCGTCACCGGTCCAACCCAAGTCTTCGGCGTATTGACCGGGCCGACAGCCGAATTTCTCAAGAGAATAGGCGATATCTTCGTCGTTCTCGGCCAGATGGGTATGCATCATTACGCCCTTATCGCGGGCAAGAATAGCAGCATCACGCATAAGATCACGCGATACGGAAAACGGACTGCATGGGGCCACGCCGACACGCACCATCGCGCCCGGGTTTGGATCGTGGAACGCATCAATAACGCGGACGCTGTCTTCTAAGATCGCCTTCTCATCCTCAACAAGAGCATCAGGCGGCAAGCCACCATCGCTTTCGCCAATGCTCATCGCACCGCGCGTGGCATGAAAACGCAAGCCAACCTCTTGGGCGGCGGCGATCGTATCATCCAACCGAGATCCGTTTGGATAAAGGTACAAATGGTCCGACGTCAGCGTACAGCCCGATAGCGCCAATTCAGCCAGCCCAACTTGGGCAGAGATGAACATTTCTTCCGGGCCAAAGCGGGCCCAGATGGGATAGAGGCGTTGCAGCCAGCCAAACAGCAGCGCGTCTTGCGCACCCGGCACAGCGCGGGTCAGTGTTTGATATAGATGATGGTGCGTATTCACGAGGCCCGGCGTTACAATGCGACCATTTGCATGAACCGTGGCTCCCTGCGTCTCAAGCCCCTGCCCGACTGCCGCGATGACGCCATCACGGACCAGAATATCCGCACCTTTCAATTCACGGCGCGCGTCGTCCATGGTCAGAACGATGTCGGCCTTTTTGATGAGCGTCTCAGCCATTCAGGCTCTCTTGCAGGATCGCCATAGCCTCGGCGTGGATGTCTGGGTTCGCTGCTGCCAGCGCACGACCGCCGTGATGTGCAGGACCGCCATCCCAATCTGTCACAATACCACCAGCCGCTTGAATGACGGAAATTGGGGCCTGAATATCATATGCATTCAACCCTGCCTCGATCACCAGGTCGACCTGTCCTGCAGCCAGCAACGCATAGGCATAGCAATCCATACCGTAGCGGGTCAGTTTCGCTTGGCGAGCGACGGCATGAAAGGCGCGTCCTTCGTCGGCGGTGCCCACCTCTGGGAAAGTCGTCAGTACCGTTGCATCAGATAATTTGCTTTGCGCGATACATTGCAACGGATGCGTACCCATCGGTCCGGTTACTTCGGCCATGCCAAAGCCACCTACAAACCGTTCACCGATGTAAGGTTGATCGATCAAGCCAAACAACGGGCCCGTTTCATCTGCAACTGAAATCAAAACGCCCCATGTCGGGGTGCCGCTGATATAGCCACGCGTGCCATCAATTGGGTCAAGTACCCAAGTCAATCCAGATGTACCGGGAATCTCGCCGAACTCTTCACCCAAGATACCGTCATTGGGTCGTTCAACAGCGAGCAGTTTGCGCATTGCCTGTTCGGCTGCGCGATCCGCAATTGTGACCGGATCAAAGGCCTGATCACCCTTGTCGTCTGCAACCAATGCGAATGTACGAAAATGCAGCAGGGTTTCTGGCCGTGCTGCATCCGCAAGTAGATTCGCCACGCGGATCAACTCCGCCTGAAGGGTCGTATCCAATGGCATATGCTTTTCCCGACTGCGCTACGTTACCTAATGCGGTAACGTGCGGCAGTCGTGATGGTCAAGGCCGCTTAAGCAGCTTCGCTAAGAACGCGTGCCAAATCAAATAGGCGGCGACGCTGGTTCTCTGGGATCGCATAGTAAGAACGCAGAAGCTCGAGCGCTTCTTTGTCTGTCAGGATATCGCCAGGCATGTTGCTGTTTGCGCTGTCGGTCTGAGACTGATCATCCAGTCCTTCGAAGAAGAAAGAAACTGGCACGTCCAACACCTTAGCAATATCCCAAAGGCGGGACGCGCTAACGCGGTTCATGCCGGTTTCATACTTCTGAATTTGCTGGAACTTGATTCCAACATTTTCCGCCAGCTGCTGCTGGGTAGTACCGTTCATCCAACGGCGATGACGAATTCGTTTGCCCACGTGTACATCGACTGGGTGTTTCATTTGTCGTTTCCTTAGTTCAATTTGCTTGCGGCTATTTAATTTCCGCTTCCCGATAGGCGACGCACGTATAGCCTGACTAAAGCCACATCCGATGCCGTGCAGATGGAATGCCCTTCCAAAGAAGAACACGCAACGGTTGCAGCACCCTACCTTACCTTAAGGACAGGTTAGCACGTGATCATTGTCGATCAAACGGTAAAAAAACGAGCAAATTGTAAAGATTGGTGAGTTTTCGCATAAGAAAACACGAAACATTCTACTGCGATTCGGGGTCACATGCGCGCTTTTCAGGTCACTTCTCACACTCAACCGCCATCAATGGCAGACATTGAGACGCCAAAACCTCAGGCCGGAGAGGTGCTTTTGGATATCGCAGCATGCGGCTTGAACTTCGCAGATCTGCTGATGTCGAAGGGCACATATCAAGATACTCCCGCCCTTCCTTTTACATTGGGCATGGAAGTATGCGGTACAGTTGTCGCGCAAGGGCCAGGCGTTTCAGAACCCGCTGTCGGCACGCGCGTCGCCGTTTTCGGAGGTAAAGGCGGACTTGCCGAACAGGGTGTTTTCCCCGCCGATCGCTGCACAACCGTGCCCGACGGAATGCCAGCCGAGGCAGCAGCTGGGTTCATGGTCGCATATGGAACATCACATCTTGCGTTAAAGCGCCGTGCAAATTTGCAGCCGGGTGAAACGCTTTTGGTGCTTGGCGCCGCGGGTGGCGTGGGCCTGACCGCTGTCGAAGTCGGCAAAGCAATGGGCGCCCGCGTTATTGCTGTTGCGCGCGGGGCTGAAAAGCTCGCTGTCGCAAAAGAGGCCGGTGCCGACCATCTGATCGATTGCGATACTGATGACGTAAAGGCCGTTGTGAAATCACTAGGCGGTGCAGATGTGGTTTATGACCCGGTTGGGGGGGAATTGTTCAAAGCCGCCCTTGGCGCTTGCAACCGCGAAGCCCGCATTCTCGCGATTGGCTTTGCCAGTGGCGACGTCCCGCCTGTTCCAGCTAATATTTTGCTTGTCAAAAACGTCAGTGTAATTGGGTTCTATTGGGGCGGTTATCTGACGTTTAATCCAAAGGCACTGACTGACAGTTTGGCAGAGCTTATGGAATGGTACACCACGGGCCGCCTGCAGCCCCATATTAGCCACGTCATGCCCTTAGACAAAGCACCAGAGGCATTGGACCTGCTGCGCACCCGCAAATCGACCGGAAAGGTCGTCGTCACGCCATAACGGGCGCTTTGAGCGTATAAAAACCATCACGGACAAATTTTGCCAAATCTCGAACGACTGGCCCCTGATCAAGGTTCGCTTGATAAAGGTTCACGTTCATTTCGCGCAAACTGGGTAGCTGACCACCGTGTTCGATCCGTTCGAGATGACGGGGCTCTGTGCCCTCTAGCATCGTATGTACAGCAAGGTCTGCGCTGACCGTTGCCTCGATGGTGCGGCTAAAGTTGCTTTCAACCGCCATCTCCCATGGGATGCCAACCTCATCAAGGCGACGTTGCACGAACTGACGAAAGATACAGCTTTCCTCATAGGCCAATCGAAGAGGGCGTTTTTTCCAAGCCTGCCCATTTAGTGCACCAACCCAAATCAGCGGAATTTTAGTGAGCGTTTCACCGCCCTCTCCCACCGAATCTTCGGTTGTTAGGATGACATCAATCGCACCGCGCCGAAAATCCTCGACCAATCCGCGCGTGAACGAAGAAACGAGATGCACACGAACACGCGGATATGCGGCCGCAAACCGTTGAAGAACCACGGGAATCACTGGGTAAACAATGTCGTGCGGAACACCCAGCGTAACTTCGCCTTCATAATCAGGCGCTGTCAGTTTGCCGTAGGCTTCGTCATTTAACTCTAACATTCGGCGTGCATAGCTAAGCAGCAATTCCCCCTGAGAGGTCAGACTGATGCTGCGCGAGGACCGGTCAAACAATCCAACGCCCAACGATTCTTCGAGCCGCTTAAGCTGCATCGAAACGGCGGATTGGGTTAAATTCAACAATCCCGCTGCCCGCGTGACCCCACCCGTGTCAGCAACAGCAACAAATGATCGCAGTGCAGTTGTGTCTAGATTTCGCGCCATATCAATATCCCTGATATATCATAACTCAAACATTCATTTTGATTATGAGTGATAGAAGGCTATTCATCAAGCATTGAAATGAAAACTAGCAGACTCATCACGAAAGGACAGGTCATGAACAGTTCAATTCAACATACTATACTTCGCAGACCGCGTCGTCGGATCAGCATCTTTTCACGTTTATTAGGGCTTGCTGGGGTGGCCCGACAGCGCCGTCGGCTCAAAGCCCTAGACGACCACATGCTGCGCGATATTGGTGTCAGCAGAAGCCAAGCAGAAAGGGAAGCACACAAAGCACCGTGGGATGTTCCCGACCACTGGACCCAATAAACCACAAATTTGTGCGAAAACGGTGTCGTTGATGCGCTAGGACCTTGAAAAATTGGCAGTAGCTGCCAATATCGACAGCAAGGGTTCCAACTGTCGGAACCACGATATTATTTGGAGGTCACAATGGCACAATACGATTGGGCAGACACAGGCGCCGGCGCACGCACGAGTGCGATCGACGAGGGTCTGCGCGCCCATATGAACAAAGTCTACGCAACCATGTCTATCGGCATGGTCATCACAGCTCTGGCTGCTTGGGCTATTGCTGGGCTGGCCGTGACATCAGACCCGACAGGTGCTCAGGTTGCACTGCGTGAAGGTCAATACCTGACCGAACTGGGTCGGCTGATTTACACGACTCCGCTACGCTATGTCATCATGTTTGCACCTCTGGCATTCGTCTTTGGCCTTAGCGCGATGATCAACCGTATGTCTGCTGCAACAGCGCAGCTTGTGTTCTACACGTTCGCTGCTGTGATGGGCCTTTCGCTCAGCTCGATCTTCTTGGTCTACACAGGCGCATCAATCGTTCAGATCTTCTTGATCACAGCGATTGCTTTCGCGAGCCTTTCTTTGTGGGGTTACACCACTAAGAAAGACCTGTCCGGCTGGGGCACATTCCTGATCATGGGCGTCGTTGGTCTGATCGTTGCGTCTATCGTCAACATCTTCCTGCAGTCACCTGCGATCATGTTCGCGATCTCTGGCATTGGTGTGCTGATCTTTGCTGGCCTAACAGCATATGACACGCAGAAGATCAAAACTGACTACATCGCGCACGCCGCTCACGGTGACAGCGAATGGTTGGCGAAATCTGCAATCATGGGTGCGCTGAACCTGTACCTTGATTTCATCAACATGTTCATCTTCTTGCTGCAGTTGTTCGGCAACCGCGAGTAAGCCAGATAGCATAGCAAACACAAAAGGCTGGCGGAAACGCTGGCCTTTTTTCGTTTATTAGCAAAGGTGTTACGATGCCCATCATCCGTGCCAACGAAGCAAAGCTAGATGAACCCGAAAAGGCACACCCGGTCTTGGGCACCTACAGTGCGCGTCTGTTTAGCGACAGCGGTGGCCTAACGCAGTTTGGCGCGTTCACAGAGACCCTGCCGCCCGGATCAAAATCATCCCTTCGACACTGGCACCAGAATGAGGATGAGATGATCTATATGCTTTCGGGCACGGTCACCGTCCACGAAGGCGATAGCATTAACACCCTTAACCCCGGCGACGCGGCAACCTTCAAAGCAGGTGAGCAGCAGGGCCATTTCTTGGAAAACACCAGCGACGCAGATGCGACCTACCTCGTCATCGGAACGCGATCTGATGGCGATATCGTCACCTACCCTGATCACGATCGGATACTGCGCTTTGATCGAAAAAAGGGTGAGCGGAGCCATACGACGATTGACGGCAGGCCAGCCGAATCCCCTTACGAGTGAACACATTCCCAATTCATGCTGGCTTCCAAGCCAGCCGTCAAAATTGCCCCAAACACTGCTGTTGAACCGAATCCTGCGGGATGAGAGGCTAAGCCTTTAACGTGCATAGGGATACGATGGTCGGTTACTTCACACTCATTTTGGTTTGCCAACTCATAGGAGAACTCGTCGTTGGCACGTTTGGAATTTCCATACCCGGTCCGGTGGTTGGTATGCTGGTTCTCTTCAGTCTGCTTTTAATGCGGGGAAAAATACCAAAGGGATTAAGCAAAACAGCAGATGGCCTACTCCAAGCTATGTCGCTGCTTTTCGTGCCTGCTGGCGCTGGGGTCATGATGCATTTTAAACTGCTAGGAGAGGCCTTGCTGCCCCTAAGCGCCGCGCTGATAGTCAGCACCTCCATGACGATCATCGTTACGGCGCTTATGATGCGCTGGCTAAACCGGGCTGGTACTGATGAATAGCATTCAGGAGACTTGGGTCTATCTTAACGCCTCGCCACTTTTTCACCTGACACTGACAATGGTCGCGTTTCAGGCGGCAACTTGGCTATTCGAAAGGGGCGGACGCAATCCGCTGCTGAACCCGGTACTGGGGGCCGTCATTGTGATCGTGTTAGTATTATTCGCCACCAATACAGACTACGCGACCTACTTTGAAGGCGCACAATTCGTTCACTTCCTTCTGGGTCCCGCGACAGTATCGCTGGCTATACCGCTCTATCGGCAATGGGATCGTGTACGCGGCTCGGCCTTCGCGATTGGCGCGAGCCTTTTAACTGGCTCACTCGTCGCGATCCTCACTACGGTCGGAACCGCTTGGCTGTTTGGGGGCTCAGAAACATTGCTTGCTTCGATCGCCCCAAAATCCGCGACCGCCCCGGTCGCCATGGCGATTTCAGAAGATTTGGGCGGCCTGCCGTCGCTTACCGCTGTGCTTGTGATTGTCTCGGGGATCTTTGGCGCGATGTTTGGACCGCTTCTTTTGAACTTGATAGGGGTAAAGGACTGGGGCGCCCGTGGGCTAGCTGTCGGCACCGCCAGCCATGGGATCGGTACAGCGCGGGCATTGCAGGTTAACGAAACGGCAGGGGCATTCTCTGGCCTTGCAATGGGGCTGAATGCCATAGCCACTGCTTTGCTTGTTCCAATCCTGTGGGGATTATTCTTCTAGGCCCACCATGCAGAACAGCGTCTCTGCATAACCGACGTTGAAACATCCGATAAAACGAAAAAAGCCACGCTATTGCGTGGCCTTTATTCGATCCAAAGGGACGATCAATTACTTGATCTTGCCTTCTTTGTATTCGACGTGCTTGCGCACAACTGGGTCGTACTTTTTGATGACCATTTTTTCGGTCATTGTACGTGCGTTCTTTTTCGTGACGTAGAAGTGCCCGGTCCCCGCAGTGGAGTTCAGGCGGATCTTGATGGTGGTAGGCTTCGCCATATCTCATCTCTCCTGGTTGCGGGCCATCATCGGCACTACGCATAAATTCATTGAAGCTGCCTTTTACGCCAGCCGTGCCCCGAGTCAACCGCAAAGACGCGGAAAGAGGGGATGAATATGCGCGGACGGCCTATAAGCCGGATCTTGTCCTTTGGGTTACCCCAAATGGATGACCATTCATCTACACCGCCTGTTACCAGACGATCTCTAGCTGCCAACCCGGACTACTCGGGCTCAAGCCTCCCTGCCTTACGGCGCGTAGTCCCTATTTGGCATTGCTCCCGGTGGGGCTTGCCGTGCCGCTTACGTTGCCGCTCGCGCGGTGGGCTCTTACCCCACCGTTTCACCTTAACCTTGGCTTTGACGAATGCGCACCATAGATGCGACCAAGGCAGTCTGTTCTCTGTGGCGCTTTCCCTAGGGTTACCCCCGCCGGGCGTTACCCGGCACCGTGCTTTTTGGAGTCCGGACTTTCCTCGGACGTTACCGCCCGCGGCCATCCAGCCATCCGCGCATAACGCAGTTAGGTGCTCGTGGCGTTCACGTCAACGGGGAAACGGCGCGCAAGATCGGTGATCATGCCAGCATCAGTTTCATCAAGGGGGCCTGTGGCCCAAGGACGGAATCGCATCCGAAACACAGATAGCAGCAAATCAGCATCATCCGTGGCCGTATACCCGAAGGCCCGCATGCGCGGCGCAAAGAACTCAGGATTCTCTGATACAAACCCTTCGGGCCAAACCGCGAATCCCATGCGCGCAAGCCTACACCAGTCGAATCGCGCGCCCGGATCAATCTTGCGCCCCGGCGCCATGTCCGAATGCCCGATGACACGTTCTGGGCGGATGCCCCAGCGCGCATTGATGCCTTTCAGCAGATCGGCCAGCGCATCCATTTGCGGGGCTGCGAAGGGGCTAAAGCCATCATTCGCGATCTCAATCCCAATTGATCTACTGTTAACGTCAGTGACCGCCCCCCAGCGCCCTGCCCCAGCATGCCAAGCACGTAGCGCCTCTGGCACCAGCGACATGACTTCGCCGTCTTCAGCAATCAGATAATGCGCGGAAACCTCATTCGCGGGATTACACAACGTCTGTCGCGCGGCATCCGCAGATTTCATAGCCGTATAGTGCAACACAACCATATCCGGCTGTGCACCGCCCCGACGAGGCCCACAATTAGGCGAATTATGTGTGGTCAGTCTCAGTTGCCGAAGGCTGCGCGGAACGGCGCAGGATCCCAACCGCAGGCAAATCCGTCGCCATCAGGGTCGATACCGCGACGGTCGCGCTCTGGTCCGCCACGCGCAAGGAAATCGCGCTGCGCATCATCAGGCGTCGCGTAGTCTGCACAGTTACGCTGATAGCGCCCCTGGGTGGTCAGCAAAGAACGGCTATACCATTCCTGCCCTTTTACGTTTGGCGCATTTACCGCGTATTCAACGATGTTCGGCCCCGTGTTCGATGGACGGTCAGGAACAGCTGTCGGTTCGACCTGTTCGCGTGCTGCAGCTTGGGCCGCACGGCGTGCCGCGTCGCTTTCGATGGTTTCACGCCCAGCCACAGCATCAAAGTTTTGTTCGTCTGAGATGCCTGAATTGCTTGATGGAACGGCAACTGGATTGAGCGCCGAAAGCGGTTCACCAACAACCGGCTGAGCCGGTCGTGATTGCCCAATGCCTGCATTGGCGAGTTCAGACGACGCAATCGCTTGTGTCCCCGAGACTGGCGCGGGGTCATTGCGCACAATCGTCGTCACCTTCGCAGGTGGGATGATTGATGTCTGTGGTGATGTCAGTGCGGCCTCGCGGCGCGCACGTTCCAGTTCGTAGTTAGAGTAATCATCGAATCCAACGCCACGCGCACGTTGTGCATCCGTTGTCGCGCAAGCGCCCAACGCCAGAATGCTTAGCGCAATACCATAGCTAAATTTCATCGATGATCACCTGCTACTCAACTTCTTCTTTTGAAGATAATTACCACCACTTGGTCGGTTTGGCTACAAAACCTGCTGTTTGCTCTAGGCTATAGGCCACATTCAGCAGATCAGCCTCTTCCCACGGACGCCCAATCAACTGCAAACCAAGCGGCAAGCCACTGGCATCAGTGCCTGTTGGCACGGCAATGCCTGGTAGACCTGCAAGGTTCACAGTGACGGTAAACACGTCGTTTAGATACATCTGAATCGGATCAGCATCCGTCATTTCACCCAAACCAAACGCGGCCGAAGGCGTCGCTGGCGTCAGAATCGCATCGACACCGTCAGCAAACACATTGTCAAAGTCGCGCTTGATCAACGCACGCACCCGGCGGGCGCGGTTATAATATGCATCATAGAAACCAGCGGACAGCACATATGTACCTACCATAACGCGACGCTGTACTTCGTGACCAAAGCCTTCGGCGCGGGTCTTTTCGTACATTTCAGTGATGCCGTCGCCTGCATCTAGTTTCGCGCGGTGGCCAAAACGAACGCCGTCATAACGGGCAAGGTTTGACGATGCCTCTGCAGGGGCAATCACATAGTATGCTGGCAAAGCGTATTTCGTGTGCGGCAGGCTGATATCTTTGATCACAGCGCCCGCGTCTTTAAGCATGGCAGTGCCATCTTCCCAAAGCTTCGCGATCTCTGCGGGCATCCCGTCCATACGGTATTCTTTGGGAATGCCAATGACTTTGCCTTTGATGTCGCCAGTCAAGGCAGCCTCAAAATCGGGCACAGCCAGATCGGCGCTCGTGCTGTCTTTTGGGTCGTGGCCACACATGGCCTGCAGCATGATAGCCGCATCGCGCACGTCTTTGGTCATTGGGCCAGCCTGATCAAGCGACGACGCAAAGGCGACAACGCCCCAACGAGACACACGGCCATAAGTTGGCTTCAGACCAGTAATACCAGTGAAGGCCGCAGGCTGACGGATTGAACCGCCGGTGTCTGTACCTGTCGCCGCAAGGCAAAGGTCAGCAGCAACCGCGCTTGCCGAACCACCGGATGATCCACCGGGTGTCAGCTTACGGTCGTCCACCTTCCATGGGTTCACGGCGTCGCCATAGACAGACGTCTCGTTCGATGAACCCATCGCGAATTCGTCCATGTTCAGCTTGCCCAGCATCACTGCGCCCGCGTCGAACAACTGTGTTGTCACGGTTGATTCGTATTCAGGCTTGAACCCTTCAAGAATGCCAGAGGCCGCCTGAGAAGGCACACCTTTGGTACAAAATAGGTCCTTGATCCCCAGCGGAATACCACACATTGCTGGCGCATCGCCTGCTTTGATACGTGCATCAGCTGCAGCGGCCTGTTCGGTCGCAATTTCTGGCGTCTTGTGCACAAAGGCGTTCAACGCACCCGCATCTTCGATCGCTGTCAAACAAGCGGCTGTGATCTCAGCGCTGGTTGTATCACCCTTGCGCATTGCGTCACGGGCCTGCGCGATGGTCAGTTTTGTTAGATCAGTCATTATTCAACCACCTTCGGCACGGCAAAGAACCCTTCGCGGGCATCAGGAGCGTTCTTAAGAACTGCTTCTTGTTGATCGCCATCAGTAACAACATCTTCACGGCGCTTTAGGCGCTGCGGAGTGACAGATGTCATTGGCTCAACGCCTTCGACATCGACTTCATTCAGTTGCTCGATAAAGCCAAGGATCGCGCTGAATTCAGCGGCCAAAGCAGGCAGTGCATCGTCTTCCACCTTAATGCGGGCGAGTTTCGCCACGCGGCGGGCGGTTTCTGTGTCAATCGACATGGAACGCGTCTCCGGTAAATCTTTCACCCGCGTTTACCGCTACAAACTGCGGGTCGCAAGCATATGGCGGCTGTAAACGTGAATCATCCACGTCAACATTGCGGCATTCAGGCAATGCCACATAAAATGGGTCCCAATTGGGAAAGCGGCGCATAAGATTTCATCAAGCGAACGCAACGCGATAGACAAACAAAGCAATGCGCCGCCAATTGCAAACCCCTTAGTGGTATCCGGCAAACGCTTTCGCAGTGCGAAGGCATAAGCAAATAGCAAAATCGGAACCGTCCAATAGAAACTGGAGATCCTGACAAATGGGATCGCATTCAGAACCGGAACGGTGATCGCGGCAAAAGGTATAAACAGTGCTGTCGCAAAAAGCGCGATACGCGGCTTAAGCCCTAGAACATCGCGATGCACCGCAAACAGGTATACCAAGATAAACACGCCAATCGGCGCGACGTCCGCAAGCGCTGCCCAAGCAGTGGCATGGGTATGAAACAGATAACTGCCAATCCCGATCAACGCCAAAATCACACAAAGCGCGCGCGCCAAAGGCTGACCGTTCGTTTGCCGCCACATCACTGCTGCGCCAATAACAAACGCGAGGTTCGTAAGCGCGTTTACCGGCTCGGACCAATAGGCTGCATCGGTGCGTTCACAATACCCATCGATTTGCGCAAGCCAATTCACTTAACGGGTACGCGTCGTGCCGCGAAAAAATCCATCAAAAGATCCTCCGATTCCCGCGCTGCGATTCCGTCATAGACCTCTGGCTTGTGATGGCACTGCGGGTGCGAAAACACGCGTGGCCCCTGCCCGACACCGCCAGACTTAGGATCAGCAGCACCGTAATACAGTCGCGCAATCCGCGCATTACTGATTGCTGCAGCACACATCGGACACGGCTCTAAGGTTACATACAGGTCATATCCCGTCAGCCGCTCTTGCCCCAAGGCCGTGCAAGCCGCCCGGATCGCCAGCATCTCGGCATGGGCGGTCGGATCATTCAATTCGCGTGTGCGGTTGCCCGCTTGCGCAATCACACCATCGGGACCCACGATAACAGCACCCACGGGCACCTCACCACGCTCAGCGGCAGATCGTGCCTCGGCAAGGGCAATATTCATGTAACTACGAAACGGCATAACCCTTTCTTGCCGCGACCGCCTATGCCACACAAGTGTAAATAAGAGAGATTTTGATGACGAACGATATCTACGACCCCACTTATGTAGCCGCATTATTCGATCGATGCTCCAACAATTATAGAAACTGGAGCGCAGTAAGCTCATTTGGGTTCGTTCGGCGATGGCGCCGCGAATGCGTGGCCTTGCTACCCAAAAACGATAACCCAGATGCGGTTGCCGTCGACCTCATGGCCGGAACAGGCGAGGTTTGGCCCCATTTATTGAGGCGACTACCTTTGCTACGCACAATTACCGCTCTCGATATTTCTCACAAGATGCACACCGATGCCGTTGAACGCCTTCATGTAAGTCGCGCAGATCGCATTACGCACTTAGAAGCCGACGCGCTGACATCCGATCTTCCGTCAGATCATGCTGACATTTTGCTATCAACTTTTGGGCTGAAGACGTTCAATCAAGCCCAGCAAATCATATTGGCCCAACAAATCTCGCGTATCTTAAAACCGGGCGGGCACTTTTCTTTGATCGAAGCATCAGACCCGAAAGGCTGGCCGCTGCGTCCGTTTTATCGATTTTACATGGATAGTATGTTGCCCCTCGTGGAACGGTTATTCCTTAAGGGCGCGAATGATTTCAGCATGATAGGGATCTACACTCGCAACTTTGTTGACTGCAAGCATATGGCAAAGGCGCTAACCGATGCAGGGCTAGAGGTCACATTTCGAAAACACTTTTTCGGCTGCGCAACCAGCGTCTCCGGCAAGAAGCCAATTGCGCATAAGGTGGGCGCAGCCTAAAGCCTACCTATGACCAATGACACACCTTCAGGCGATCGCATCGCCAAAGTCCTTTCTCGCGCAGGCGTCGCAAGCCGCCGCGAGGCCGAGCGTATGATTGCCGACGGCCGCGTGACCGTGAACGGCAAGATAATCGACAGCCCTGCGTTGAACGTAACCGCAAGTGACAAGATCACGGCTGATGGCAAGCTGGTCGGTGAACCCGATGCGCCACGCATCTGGCTGTATCACAAACCAGCCGGCCTAGTGACGACCGAACGCGACGAACGTGACCGCCCAACTGTGTTTGGCGCGCTACCCGATCACATGCCGCGCGTGATGTCTGTTGGCCGTCTTGATTTGAACTCCGAAGGTTTAATGCTGCTCACCAACGATGGCGGCGTGAAGCGCAAACTGGAACTTCCTGCGACCGGCTGGCTGCGCCGCTACCGCGTGCGGATTAAAGGCAGCGCCAGCGAAGCAAAGCTAGACCAGCTGCGTGCAGGAATCGAAGTCGAAGGTATCAGATACCAGCCAATGATCGTGACCTTCGACCGCCAGCAAGGTGCGAATGCGTGGCTAACCGTATCCATCCGCGAAGGTAAAAACCGTGAAATTCGGCGCGTCATGGAAGCAATCGGCGTATCCGTGAACCGTCTTATCCGCGTCAGCTATGGTCCGTTTCAACTGGGCGAGCTAAAGGCTGGCGAAGTCGAAGAAGTAAAACAGCGCGTTGTCCGCGATCAGCTGGGGCTATCAAACAAACCAACACCAACGCGCGTTCGAAAACCGGTAAACCGGCCTAGCGCGGGGAAAAAACGGCGCAGTTGAACCCTTGTTCTGTTACTTTGCGTTGTGCATGGTAAAAGTAACAAAACTTTCTGGGGGAATTCGCTTTGGCCGACCTGCTGACGCTCGAAAACGCAACTAACTTGCTCATGCTTTGCTTTTTGCAGGCTGTTTTGGGCTTTGATAACCTTCTTTACATCTCTATCGAGAGCCAACGCGCCCCGGTAGCGCAGCAAAAATCGGTACGCACTTGGGGTATCATGATTGCTGTCGCGCTGCGCGTGGTGCTGCTGTTCACGATGATCAAGCTGATTGATGCATTGTCCGAACCCTTCTTTATCATGGACTGGGTTGGTGTGCTCGAAGGCGGCGTTAACTTTGCGACCATCGTGTTTGTCATTGGTGGTATCTTCATCATGTACACAGCCGTGAAAGAAATCGCGCACATGCTGTCGATGGATAACCTAGGCCATGACGTTCATGGAAAATCAGGAAAATCAGCTGCTCAGGTTGTCATATTGATCGTCATCATGAACCTGATCTTCTCGTTTGACTCGGTGCTTTCGGCGCTGGCGATTACGGATGCGTTCCCAATTCTTGCTTTCGCGATCATCCTTTCTGGCCTTGCGATGTTGCTGCTGGCTGATGGCGTCACGCGTTTCTTGGAAAAGAACCGTATGTACGAGGTCCTTGGTCTATTTATCCTGCTGATCGTTGGTGTCGTTCTTTTGGGCGAAGCTGGCCCAGCCGCAGCCCACGCCGTTCACGACGACACGTTGAACATCAAGGTCTTTGGCAAGGATATCATCCCAATGTCTAAGTCTACATTCTACTTCTCTGTCGTCGTACTGGTTGCTGTCGAGATCATCCAATCGGGCTACAGCCGCAAACTCAATGCGCAGCGCCACGCTGAGCAGAAACACTAAGCCGGAGCAATGCAATGGCCCGCTTGTTCCTTGCTATCGCCCTTCTCGCAATTCTCGCGATTGCTGGATTGGCGCTGCTAGGAACAGTGCAGGCGGTGGCCCTTTGGGCCCAAGGAAAGGAAGAAGACCAGATGCCGCAAACATTCAAGCGGATCAGTTATATTGTTCTCGTCATTCTCATGTTTGGTATCACTTCTGGCATGTTAGGGGCCTCTTGATGGCAAAGCGATTTGGCGGAAAATATAGCCCTGACGGCACGAATAATGCCCCGCGCGAGGCCGTTCTTGATATTAGAGAGGCCCGCGCGGCGAGGTCCCCTGCCCGAATATTATATGTTCCGGCAGTTATTCTAGTTCTCACGTCCATCAACGACGGTCCGGCGACATTGGTAGCAGCGCTCGTCGGCGGCGGCATTCTGACCCTTGCGGCTTGGCTACTCCAAGAGGGGCTCGTCGCTGAGGCCGCGTATAACGCCCGCAAGGTTGCCCGCCGCCCTGCATTGCCACGCAAGATGATGGCATCACTGCTGACCGGGATCGGGGTCGCCATTGCCGCTTATACTGGCGACACTGGAGTTATCGGTTCGGTTTTATACGGTGCTGCGGCACTTGGCCTGCATGTTGCGGCCTTTGGGATTGATCCGCTCGCGGACAAACGAATGGAAGGCATCGACGATTTCCAACAAGATCGCGTTGCTCGCGTCGTGGACAAGGCCGAAGCACACCTAGAGGCAATGCGTGGCCAGATCGACATTCTGAACGACCGTAAGCTCACAATGCGCGTCGCGACATTCCAAACTGTCGCCCGCAAAATGATCCGCACTGTAGAAGAAGACCCACGCGATCTAACAGGCGCACGAAAGTTCCTTGGCGTTTATTTGCAAGGTGCCCGCGACGCGACAACCAAATTTGTCGACCTGTACCAGCGCAAAAAAGACGAAAGCGCCCGTTCAAACTATGAGGCGCTGTTGGATGATCTGGAACAAAACTTTGCCGCGCGCACAGACAAGATGATGCTGGATGACCGCAGCGACATGGATATTGAAATCAACGTATTGCGTGACCGCCTCCAACGCGAAGGCGTCAGCTTGAAACCGAAAGGAAATGACGAATGACCGAGATTACCCGCCAAAAGGCCGAAGCGGCACTTGAAGAAGTGGCGAAAGTGACAGCCGTCGTTCTGCCTGAACCAAAAGGCGAACTAGTGACGCTTGAACAAGCCGACGCACCAACCAGCGCTGAAATTACCAAACGCATCGCGGAAATAGATGTGACTGACACCAACTCTATCGTGTCGTTTGGTTCTTCGGCACAGGCTGAACTGCAAGTCATCAGCCAAGAAATGCTAGCCGGTGTACGTAACAAAGACGTCGGCCCAGCTGGTGACAGCCTGCGCAACATCGTGACAACGATCCGCGGCTTCTCGATCTCTGAACTGGATGTACGTCGCAAGCGTAGCTGGTGGGAAAAACTATTGGGCCGCGCGGCGCCAATGGCAAAATTCGTTGCCCGTTTCGAAGATGTCCAAGGTCAGATCGACCACATCACAGATGATCTGCTGGGCCACGAACATATCCTGCTAAAGGACATCGAAAGCCTTGATGTCCTGTACGATAAAACGCTGCAATTCTATGATGAATTGGCGCTGTATATCGCTGCTGGCGAAGCCAAGATCGCTGACCTAGATGCCACTACAATCCCAGCCAAAGAAGCTGAAGTTCAGGCAGCCCCAGATGATCAGGCCGTGATGAAAGCGCAAGAACTGCGCGACATCCGTTCTGCCCGTGACGATCTGGAACGCCGTGTGCACGATCTGAAACTGACACGTCAGGTGACGATGCAGTCCTTGCCATCCATCCGTTTGGTACAAGAAAACGACAAGTCTTTGGTCACCAAGATCAATTCGACCCTCGTGAACACTGTACCACTTTGGGAAACACAGCTGGCACAAGCCGTCACGATCCAGCGTTCGTCTGAGGCCGCAGAAGCCGTGCGCGATGCAAACGATCTGACCAACGAACTGCTGACTGCCAACGCCAAGAACCTGCGCCAGGCCAACCGCACCATCCGCGAAGAAATGGAACGCGGTGTGTTCGATATTGATGCCGTCAAAGAAGCCAACGCCAACCTGATCGCGACAATCAACGAAAGCTTAGAAATCGCAGACGAAGGCAAACGCAAGCGTGCGGAAGCCGAAGTTGAAATGCAGAAAATGGAAACTGAGCTGAAGAACACGCTCGCCGCAGCCAGAGCAAAGGCAACTGGCACTGGCGACGTGGTTGGCACCTCGGTCAATAGCTAAGAAAACATGGGGTTTGGGGGCAAATTGCAGCGTTTCGGCCTGCTCGTCACTTTGGCGGGTACGGCCGGATGCACGGCATTTGCCCCACCCCCACCTGAAACACCCCAAGAACCCAAGACAGAGGTTGTCGCCCCGCCGGTCACCCCACCACAGGTGATGGAACCCAGCGAGGCCAGCAAACAACTAGCTGTCTATTATAAGCGCCTGCAAAACGACCTTTTGACCCAAGGCCTATTGCGCGGCGACGGGGGCGGCCCCGACACCCAATTCACCGATACGCAGTTGGCCCGCAATTTCGTACGTATCGCCCTGTTTAACGAATACCGTGACGACAGCGATTTTCGGAACGCCCACAGCACAGTTTCTAAGTTGCGGCGTTGGGACCAGCCCATTCGCATGTCAGTCGAATTCGGCAGCACGGTGCCCTACTCCCAGCGTGATCAAGATAAGGCAAGCGTTCAGACATATGCATCGCGACTATCGCGGCTGACTGGGGTGCCGATAACCTTTGACGATACAAACCCTAACTACCACGTCCTTTTTCTGGGCGAGGACGACCGCCGCGCTTTCGAACCGAAACTACGCGAACTGATCCCTACGATCTCGGATGCGACGGTGCGGGCGTTTGTTAATCTGCCGCGTGATCAGCTTTGTGTTGTCATCGGCACCTTTGTCCCCGGCCATTCTAGCTATACCAAAGCAATCGCCGTGATCCGAGCGGAACACCCGAACCTCATGCGTAGCGCCTGCATCCACGAAGAATTGGCGCAAGGTATGGGTCTTGCCAACGACAGCCCCGGCGCACGCCCCTCGATCTTTAACGATGACGAAGAATTTGCGCTGCTAACAACGCATGACGAATTGCTTCTGCAAATGCTATATGATCCACGTCTAGAAACAGACATGGACCCCGCAACTGCTGCCCCCATCGCACGGCTCATCGCGCGTGACCTGATGGCACAAGGGGCAAGCTGAACTGTTATAACTACGGAGGCCACGTAAATGGGCATTTTCGATTTTCTTACCGGCGAATTCATCGACGTTATTCACTGGACCGACAACACCCGCGACACGATGGTCTGGCGGTTTGAACGTGAAGACCACGAGATCAAATACGGCGCCAAACTGACGGTTCGCGAAGGTCAGGCGGCAGTGTTCGTGCACGAAGGCCAGTTGGCAGACGTGTTTACGCCGGGTCTTTATATGCTTGAAACCAACAACATGCCCATCATGACCACCCTGCAACATTGGGATCATGGGTTTGATAGCCCGTTCAAGTCTGAAATCTACTACGTCAACACGACTCGTTTTTCTGACCTGAAATGGGGCACCAAAAACCCGATCATGCTGCGTGATCCAGAGTTTGGGCCAACACGCTTGCGCGCTTATGGCACCTATACGGTTAAGGTCAGTGATCCGGCTGTGTTCTTGCGTGAAATCGTCGGTACCGATGGCGAATTCACAATGGATGAAATCAGCTATCAAATCCGCAACATCATCGTTCAGGAATTCAGCCGCGTGATCGCATCATCCGGCATTCCCGTTCTGGATATGGCCGCCAACACTGCTGATCTGGGCAAGCTGATTGCGACTGCAATCGACGGCACCATGAAACAATACGGTCTGTCTATCCCAGAACTTTATATCGAAAACATCAGCCTGCCGCCTGCGGTCGAGGCCGCATTGGATAAACGCACGTCCATGGGGCTAGCTGGTGATCTGGGCAAATTCACACAGTATTCCGCAGCCGAGGCAATGACGGCTGCCGCGAACAACCCCGCTGGTGGCGGTATGGCCGCAGGTTTGGGTGCTGGAATGGGTATGGCTATGGCTGGTCAAATGGCACAACAGGGGCCATGGGGGGCCGCGCCTGCGCCGGCAGCGGCTACACCTCCGCCACCACCGCCTGTTGAACACGTCTGGCACATTGCGAACGCTGGCGAAGTGACGGGGCCGTTTTCGAAGGCCGCCATGGGGCGTATGGTGACTGAAGGCACGCTTTCTCGCGACAGCATGGTCTGGACGCAAGGGCAAGATGGCTGGCTAGAGGCTGGTGAAGTCATTGAACTTGCGCAGCTATTCACGATCATGCCACCACCGCCACCGGGCGCTTAACCATTAGTGCGGCACGTTTCAGCGTGCCGCATTCTTTCCCTTTTTGCGTTTGATACAAAGTGCACACATGACTGCTGAACTCGTCTCCGAAGTCGAACACCGATTTCCGTGTAATACCTGCGGGTCCGACCTGCGCTTTGATCCCGGCGAGCACCAACTGGTCTGTGACCACTGCGGAAATGTTGAGCCAATCGAAGGCTCGCGCCATGTTGCTGGCGGCATCAAAGAGCTCGACTTTCGGGCGGGCCTTGATCATCGGCTGTCGAACGAGGAAATCGAAGAAGTCCGCGTGACCACCTGCCCCAACTGTGGGGCGCAGACGGAATTCGACGCTGATGTGCACGCCGCAGAATGCCCGTTTTGTGCGACACCAGTTGTTACCGATACGGGCACTCATCGACATATCAAACCACGTGGTTTGCTCCCCTTCGATCTGGACGAAGGGTCCGCGCGCGGGGCGCTGACGAATTGGCTGGGTAGTCTGTGGTTCGCACCAAACGGTCTCATGGAATATGCCCGCAAAGGCCGCAAAATGAACGGCATTTACGTTCCCTACTGGACATTCGATGCCGACACCAAAAGCAGCTATCGCGGTCAGCGCGGCACGCATTACTATGAAACAAAAACCGTGATGCGGGACGGCAAGCGTACCCAAGTACGCGTGCGCAAGACCCGTTGGCGGCCTGCTTCTGGGCGCGTTGCACGGTTTTTTGATGATGTGCTGGTGCTCGCCTCAAAGTCGCTGCCAAAGAGATACACCGACGGCCTAGAACCTTGGGACCTGTCGGCACTGGAACCTTACAAACCTGAATATCTGGCCGGGTTCCGCGCCGAAGGGTATCAGGTCGAACTCGACGAAGGCTTTCAAGAAGCCCGTGTCTATATGGACCGCATGATCCGGCGCGACGTAAAATACGACATCGGCGGCGACGAACAACGGATCAGCTCTGTCGATACCAACGTCAGCGACGTGACCTTTAAGCATATCCTTCTGCCAGTCTGGCTGGCTGCGTATAAATACCGGGGCAAAACCTATCGGTTTGTCGTGAATGGCCGGACTGGCCGCGTTCAAGGCGAGAGGCCTTATTCCGCTTGGAAGATCGCATTTGCAGTTTTGATCGGTCTGATCCTTGCGCTTATCGCTGGATTTGTTATCGCTAACAGCCAGTAAGTATTTCGGAGAACTGTCATGATCATCTGCTGCGGCGAAGCCCTTATTGATATGCTGCCACGCCAAACAGAAGCTGGCGAAAACGCATTCGCACCGCATGCTGGCGGGGCGGTGTTTAACACAGCGGTTGCGCTAGGGCGGCTTGATACGCCAGTGCAGTTCTTTTCGGGGCTTTCTTCGGACCTGTTCGGGGACATCCTGCGCGATCAGTTGGCCAAGTCAAACGTCGATAGCAGCCCCGCTGCAATCTCGGATCGTCCAACGACGCTAGCCTTTGTCACATTAACCGACGGCCATGCGTCTTATGCGTTCTATGATGAAAACACCGCAGGACGAATGCTGTCTGTTGATGACCTGCCCGCGTCCGGTCCAGACGCACTGTTCTTTGGTGGGATCAGCCTAGTCGTGGAACCCTGCGGTGCTGCCTATGAGGCGTTGATGCTGCGCGAGGCCCCAACTCGCGTCACAATGATCGACCCGAATATTCGCCCCGGCTTTGTCACCGACGAAGAAAGCTATCGCGCCCGTTTGACCCGTATGCTGGGCGCTGCCGACATTATCAAAACCTCTGACGAAGACCTTGAGTGGATCACCGGAAACACTGATGCTCAGGCCCTTTTGGCCAGCACAGGTGCGAAAATTGTTCTGCTGACACGTGGTAGCGAAGGCGTCACAGTGGTCACTGCCACTGGTAGCTTTGACGTGCCCGCCCAAAAAGCGACTGTTGTTGATACAGTTGGTGCAGGCGATACATTCAGCGCTGGTTTCCTTGCTGAAATGGACAAGCGCGGCTTGTTGACGAAAGAAGCGATCGCCAAGGCAACCCATGATGATCTAAATGCAGCCACCGCCTTTGGCGCACGCGTTGCCGCGATTACCGTCAGCCGCGCAGGCGCAAACCCACCTTGGGATTCGGAACTATGAGAGCATTAATCCAGCGTGTCACGCAGGCATCCGTCAGTGTTGACGGGCAAGTGATTGGTGAAATCAGCCATGGTGCACTGATCCTAATCTGCGCCATGCAGGGCGATGATGCAGCGAAATCTGCGCAGCTCGCCGCGAAGATCAGCAAGCTGCGTATCTTTACTGATGACGCAGGCAAGATGAATAAATCCCTGCTTGATACCGGGGGTTCCGCGCTAATCGTGAGCCAATTCACGCTAGCCGCAGATACTTCGCGCGGTAACCGCCCCGGTTTTTCAGCAGCGGCCCCACCTGCCGAGGGCAAGGCGCTATACGAACAGTTCATTGCTGATGTTGGCGCGCTTGGTATCGAAACCGCAACCGGGCAGTTCGGGGCTGACATGGCTGTCAGTCTGACAAACGACGGCCCGGTTACGATTTGGATGGACGTCTAAGCCCTTAGTTTTGCACCAACGGTTCCCAGCCCGAACAGCGCGGCTGCCATGCAGATCACCGAAGGCCCCACGGGCGTATCAAAGATCAACGCAAAGCGTAAACCGCCTAGTGCGGCCAATACCCCCACACCTACTGATAGCAGCGCCATGCGCTCTGGCGTGCGGGCGAATCCTCGGGCGGTTGCAGCGGGTATGATCAGCAGCGCGGTGATCAACAACGCACCAACGACTTTGATCGCAACAGCAACAACGCCAGCCAGCAGTAGCGTCAGCACCAATTGTTCGCGGCGCGGGTTAATGCCCGCCGCATAGGCAAGGTCAGGGCTAAGGGTCGCCGTCAGCATCGCCGACCAATGCCACCACAGCACGGCTGCAACGACAGCGCTGCCGCCCCATATGATCGCTAAATCAAACCGGGTCACGCTTAGAACGTCACCGAACAGATAGGCATCAAGATCAATGCGTTGCCCGGGGATCATCGTGACGGCCACAAGACCAAGCGCCAAAGCCCCATGCGAAAGCACACCCAGCATGGTATCAATCGCCGCCCCCTGCCCGCTAAGCCCGTGGATCAAGACCGCCATTGCCAGCGCAACAATGGCCACCCCCAAGGTGATCGACGTGCCAAACCCCAATGCAAGCGCCACGCCCAGAACAGCCGCATGTGCCGTTGCATCCCCAAAATAGGCCATCCTTCGCCAAACGACGAAACACCCCAAAAGACCTGCGGCAATCGCCGTACCAACCCCGGCAAGGGCAGCGCGCATCAAAAAATCGTCAAACATTTATTCTGCCGCCTCGTGCTTATGGTGGTGGTGATCATGGTCGTGGTCATGCCCATGGTCGTGTTCGTGACGATACAGTGCCAAGGCACCACCCGTACCTGTCCCGAACAATTCGCGATAGGCAGGCGCCACAGAAACGACCTCTGGGGTGCCTTCACAACAAACGTGACCATTCAAACAGATCACCCTGTCAGACGCGCTCATCACGACGTGCAATTCATGGCTTACCATCAGTACCGCGCAGCCCAGATCGCGACGCACGGATTCGATCTGGCGATAAAACGATGCAGATCCCGGCTGATCCAAGCCCTGCGTCGCCTCGTCCAGCATGAGCACATCAGGTTTGCCCAGAATTGCGCGCGCCAGTAGTACACGCTGGAACTGTCCACCAGATAATTGCGACATCTGCCGTTGGCCAACGCCCGGCACGCCTGCTGTTTCGAGCGCAGCAGCTGCATCTTTTGCAGCCACGCGATGCGGCAGGTTCAGAAAACGCTCTACCGTAATCGGCAACGTCGGATCAATATACAGCTTTTGCGGCACATAGCCAACGCGCAAGCCGGGCTTGCGTGTCACGCTGCCCTTTTGTGGTTTCAGCGCACCGATCAACAGCCGCAGCATAGTTGATTTTCCGGACCCGTTGGGACCAACAATCGTGACGATTTCTCCGGGTTCAAGCGACAGGCTCACGCCCTGAAGCACCCGCTGCCCGCCATGTGAAAAGTCGATATTTTTTGCCGATATCAGGCTCATACGGTCGCACCTTTGGCTTGGCAGGCAGGGCACAGTCCTTCGGCTTCGATGACTGTCTGTTCTAAAAGAAAGCCACTGTCGGCAGCAGCCTGCTGCAAAGCAAGGTTCGCGGCCTGCGCTTCGGCAACAAGCCCACATTCGCGACAAATCATAAACGCCGGATCGTGCGACGCGCCGGGGTGCGTGCAGGCGATAAACGCGTTCAAACGTTCAATCCGGTGGACAAAGCCCTGCTCGACCAAGAAACCCAACGCCCGATACGCCACAGGCGGCTTGGATCCCAAACCTTCGGCATCAAGCCGTGCCAACACGTCATAGGCCCCCATCGCAGCATGGCTTTCCAACAAGATTTCCAGCACGCGACGACGCACAGGCGTTAGCTGCGCCTTGCTTTCTTCACAGCTACGTTCGGCACATTCGAGCGCGGCCGCGACACAACTATCGTGATCATGATTGGCAAAACCAAGCGTATCCGAGGGCATATATTTAACCTTGTGATGTTATAACATACCCCATATAGCCTTGCCGTCATTAAAGGACAAGGACCGAATTATGATTCGCACATGCACAGCACTCTGCCTTCTTCCGCTCTCAGCATTCGCTGAAACGCCACACGTTATGACCGACATCGCCCCTATTCACAGCCTGACTTCGCAGGTCATGGGCGACCTTGGCACGCCTGATCTTTTACTTCCGCCTAGCGCCGATCCGCATGATTTTTCCTTGCGGCCCAGCGATGCTGGCCGTCTTGCAAATGCTGATTTGGTAATCTGGGTCGGTGAGGGTCTTACCCCTTGGTTAGAGGAACCACTGACGACACTGGCCCCCAATGCAGTGATGCGTGAATTGCTTGCGACGGAGGGCTGGGAACAACTAGCCCCGCGTGATGTTGAAGAACATAGCGATGACCACGACGAGCATGACGAGCATGACGAGCATGACGAGCATGACGAGCATGACGAGCATGACGAGCATGATCACCACGACCACGGCGATGTCGACCCCCATGCGTGGCTTGACCCAACAATTGCTGCCAATTGGGTCACGGTTATTGCATCCGACCTTAGTGCTGCGGACCCTGAAAATGCAGACACCTATGCCGCCAATGCAGAATCCGCCATCGCACGTCTAACCGCGCTTGATGCTCAAATCGAAAACACGCTTAGCCAAGTCCCAGCGACGGGGTACTTGCTTCCTCATGACGGCTATCACTATTTCGAACATCGCTATGGGCTAGAGGCGACTGCCATGATCGCAGGCATCGACGCGCGCGCACCAGGGCCAGCAAAAGTTGCGGAATTGCGCGACCTCGTTGCCGCAGGCAACGTTCATTGCGTCTTTAGTGACAATGAAATTAGTCCGCGCACAACCGCGCTTATAACTGAACAATCGAGTGCAAAGACGCAAACGCTTGACGGGATCGGAATGACTTTGACGCCCGGGCCGGAATTGTACGAGGCACTTTTGTCGGGCCTTGCCACCGCGTTCAGCGACTGCCTATCCTAAACCAACCCTTCGGCGCGCAACCAATCTGGGATCGCGCCGATATGGGGCAACACGACATCCGCTCGCGGCGCGAGCTCTTCTTGTGGCGCGGGGCCAGTCAAAACGCCAATCGTTAACATCCCCGCTGCACGCCCAGCGTCCAGATCATGGGTACTATCGCCGACCATAGCACATTCTGCCGCGCCTAACCCTGTCTGGGCACAAAACGCGTGCAACTGCCCCGGCTCTGGCTTTGCGCCATGGCCACTGTCATATCCTGCAATGAAATCAAAATGGGACCGCACCCCGGCACGTTCGAGGTGACGCAACGCCGGGGCTTCGGCATCGTTAGTCGCAATGCCAAGAACCAAATTCATCTCTGCCAATGAGGTAAAATAATCCACGAGTGGCACCGCCTCTTGCTGTTCGACCAGTGCAGCACCAGCGTTCATGCGCGATAACAAATCAGCCTTAGATACATCGCCCAGCACCGTCAGAATATGGTCAGCGACGACATCAACGGTCGACGCGATGACAACACTTCCCGGAAAGAAACGGTTGGCTGAAGCGTCATATCCCAAGACCTCTGTCAACGCATCGAACTGGGCCTGATCGTCACCCGTTTCGGCCTCTAACATCTGGCGGGTCCACGCGCCCCATGTCGCATTGAAGTCGAACAATGTGCCGTCTTTATCGAAAATGATGCCCTTGATCACGTCTCTACCCTTTTCATGTTGCGGCGTCAGACGACCCCGGCAGACAAGTCATGTCAATTAAGTATCCGGTACTTATGTCCAGTGAACCGCCTCTGCCCCCGGCAGTGCGTATCGCGCGCGCAGCGGTTTATCATATGCCAGATCCACCGTGTCGCAGAACGCAACAACCCATGCGTCGTCCATCGTAATGAATTCAAGCACCGATGACAGAAACGCAGGGTCTGTCGCCTTTGCACGCAGGTCATCAGCCGACCCGCCGGTCGCGCCTAAAAATACAGGACAAAGTTCATCATTGCCGACCAACCACGCCAAAGCCTGCAGCGCGATTACCTGTGCTTGTTCTTGATCCATGAGTGGTCCTTAAGCTTTCAGAAACAGTTTTTTAACTAATGTCATTCAACTTGTCCGAATGAAATGGGGGAAACTCCGTGGAGGATAGCAGAATGCCCGGACGTATATTGATCGTCGATACCGTCGCCACCAATCGGATCGTCATGAAGGTTAAAATGCTGGCGGCGCAATTTCGGGTGGATGTCTGCGCTAACCGCAAAGAGGCTGAAGCCAGCATTCAAGAAAACCGCCCTGATCTGATCCTTGTCAGCCTTGGTGAACCAGCGACAGAGTTGCATGGTTTCTGCAAATCACTGCGGGCATCACCCAGCACACAAAGCGTGGCAATCATCGCCATGGGCGTTGCAGAGACCGCCACGGCGAGATTTGCAGCACTTGACGCAGGCGCAGATGATGTCCTGCCGCGACCAACGAACGACGCGTTGTTGCTCGCCCGCATCCGCAGCCTGTTGCGAGTCCATAGCACGCATCAGGAACTGCAACTGCGCGATGGCACCCGCAGTGCACTTGGCTTCGAAGAGCCAGCCACCACATTTGAAACCGCCGCAAATGTGGCCTTGCTGTCTGCTGCGGGCGCGCCAGATAGTGCGTTGCTTGCGTCGTTGACGCAAGGTCTTGGTCATATTGTGCGCTCTCTTGATCCAGACACCGTTCTACGCACAGAACGCCTGACGCCGACGCCTGATCTTTTTGTCGTTGATGCAAGTGACCCCGACTTTTTGGAATCCCGGTTCTTTGGGCTTGTGTCGGACCTGCGCGCACGTGCCGAGACACGGCAATCAACGCAGCTCATTGTTGTCCCGAAAAGTGCGGATGAAATGGCCGCGATGTTCTTGGATCTTGGCGCAGACGATGTGATTCCTGCCGATGCATCGCCAAAAGAGATCGCGTTGCGAGCAAAATCGCTTATTCAGCGAAAACGGCTACATGACAGGCTACGCGATACTGTCCGCGACGGGCTCCAAGCAGCGGTGACTGACCCGCTGACCGGGTTATTCAACCGGCGCTATGTCGATCCACATTTGGCACGCATGGCGGACCAAACGCAAATCTCTGGCGATGCGATGGCTGTGATGATGGTTGATATCGATCACTTTAAGATGATCAACGACACCTATGGCCATGCTGCCGGAGACAAGGTGTTAAAGCAGCTGTCAAAGCGGCTTCAGGATAATGTTCGCGCCGTTGATCTTGTCGCCCGTGTCGGTGGAGAGGAATTCTTGATCGCCCTGCCCGGCACGACAGCCGCCCAAGCACAGTCAACGGCGAACCGACTACGGCAATTGGTTAACAGCACACCGTTTAACATAGGCGAAGCGCATCCCCCGCTTTCTGTCACGATCTCGGTCGGCGTTGCGCTCGGCCCAACAGATGCACAGCAAGAATGTCGCCCAAGTGCGATCTGCAAAGAGGCTGACGCCGCGCTTTATGCTGCGAAATCAGCCGGGCGTGACCAAGTCGCGATGGCGAACTCAGTCGCGTGACTTGCGGTCACGGCGTTCGCGAACGCGCGAAAGCTCTGCGACTAGACGGTCAGCAAATGCGTTCCGTTCTTCAACCGACATTGTGGCGAAGTGGTTAATTAGGACCTCTTGGGCATTGTGTTGCAACTGGTCAGTGTGCTGACTTTGTTCAACCAAAAGCGCACGCAGCGCATCAGGTTCGAACGGATCGGCACGCACCGTTGCAACCATTTGCGAGATTTGACCGCGCAGATCATAATCCGCCATCGGACGTGTACGCCGCAGAGCGATTGCAACATGACGGCGGTCTTCGGGCGCCAATGCACGTGAAATCGGTCCAAGGCCCAAATCAAAGCTGCGCGGCGGACCATCGCCCATACGTCCAGACGCAAATGACCCTACAACCAGACCAGCAACGGCAAGGTTCAGCGCCAAAGATGCAACCAGCACGATGCGCATAGTGCGCCCGGACTTTCCTTGTTCATCAGCCATCATTTAGATCTCCTGTCGCGAAGATCGTGTCTTCACTAAAAATACTCACGCTGACCTCATCACCGAAATAGGTCGCCGTGTAATCCTGAATTGAGGCAGGCGGCGCAACACCAATCCACACTCCGGCACAGGTTGCTGTCACAAGCCCGCTGACCGCAGGCCATCCGCCAAGCAGGTCCAGCAAACGCTTACCAAGACTTAAGGGAGGCGCAGTATTCATCTGCGGCGTAGGCGGCACAGCCCCGGCCAACACCCGCGCCATCAGATCATCAGACGGGGTCGGCGCAACGGTACGAACCTGCGCGAAAATGTCTTCCAGCATGTCATCATTATGATCAGTCATCATCATACCCCAGTTCAGCCTTCCGCCCGGCCATAATATCGGCCAAGGCCCGTTTCCCACGCGCGGTCAAACTTTCAACCGAGCGTACGCTAATGTCCATAATATGCGCGATTTCGGGGTTGGACAGCCCCTCTAGATGCCGTAGCGCAACAGCCTGTGCCTGCCGTTCTGGCAAGGCGGCCAGCGCATCCGACAAAGCCTGCATGCGTGCCTTTGTCTGTATTTGTTCCGCGACACTTGGTGTGCCGTCTGTTGGTTCTGCGATTTGGTCTAACGACACCCCGCCCCGGCGTTTGCGCAAAACATCCGTACAAAGGTTCGCCGTGACCCGGTACAGCCAAGTGCTGACCTGCGCCTCGCCTTTGCGCCATTCGGTGGCCTGTTTCCACAATCGGATCATGGATTCTTGGGCTACGTCTTCGGCCTCTGCCGTATTTGCCAACATCCTTGTTGCCTGCGCCAACACCCGTGGCAAAAGACGGACAGTCAACGCGCGCGCGGCTTCTGCATCGCCATTGGCGAATGCAATCAGCAGCGCCTCGTCTGGGGCGCCCGCGTAGGGGTCTGGCATGGCGTTCATTAATTCTGGTGCTACCGATATTCTGAAAGCTTAGCAAATGGCAGGGGCGCAATGCCCCCCTGCCAATGGCCATGTTAGTGTTTGCCACGTGGTCCATGTCCGTCACCACGCCCACCGTCACGGCCTCGCTCGTGACGACCACCTGCTCGGTCTTGCATGCGATCTTGAATTGCTGCGAATTCTTCTTCGCTTAGAACACCATCTTTGTCGGCGTCCATACGTTCGAACATGCGTTCAAAACGGGCACCGCCACGCGGTTTCAATTCGTCCATCTGCAAAATGCCGTCTTCATTTGTGTCCATACGCGTGATCATACGTGCGACGCGTTCTTCAGCGTTAGCAGTGTGCTGCGCGACCAGTTCTTCGGCACTTAGGGCACCGTCGCCATCTGTGTCCGCATCAGCAAAGCGTGCGTTACCGCGTGCTTCCAGTTCAGCCATTGTCAGTGCGCCATCGCTATCCGTGTCAAGCGTTGCAAAGTCGGGGCGCTCAGGCATTTCAGCTGGTGCAGTTTGTGCGCTGACTGCGCCTGCTGTCATCACGACGCCCGAAAGAAGTACTGCCATCAAAATCTTAGTTTTCATTGTCGTTCCTCAGTTAAGGTTATGTGCGACGTTCGTTTGCCGCAGACCCTCCTTCAACGCAGGGGCCAGACATTTCCGTCGCGAACACGCCAAAAAACTTTTGCCGCCCACGCGACACGGCGCCGCAATATCGCGCATTCCCCTTTTAAACTGAGCCAAGATAGGCCATTTCGGTTACTGAAAATAGGAGACACAGCATGTCAGACGCCCAAGTATTTCCTGCCGAACGCCCCAGCAAACCTGCGATCATACGCGGCCTGCGTCGTCGTTGCCCCGAATGTGGCGAAGGCCATATGTTTGATGGATACCTTAAAGTCGTCGACAATTGCCCAGTGTGTAACGAAGACCTAAGCCAGCACCGCGCCGACGATGGACCTGCCTATTTAACCATCCTGCTGGTCGCACACATCCTTGGCTTTGCGATCCACTTTATGTGGGTCATTTGGCAACCGCAGCCCATTGTGATGGCAACGACACTGACGTTGGCAGCAGTTGGGTTGTCTCTCTTTCTTTTGCCACGTTTAAAAGGCATGATCGTTGCAATTCAATGGGCGCGCCGCATGCATGGGTTTGGACATAACACCTGACCCAAACCAGTCAGGGATAGAATGAGCCAGACCGAAATCCGCAATGCGGCAACGATCATCGTGCTACGTGACGCGGCCACCATTCCATCTGTGTTGATGGGTCAACGTGGCGCAAGCGCTGCATTTATGCCCGGCAAATTCGTGTTTCCCGGCGGTGCGGTTGATACCGTCGATGCAAATGTACCTATCACGGCATTGCACAAAACCGACCACGATCAGCTGAGCGAAGACAGCGATCTTACCCCGACAACCCTTGCCGCCGCCGCGATCCGAGAGTTGTGGGAAGAGGCGGGTCATATCCTAGGCACCCCGACAAACTGGGCCGATGCCCCCAAAGGTTGGCGTGGATTTGCTGCATCCGGTTATCAGCCAAATGCGGCTGCATTACAGTTTTTCTTTCGGGCCATCACCCCGCCTGGACGCCCTCGTCGTTTTGACGCCCGGTTCTTTTTGGCCGACGCCGCCGCGCTCGCCACGGACCCTGATGACTTCAGCAACGCCGAGGATGAATTAGCGCACCTACAATGGGTGCCGCTAAAGGATGCGCGCAACTTTGATCTCCCGTTTATTACGCAAGTGGTGTTGGCCGAACTCACTGCCCAAATCGCCTCTGGAGTTCGCCCCACCAGTGTCCCGTTCTTTCGAAACGATGACGAACCGCGGTTGGTAAGCCACCTTGGCGGTCAAAGCCTGCTTTAGGTGACTAACACCAGCAACACGATGCTTACGCCAAGGAATATGATCCCCTGCCATTCCCGGCGGCTAATCCTTTCGCCAAATGCAATGGCACCAATTGCCAGCGATAACAGTAGTTCGACTTGCCCCAGTGCATTCACATAGGCCGCAGTTTGCAAAGTGTAAGCGTTGAACCAACAGATCGACCCGACCATGCTGGTTAATCCGACAAGCCCTGCAACCCGCCAAGCCTTTATCACACGCATAATTTCTCCGCGTTCACGCCAAACCAACCAAAGTGCCATCGTTACCGTTTGCAATGCAGTCACAATCGCGAGTGTTACAATCGCGCGGTAGAATACATCACCTTCCTGCAACGACAGTGACGCGCCACGGTATCCGTTTCCAGACACGCCAAATAGCACCCCGGCCCCGAGACCCAGCGCCGTCGCGCGATTAAAAATCCGTTGATGCCACTGCCCAATCGCATTTGGTGGATCAGAAAGCAACAACACCCCGACAAGGCCGATAATCATCGCGCCAATCGCCCAACCTGTAATGACATCGCCAAGGATCACAAACCCGATCAGCGCACTGAGTAAGACTTCGGTTTTCTTAAACGTGATCCCCACAGCAAAGTTTCGATGACTGAACAGCGCCACAACGCACATGGTCGCCAATATCTGCGAGGCACCGCCAGCAATCGCATAGGGCCAAAAAAACGCAGGGATTTGTGGCACGCCCTGCCCGCTAGTTCGGGCATAGATGATTGCGATCAATACAACCAACGGCGAGGAATAGATAAACCGTGCAAAGGTCGCACCTGCCGTCGATAGCTGCATACCACGCAAATGCTTTTGCAGCATAAACCTCAGCGCCTGCGCTGTCGCCGCCGCCAGCGTGATGGGAATCCACAGTTCCATGAAAGGTTATCCTTTCACCCCAACCGATTTGCCTGCCCCATGCGGTTTTGGCAACGCGGCGTGTGCGGTGGCTACCTGTTGTAAAGCCTCCGATATCTTGGGCGACGGATCACATGCGCGACGTGTTTCAAGGCTCACGTGGATCAGCATATGTTCACCAGTCGCGAGTTCGCGGTCACCAGCAAGCATCCTGTGAAACAGATGCATCTTTTTGCCAGAACCCGAAAGCACTTGGGTCTCGACACGGATCACTGTGCCTGCATGCACTTCGTCGATGTGCCGAATGTGAGTTTCCGCCGTGAAATAACTTGCACCGCCCGCGATATAATCCGCATCGACACCGGCAAGAAGCATCATACGATCAGATGCATCGCCAAAGGCTTGTAGATACCGTGCCTCATTCATGTGCCCGTTGTAATCTGTCCAATCCAGCGGCACAGCCCGTTCAACCGTTACGATTGGTTTGCTCAGGTCATCGGACAAAACGGGCTTGCCTGCGATCCGTTGGTCTTGGGCATTCAGCAACGCCCCTGCCCCCCAATCTTGCGCCTTTAGTCCGCGTAGGATCGTGACCAAGTTATCATCGCGGGTGCGTTCAAGTTCGCGAATAGACATGGCGCCCGACTGCGCATCAGACTGATCTGCGATCTTATCAATCAAAGTATCAGTCAGTTCCGGCACATCCATCAGTTTGGTCCAAGGCCATTCCAGACAAGGGCCGAACTGTTCGATGAAATGGCGCATCCCTGCTTCACCACCGGCAATGCGGTAGGTTTCGAACAGACCCATCTGCGCCCAGCGCAGGCCAAAGCCATAGCGGATTGCATCGTCTATTTCTTCCGTCGTGGCGATCCCATCGTTGATCAACCAAAGCGCCTCTCGCCAAACTGCCTCTAGCAGGCGATCCGCAATATGCGCGTCGATCTCGGCTTTGATGTGCAACGGGTGCATGCCGATAGCGGTTAGTATCTCTTTCGCTTTAACGGTAACCGCGGGGGATGTCTTTTCGCCGGGAACCAGTTCGACCAAGGGCAGCAGATATACCGGGTTAAATGGATGCGCGACGACGATCTGTTCGGGGAGCGTGGCACATCCATGTAATTCACTGGGTTTGAAACCACTGGTCGACGATCCGATCACAGCGTCATGCGCGCAATGTTCCTGCAACGCTTGATAAACCTTGCGCTTAAGCGGTAACCGCTCTGGTACGCTTTCCTGAATCCACGATGCGCCTTGCACCGCGTCAGACATCGTGTCGTGAAAACTCAGGTTTCCTTCGGATGGCAGTACAACGTCTGACAACCCCGGCAGGGAACGGCGCGCGTTGGCGATGACCTCACCAATCTTCCGAGCGGCATCTGGATCAGGGTCAAAAACCCGGACATCCCAGCCCATCAACAAAAACCGAGCGGCCCAACCACCGCCAATGACGCCACCGCCGATGATTGCTGCCGTTTGTTTCACTAAATACTAGCCTTGTTCGGTAGGGTGGTTGAATTCATCTGCCGGAACAGGTTCGCGACGCACTGTCGGATCACAAGCAACCATCGGGCTACCATGATCACGAATGATCAACCCGCCACGGGCACGGCACTGTTCGAACGTCATACGGTTTCCGATAACGAGATATTCCTGCATGCCGGGGCTTCCGCCAATTGCGCCGCCTGTTTCACACGCGGACAAAAACACAACACATCCCAAGATCAATTTCTTCACGGGGAAACCTCCATCAACTGGCTAAGGTCATAGCCGTTAAATTCTAAAACATCACGCGCGGCGCGCAACCTATCCGCGGGTATTTCAGGATCACGGTTTAAAATCCACCCCGACTTGCCATTGGGTGCGCCAACAACCGCCGTGCGATAGCCTTCATCCACCCAAAGAACCCAGTAGTCGGCAGCGACAAACGGAACGCCATCAAAACGCACCACTAGGCGGCCGGGGCCAACGACTTCGGCACTTCCGTTGATGCGCGACCGTTCGGAGCCATCCGCGTTGCGGCAGATATTAAGAACTGACAGGGTGCCGTTATCCAGCAGGCCATATTCCGCTGTGGCCCGCGCGCAGTCCTTTTCAAACGGTACGGGGTAACGCGCCACCTCGTGCCACACACCGATATAGCGGGCTGGTTCGAACAGCGCTTTCGATGAAATCGGTGCATCGACATCCCGGTAGATAGCCATCGGTGCACAGCTAGCAAGCAGGAGTATCGCGAATAAAATTCTCATGTGGTCACCGGTGCGCGTTTGGTTAGGCCGAGTTTGGCACGTACCTCTGCGGGGCCGATAACCCGCGCGCCAAGGTTTTCAATCGTTCCAACCGCCCGTTCGACCAACTGTGCGTTTGTCGCCAGAACGCCGCGATCTAGCATCAGGTTATCCTCTAACCCCACACGCACATTACCGCCCGCCAGCACGCTTGCCGCGACATAGGGCATTTGCGACCGCCCAAGCCCAAAGGCACTAAATGTCCAATCATCTGGCACGTTATTCACCATTGCCATAAAAGTGTTCAGATCATCAGGCGCGCCCCAAGGCACCCCCATACAAAGCTGCACCAGCGCAGGGCCGTCCAACACACCATCTTTGACCAGCTGTTTCGCATACCAAAGATGCCCGGTGTCAAAGGCTTCGATTTCAGGCTTCACGCCCAATTCGGTCATCATACGGCCCATCGCAACCAGCATGCCGGGCGTATTCGTCATGACATAGTCAGCCTCGGCAAAGTTCATCGTGCCGCAATCAAGCGTACAAATCTCAGGCAAGCATTCGGCGATATGGGCAACGCGTTCTGTCGCGCCAATCATATCGGTGCCCTCTACCGTCGGAAACGGTGCCTCAACGCCACCAAACACAATATCGCCCCCCATCCCTGCGGTCAGGTTCAAGACGACATCGACCTCTGCGTCACGAATGCGATCTGTAACTTCACGGTACAGGTCCAAGCGACGCGAAGGTGCGCCAGTATCGGGATCACGTACATGGCAATGAACGACAGCCGCGCCTGCTTTGGCGGCATCTATCGCGCTATCTGCAATCTGCTGCGGTGAACGCGGCACATGAGGGCTACGGTCTTGGGTCGCGCCCGATCCGGTCACGGCGCAGGTGATAAAAACCTCGCGGTTCATGGTGAGTGGCATGGGGAACTCCCGTCGTTAGATCAACTTGCTGCGACACTCACTGAAAAATGCCAGTGCCACAAGGCGGAATTCTTGACAGACCATACCGGCATCTGGCAGGTCTGCGGCATGATCAATTGTATGCACATCGCAGCAGTTTATTTTACCGGCCCCATATCGCGGCGGCCGGTTCTTTCCTGACACCAAAGACACCGACATGCCCGCAAGGGTGTTCAGGTTATTCTTGTGTCCTTGCGGCAAACGCAAAGGACAATTCCAATGATAGAAATTAATCAAGTCACACCAAAAGACATCCCAGAGCTTCTGGATATGATCCGCAAGCTTTGTGCGTTCCACGGCGACACCTGTACGCGCGGGCTTGCAGAAACCCAAACGAAATTCATTGACGGGCCACTTGTAGGGTTGATCGCACGCAAGGGCGAACAGGCCGTCGGCTATGCCGCACTGGTCACACATTGGCGGCCTATGAACGACGGCGATAGCGTCGATATCTTGCATTTGTACGTGACCGAAGAAATGCGGGGGCGCGGCGTTGGTCGGCGCCTTGTCGCAGCGGCCAAAGGGCATGCTCAGGCCCACGGCGCGACCAGACTAACGATTGGCACCGCCCCCGATAACCCCGGCGCTGCGGCCGCCTACCGGGCAATGGGTTGGGCCGAGATCACAACGCTTCCCGGCCCAAGATTTCAAATGACGATTTAGACCCACCCCGTAGGGTGGATCTCGATCCACCTTACTTAATAGGGCATTGGGTGCGCTTTGTGCACTTGATCAATCTCGGCGATCAGTTCGGCGCTCAATACAATGTCCTTCCCACCCAAGATTTGTTCCAACTGCGCAGACGTGGTCGCGCCGAAGATTGCGGAAACGGGGAACGGACGTGTGCGCTGCCATGCCATCGACATGTGCACCGGATCGACACTGTGTTTCGCAGCCAGATCAAGATAGGCTTGCGTCACTTCAAACACGCGGTCTGATTTGCGGCCGCCAAGGTCGCCGTTGATTGCCATACGGCTGCCTTCGGGCAATGCGCCGTTCTGGTATTTCCCTGTCAGCAACCCACATGCGAGCGGAGAGAACGCCAAAAGCGTCACATCTTCATTCACTGACATCTCGGCCATATCAGTGTCGTATAAGCGGCATAGTAGCGAATATTCATTCTGCACAGACGCCATACGCGGCAAGCCAGCCTCTTCGGCCAGATCAACCCATTTGGTCATACCCCATGCGGATTCGTTCGATGTACCAACAGCGCGAATTTTACCTTCTTTCACCAAATCCCCCAGCGTGGTCAGCACGCCCATCATATGATCGAGCGTCTTTTGACGGTTCTGGCCTGACGGATCAAAGGTCCAGTTTTGGCGGAACATATACGACCCACGATCAGGCCAATGCAGTTGGTAAAGGTCGATAACGTCTGTCTTCAAACGCTTCAGTGACGCTTCTGTCGTTTCACGAATATTGCCACCATCAAAGCCTTTGCCATCACGGACCCAGCCCGGATTATTTCCGGAAACTTTGGTCGCAATAATAACCTCATCACGGCGACCAGTCTTGGCCAGCCAGTTACCGACGATTTCTTCAGACAAGCCGACGGTCTCTGCTTTGATTGGGTTCACGGGATAGGCCTCTGCCGTATCCAAAAAATTGATCCCAGCATCTAACGCCATATCAATCTGATTGTGTGCATCATCTTCTGGGGTTTGGTTGCCGTATGTCATCGTTCCAAGGCACCATTCAGTGACCTCGATGCCTGTGCGGCCAAGGGGTAGCTTTTTCATAAATCTGCTTTCAGTTCTTGGTTCGGGCCAAGACTAATGCCCGAACAGCAAGAGGCAAGACCTGCATCGCGGGTCCTGCCATTTCTTTAGTTTAGAAGTTGTAGAATGCGCCAATCCGCGTCGTTGTGACGGCTGCGGTGGAATTATCGTCCATAAAATCACGAATAAATTCGGCCCGCAGGGTTACGCTGTTCGTGAATTCCGTTTGCACACCAACGCCAAGGTTGTAGCCGTCCGCAGTGCCGCTATCCAAGTCATATTCAGTGATACCACCAGCGACACGTGCGGCCACATTGCCAAGGTCATATGTCCCCCAAGCACGTAGACGTTGCGTGCCATAATCAGCATCACCGCCAACATGGCCGCCAAGCTCAACCTCGGCCCCATAGGCATAAAGCCCACGGTTAAACCCTACGCCACCGATTAGTGAACCAACTGTTTGCGAGTCACCAGAATGCGGATATGCATAATCAAGCGCACCACCTGCATAGAAATCCTGTGCGCTTGCCCCGCCTGCAATTACAGCAAAAGCTGCACCCAATATGAATGTTTTCATGATTAGCCCCAATTTTGTTTTTGTGCCCACATAGTACCGTCGTACGCCCCTCAATACCAGTAGATGACTACTACATCTGGCATCTAGCGGCGCACCCCGTTAGATAGGCGCAAATTGATAGGAAAACCACGATGGCCCGTCACCTCATTACGTCCGCAATTCCCTATATCAACGGGATCAAACACCTTGGAAACCTTGTGGGTAGCCAACTGCCCGCTGACCTGTTCGCACGCTACATGCGCGCACGCGGTAACGAAGTTTTGTTTCTATGCGCGACCGATGAACACGGGACCCCTGCTGAACTAGCCGCAGCCAAGGCAGGTAAACCTGTCGCCGAATACTGCGCCGAAATGCACGACGTGCAGGCCAAAATCGCCGAGGGCTTTCGCCTTTCGTTTGATCACTTTGGTCGTTCATCCAGCCCGCAAAACCAAAAGCTGACCCAAGCCTTTGCTGGCCGCCTCGCCGATATGGGCCTGATCCGCGAGGTCACCGAAGAACAGGTATATTCTGTTGCTGACGGTCGTTTCCTACCCGACCGCTATATCGAAGGCACCTGCCCCAACTGTGGGTTTGAATCCGCCCGTGGCGACCAATGCGACAACTGCACCAAACAGCTTGATCCGACCGACCTGATCGACGCGCATTCCACGATTTCCGGCTCAACCGATCTTGAAGTCCGCGAAACAAAACACCTGTATCTGTGCCAGTCAGAGCTAAAGGACGACTTGGCAGCTTGGATCGACAGCAAAACCGATTGGCCAATTCTTACGACATCCATCGCTAAGAAATGGCTGAATGACGGTGACGGCCTGCAAGACCGCGGCATCACACGCGATCTGGATTGGGGCGTACCCGTCAAACGAGGCGATGCCGAATGGCCCGGCATGGAAGGCAAAGTGTTCTACGTCTGGTTCGACGCGCCCATCGAATACATCGCCTGCGCCCAAGAATGGGAAGACGCAGGTAAAGGCACCGATTGGGAACGCTGGTGGCGCACCGACAAAGGTGCAGATGACGTCACCTACACCCAGTTCATGGGCAAAGATAACGTACCGTTCCACACACTATCGTTTCCAGCGACGATCAAAGGCACGCAAGAGCCCTGGAAGCTGGTCGATTACATCAAATCGTTCAATTACCTGAACTATGACGGCGGTCAGTTCAGCACATCGCGTGGACGCGGCGTGTTCATGGACCAAGCGCTTGAGTTGCTGCCTTCAGACTACTGGCGCTGGTGGCTCCTGTCGCATGCTCCCGAATCGTCAGACGCTGAATTCACATGGGAAAATTTCCAAACCGATGTGAACAAAGACCTTGCTGATGTGCTGGGTAACTTTGTTAGCCGGATCACTAAGTTTTGTCGTTCCAAATTCTCTGAAGACGTGCCTGCAGGTGGCACCTACGGCCCAGCCGAAGAACAGCTGATCACTGATCTGACAACCCGCATCCGCGCGTATGAAGCGCACATGGAAGCAATCGAAGTCCGCAAAGCATCAGCCGAGCTGCGCGCGATTTGGGTACTTGGTAACGAATACCTGCAAGCCAACGCGCCTTGGACTACCTTTAAAACCGATCCGGAAACCGCAGCAATGCAGGTGCGCCTCGCGTTGAACCTGATCCGTATTTACGCGGTGCTTTCTGCGCCCTTTATTCCAGATGCATCTGCAACAATGATCGCCGCAATGCAGACCGACGATGATAGCTGGCCAACAGATGTAGCAGCAGCCGTCGAAACGCTGCCCGCAGGCCACGCATTCACGGTGCCGGAGAACCTTTTCCGCAAAATCACCGACGAAGAGCGCGAAGAATGGGCTGAACGCTTCGCTGGCACACGCGACTAAGGGGACGACAATGATCATTGGTCACATCGGTGCACGTGCGGGCAGCAAGGGCGTCCCAGGCAAGAATTTTCGCGATCTGCATGGCAAGCCTCTGATCGATTGGGCCCTGGACCAGCTGTTCGAAAATGACCGCATAGATCATGTTGTTGTCTCAACCGACTGCCCAAAGATGTATGAACATGGGCTGAAACGCGGTGCATTGGATATCGGGCTGCGCCCCGACCATTTGGCAACCGATACAGCCGCCAAATGGGACGTGTGGCAGCACGCACTGCTTGAGGTCGAAAAGCAAACCGGCCCTGCGGATGCATTCCTTGATCTGGATTGCACATCCCCCCTGCGCCTTCCCGAGGATGTCGATGCTGGGCTCGACCTGTTCTTCAAAGAACAGCCCGATATGGTCATGTCTTGCTGCGAAAGCCGCAAGAACCCCTATTTCAACATGCTGGAAACCGACGAAACCGGTGGGCTACATGTGTCGAAACCCCTGCCCCACGGCGTGGTTGCCCGCCAACAGGCACCAATGGTCTATGACCACGTCGGCTTGGTTTATGTGGTCAAACCTGCATATCTACGCACGGCGACCCGGCTATTCGAAGGCCATGTTATTCCACTGATCGTACCAAACGAGCGTAGCCTTGACGTCGACAGCCCGTTTGACTGGGACGTGATCGAATACCTCATGGGAAAACAAATCGCCGAAGGATTGCGTGCACCGGCAAAATAGAAAGAATTTCTAGAAATTCTTTCGCCCCACCTAACGCCAACCCTGCCAAAACCTTAGGTTCGCCTGTTTTTCAGCAAAACTTTCAGTCAGCGCCTTAGGATCATATTCAGTCTTAATCCACTCATCAATCGCGATAGGCGATTGGGCGATGCGTTCCCCGTAAACATCTAAGAAATGATCAAGAATGCCCGTTTTGGTTCTCCTGATATGAAGGAACTTAAAGCTAAGTTGTTTGCGCGCTTCGTCTAGCGACTTGCCTTCAAACATCATGAGGTAGATCGCTGCAGCAAGACCAGTGCGATCAGCACCCGACTTACAATGTATCAGAAACGGACGATCGATCGCCTCAAAGCATTCGATTAGATGCACCAGCCTTTCGACCCTTGGTGCACTACGTGCAGCCATATGCGCAGTGACCAATGTCATTCCCAGCTTTTCACAACTTTCGACTTCAAACAGGTAATGGGGCTGCTTAGCAACTCCACGAAGATTCAACACCGTCTTAATGCCCATGTCTGCGTAGACTTCAAAGCGCTTATGATTTGGATGGTTTGAACGGTAAGCGCCCGGTGCAAATTCAGTAAAATTGTGCCATCGTTTGCGCAATACGCCGTGATCCAGCCAGTTCACATGCCATTCGGATCGCTTCCGCTCTTCCGGATCAACAATATCGTGCCCAAAAGACTGCCGTAAAGCTTTCTCTTTATTTGCGAGATTTTGTAGTATCTGACGGATCATCACAGGCCCAACTTTTCTATCGCGTCTCACTTGGACCATGCGCATAGGCTTTGCAATGGTCACACTGCAATTGCTCCGCCGCGTCAAAGACCTTAGAACCACATTAACAATACGCGCAGGAGCACGCACATGGAAATCGCAGGCCGCAAAATCGGATCAGAGCACCCACCTTTGGTGATTGCCGAAATCGGTATTAACCATGGTGGTGATCTTGAAGCAGCCAAAGAAATGGTGCGCCTTGCTGCTGGCGCTGGCTGCGAAATGATCAAGCACCAGACCCACATCATCGAAGACGAGATGACGGAAGAGGCTAAGCAGATTTTCCCACCGAACGCCGATGTGTCGATCTGGGATGTCATGGCCGCCTGCGCACTATCGCTCGACGACGAAAAAGCGCTGAAGGAATATACAGAGAGCCTCGGCATGATCTGGATTTCCACACCATTTTCGCGTGCCGCTGCCGATTTCCTAAACGATCTCGATGTTCCTGCGTTCAAAATTGGGTCTGGCGAAGCAGACAACCTACCCCTTATCCGTCACATCGCACGGATGGGAAAACCTGTGATCATGTCGACGGGCATGCAAAGCATCGACAGCGTTCGCGCGTCAGTTCAAATCCTCGAAGATGCGGGCATTGAATATGCCCTCTTGGAATGCACAAACCTCTACCCCTCGCCACCAGAAATCGTTTCACTGCAAGGTGTAACTGACCTCAAGAACGCATTCCCCAATGCAATTGTCGGATTTTCGGACCATTCGATTGGGCCAGAAATGGCGCTCGCGTCCGTCGCACTTGGTGCATGCATCCTAGAACGCCACTACACCGATAGCCGCTACCGGAAGGGGCCAGATATCATCAATTCAATGGACCCATCTGAACTGCGGCACATCGTTGATCGGTCACGTGAAATTCACACTGCCCTGATGAATCCAAAACAGCGCACCAGCGCAGAGGAAGACGTCTACCGCTTTGCGCGCGCAAGCGTCGTTGCCGACCGCGACTTACCCGCCGGGCACGTTATCACCGAATCTGACATCTGGGCACGACGCCCCGGATCAGGTGAAATAGCTGGCTATGATTTCGATAAAGTCATTGGCAAGACGCTAACTCGTTCGGTCATCCGTAATACACAATTGAAATGGACCGATTTAGATGGGTAAAGTACGATGAATGCTTCATTCAACTTCATTTGCCTAAATCCACGCAAGAAAAAGCGCGCCACAATGTCACGAATGCTATCACCCGGCGGTTCTATCCGGTGGATGCATATGTGCCCGCTAAGCTTTCGAAGCTGGCCCGAGACTACAAGCGAAGCGAAAACTGCTCTAGCAATGTCTAAGGAGCGAAAGCGAAGTAAATTGCCAAATTGGCTTCATCTGCAACTCCTGAAACTGCAATACAATGGCGCACGGCGCTATTTCAGTGACCGCAATGATGCTGTCGCCGTATGCTGGAATGGCCTAAATGGCACTAGGCGCGTCTTTATGCAGGGTGCAAAGCACGCTGGCGCCCGGCGTTTGTTTTTTGAGCTAGCGCCGTTTCCCGGCCGCTGCACCATCGATCCAAGTGGTGTGAACTACGCAAATAGCCTTCCACGCACTATCGAACCCTACCTCGCTTGGAGAGCGAGCTCACCGTCTGAAAGCTGGAAGGCGTTGCGAAACCTTGTTCAGCAACGCCAACCAATCAAGGCACATGAATCCGATGACCCACTACCGCCGCTTACAGAACCATTCTTGTTTGTGCCATTACAGACGCCGGGCGACAGTCAACTGAGGCTGTTCGGCGGAGAATTTTCAACAGTTGAAAGCTTCATCACGGCGCTCGCAGAAGCAGTCAAACATTTGCCCCCGGAATGGCATCTGCGCGTCAAAGAACATCCGACGTCACCAGTTTCCTTCGCCGACAAGATACGTTCAGCCGCGCCGAACCGTATTTATATCGACAACTCCGATACCTTTAGCCAAGTCGCCGCATCTCGCGGCGTCGTGACCGTGAATTCGTCCGTCGGCTTGGAGGCAATGCTCTTTGACAAACCGGTCATCGCTTGTGGTCAATGCTTCTGGGCTATCGAGGGTGTTGCGCAAACAGCTCAAACCGTAAGTGAATTGGCTGATGTATTTCGTTCAGTAGATAAACTTAAATATGATTTCGAAGCTCGGGAGGCATTTTTAAGCTATCTTGATGAATACTATTACCCCAAGCGTAATCAGTCCGACAATTTTACGCTGATTGAACAGCGCCTAAGCGGCAAAGATAAATTTGGTTTCTGGGGTACATCGGAATGAACTGGAATTTCTTCGGACGACGCGTCGGGCGCGCGTCGAAAATCGCCATAAAGCCACCAGAACCCGCACAAGACCGGCATGGTATTTGCCTTGTTGTTATTGTCCGCAACGAAGGAAAGAGACTGAATGACTGGCTAACATTTCATGCGGTAGCCGGTGTCAGAAGTGTCATCTTGTACGACAATATGTCGGACGACGATACGGTAGATGTCGCCAACAATTTCAAAGGTATGACCGTCACGGTCATTCCGTGGCAATTGCATACCCAAACCGTACGCCCTGCTCTGATCCTGCCGCGTCAAATACTTGCCTATTGCCATGCCATTTCGACATTCGGGGCTAAATTCAGATGGATGGCTATGATCGATGTGGACGAATACATTGTGCCGCGCGGCAAGCTACAGATTTCGGATGTCCTAGATGACTTGATGAATTTTACTAACATTTCACTGCCATGGACAATGTTTGGGCATTCCGGTTTCGATGTCGCACCTACATCACCAATTCCTATTGCCTATAATAGGCGCGCGCGTCGAGCGATTGGTGCACTGCTGAACTTTAAGTGCATCGTAGACCCTTGTGACGTCACTCAGGTCAGCACCCACAAGTTTGAAACTCGAAAAATGGGTAGCAATTCTGCAAATAGCTTAGGCCATGTTGCACACAACAAACAGCGCAAGGCGGCTGATTTCATCACGACAGATCGACTTCAACTCAATCACTATTATCTCATGTCGAAGGCTGAAACCGAATCTAAGATAGCAAATGGTGCGGTGTCCGGAGTGTCCCGAGAACAAAGAGAAGTCGCAATCAGGCACAAAGCTGAAATCATTGAAGACAACCCTATTGAAGATACAGCAGCCATCGATTTTCTTGCACTTCACAAGCTACAGACGCCCGACGTCTTTAACAAAAAATTCAAAGGTTAGCTAATGCGTGTTCTCTTTCAGCACCTTCGAGACAGTAAGAACATTGGTGACGCAGTCTGTAGTCCATTCGACTATTTCGACTGGGGCGACGCTCAGGCCAAGGACTTGCGCAAACCAAGCCCCGATTACGATGTGGGTGTATATGGTGGCGGAAAGATATTTGGGGGCCTAGCATCCGCATCTGGTGTTAACCACGCGCCCGGAGTCACACATATTGCTTGGGGTGTCGGCACTCGCCAAACATTACCTTGGTCGCTAAAATATTACCGATCTCGAAAGATGTGTACACTTGTTGGCAGTCGTGATTGGGGTGACAAAAGATACGACTTTGCCCCTTGCCCGACCTGTATGTCACCACTTTTTGATAGCCCACCTGCGCCAAAACACAAAGTTGTATTCTACTGCCATGGCGGCAAGACAACGCAACAAAGTATTGAGATTCCAGATGGCATCCCGCAGCTTTCGAACAATTGCACTTCGCTAGAAGAAGCACTGTCGTTCATCGCAAGTGGTGAGACTGTCGTTTCAAACTCTTATCACGGGGTATATTGGGCGCTTTTGATGGGCCGTAAGACGATCTGTATCCCGTTCTCAAAAAAGTTCTACGGATACCGGCTCACTCCGCATTTTGCGACGCCGGCGAATTGGCAGACCGAAATTGATAACGGCAAGTCATATCCAGAAATGCTCGAACTTATGCGCAGCGCGACCCTCGCGTTCAAAACCAAGGTTGATGCCGAAATTGACAGGAAACGGGCGCAAGCACTTTGATGTGCCCATCTATTAAGCAGCGACTAGGTAAGCCGATACATTATTGATCACAGAGCGATAATGTGAACAATTTATGAGCACATAACTACACGCTGACTGCCAATCTGCTAATCCGACCTCATGGACGTAGCCCTTAAAATTCTGGTTGTTGAACCTGACGCCACCCGCGCTCAAGATATCATTGATGCGTTGAAGGACGGTGGTTGGGGCAACGTGTTTATTGTCTCTGACATTTCGGCCCTTGCACCCAAGCTGACCGAAATTGACCCGGATATTGTTCTCATTGACCTTGCCCACCCGGACCGTGACACACTTGAACACATCGGCCATGTGTCGCATGCGCAGTCTCGGCCTGTGGCGATGTTCGTGGATAGGTCTGATGCGGAATTGACACAGGCCGCTATTATGGCAGGCCTAAGCGCTTATGTCGTGGATGGCTTGCAGAAAAATCGCATCAAACCCGTGCTTGAGACCGCGATCGCGCGCTTCAAGATGGTTGAACGGATGCGCCATGAGCTTGATGCAGCGAAGCAGGCCCTAACAGACCGTAAAACCATTGATCGCGCCAAAGGCTTGTTGATGAATGCGCGGGGTATCAACGAAGAAGATGCCTATAGCCTGTTGCGTAAGACCGCGATGGATCAAGGCCGCAAGGTCATTGATGTGGCGCAGGCGCTCGTGACTGCGGCGGATTTGCTAGGATGACAGAGCAACAGGTAAAATGCGGCTTCTTGCCCCTCATTGATGCAGCCCCGCTAATCATCGCCCGCGAGTTACTGTTTGCCCAAGACGAAGGCATTGATCTGCAACTGATCAAGCAGCCGTCGTGGTCGGCTTTGCGCGATTTGTTGGCGCTTGGTCAAATCGATGCTGCGCATATGCTTTCGCCTATGCCTATCGCAATGACACTTGGTCAAAGCGGCATGCCGACGAATGTCGATGCGTTGATGGTGTTGTCGGTCAATGGAACCGTTGTCGGCGTGTCACAGACCTTGGCGCGGGATATGGAAAAGACCGGGTGGGACAGTGACTTTGCCAGCCCCGCCGCAGCTGCGACCGCGTTATTCGCATCGGGGCACAAGACGATACGGATTGGTATTCCCTTTCCTTTCTCAATGCACAGGATGTTGCTTGAACACTGGCTGTCGGCGCATCCGTCGTTCCATAGCAAACGCGTAGAAATCATCACCGTACCACCGCCGCGCATGGCACAAGCCGTTGCAGACGGGACCTTGGACATGTTTTGTGTCGGCGAACCTTGGGGTACTGCCGCAGTGCAGCAAGGCGTTGCAGAATTGATCCTGCCCGGATCATCAATCTGGCAGTTCGCACCAGAAAAGGTTCTAGGCGCGACACGGGACTGGATTGAGGAGCATCCAGAAACCTGTGCTGGTCTAATGCGCGCGATCTACCGTGCGACCGAATGGTTAGATCAGCCGCGGAACAAACCGCTGGCGGTCGAAATATTAGCGCGCAGCCAGCATATTGACCTACCGCACGAGGCGATTGACCCTGCGATCTTTGGACAAATCGTACCGCGCAAGGGCGCAAAACCCGTCACACCGCCCGGATTTTTGTTCTTTAACAACAATGCAGGCAATTTTCCTTGGCGTAGTCAGGCCGCGTGGATTTCAGAACGGATCGCCACTTGGTGCGGGTTGGATCCAGAAGATGCATCGCGCCGCGGCAAGGCCAGCTTTCGTAGCGATTTGTATCGGGCGAACCTTTCTTCCCTTGGCATCGACATGCCCGGTGCGTCGGCAAAAGTCGAAGGCGCGCTGCGCAATCCGACGGCAGTTGCCTCGACCAAGGGGCACTTGATTCTCGGTCCTGACGCATTCTTTGATGGCGCGATATTCGACTTCGACGCGCAAGATTGATCAAAAATTGTGCAAATGCTGTACCGCAGCATTTTTGAAACCCACCCCAAACAGCCTTGCTTGAATACCGCACGGCTTAGGCCATGATGGGTACCAACAAAGACAATGGCGTCTTTTAAATGTCTCCACTGATTGGCGACAAGTAATTTGAGCAAAGCCGCTCGATACCTCTGCGCAAACCTCCCTGCGTAGATCTATCGAGCGGCTTTTTTTTCATTGCCGCGTTACACGGAAAGGACCGCGAACATGCTTAAGACCCTCCCACTCGCGCTGACAGCCAGCGTTCTTCTTGGCACTACAGCTATTGGTCAAACGCTTGACCTAGAAAAAGAGGACCTGACGTTTGGCTTTATCAAGCTGACAGATATGGCACCTTTGGCTGTTGCCTATGAAAATGGCTATTTCGAAGACGAAGGCCTGTACGTCACACTTGAGGCACAAGCGAACTGGAAGGTTCTGCTAGATGGTGTCATCGACGGCCAGCTAGACGGCGCGCATATGCTTGCAGGTCAACCATTGGCCGCGACAATCGGTTTCGGTACCGAAGCACATATCATCACACCGTTTTCCATGGATTTGAACGGCAACGGTATTACCGTTTCCAACGAAATCTGGGAACAGATGAAACCAAACGTGCCCCTGATGGACGACGGCCGCCCACAGCACCCAATCAGCGCAAGTGCCCTGGCACCCGTTGTTGAAGACTACAAAGACCAAGGTATCCCATTCAACATGGGCATGGTTTTCCCAGTTTCTACGCACAACTATGAACTGCGTTATTGGCTGGCCGCTGGCGGGCTAGAGCCAGGTTACTACTCAACTGACGACATCAGCGGCCAGATTGGCGCTGACGTGCTGCTGTCTGTGACACCTCCTCCTCAGATGCCGGCCACTCTCGAAGCGGGTACAATCTTTGGTTACTGCGTTGGTGAGCCATGGAACCAAGCGGCCGTATTTAAAGGCATCGGCGTTCCAGTGATCACTGATTATGAACTTTGGAAGAACAACCCTGAAAAAGTGTTCGGCCTGTCAGCTGAATTCGCAGAAGAGAACCCGAACACCACATTGGCTCTGACCAAGGCGCTGATCCGGGCGGCTATCTGGCTGGATGAAAACGACAACGCCAACCGCGAAGAAGCCGTGGAAATTCTGGCGCGCTCTGAATACGTCGGTGCAGATGCCGAAGTGATCGCAAACTCGATGACCGGTACGTTTGAATATGAAAAAGGCGACGTTCGCGAAGTGCCTGATTTCAACGTGTTCTTCCGCTACAACGCGACTTACCCGTTCTATTCAGACGCTATCTGGTATCTGACACAAATGCGTCGCTGGGGCCAAATCGCCGAGCCTAAGACCGACGAATGGTTCATTGAGACAGCCCAAGACGTCTACCGTCCTGACATCTATCTCCAAGCAGCACGCCTGCTGGTCGACGAAGGTCTGGCGGACGAGGCTGACTTCCCATGGGACAGCGACGGCTTCAAAGCACCAACACCTGCTGAGGATATCATCGACGGCATTGCCTACGATGGCCGCACACCAAACGCCTATCTCGACAGCCTGCCAATCGGCCTGAAAGGCGAGCAGATCATCGTCGGTAACGAAATCCAAGGCTAACGCAACATAACGCCCTACCCCGCCTTGGGGTAGGGCACCCCCACTTGCCCTAACAGACCACAGGACAACAGCATCATGACCGCAATCGACCCAGATACCCTTGACGCAGAGGCACGCCGCGCGCGCCTGTTCACAAGGATCAACAAGGCAGACGCATGGTTCCAAGTTTTGGGCCTGTCATGGGTAACACCCATTCTCAAAGCCGTCGCTGGCGATAACCCACGCGCACAGTTTTCCGAAATCTGGCGCCTGTTGGGTGTGCCGATCCTTGCGATTGGTATTTTCCTTGTCGCTTGGGGCACGCTTGCACCCAAGGTGCAAACATCCCTTGGCGCGATCCCCGGGCCAGTTGAGGTCTTGGAACAAGCGAAAAACCTGCATGCTGATGCGATCCGCGAAGGCGAAAAGGAAGTCGCGTTTTACGAACGCCAAGACGCGCGCAACGCAGAACACATCGCCAACGGTGACACCGAGAAAGTGCGCGACCGCCCGTACACGGGCAAACCAACGTACTACGACCAAATCTGGACCTCGATCAAAACGGTCTTCTTTGGTTTCTTGATTGCGTCCATCGTTGCGATCCCACTGGGGATCATGGCGGGCCTTAGCCCGACGGCAAACGCCGCAATCAACCCAATGATCCAGATCTTTAAACCTGTTTCGCCACTCGCTTGGTTGCCGATTGTGACGATGGTCGTCTCAGCCGTCTACGCAACCAACGACGGCATGTTCTCAAAGTCCTTCCTTGTTTCCGCGATCACCGTGACCCTTTGTTCACTTTGGCCAACGCTGATCAACACAGCATTAGGCGTGGCAAGCATCGACAAAGACCTCGTGTCGGTTTCCAAAGTTCTAAAAATGAACACCTACACCAAGATCACCAAGCTGGTACTACCTTCGGCGCTGCCGCTGATCTTTACGGGTCTTCGCCTGTCACTGGGTGTTGGCTGGATGGTACTGATTGCCGCTGAAATGCTGGCGCAGAACCCGGGTCTTGGCAAATTCGTTTGGGATGAATTCCAAAATGGGTCGTCACAGTCGCTTGCCAAAATCATGGTTGCAGTTCTGACCATCGGGATCATCGGGTTCATGCTCGACCGGGTCATGTACGCCCTGCAATCCATGTTCACCTTCACAGAGCAGCGGTAAGATCATGAGCATTCTCAAGTTCGACAACGTCTCAAAAAGCTTTGGCGAAGGACTGCATAAGTCTGACGTCCTAAAGAACATCAACCTCGAAGTGAAAGAGGGCGAATTTCTGGTCCTCCTTGGTTTTTCCGGCACCGGGAAAACCACATTGATCAACCTGATGGCTGGACTGGAACAGCCAACATCCGGCAGCGTCACATTCAAAGACACGCCCATCGCGGGCCCCGGCCCTGAACGCGGCGTGATTTTTCAGAACTATTCGCTGATGCCCTGGCTGACAGTAAGCGGCAATGTGCAGCTTGCCTTGGACAGCGTGTTTCCGAACATGCCAAAGGCAGAGAAAACACAAAAAGTCGCGCATTACGTTAAGATGGTTGGCCTTAGCCACGCCATGCAGCGCCGCCCGGCTGAATTGTCCGGCGGTATGCGCCAACGTGTAAACGTCGCACGGGCGCTGGCCATGAACCCAGAGGTTCTGCTGCTAGATGAACCACTGTCCGCACTTGATGCGCTGACACGTGCGAACCTCGCGGATGAGATCGAACACATCTGGGAAGCCGACAAAAAGACCTGCGTTCTGATCACCAATGACGTGGACGAAGCCATTGTTTTGGCTGACCGGATCATCGCGCTAAACCCTGATGGCACGCTGGGCGATGAATTCAGCGTCGATATCCCGCGCCCACGTGACCGGACCGAAATGAACAACCACGATGGTTTCAAGAAACTGCGTGCGTCAGTCACGAAATACCTGATGGACAAAGGCATTGCGTCCAAGGTCGAAGGCACACGCCTTTTGCCCGATGTCACGCCGATCCATGGTGTGCCAGCCGCCGTTGCCAAAGCCCAAGAAAGCGTCCGCGACGAAGGTTTCCTGACGTTCTCGAAGCTGCATAAGATTTACCCCACCCCAAAGGGTCCCCTGACTGTGGTCGAAGACTTTGACCTCAAGGTAAACAAGGGTGAATTTATCAGCCTCATCGGGCATTCGGGCTGTGGTAAATCCACTGTTTTGACAATGGCCGCGGGGCTGAACCCGATTTCAAAGGGTGCGATCCGTCTTGATGGTTGGGACGTGCAAGGTGCCGACCCAGAACGCGCCGTTGTGTTCCAATCGCCCAATCTATTCCCTTGGCTCACAGCCAAGGAAAATGTCGCGATTGGTGTCGATAAGGTCTACCCCAAAGCATCCCAAGCAGAACGCCAAGACGTCGTTGAATACTATCTTGAACGCGTTGGACTTGCCGACAGCATGGATAAGTCTGCGGTCAGCATGTCAAACGGCATGAAGCAGCGCGTCGGTATCGCCCGCGCCTTTGCCTTGTCTCCCAAACTGCTGCTGTTGGATGAACCATTCGGCATGCTCGACAGCCTGACCCGTTGGGAACTGCAAGAAGTATTGATGGAAGTCTGGTCCCGCACCAAGGTCACCGCGATCTGCGTGACCCACGACGTGGATGAGGCGATCTTGCTTGCTGACCGCGTGGTGATGATGACTAACGGCCCACAGGCAACCATCGGTAAAATCACCGACGTGAACCTGCCGCGCCCACGGACACGCAAGGCGCTTCTCGAACACCCTGATTACTACACCTACCGCCAAGAGGTTCTGGATTTCCTTGAGGAATACGAACACGGCGCCAAGCCGAAACCAAAGCCACAATCGATAGCAGCGGAGTAAACCATGACTCAGAAATTAATCATAATCGGTGCTGGCATGGCCACTGGCCGCGCGCTGGAACAACTAATCGAGGCTGACCCGAACGCCTATGATGTGACCCTGTTCAACGCAGAGCCACGTGGCAACTATAACCGGATCATGTTGTCCCCTGTCCTATCGGGCGAAAAGACATACGAAGAAATCGTCACCCATTCCGCCGAATGGTACGAAGAGAACGGCGTCACCTGCCGCTTTGGCGAACGCGTTGCGAATGTCGACCGCGCCCGCAAAGTTGTGATCGCAGAGAACGGCGATGAACTACCCTATGACAAGCTGATGTTCGGCACAGGTTCGAACCCATTCATCATCCCAATGCCGGGCCATGATCTGGAAGGCGTCATCGCCTACCGTGATCTTGAAGACACCGAATTGATGATGTCGATGAACGAAACCAACAAGGTCGTCGTCATAGGTGGTGGCTTGCTGGGGCTAGAGGCCGCAGCGGGCATGGCGGCGCGTGGCGTTGATGTGACCGTGGTCCACATCATGGGCCATCTGATGGAACGTCAGCTGGACGAAGCCGCAGGATACCTACTGCGCAAGGCGCTCGTGGACAAAGGGATCACTGTCCGTTGTCAGGCGAACTCGAAACAGATCCTTGGTGAAAACGGCAAAGTACGTGCGCTGCAATTGGACGATGGCACTGAACTGCCATGCGATCTGTTGGTTATGGCAGTCGGAATCCGTCCAAATGTGAAGCTCGCCCAAGATATCGGTTTGGCGGTCGGCAAAGGTATCCACGTAGATGACCAGATGCTGACGTCGGACGCTGACATTCTTGCGGTTGGTGAATGTGTCGAACATGACGGTGCCATCTTTGGTCTGGTGGCCCCGCTTTATGACCAAGCCAAAGTTGCGGCGAAAACCTTGCTTGATGAACCCGCGACGTTCGTTCAGCGCGAGATTTCAACCAAACTGAAAGTGACAGGTTGTGATCTGTTCAGCGCTGGTGACTTTGCCGAAGGCGAAGACCGCGAAGACATCGTATTCCGTGACCCGGCGCGTGGCGTTTACCGCCGCCTTGTGCTGCAATCGAACAAAGTGATCGGTGCGGTCATGTATGGTGATACCGCCGACAGCAACTGGTTCTTTGGCCTGATCAAAGACGCGACAGATGTGTCTGATATGCGCGACACGCTGATCTTTGGACCGGCTTATCAGGGGGGAACCCCCATGGACCCGTTAGCAGCCGTTGCAGCCTTACCAGATGATGCGGAAATCTGTGGGTGTAACGGCATTTCCAAAGGTCAAATCATCGCTGCAATCAACGGCGGTGCCGATACGCTTGATGCGGTAAAGGCCACATCTAAGGCAGGGTCTTCGTGTGGGTCATGTGTTGGCTTAGTCACCCAAGTTCTGGGCCTGACATTGGGCGACGAATTCAAGATGCCCGAGAAAGAGACGATCTGTAAGTGCTCTGACCTATCCCACGACGATGTGCGCAAGCTGATCATCGCCAAAGAATTGAAATCCATCCCGCATGTTATGCAGGACTTGGACTGGAAATCCCCCGGCGGCTGTCACGTCTGCCGTCCTGCGCTGAACTACTATCTGGTTTGCGCATGGCCCGGCGAAGAGGTCGACGACGGCAAGTCACGTTTCATCAACGAACGTGTCCACGCCAACATCCAAAAAGATGGCACCTACTCTGTTGTGCCTCGGATGCTTGGCGGGATCACCACGCCTAAAGAATTGCGCGCCATCGCCGACGTTGCCGATAAATTCAAGGTCCCAACAGTGAAGGTCACCGGCGGCCAGCGCATTGACCTTCTGGGCGTCAAAAAAGAAGACCTGCCAGCGATTTGGTATGACCTAGGCGAGGCAGGCATGATGTCTGGCCAAGCTTACGCCAAAGGTCTGCGCACCGTAAAAACATGTGTCGGAACGGATCACTGCCGCTTTGGGACGCAAGATTCCACAGGACTTGGTATCAAGATTGAGTCTGAAATGTGGGGGGCTTGGTCACCGCATAAATTCAAACTTGCGGTCACAGGTTGCCCGCGCAACTGCGCCGAAGCAACGTGCAAAGATCTGGGGATCGTCTGCGTCGATAGCGGTTATCAGATCCTTGTTGGCGGTGCTGCCGGTCTTGACCTGCTTGAAGCCCAGCTTTTGATCACCGTTCCGACCGAGGAAGAAGCGATCGAAGTGTCCTGCGCCTTTTATCAGCTGTACCGTGAAGGTGCGCAGTATCTGCATCGCCCTTATAAATGGATCGCGAAAGTTGGTCTTGATTGGGTCAAAGAACAGGTGGCTGACGACCTAGAAAATCGTGCGGCACTTGCTGAACGGTTCCGCTATTCGCAAAAATTCTACCAAGTTGACCCATGGGCAGAACGCGCGCGCAAAGGCGTTGATTCACACGAATTCACCCCGCTCGCTGACTTTACAAAGGTAGCTGCAGAATGACTGATTTCATCGACATCGGAAGCGTAACTGATATTCCCGTCCAAGGTGCGCGCATCGTTCGTACGGCGCATGGCGACATTGCCGTATTTCACACAGCATCCGGCCACTTCTACGCTGTAGATGAATACCTTGAAGGCAAAGCAGGCCCATTATCAAACGGTATCCAGCACGGCGAAAAGGTCACCGACCCAATGCGCAACTGGGTGTTTGATCTGGCCACAGGCGAAGCCCAAGGCGCGGACGAAGGCTGTGTTGGCACCTATGAGATGAAGGTCGAAGATGGGCGACTGCTGCTATCAAGCGCTGCGATTGCCGGACAGGTGGCCGCAGAATGACATGCGTAAAAACAACCTGCCCCTACTGTGGGGTGGGCTGTGGCGTGCTTGCGCAGCCCGACGGCACAATCAAAGGCGACCCCGATCACCCGGCCAACTTTGGTCGGCTGTGTTCCAAAGGGTCGGCGCTCGGCGAGACCATCGATCTCGATGGTCGTCTTCTCGCACCGCAGATCCTTGGCCGTGAAGCGGGTTGGAATGATGCACTAGATCTGGTCGCGACAAAGTTCAGCGCTGCAATCCGCGATTACGGCCCCGACAGTGTTGCCTTTTACGTGTCAGGGCAGCTGCTGACCGAAGACTATTACGTCGCCAACAAGCTGATGAAGGGCTACATCGGGTCCGCCAACATCGACACGAATTCCCGCCTTTGCATGGCATCCTCTGTTGCCGGGCATAAACGCGCATTTGGCACTGACACGGTTCCCGGTACTTACGAAGACCTAGAAGAAGCTGACCTGATCGTTCTTGTTGGGTCCAACCTCGCTTGGTGCCATCCGGTCCTGTATCAACGCATTGTAGCAGCAAAGGCCGCACGCCCGGAAATGCGCGTCGTCAACATCGACCCACGCATTACTGCAACCAGCGATTTGGCCGATCTACACCTGCAGATCAAAGGCGACGGTGACGTTGCATTGTTCAACGGATTACTTAGCCACCTGGCTAATAGTGGGAAGCTTAATAGCGATTACATCAATGCCCACGTCAACGGCTTTGATCTTGCGCTAGAAAGCGCGACTGCGGACGATCCTGCCGCAAGCGGGTTAACCCCCGATGAAATCGCCCAGTTCTACGCGATGTGGGCTGGTACGGAAAAGACTGTCACGATCTATTCTCAAGGCGTCAATCAGTCGACGTCAGGAACAGATAAGGTCAACGCGATCATCAACTGCCACCTTGCCACGGGCCGCATCGGCAAACCCGGCATGGGCCCGTTTTCCGTCACCGGGCAACCCAACGCGATGGGCGGCCGCGAAGTTGGCGGCTTGGCCAATATGCTCGCCAATCACCTTGATATTGAGAACGCCGACCACCGCGATGCCGTTCAGGCCGCGTGGAACAGCCCGACCATCTGCACCAAACCGGGGTTAAAAGCGGTCGACCTATTCAAGGCCTGCGCCGATGGCACGATCAAGGCGCTCTGGATCATTTCTACGAACCCCGCTGTTAGCCTGCCTGATGCAGATGGCGTGGCAGAGGCGATCAGCAACGTGCCGTTCACGGTTGTCACCGACATCATGGCGCGGACGGATACCGGCGACTTGGCTGATGTATTGCTGCCCGCAACAGGCTGGGGCGAAAAGAACGGAACCGTCACGAACTCTGAGCGCCGCATTTCACGCCAACGTGCTTTCCTGCCCACCCCCGGTGCTGCGCGCCCAGATTGGAAAATCATCTGTGACGTGGCCGAGCGTATGGGCTTTGAAGCGTTCGGCTATGAAACCGCCGGTGACATCTTTGCTGAATATGCAGCCACAACAGCGCTAAGCCAACAATTTGGCAAAGACCTTGATCTAGCAGCGCTAACTGATGCGGACTATGACAGCCTTGCGCCAACCCAATGGCCTGTTGGCAAGCAAACCCGGTTCTTTGCGGATGGCGCGTTTTATCACCCAGACGGTAAGGCACGTATGATTGCGGTTACCGCGCCAGAACTCAGGACAGGCAAGTTCAGGCTGAACACAGGCCGCAACCGCGACCAGTGGCATACGATGACCCGTACTGGCAAATCGCAACGGCTTGGCGCGCATTTGGCAGAGCCTTATGTCGAAATCCACCCAGATGATGCTGACGCAATTGGCGTTGATACGGCAGAACTGATCACGCTTTATGGCCCAAAGGGCAAAGGCATCTTCCGCGCACTGATCAGTGAAAAGGTCGCGCCCGGGAACTTATTCGCACCACTGCATTGGACACGCCAACTGTCTGCCGCAGGTGTCGTCAATAGCACGGTCGAAACGGGTGTTGATCCTATCTCGGGCCAACCCGCCACGAAAAGCGCCCAAGTTGATGCCAGCAAATGCGATGTTGCTTGGTACGGCTTTGCGGTCAGCGCGGCACAGATGCAACCCAGCCGCCCCTACCATGCTATCGCCAAGACAAGCACAGGCTGGCAGGCAGAATTTGCAGGCATGAAAGCCCCAAGCAACTGGGAACTTGAGGCACGCAATATTACGGGCACGAAGGCAGGTAGCGCTGCCGTTATGCAGGACGCCACGACTGGCGATGTCCGCGTCGCGATCATTGAAAACGACCAAATCAGCGCGCTGTTTTTTGCGAGCACCACCCCCGTTGTCGTAGCCCGTCAACATGCGGCGACGCTGATCGGATCAAGCGTTGCAAGCCTTGCGGCGCTCGCCGGTCGCACCGCTGCGGATATGCCAGACCCCGGTGCCACCGTTTGCGCCTGTTTCAATGTCGGCGTAAACACATTGCGAGGCGCGATTAGCGACGGTGCTATGAGCGTCGCCGCTTTGGGCGAAGCGACTTGCGCTGGCACCAACTGCGGGTCCTGCAAACCCGAATTGGCGGCCCTGATCGCGCAATTCCAAATCCCGGTGGCCGCTGAATGACCCTAACTCCCTTTGTCCAAACAGTAGCTCGCGGCGCTGGCCGCGCCCGCCCTCTGACACAGGACGAAGCGGCAAATGCCATGCAAGTCATCTTGGACGGCAAGGCAGAGCCAGAGGCATTAGGTGCCTTTTTGATGGTCCTGCGTTTTCGGGGCGAAATACCTGAGGAGATCGCGGGCTTCACACAAGCACTACGCGCCAAATCACCGGCGCCAATGTCCGCTGATTTGGACTGGCCGTCTTATGCAGCGGGCCGCACACGCGGTGCGCCACTGTTTTTGCTGTCGGCGAAATTGGTTGCGCAGGCAGGCTACCGCGTGGTCATGCACGGCTGGAACTCTCATCAAAGCACAGGCGCATCTGTACGCGATGCGCTTGGTGCGCTTGATATCCCGTTTGATGCTAGCGACGCGCCAATCACCTATCTGCCCGTTGAAACCCACGCGCCAGAGGCATTCGATGTCTTGCGGCTTCGCGATACCTTTGGCCTGCGGTCTTGCATCAACACCGTGCTGCGCATGTGGAACCCAACCAGTGCGCGCGCAACGGTTCAGGGCGTATTCCACCCGTCTTATCGCGGGTTGCAGGCGCAGGCCGCTGCGCTATTGGATCAATCTGACCTTACGGTGATCAAAGGCGGGGGCGGTGAATTCGAACGCAACCCAGCCAAGGGGATCCAAATCTTTGGCCTGCGCAATGGTGAACATCACCAGACCGAAGCCTCCGCACTTCGCGACGACACGCGCCGCATGAACGAACCAGAAGCCCAAGTCGACGCCACCCAAATCTGGGCAGGCACGCAAACCGATGCCTTTGCCGAAGCCACAGTTATCGGCACGACAGGCATCGCCCTGTGGACATTGGGTGCTGCCGACACAGTTGAACAAGCCGACGCGATGGCCGCTGCCCTATGGGCAGAACGGCATAGCCAGCAAAGGATATCTGCATGAAAACCTTTCCAATGTTTCTGACCATGGCAGGTCGCCGCGTTGTGATTGCAGGCGGCGGAGAACAGGCCGCACAAAAATGCCGGTTAATCCTAAAAACCGAAGCACAGATCACCATTCTGTCTTCCTCACTCGACCCAGAGCTGGCAGACCTCCATGCCGCCGGAAAAATCGGATGGGATATCACGCCGATCACCGCGCAACATTTTGCAGATACCGCGTTGGTATTCATCGCAACCGGGTGCCCCGGCATTGATTCAGCACTTCACGCGCTGGCCAAGGACGCAGGCGCAACTGTCAACGTCGTAGACCGCCCAGACCTATGCGATGCCATCACTCCGTCTATCGTAGACCGTTCGCCCGTGGTTGTCGCGATCGGCACCGAAGGCACAGCACCTGTGCTGGCCCGGCAAATCAAAACGCGGATGGAAGAACTGCTTGAGCCTCGACTTGGTGATCTGGCTGCAGTCGTGGGTCGTTTGCGTGACAGTGCCGCGATGCGGCTCCAGCCGCGTCAACGCCGCGACCTGTGGCGCTGGGTGTTTAACGGACCTGCCCGCGACGCGCATAAACGCGGCGCAGAACGCGAAGCAGCACAGCTGATCAAAGACGCAATCGCGACAGCCGATTTTGGGCAAGCCGGCCCTGCTCCAGTGGCACTTGTTGGTGCGGGTCCGGGATCCAAAGACCTGATCACATTGCGCGGCGTGCAACGTCTGCAAGAGGCGGACATCATCTTTTATGACCGGCTGATTGACCCCGAAATCCTTGACCTCGCACGCCGTGACGCGGAACGCGTTTACGTTGGTAAGGCCCCCGGTGCCCACAGCTGGCCCCAAGACAAAATCAGCGGATTGCTTGTTGCAGCAGCGCGCCAAGGCCAACGGGTCGTTCGCCTGAAATGCGGTGACCCCGGCGTATTCGCACGCGGCGCAGAGGAAGCAGACGCACTGACCGAGGCAGGGATCCCATTCGAAATTGTGCCCGGCGTCACTGCGGCAAGTGCGGCATCCGCAGCCATGGGTGGCTTCCTAACTGAACGCGGCCAATGCGACACATTGGTACTGACCACAGGCCGCGGTGAACATATCGACGACACCCCCGATTGGGCTGGGTTATTGACGCAAGGACGACGCGTCGCGGTTTACATGGGCGTCGGCACTGCAGACCGGATCGAAGCCGCGCTCACGACAGCAGGCCTCGCCCATATCGTTGAAGTCGACATCGTCGCAAATGCACAGATGCCGTCGCAAAAGATCGCACAATGCAAAGCGGCTGATTTGACGCAAACAATCAACGATCATGGCATCACCAACCCAGCGATCCTGTTCCTCAGCCACCGGAAAACGGCCCCGGTTCAGCTCGCCCACACTGCTTAAGTAAAGCAAATTGCAAAGCTTTACTTGCCCTTCGAGCAGCAAGAACATAACATGAACACATAACGACCACAGCGCTGAGTCCTTTGATGTTCACTGTCCCTCTTCCTCGCATCGGAACCGACGTTGCATGGCGTGATGCCGCAAAACGGCTGATCAGCGCGGGCGTCCCACCAAAAGAGGTGCTTTGGGATTTCGCAGGAACGCTCACACCACTGCTCGACAATGCAACGCCGCTTCCCGAAGCCAAGCGTCGGGTGCAGGCACCGCACAGTTTTCTAACGCTTGCGCAGACGGTTGTCTGGCATCGAAACGACGACAGGTTCACGCGACTTTATTCGGTACTTTGGCGGCTGCGGAATGAAACTGGGTTGATGAATGACGGCGACGACCCAGACCTGATCGCACTGCGGCAGCTAGACGATGATGTACTACGGGCCCAAGCGCGGATGCGCAAATCCATCAGCTTTCGGGACCTGCGCCAAGGCGGCGCGCGCCACAGCTTTGCCGCGTGGTATGCGCCGGCGCATCACGTGGTCGAACCAATCGCGCCCTACTTTGCACAACGACTGCCCGATCTAGACTGGATGATCGCCACCCCCGACGTGACAGCACAATTCATCAACGGAAACCTAAGCTTTCACCCCGGCCAACCCAAACCCGACTGGCCCAGCAGCAAGAAGCGGATCGACGACTATTTAGGGGATTTGTTCAATCCGTCGGGTGAAATACAGGCACCCAAAGCGTAAGGTGAAGGTTGCAGTTTGCCGCGCTGCCCCACTTCATAGCTTTCAGCCAAAAGGCTGCAGTGCGGACTCTGCAGTCATTGATCCTATCTCTTCCACTGGCCGGTTTTAGCGCTTAGCGACAGGCCCATATACGTTTGGCCCATGACAAGATTTTGGAAGTTCTAAAGCTGAGCGAGAATGGTATTGGAGAACTATGGATTACAGCAAATCGACTAGAAAACGGCTAGATGCAAAATCACTTGAACGATCTGTGGCGCATTGGTTGCGTCACGCTGTAGAGCTTGAAGCGTTGCTTGATATTCATCTTGCGTGCGGGTTTCCGAATGCGTTCGACCTAATTAAGAATACACTTCACCAGGGAAAGAGCGATTGGAACTATACTGATCGCATCGAAGGCCATAGCCGTATTCTTCATCGGCCTGAAAATATTCAGAACTTCGGTGATCCAGAGTTGCAGTGCCGTCGAGTCGAAGTGCTACTGCTAAACATCCCTCAGGTACTTAGTAGCGAGCGGCCCGTTGTCGACATGGAATACAACCTAGAACGGTTACACAATGCGCTGGGTAGTATGGGCTACCCGGTAAAGTTGGCTTGGCCACTCTGGAAATCTTACTGGGAGAATTGGCTATCCGCCGAAAACCTAGCCTAATTAAAGCCGGGGGCTGTTGATTTTGTCGTTGCATCAGGGTCCCATTCACACCACGATGCTACGCTACCGAAACACCTTCAATCCGCGCTTGGTCGCAAATATCGCGCTTCGCGTCATCAGACTAAAACCGCTTCTTACTAATGCGAATGGAGCGAGCATAAGTGTCCACTAACGATGGTGGACACTTAGCCAAGCCTTGGCGCTTCCGTTAGAGCAAGTTTGCCAAACGCTTACTCTAACCGCAGCTTTTCGCACCTTGTAGTCATCTGTGCGTCGCGTAGCATTTGTCATTTCGGGCTCGTAGCCGCCGTTCACCGCAATCGTGCCCGGGGCCACGAAACAGCCCCGGAACCGAACTCAAGTATTAAACAAGAAGTGCATCACGTCGCCGTCTTTAACGATGTAGCCTTTGCCTTCTGCGCGCATCTTACCGGCTTCTTTTGCGGCTTGTTCGCCACCAAGGCCGACAAAATCATCATACCCGATGGTTTCCGCGCGGATAAACCCGCGCTCAAAGTCGCCGTGGATGACGCCAGCGGCTTGTGGGGCGGATGTGCCTTCTTTGATGGTCCAAGCGCGGGCCTCTTTCGGGCCGACGGTGAAATAGGTCTGCAGGTGCAGCAGCTCGTATCCAGCACGGATCAGACGGTCTAGGCCCGCTTCCTCTAGGCCCATTTCGCCCAAGAACATCTCGGCCTCTTCGGCGTCGAGCTGGCTGATTTCTTCTTCGATCCGGGCAGAGATCACAACATGGGAATTGCCCTGCGCTGCAGCCATTTCGGCCACACGTGCGGATTGGCTGTTACCAGCGCCAGCGCTTTCTTCTTCGACGTTACAAACGTACAGAACCGGCTTGGTAGTCAGCAGTTGCAGCATCTTCCACGCCTTGGCGTCATCGGCATCGACCTCAACCGTACGTGCAGGTTTACCTTCTTCCAATGCCGCTTGGGCCGCCTCAAGCAAGCGCACCTGCTGCACAGCCTCTTTGTCGCCGCCACGGACCTTACGTGTCAGGTTCTGCAGGCGCTTTTCGATGCTCTCCAGATCGGACAGCATCAGTTCGGTTTCAATCACATTGGCGTCTTCAACCGGGTCAACACGGCCTTCGACATGGGTAATGTCGTCGTCTTCAAAGCAGCGCAACACATGGGCAATCGCATCACATTCACGGATGTTGGCAAGAAACTGGTTACCCAGACCTTCGCCCTTGGACGCGCCCTTAACCAGACCAGCGATATCAACAAACGTCATCCGGGTCGGGATGATTTGCTTGGACCCAGCAATTTCAGCCAATTTATCAAGGCGCGCATCGGGCACAGCCACGTCACCCACGTTGGGCTCAATGGTGCAAAACGGGAAGTTCGCAGCCTGCGCGGCAGCGGTTTTCGTCAACGCGTTGAACAGGGTTGATTTGCCCACATTTGGCAAACCCACGATACCCATCTTGAAACCCATGTCAGCTCTCCTTGAAACTCTTGTGGGCTTCTAGGGGGGGAATGGGTTTGGTGCAAGATAAACAGGGGATCAATTGCGCACGACCCATTGATTTTCCGCCCCTCATCGCGCAAACCCGAACCCAAGAATTACACTGGGGATTAAGATGAGCAGAATCGACGCGAAATTTGCGCAGTTGCAGGCCGAAGGCAAAAAGGCATTTGTTGCCTATGTGATGGCAGGTGATCCCGATTATGACACTGGGCTTGAGGTCGTCAAAGGTCTGCCAGATGCGGGCGTCGATATCATCGAACTTGGTGTACCCTTTACCGACCCAATGGCGGATGGCGCAACAATTCAGCTGGCAGGCCAGCGCGCGCTCGAAGCAGGTCAGACGCTCGAGAAAACGCTGCAATACGCACGCGAATTCCGCAAAAATGACGACACCACGCCGATTGTCATGATGGGCTACTACAACCCGATCTATTCGCGCGGCGTTGATAAATTCCTAAAGGACGCGGTTGAGGCCGGAATCGACGGGCTGATCATCGTGGATCTGCCGCCCGAAGAAGACGAAGAACTGTGCATTCCCGCCCAGGCCGCAGGCATCAACTTTATCCGTTTGGCGACCCCAACCACCGACGATAAACGCCTGCCCAAAGTGCTGCAAAACACATCCGGCTTTGTTTACTACGTCTCCGTCACCGGCATCACCGGCACCGCCGAAGCCCAAGCAGGCGACGTCGCCCCAGAGGTCGCACGGATCAAAGCCAAAACCGACCTGCCCGTAATCGTCGGGTTCGGGATCAAAACCCCCGAGGCCGCCGAAAACATCGCCAGCATCGCAGACGGCGCCGTCGTGGGTTCCGCCATCGTCGACAAAATCGGCAAAGGCGAAAGCGTTGCTGACGTGCTAGCGTTTGTGAAGTCTTTGGCGGATGGGACGCATCGGGGCTGATGAATGATCACGGAAGTGAATTGAACCAACACACGCCGCTGACGGGTATTCTTGAGCATATCTATGGCACCGCGCGTGATGCGTTTTTCGGCAACTTTCTATTCTTCACAACACTTGGTCTAATCCTTGTCGGGATCGAAGCGCTGTTACTCCAAGGCAATCCCGCGTTGGCGTTGTTGAGTTTGGTCATAAATGTGGTGTGCGCCGTGCCTATCGCATTTATTGGACACCGGATCATGATGCTCAATGAATCGTTCCGACCACGGGACCTTTCTTCAACGCGCGTTATTCCTTCGCGGAGATTTCTAAAAACATCCCTGCCGTTTTTTTTGTTGAATGCGGCAATCTACGCATTATTCATCTTCTTGTTGTCCGCAGAAACATATCTGGGTCCCGACATCGTCCCGGCGTTCCTCCTTTTTCCCATCCTTATTTTGATTTTGTTCAATTTTTACTTTTTGGGGCGGTTCGGATCTGCCTTACCGGCAGCCGCAATTGGTACCAACCCCGGCCTTGCCCAGGCCGCGTTGCGCAGTAAAGGGCGGCGCTGGTTCCTCGTACAAAACATTCTGATCGGGCCGGTCTTATTTGGATGGGGCTCGAACAAGTTGTTTGCCGAATGGCAAAGAGCTGGCTTGTCATACTCTGTCTGGGACGATTACGGCACTTTCAGCCTGATCGGCACAATTATGAGTTACCTCTCACAGCTTGTGGGTATTTTTGCCCTGCTGTTACTCGTTTCCGCACTTTGCCAAGCATACCGCAGCGGCGAGGCAATCTTAGGACATGAAACGCCTTAGCATCTTGCATGAAGCCCTCATATCGGTAATAAATAATTACCAATTTCAGGATTTCAGCCATGCCAGTCATTACAACCATCGACGACCTTAAGCGCCTGCATAAACGTCGCGCGCCTAAGATGTTTTATGATTACGCCGAAAGCGGTAGCTGGACTGAACAGACGTTTCGCGAGAACACGACTGACTTTGACCAAATCCGCCTACGCCAGCGCGTCGCGGTGGATATGTCGAACCGCACAACGAAATCGCAAATGATCGGGCAGGATGTGGCGATGCCTGTGGCGCTCGCCCCTGTTGGGCTAACGGGCATGCAATGCGCGGATGGGGAAATTAAGGCGGCCAAAGCCGCCGAGAAATTCGGCGTTCCTTTTACCTTATCCACCATGTCGATTTGTTCGATCGAGGACGTGGCCGCGAACACCCAAAACCCATTTTGGTTTCAGCTATACGTCATGCGAGATGAAGAATTCGTTGACAACATCATCGCCCGCGCCAAGAACGCAGGTTGTTCGGCGCTGGTCCTCACGCTTGATCTGCAAATCCTTGGCCAGCGGCACAAGGACCTAAAGAACGGTCTAACCGCCCCACCCAAGATGACGATCCCGACGATGATCAACCTATCGACCAAATGGCGGTGGGGGATCGAGATGCTGCAAACCAAGCGCCGTAGCTTTGGCAACATCGTTGGTCACGCGAAAAACGTCGGTGACACCAGTAGCCTATCGTCTTGGACCGCTGAACAGTTCGAACCCAAACTGGACTGGGGCATGATTGCAAAGCTCAAGGAAAAATGGGGCGGCAAGCTGATCCTTAAGGGTATTCTAGACGTCGAAGACGCGAAGAAAGCGGTCGAGATCGGCGCAGATGCGATCATCGTCAGCAACCACGGCGGTCGCCAACTTGATGGTGCGCTTTCCGCGATCCGCATGCTGCCATCCATCGTGGCCGCAGTTGGGGATCAGGTAGAGGTCCACATGGACAGCGGCATTCGATCCGGCCAAGACGTGCTCAAAGCTTTGGCACTGGGTGCAAAGGGTGTCTATATCGGTCGTGCGTTTATCTATGGCCTAGGCGCGATGGGCGAAAAAGGCGTGACCACCGCACTAGAGGTCATTCACAAAGAGCTCGACCTGACGATGGCGTTGTGCGGACGGCGTGATGTCAAAACGCTTGATCCAGATGTGCTTCTCATCCCGAAAAACTTTGAGGGTGAATGGCAGTAACGCATATATTCCACCTTATTTCTCCCGCTTAACGTGCAAATTGCGACACTTTTTAACGGAATGCGGGGCAAGGGGGAAAAAATCATCAATGCAAACATTGACCTCACGCGAAATCAACTAAATTTTACCGCCGAATGCTGACGGCGACTCTGGTCGCCATCAACAGCACTCACGTGAAAAAGTACTAATTAGGAGAACTACTATGCGCATCACAAAAACTCTCGCCGCTGCAGCAACTCTGGCTGTTGTTTCTACATCTGCTTTCGCTGGCGGTGTTGCACCTGTCGTCGTTGAGCCAGTTGAAGTTATGGAAGCACCAAAGACATCTTCCGTAAGCCCAACATACGTCGTTGTTGGCGTTGTTGCTGCTCTGCTTATCGCAGCTGCTGCTTCAGCAGAATAAGACAGAACGCCGGTTTGGCGATTTGAAACCAACTAGCATTGGCTGGTCGGATTATGGGGTTGGCATTACGCCAGCCCCTTTTCTATTCCAGCGCGGAAGCTTTGCGACAACCAAAACCAATGGAACAGCCAACAGCAATAAAACCGCGACCCCGCCAAAGGCGACACGTAGCCCGAACGCATCTGACACGATCCCCATCAGCACGGGCGCGAAAAAGAACCCGGAGAAACCAATCACAGCAGTCCGCCCGATCGCCTCTGTCCGCAAATGCGGCGCGACAAGTTTACCGACCAGCGCAAGCCCCATCGGACCAATCACCGAAACACCCAAGCCCAAGATGCCAAAACCCAGATAGGCCACCGCAGGACTTGGTGCGAGCGCCGCAATCACGGCACCGATGGCCGATACAATCGCCGCAACAATGACGACGACGATCTCGCTCCAACGGGCGGCAACTGCCTGCCCCGAAAACCGCCCGATTGCCATCGTCAGCCCCAACATCGCCGGACCAAACGCGCCTTCGGCGGCTCGCCCGTGCAATGTCCGTTCTAGGTGAAGCGCCGACCATGCCTCGACGGTGGCTTCGGACATAAAGGCGACCAACACGATGGCGCCACATAGAATAATTGGCCACAGCGGGTAGCGGCCGTTCGCACTCTCCTCGTCGGCTTCGATGTCGGGAACATCCATCCAGATGAACGGCGCAATCAAGCAACTGACAACGGCGAACCCTGCGAAAACCGGCCCCGGTGGCAGGCCTGCCTCGCGCGTGACGGCAACGACCAAAGCCGCGACACCGTAAGCGACGGAAAACATCGCATGGTTCGCGTTCATCAGTGGCCTGTCGTGGGCAGCCTCGAGCAAACTGACCCGCGCGTTCATGACGACATCCAACAGTCCTGATGCCAAACCAACCAGCCCAAGCGATATAGCAAAAGCAAGCGGTGTATGCATCAGCCCCGGCACGAGCCATGCGATGGCTAAAAACACCACTCCGCACTGCAACGCGCGCGCACCAAGCCAGCGATCAAGGATCGGCGCAAGCCACATCGATGAGACCAACCCCGTGGCTGACCCCAGCAACAAAGTGCCAAACAACGCATCCGAAACACCAAGCGTCGCTTTAATATGCGGAACATAGGCCGCAAAGCAGCCCCAAAACAGGCCAACAACCACAAAGGCAGCAGCCGGGCGACGGGAAATAATAAGCGCGTTCAAAATAGACATAACGCCATGGCTGAACGATATTTTTTGCCAAAGCAAGTTTCAAATTTCATTCTACGTTTAGGGGCAACCGCGCACCTTAAAACTTGTGGGTGCGCGGTTGTCTTCTAGCTTAACACTGCTCGCAACTTTGGAATCCGTGATACGATCAACGTATCAATCGCCAGAACAGTTAGCAGGGCAAGGCCAGCCATCGGGAACGCCATCGAGACCCCCAAACCGACCAAGACGGCCCCTTGCCAAAGCGGCAGTTCGTTGGGCATCGGCGGCGCGGCAAGCCGGCCTGCTTTGGTTGGGCGACGTTTCCACCACAGTACCAAAGCGCTTGCGCATAGGAATATCACCGATAGGCAAACGACCGTGTTGGCTAAGACGCTCCATAGGCCCAGTGTGCCCATATGTAACGCGATTCCGACAGCCATTGCTTTGCCCGCAAGCGAATAATCCTCATAGCGTACATCGGCCAGAACCTTGCCTGTGAATTGGTCGACATGCACCGTCCTATCTGTCGTGGGGCTTGTGCTGTCGGTGCTCATGGAATCCCGGCTAAGCGTCCATACCCCGGTATCACCACGCGGCAAGTTCAGCTGATAGCGAGCGTCAAATCCGATATCCCGCGCCAAGGCATCAACCGTATCGATTGTCACGGCGCCAGTAATTGCCACCTGCCCTGCTTCGCTGCCAGATGCAGGCATAGGGGTTTGTTCCAGCGCCCAAGGCACCTCATGTCGGTCATGGTTCATGCTTGCATGGGTCTCATCTGATATTGGCACGCTATCCCATTTTTCGGCGGGGAATTGGCTCCAGGCTTGGACCATTTTACCGCCCCAGATACCGGCCCAGGCCAAACCTGAAATCAGGAACAAGACCAAGAAAACAGATACCCATATGCCGACAACGCCGTGCAGTGATTTCCACAGGCTGCGCCCTCGGGTGAACTTCGGCAACAACGCTGCACGCCAGCCCCCACCACGTGGCCACCACATATATAGCCCTGTTGCGATCAAAACGAGGCTAAGTGAAGCCGCCGTTTCCAGCATGCGGTCCCCCGTCACCCCAAGCATCAGATCACTGTGGATGTTATCAAAGAAATCGTACCACCCACTGCGCCGCGCGAATGTTTCGATAACGGATGCAGTATAAGGATCGACCGCAACCATGATTGCGTCGTCGCCCTGATCCACACGGAACAGCGCCGCCAGATCATCACGACGTGGCGCGACGTATTGCTTCAGCACCCCGCCCTCAATCGCGGCAACTGCTGCATCGGCCTGCTGCGAGACTGAAAGCAAGGTCTCTTGTGGGATCACGGCGGTTCTTTCACCGTCACGCCCGTCGATCCAAGAAATCCAAAGCATCATCATACCCGTGATTGCAAGGATCATCAGAAATGGGATCACAACCAATCCCGTGTAGAAATGCCAACGCCATGCAGCAAAATAGAGTTTATTCACGCCGCCCTCTGGCTGCGCATTTTTCGATGTATTCATGTTTTAAGGCTCCAAGCCATTTGTCCGCCCGAGGGCGGTGATTGAACTATTCAAAGGTGAAATGTTCAGGCTTGGGGCGGCGCACGCGACAGCCGCGCAGGGTCAAGGCGTTGCGCGTTGCGAATGTTTTGGGCAACCGCGACCAAAACGTCATAATCACCGAATATGATCGCAGGCGGCCCATACGAAACGGGTGGCAAGACAGCCGCCGCGATCAAATGACAGGCCGCGCAATGCTTGTGCATCGGCTTGCGTGGGTCCGTGGTGTCTCCACATAAATCAGCGAAAGTTCCCCCAGCAGCCAAATATGCCGCCAGATCGTCGTCCATTTCGCTATGCTGCGCGGGCGATGCCGTGCCTAAACCAACCAAAGCAACCATCAATGCCAAGGTCGTGAATAGTCTACCAACAATGCTAATTCTGTGCCGCATGGCGCAGGCTCCTACACGATTCTCAAGAAAACCGCGAGCACATATTGTCGCACATACGGAAACAAACGCACTCCACAGGCAATATAAGTGACTATCTTGGGCCATCGCACACGCACAAAACCCCTTTTCAACAGGACGAATCCCGCCTATAGGCACAGTCCTTACCGGGCCGCACACCCTTGGAGGGCGGCTCATAACATATCGGAGAATTACTATGGCTGGAAAGATCCCAGATCTTAACGCCAAGGTACGCGCGGGGACAGGCAAGGGGGCCGCCCGCCAAGCTCGCCGTGATGGCGACGTACCTGGCATTGTTTATGGTGGTGGCGCAGAGCCCCAATCCATCAGCATCCCATTCAACTACCTGCTGACTATGCTGCGCAAAGGCCGCTTCATGTCGACTCTTTTCAACCTCAAGGTTGAAGGTCAAGAAGACGTGCGCGTGATCTGCCGTGGCGTTCAGCGCGACGTGGTTAAAGACCTGCCAACTCACATCGACCTGATGCGCCTGAAGCGTACAAGCCGTGTGAAATTGTTCATTCCTGTTGAGTTTGCAAACGCAGACACATGCCCAGGCGTGAAAAAAGGCGGCGTTCTGACTGTTGTTCGTAACGAAGTCGAACTTGACGTTCTGGCCGGTGAAATCCCTGATCACATCACTGTTGATCTCGCGGAAACGCAAATGGGCGATGTTATCCACATCAGCGACGTCACACTGCCTGAAGGTGCGAAATCTGTTATCGAACGTGACTTCGTCATCGCGAACATCTCTGCTCCACGTACATTGTCTGCTGACGATGAAGATGAAGCAGAAGAAGGCGCAGAAGAAGCAGCCGAAGAAGCAGCGACAGAATAATCCAACGCATTCGCGTGGATCAAAGGGCACCCATTTGGGTGCCCTTTTTGTTTTGGACACGACGATAACTGAGCAAGGCAAAATCACGCAGCGCAATGCGTTGAACGCTTGAGCCATATCAATGTCACCCGCCGCGAATACGGCACAATGAACGCATGAAAGCTCTTGGTCTCCTCTTGATATACCTACTCGCGGTATTGCTTCCCCTGATCCTATCGTGGGCATCAGGAGCAGAACCGCGACCATTCCGACACGAACTAGCATCTGGCCTCGGCATGCTTGCCTTTTCGATGATTCTTGGGGAATTCGTTCTATCTGGGCGCTTCAAGCGTATCTCAAACGGTATCGGGATGGACGTCACGATGCGGTTTCACCAGCTAATGGCGCGCACCGCATTGGTTTTCGCCATGCTTCACCCATTTCTATACCGCGGGACCCCATCAGGCGGGGCGCGACCATGGGACGCCACCCGCCAGCTTACCGTAACGACAGACTTCGCTAACCTCGCGACCGGTATTGCGGCCTTCATCCTTTTGCCGAGCCTCGTTTTGCTTGCCATCGCCCGCACTCAACTCGATTACAAATACGAAACATGGCGCCTGCTGCACGGTGTTGGCGCGCTTTTGATCGCAGGGCTGCTCTTGCATCACGCGATCTATGCCGGGCGGTATGGCGCTGAGCCTGTTATGGTCTGGTTATGGCTGGGAATGACGGCAATCGCAGCGGGTTCGCTACTTTATGTCTATCTGGTCGCGCCTCTTTTGCAGCGTACTCAAGGATGGCGCGTGACTGAAATCAAACGCCTTACACCAAAGCAATGGGGGCTCACGATCTCACCGGATGGACACAGCGGTATTGAGTACAAAGCCGGACAGTTCGGATGGCTAAACCTTAGGCACAGCCCATTCACGCTACACGAAAACCCGTTTTCGATTAGCTCCGCACCAAGTGCTGGCCCTGACATTTCCTTCGTTATCAAAGAACTCGGGGATTTCACGCGTTCGCTCGATCAAATCAAAATCGGCGACCGCGCTTACCTTGATGGGCCATTTGGACATCTTACCGTCGACGGGCGCAATGAGCCCGGCATCGCGCTCATCGCCGGTGGCGTAGGCGTCGCCCCCCTGCTCAGCATTCTGCGTGATCTTCGAAATACGAACGACCCACGCGAGGTGAAACTGATTTACGGGAACAAACGCGAAGAGCAGATTGTCTATCGCGACGAACTAACTGATCAAGACGTCACTTACGTGCTGTCTGAACCACCCGCGCGATGGAAAGGTGAAAGCGGACTAATCGACGCGCGCATACTGGACAGTATGTTCTCGGACACGCAGTACAAAGACTGGCTATTCGTTCTTTGCGGACCACCAATCATGATGGACATAATCGAAGAACACCTCATCTCCAGAGGCACACCTTCCAGCCAGATCCTATCAGAAAGGTTCAACTATGACTGACCTGTTCAGACAAGTGTCAATGCAGCGACGCGTATCAATCGTTATTTGGATGGTAAACGTTATTCTCATGCTCTCATTAATGGGATTTGCCGCACGTGGCATGATCTAGCCAGATGACGTGCTGTGCCCTACATGTCTTCGCAGTTCTCGTAGCGCCTGCCTAATAATCTGCCATGCCGATGACAAGAACAGTCCGGCCATGACTCCTGCGACGATCAGATCGGGCCAGCCGGTCGCGGTGCCCCAAACCCCAAGTGCGGCAACCATAACCGCAACGTTTCCGATTGCGTCGTTGCGCGAACATAGCCAGACGGACCGCACGTTTGCGTCGCCGTCTTTGTAACGCATTAACAGTCCCACGCTGGCAAGGTTGGCGATGAGCGCCAGGAAACCGATGATCCCCATCACCTCTGCGGTTGGGATGCCAAGAGCGAAGACTCGGTATGCTGTTGTTCCGAACACCCAAAGCCCCATCAACAACAGGCTGATCCCTTTGGCCAATGCGGCAGTGCTGCGCACCCGTAAAGACGCGCCAATTACGGCCAATGAAATGCCATAGGTCACTGCATCCCCAAAGAAATCCAACGCGTCGGCCTGCAATGCTTGGCTGCGCGCGATATGCCCCGCCGTCATCTCGACCACGAACATCCCCGCATTAATCGCGATCACAGCCCAAAGACGCCGTTTATAGTCGGCTGACACCCCTTCAAATTGGGCATCATGCCCGCAACAACCTGCCATCTTAAGATCCTTTCATCTTTGCGACTCATGATCTAACGTCTCTAGTAACTAGAGGTTCAAGAGGTTTTTCAGATGTTTTCCATCGGCGCGCTTTCTGACCGAACAGGGGTAAAAATTCCGACTATTCGTTACTACGAAGAAATGGGACTAATGCCCGAACCTGAGCGCACGGCCGGAAATCAGCGACGCTATTCACAGGCTGGGCTGGATCGGCTGGGCTTTATCAAACACGCCCGCGATCTGGGTTTCACCATCGAGGCGATACGTGCGCTGATTGATTTGAACGATCATCCTGATCATTCATGTGCGACCGCAAATGCGATTGCTACAGCCCAACTTGATGACGTGCGTGCCAAGATTGCACGCTTGCAGCGGCTGGAAACGGAACTGGTCCGGATCGCCACCCATTGCGACGGAAAAGGGCGGGCAAGCGACTGCTATGTTCTGACATCTCTTGCCGATCACAGCCTGTGCGAAACCGCGCACTAGCGCTGCGGTGCGGCATGGGTTAAGTAAACGCTATGAAACTTATCGTAGGCCTAGGTAATCCCGGCGCGAAATACGCGCAAAACCGTCACAACATCGGCTTTATGGCCATGGATGTTATCGCAGCAGACCACGGTTTTTCACCGTGGCGCAGCAAATTCCAAGGACAGATCTCCGAAGGGCGATTTGGTTCTGAAAAGGTTGCCCTGCTCAAACCTGAAACATTCATGAACCTGTCTGGCCAATCTGTTGGCGAGGCAATGCGCTATCTTAAACTTGCACCCGAAGACATCATTGTGTTCCACGATGAGCTGGATCTTGCCCCCGGCAAGGTTCGCCTGAAAACAGGTGGCGGTCATGCGGGACACAACGGATTGCGGTCTATCCACGGACATATCGGTCCTGATTATGACCGCGTGCGAATGGGCATCGGACACCCCGGCCACAAGGATGCGGTTGCAGGACACGTGCTGCGCGATTTTGCTAAGGCTGACGCTGAATGGCTGGACGATGAAATGCGCGGGATCAGTGATGGCATCGCGGATCTTGTTGCTGGTGACGGGCCAAAGTTCCTGAATGCGATTGCCCTGCGCGTCGCGCCACCGCGGTCATCGACAAGCAAGCCAAAGCCCAAACCAACGGTCGCAGCACCAGAGCCAGACAACGGCTCGCGGTCGCCTATGCAAAAGCTGGTGGATCGCTTTCGGTGACCCCCGCGAATGTCTCTGCGGCATTCGCCAATCAATCCCAATCCTGCATGGAACTCGGGTCGCCCTTTATGGGCCAGCTCATGGGCCTTTGCGCGACGCGCGAATGGCCTGACTGCCCGGTCACAGATCGGATATTCCAATGGCAAGGTGATCTCAGTCCGCGCAGCCAATCGGTGCCATTGCGGCTTGCCGGTGCGCTACATGCCCTACGCCTGAATGGCGACGCTGTGCTTGATGCGGTCTATCCACCCCATGCCGTGTCAGACGACATTTTATGGCAGGCAGTCAGCCAGACACTGTGCGATCAATCCCCAACCATCATGTCGTGGCTGAACAGCGCACCTCAAACCAACGAAGTCCGAAGGTCTGCTGCTTTGATCGCAGTAGGGCATTTCTTGGCTGATCGCTTTGGGCTGCCAATCCGCACATCTGAGTTGGGCGCAAGTGCTGGGCTGAACCTGCAGTGGGATCGTTATGCATTAGAGGTTAGCGGGCAGAGTTTTGGCCCCATTGACCCTGTCCTCACGCTGCGCCCTGATTGGACAGGCCCCCTGCCCCCAAAGGCCCAGCCAAACGTGACTGACCGCGCAGGCGTGGATTTGAACCCGCTTAACCCGCAAAGCGACGCACTACGCTTGCAAGCCTACCTATGGCCAGATCAACCCGAACGGCTGCGACTCACTCAGGCGGCCATTGCCGCAGCTCAGACACCTGTTGATCAAGGCGATGCGATTGATTGGCTGCGCTCCCGGCTTCTCCATAAACCGGGCGAGCTGCACCTGATCTACAGCACCATCGCTTGGCAGTATTTCCCAGCGGACAAACAGGCCGAAGGAACGGCGGTGATTGCCAACGCGGGCGAAGCGGCAACAGATGATACGCCTCTTGCTTGGTTTGGGATGGAGGCAGATGATCAAAGCCCCGGAGCGGCGCTAACGCTGCGCCTCTGTCCGGGTGACTTAACCATATCTCTCGGACGCGCAGATTTCCATGGGCGCTGGGTGCATTGGGCTGCCCCATAAACACGCATTGCAACGCAAAGCTCGGCAAGGCATGTTCAGGTGAATTGCGACGGAAAACATAATGAACATAATATCTTCGGCGGCAATCGCCACTGTTGGCGGCTTAGCGGCCTTAGCATTCTGGAAACGGGCCGAGCTTGGACGACTACGCCATGTGCTGAACCTGTTTTCAGCGGACAAGATCGTGCATAATTTCTCGCACATGAACTCCGTGTTCCTGTCGGATCAACTTCCTGCTTCATCCGCTTCAATTCCGCTTAGGACCGGCACAACTGCTACACTATCGCCACATGTGTACCAGTGGATCAAAGACCGCAACGTGACCGCATTGGTCGTGCTAAAAGACGGTGAATTGGTATTCGAAGACTACTTTCACGGCACTGGGCCAAATGATCTACGGATCAACTGGTCAGTATCAAAAAGCTATCTGTCGGCCCTGTTTGGCGTGGTCTTGGCCGAAGGCGCAATCGAAAGCATTGACGACCCCGTCACCAAATACGCGCCCGAACTATCCGGCACCGCCTATAAAGATGCGACGATCAAAGACGTCCTGCAAATGTCGTCGGGCCTTGCCTTTGACGAAGACTACCTCGCGTTCTTTTCCGACATTAACCGGATGGGCCGGGTTCTTGCACTTGGCGGGTCAATGGATGGCTTTGCAAAACGGCAAACCAAAAGCGCGGCACAGCCCGGTGAACGGATGGAATATGTGTCCATCGACACTCACATCATTGGGATGGTCATTCGAGGTGCAACAGGGCGCGGCATCGCGGAACTGCTGCACGAAAAAATCATCGCGCCATTGGGCATGGAACAGGCCCCCTACTACCTTACTGATGGCAATGGCGTGGCGTTTGTTTTGGGCGGCTTGAATTGCACAACCCGTGACAACGCCCGCTTTGGGCAGATGATGGCACAGGGTGGTCAATGGAACGGCAAACAAATCGTGCCCGAGGATTGGGTCATCGCGTCAACAACCGCGAGCGCAAAAACCGCACCTGATGAAATCAGATATGGATACCAATGGTGGATACCGCTTGGATACGAAGACGGACAGTTTTTGGCCCGTGGCATTTACGGGCAATACATCTACATTGATCGTATCAACAACGTCGTCATCGCCACGCATAGTGCCGACCGGGCATTCCGCGAAGATGGCGTCAGCCGCGAAAACGAAGTGATCTTTCAAGAGATTGCAGAAAGCCTGAAAAACCATGGAAAAAGACCCGTCCTTTAACGTCCTAGGCAGCAGCTTGATCCCTTGCTCTACAGATCCGATGACCGGGTTCTTTCGCAATGGGTCATGCGATACCTGCGCCCAAGACCAAGGCAGCCATACAGTTTGCGCCGTGATGACGGATGAATTTCTGGCCTATTCGAAATACGTCGGCAACGACCTAAGCACACCGCGCCCCGAGTATGGATTTACGGGGCTAAAAGCTGGCGACAGCTGGTGCCTTTGTGCAAGCCGGTTCCTGCAAGCACACGAAGAAGGCTGCGCACCACAAGTCAATCTGCACGCCACGCATGTCCGTGCCCTCGAGATCGTATCGATCGATGTGCTGCGCACCCACGCCTTGGGGTCAAACCTGAACTAATCAGCCCGCATCCGTGCCGGCCATCAGTTCATCAATAAATAGGCTTAGAAGCTGCGTACGCCCGGTCACACCAGCTTTGCGAAAGATGGCGTTGGTCTGCGCCTTAATGGTTCCTTCGCTTACCGTCCGCAGGTCCGCTATTTCTTGGGTCGATAACCCTTTGATGGCGAACAAAGCCACGTCGCGTTCGGCAGGTGTTAACCCCCATTCGCTGAATCGTTCCTCGACCACGTCCATGAACGCGCCAGAGGCAATACGAAGCTGTCCTTCCACATGCACATTGCGGGCCATTGTTTTGCGCAACAGCAGCACGCCAAGCCCAACACCCAGCAGCAAACCAAGCGCGGCCCCCAGTTCGATCAGTTCGTATAGGTTCCAACTGATTGGCGCGAGCCCAAGCATCGACGCGACAATTTGAGACACGAAAAAGAAGGCGCAAAGCACCTGCACAATCACAATCGCTGCGACGTACCACTGCCCTTTCAAGGGGCGTTCCTAACTGAGGTTAAGCGCACCTATTCGTCATCCTCGTCATCCTCGTCGTCGTCATCCTCTTCATCATCGTCATCGTCGCGATCATCATCGTCGTCTTCATCGTCATCATCATCATCATTGCGATCATCGTCGTCACGATCATCGCTGTCGTCATCGTCATCATCATCTTTAGCGTTCCCCGACGAGCTGCCACCCCCATCCGGGTTAAAAATTCTTGGGCCATCATCGTTGTCGTCATCGTCAAGCGTAACCCAATAGTCCCGAAGGATTTCGCCCGTTTGAGGATTAAAGACCAATTCACGGCGCAAATCATTACGCAAAGCAATAACGCGAACGCGGCCCAACCACGTGTTATTCAAAGTAATCTTGTCAAAGCCCTGAGCCTGCAGCTGGGACACAATCTGGTCTTGAACAGACTGGGCCACCGCAGTGAGCGGCGCCCCAGCCAGAACGAGACATAATAATAGCCTCTTAAACATACCTACTCCATTACGCGATTTTCGACGCTTCGGACAGTACGCGGTGCTTAGTCGTCATCATCATCATCGTCATCATCGTCGTCATCATCGTCGTCGTCATCGTCGTCATCATCATCGTTGTCGTCATCGTCGTCATCATCATCGTCGTCGTCATCGTCGTCATCATCATCGTCGTCATCATCGTCGTCATCATCATCGTCGTCATCATCGTCGTCATCATCATCGTCGTCATCATCATCGTCGTCATCATCATCGTCGTCATCGATGAAGTCTTCATCATCATCCTCAACGCTGACGCCGCTTGATGTGTCATCATCACTGTCGACTGGCTCTACTTCTTGCTTAAGAACTTCGCCCGTGAGTGCGTCATAGACAACTTCCAATTTCATGCCGTCCCGGATCGCTTCGACTTTGACTTGAGTTGGGCCGTTCTTGACCTCGATCCGGTCATAACCTTCGGCTTGCAGCTGCGTGATCACTTGCTCAGCGATAGACTGTGCAAAGACAGCGCTCGCTGACAATGCGACGGCGGCGGTTGTGGAAAGCAGTAGTTTTTTCATGAGTAAGTTCCTTTCAAACATGCGGACCTGACATATGCGGTCCGTCGATGTGATATTCACCACCAACCAAAGCGCAGGCCATGGATCAGGGGTTTATAAAGGGGAACTTAAACCTAAGATTACGGGCCTAAACTTTCGTTTAGGCCCGTAAATGAGGTAATTTAGGTCTTCATATCAAAGCCAAGGTGTTTGGCGACGGTAAAGATATCTTTGTCACCACGCCCACACATATTCATGACCAGCAAGTGATCCTTGGGTAGTGTAGGCGCGATCTTCATCACATGCGCCAGCGCGTGTGATGGCTCTAGCGCAGGAATGATCCCTTCCAGCGCACAGCACAGCTGAAACGCCTCAAGGGCTTCGACGTCAGTGATCGATACATATTTCGCGCGGCCAATTTCATGCAGCCATGCGTGCTCTGGCCCGATACCGGGATAATCAAGACCAGCCGAGATGCTGAAACCTTCCAAAATCTGGCCATCGTCGTCTTGCAACAGATAGGTCCGGTTACCGTGCAACACACCGGGTCGACCGCCCGTCAGTGACGCGCAGTGTTCCATCTTGGCGTTCACGCCTTTGCCGCCGGCCTCTACGCCGATGATATTGACGTCCTTGTCATCAAGGAACGGAAAGAACAGGCCCATGGCATTTGATCCACCACCGATCGCAGCCACCAATGTATCAGGCAAACGGCCTTCGGCGGCTTGCATCTGTTCTTTGGTTTCTTTGCCAATGATCGCCTGAAAATCACGGACCATCGCAGGATAAGGGTGCGGGCCCGCAACCGTACCGATGCAATAGAAGGTGTCGCGAACATTGGTCACCCAATCACGCAGTGCATCGTTCATCGCGTCTTTCAATGTGCCACGACCAGAGGTCACAGGTACAACTTCGGCACCTAGCAGACGCATACGGAATACGTTCGGTGCTTGGCGTTCAACGTCATGTGCACCCATATAGACCACACATTTTAGACCGAATTTCGCACAAACGGTCGCCGTCGCAACACCGTGCTGTCCAGCACCTGTTTCAGCGATAATGCGGGTCTTTCCCATGCGACGGGCCAGAATGATCTGACCAAGCACGTTGTTGATTTTATGTGCGCCCGTGTGGTTCAGCTCGTCACGCTTCAGATAAATCTTAGCACCGCCCAGATGCTCTGAGAGGCGTTCGGCATGATACAAGGGACTAGGACGGCCAACATAGTTGGTCCACAGATCATTCATCTCTGCCCAGAAGGTTTCATCCGTCTTGGCATATTCATACTGCTCCTCAAGTTCGAGGATCAGTGGCATCAGGGTTTCCGAAACAAAACGGCCCCCAAAATCACCAAAACGTCCCTTTTCATCGGGACCCGTCATGAAGCTATTGAATAGATCGTTGGCCATGTCACACCTAATATTATCGCGCCCGTCAGGACTAGCGTCATTGTGCATGATGGTAAAGCAGGCAGGGTCATTTGCGCTGCGCAAACGCGTGAATTAAGCGCCCCGCGCAGCTTCACAAAACGCCTTCATTAGTTCAGCGTCCTTTACACCCGGCGCGGATTCAACACCTGAAGCCACATCAACCTGCTTCACACCTGTGTGCTTGATCGCCTCGGCAACGTTATCGGCGTTCAAACCACCCGCAAGCATCCAAGGTTTTGTCCAGTATTTGCGCCCGGACAATAGTGACCAATCAAAACTAATCCCGTTTCCACCGGGCAGCACCGCATCCTTTGGCGGCTTTGCATCCAGCATTAACTGATCCGCAACTGCGCTATAGGCATCAATCGCGTCCAGATCGGCAGGTCCCGATATACCCAATACTTTCATCACTGGCAGACCATAGCGCGCCCGAATTTCGGCAACCCGCTCTGGTGTCTCGCTCCCGTGAAGCTGCAACATATCAAGCGGCACGCGTTCTGTCAGCGCATCAAGCAGCGCATCGTCAGCATTCACGACAAGCCCAACTTTGGCGACGCCAACGGGCACTTCGACAGCTAAATCACGTGCTTCGTCGAAACTGACATAGCGCGGTGATTTGGGAAAGAAGTTGAACCCGACATAGGTCGCGCCCGCGTCTGCCGCTGCCAATACGTCAGCAACGGTCCGCAGACCGCAAATCTTGATCCGAATGTCAGAGTCCATCAGCCCGCGTTTTCCAGCAGCGCAAGAACATCATCACTGTTTTTCGCGCCAACGGCTTCGCCACGCAATTTCTTAACTTCCCGACGCAATGCATCAAGCTCGCGGCTTTTCGCACGTGATTCAGCACGAACACGGTGCTCGCGGACCCACTCCCACAAAAAGCCAATCAAAAGCCCAGCGCCAACGCCCAAAAAGATGACGATGAATAGGGGCAGCTGTAGATCCGGTGATAGCCCAAACAGATCTGCGACAGCTGTCGGCAAAGCGCGTACTGTCACAAGACCGCGATTTGCCAGCCCAATCAGGATCAAGCACAGGCCAACAATGGCCCAAAAGGCGTAGCGAATGGTTTTCATGGTACCCTCTTAGTTACCGTTCAAGCTTTAGTTGCCGTTCAGCCGATCCCGCAAGAGCTTACCGGTCTTAAAAAACGGAACATGTTTTTCCTCAACTTCGACCGCTTCACCCGTACGTGGGTTGCGACCGATACGTTGGTCACGTTTTTTCACCGAAAACGCGCCAAAGCCACGCAATTCGACACGATCACCACGCGACATAGCGTCCGTGATCTCCTCAAAAATAGTATTAACGATCTTTTCGACGTCGCGCTGATACAAATGAGGGTTCTCATCGGCGATTTTTTGAATCAATTCAGATCGGATCATAACAAGTGGCCTCCCAAAAAACACATATCACATACTGCGAGTTTGTTCCCGCTTTTCAAACGACTATAGGCAGTTTGCCGCCTTCGGGAAATAGCTCTGGTGTAGGGAATTCGTCCAAAATTCGGGCTGGACCCGGAATTATTGCTTTGTTTGACGCCAACGGACCCGTGTTCAACCACGCACAGACCGAATGCTGCATGACAGCGTAAAACCCGATTCGGCAATGCTGCGCCCGCACATAAGTGGCGCCCGCTTATTTTGCGATGGGTGTCAGATCGAACATTACAATGACAATCTTGTGCGCGAATACACAACACCTGTGCGAACTCTGGGGTTCCTGAAACACGACTTACGCCCCAAATACTGTCCTGTACAACGCGGGCTCTCGCCCCGCTCAATCAGGAATATTACTATGCTTCTAGATCGCTTAAACTGGCGTTACGCCACGAAAAAAATGGACGCGTCAAAAACTGTCCCCGAAGAAAAGGTCGAGGCCATCCTAGAGGCCGTTCGCCTTGCACCCACTTCCAGTGGCCTTCAGCCGTTCGAAGTCATCGTCGTGACGGACCCAACCGTGCGCGCAAAGCTGAAAGATGCAGCCTTTGACCAAGCCCAGATTGTTGACGGCAGCCACCTGTTGGTTTTCGCAGCTTGGGACAACTACACCAACGAACGCATCGACGGCGTCGTGAACGACACAGCAGCGGCACGCGGCGGACTGACCGAAGCGCTGACCGGATACTATGACCGTCTAAAAGGCATGTATCTGTCCCGCCCTGCGGATGTGAACTTCGACCACGCCGCCCGTCAAGCCTACATCGGCCTTGGCATCGCGCTAACCGCCGCCGCATTCGAAGAAGTCGACAGCACGCCAATGGAAGGCTTTGAAGCTGACAAATTCGACGAAATCCTAGGCCTACGTGAACGCGGCCTGCGCTCGGTTGCGATCATGCCACTCGGCTACCGTGATCCAGAAGGTGACTGGCTGAATGGCCAGACCAAGGTTCGGCGCGACGCTGACAAGTTCATCACGCGGGTTAACGCCGCTAACTAAGGCGTGACCACAGTGAATGGGATTAGCTCTGGCATAGTATATTATGTCAGAGCTTTTTTCGATACGGACATGGGTTGTCGTGGCCCTAGCAAAGGCAAACAAGATGACTACACCGATCACCGACCCACCGACGCAATCTGCGCTAGAACGTCTAAGTAAGGCAGGTCAGCCTCAAACCCTAAGAAACTGCGACCTGAGCGCACTAAATTTTTCGCGGCTTGATCTATCAGGCTGGACGTTCGAAGGCTGTAACCTCTCTAAAGCAGATTTCAGCAGCACCCGGCTTGAGCGAAGCCATTTCAAAGGCTGCCGCGCGACCGGCGCGAGCTTCCCCGGTGCAGACCTAACAGAGGCGACCATCGACGGGGGTGACTTCAGCAACAGCGACTTTCGCGGTGCCACACTTTCATCTGCCAATGTCATGCGTTGCAAAATGACCGGAACAGAGATGACAGAAGTACGTGCATTGGATCTAACCGTGCATGAAGTCCTCTTCGTCATGGCCGCCATATCTGGTTTCTCTTTCAAAAAATCCACGCTGACCCAGATCGACTTTAGCGAGGCTGATCTGCGCAACTGCGATTTTCGAGAAACGGTATTCGAGGACTGCGTTCTGCGGGACGCCCGCCTGCATGACTGCCGGTTCGAAGGCGCGGACCTACGCGGTGCGAACCTAGGCGGTATCCAAATATCTGACTCAAAACGCTACAAAGGTGCCATCATATCCAAACAGCAGGCTGCGGACCTTCTTAGTCAGCTTGGGCTACAGGTACTTTGATCAAACAAACTGTTCTCTGATCAGTCGTTCTTCTAGCCCATGACCCGGATCAAATAGTATCCGGTGTTTGACCATTGGTTCTGACCTAATCTCCACACTGGCAACATTGCGCACTGATTTTCCGTCAGCGTCGGCCATCACTGGGCGTTTGCCGGGGTCGATTACGTCGAACCGCACCACCGCGCGTTTTGGCAGCAGCGCACCGCGCCACCGACGGGGACGGAATGCAGACATCGCGGTCAGGGCCAAAACATCAGAACCGATCGGCAAGATCGGACCGTGCGCGGAATAGTTATAGGCGGTCGATCCGGCGGGCGTTGCCAACAACGCGCCGTCGCACACCAGTTCGGGCATACGCAGTTTACTATCCACTGTGATACGCAGCTTTGCCGCCTGTGGGCCCGCGCGCAGCAGGCTGACCTCGTTGATGGCAAGCGCCTCGTGCATGTGGCCGTCAACGGTCAGGGCGGTCATGGCCAGCGGATTGATGACCTCCTCCACAGCGGCATTCAGTCGTTCAACCAGATCTTCGGCATGGAACTCATTCATCAAGAAACCAACCGTGCCACGGTTCATGCCATACACAGGCACATCCAGCCCTTGGGTTCCGTGCAAAGTATCAAGCATGAAACCATCACCACCCAAGGCCACGATCACATCAGCCTGATCCGGCGGCACATCGCCATACCGTTCCGATAACTCACGCAATGCGCTTTGTGCTGTCGGGACAGGACTGGCGACAAAAGCAATTTTTGGCTGCGGCATTGGCGAAAGTTTCCTCTTGTTCCGGATAGTTGTGCTTTGATCAAACCTGAAACGCAAGACGCGGATACGAAACCTTCATGACGCGCTCATAAAGATCATGGTCGTTTTGATGCTTTAGAACAGGGCATTCCTACGGTATGAGGGGCCAGTCTTACCGCTTTTGGCACCTGAGAAGGGAAAACATCCATGACATCTGCAGTCCGCGACGCCGGCTTTTTCACCGAAACACTGGATACACGTGATCCAGAAATCCACGCCGCGATCCAAGGCGAACTGGGCCGCCAGCGCAAAGAGATCGAACTGATCGCATCCGAAAACATCGTATCCGCCGCCGTCATGGAAGCCCAAGGCAGCGTGATGACAAACAAATACGCCGAAGGTTACCCGGGGCGCCGTTATTACGGTGGCTGCGAATTTGTCGACGTTGCGGAAAACCTTGCGATTGACCGCGCCAAGCAATTGTTTGGCTGTGAATATGTGAACGTGCAGCCGAACTCTGGCTCTCAGGCGAACCAAGGTGTCTACAACGCACTGATCAAACCGGGCGATACCATTCTTGGCATGTCACTAGACGCAGGTGGCCACCTGACACACGGTGCAAAACCAAACCAATCAGGTAAAATCTACAACGCGATCCAATACGGTGTACGTCGTCAGGACAGCCTGCTGGATTATGACGAGGTGCAGGCGCTTGCGACCGAGCACCAGCCAAAGATGATCATCGCCGGTGGTTCCGCTATCCCACGCATCATTGATTTCGCAAAAATGCGCGAGATTGCGGACAGCGTTGGCGCCATTCTGATGGTTGATATGGCCCACTTTGCAGGTCTGGTTGCGGCAGGCATCTACCCATCGCCGTTCCCACACGCGCATGTTGCGACAACAACCACGCACAAAACATTGCGCGGCCCACGTGGCGGCATGATCTGCACCAACGACGCGGACATCGCGAAAAAGGTGAACTCTGCTATCTTCCCCGGCATCCAAGGCGGCCCACTGATGCACGTCATTGCTGGTAAAGCCGTTGCCTTCGGCGAAGCCCTGCGCCCAGAGTTCAAAACCTACCAAGAGCAAGTCGTCAAAAACGCCCAAGCATTGGCTGATCAGCTGATGAAAGGTGGCCTTGATATCGTATCCGGCGGCACCGACAGCCACCTGATGCTGGTTGACCTGCGCCCCAAAGGCGTCAAAGGCAACGCGACTGAAAACTCACTAGGCCGTGCGCATATCACCTGCAACAAAAACGGCATCCCGTTTGACCCTGAAAAACCAATGGTCACATCCGGCATCCGTCTGGGTTCACCCGCAGGCACGACACGTGGATTTGGCGAAGCCGAGTTCCGTCAAATCGCGGACTGGATCGTCGAAGTCACCGACGGTTTGGCCGCCAACGGCGAAGACGGCAACGCAGCAGTCGAAGCCAAAGTCCGCGCCGAAGTCGAAGCGCTCTGCGACAAATTCCCGATGTATCCGAACCTATAAGAACAGGCACATCGGCACTGTTCAAAAGAGGCGGGTTTCCCGCCTCTTTTATTTTGGGGCAACCTATTGCCCTTACATAACAATCTGTGAACACATTGGCGGCGACAGCGCGAGCAGGAGCGAATGAATGACAAATTGTGTATGGCTGTGTCAGGCGGGTGACAATATCGAAAACATGTTTCGATTTGACTGGCCGGAGGACCACCTTACGCTAGGCGAGCGTGTCACTCGTGAGAATAAAATTGTATTAGCTGATAGGCGGGGCACCTCCCTATCAGCCGATGATCTTCCAACACGTTTGGAAACGAAGGCGGATATGGACTTACAAGAAGGCACAGGTCACGGACCAATGCTGCCTGAACGGTTACCACATGTCATAAGCTGGACCTGCCCTATCGTTTCTGCCGATGTTGCCACGATTCTTCGACAGCATGACCTTGGCCATTCAAATCTATATCCAGTGGAGCTATTTCGGCAGGATAAGGAAAAAATCTACCAGCAATCGTTTTTTGTCCTGAATATAGGTGATGCGAAGAAGACTATTATTCCAGATCAATCTGCGGGTTTGCGTCGAGCGCTAAGCAAAAATATTGCTTACACAATTAACTATGGCATAGAAGATGATGCTTTGGTTGTTGAAAGCGGCTGCTTGGGCCATCCTGATATTTGGGTCGATCCTAGTATTCAAAGCGTTGCATTTTTTGTGAGCGACCGTTTACATGATGCATTTGTGGACGCAGGCCTTGTGGACGCTTTCGCGTTTAGCCGCTGTAAGCCTCTGAACACCCTATGAGTCTATCATAGGTGTCATCTCCCCTCCGTACGAAATCGCTATTTAAAAACTGCACAAACCATCCTGACATTGTCGTGACGCGATAGCTAACAAAATTCTCATGAACAAAACCCGCCTCACTGAGCGCCGCCTCGGCGATGCCATGCGCCGTCATCTTCCTGCGTCAGTCAGCGAGCTGATTATGTTTGTTCTCAAACAAGCATGGGCCTGTCTGTTTGGCGCGTGCTTACTGGCGGCGATTATTGGGACCAAGGTGATCTGGCAGGACGATTGGCCCATTGCCCGTTATGACACGCTTTTTCTAATCGCCCTTGGCCTGCAGGCGTTGTTTTTGTGGTACAAGCTAGAAACATGGGCCGAGGCGCGCGTGATCTTGTTGTTTCACATCACTGGCACCGCGATGGAGTGGTTCAAGGTCAGCGCCGGGTCATGGGGCTATCCCGAGCCCGCTTTGTTCAAGCTATACGGTGTCCCGCTGTTTTCTGGTTTTATGTATGCCGCCGTCGGCAGCTACATGGCGCGGGTGATCCGCTTGTTTGACATGCAGTTCGCCCCCTTCCCACCGATGCTGCTGCACTTTGGGCTGGCCGTTGCGGTTTACGTCAACTTTTTCAGCCATCACTACATCTGGGATTTCCGCAATCTGCTGTTTGCGGGCACGGTGCTATTCTACATCCGCACGCACATTTGGTTCCGGATCGGCGCGAACTGGTACTGGATGCCCCTGCCACTCGCTGCGTTTCTTAGCAGCTTATTCCTATGGATCGCAGAAAACATCGGCACGCTGACAGGCACATGGATTTACAGCGGACAAAACCCGTTGGAACTGGTTAGCTTTGCAAAAATCGGGTCGTGGTATCTGTTGCTTTATGTGGCCTTCGCCACAGTCACGCTGGTTGTCAAAGACCCGCTTAGACAAAGCCCCTTTGTACCAGCACGTAAAGTACCACAGCCGCTGTCACCAACACTGCAAGGGCGATTGACGCAACCACATTGATCACCGCAGTAATACGTTGTTCACGGGCATCAACGGTGTTCAGATAGGCAACAGTGTTGCGATGTGCACGCTCGGCGCGATGCGGATCGACCATCCGGGCTAGTTTTGGATTTTTGACCAAATCGGCGGACTGAACCAAAAATGCCAAATCACGACGAACTGCACGCGGCAATGCCCGCCCTGCCTTGCGCACCTGCGCCGCAAGCGATGGACCACGTACGCGCAGTTTGGTTTCAAGCAAACCGCGAATCTCAGCAACCTGTTGTTCAATCGTATGCACCATATTGCACCGGGTAATTGTAAACGATGCGTCGCTCAATGCCTCTGGCACTTGGGCCGCACAAAGGGTTAAAACAGATGCATGTTGAACACGGTACGATATGATGGGCCTGCGGGCACACCCCTTTTAATTGCACATGGTTTGTTTGGATCTGCACGAAACTGGGGGGTGATCGCCAAACGGCTTTCAGCGGACCGCCCGGTGATCGTTGTCGACATGCGCAACCACGGCAACAGCCCATGGTTTGATAGCCAAAGCTATGCAGATATGGCAGCTGATCTCGCCGAAGTCATTGATCAGCCGATGGATGTCTTGGGCCATTCGATGGGTGGCAAAGCAGCCATGGTACTGGCGCTAAAACACCCCGAAAAACTGCGCCGTTTGATCGTCGCTGACATTGCACCCGTTCCCTATCAGCACACCCAAATGGGACCGCTAAGCGCAATGCGGCGGGTTGATCCCGCCAAGGTCAGTAACCGCAACGATGCAAAAGAACAGCTTGGCGAACTTGAACCGGGCGTCGCGGATTTTCTTTTGCAAAGTCTTGATATGAAAGACAAACGCTGGCGGCTAAATTTGGACGTACTCGAATCGGACATGCCTCAAATCGTCGGCTTCCCAGATGTCACAGGCATCTTTGATGGGCCAACGCTTTTCCTGTCGGGTGCCAATTCAAGCTATGTTTTGCCTGAGCATCGCCCCATCATCAGATCGCTATTTCCCAACGCAAAATTCGCCAAAATTCCGGGCGCGGGCCACTGGCTTCACGCGGAAAAACCACGCGAATTTGAAGCCGCAGCAACAGCTTTTCTAAACATGCCCGCCGCGGGTTGATCGGTGAAAAATCAGCGGCTAGGCTTTTGACGAAACTGTAATACAGAGGTCTATCAATGCTGATCCGCGCACTTCTTGTTCTATCCGTCTTTGGGCTGTCTGCCTGCGAAACTGTTAAAGGCGTCGGTCGCGACATCACCAACGCAGGCGAAGCAGTCAGCGACGCGCTCTGACCGCTCGCCCATTTATTGGGCAGCCGACGATAAATCACGCAACATTGTCAGGGCCTCTTGACTCAACCAGCCTCGAACTGGTCGCATTCTCTTATTCATCAAAAAGGAGATTGCTATGATCACCCCATTTGACATTTGGTCCCCAATTTTCCGGGCACCGTTTTCGGGTGACGTCACCCAAGAAATCACGCCACGCCTGTTTTCGCCTGACATCAAAGGCAACCCGCTGATCGAACATAAGATCCAGACCGAGGTTGCCAGCTATGGCAAACAGCTGGGTAAAGTGCTTGAGGCGCTAAAATTGCTGTCCGACAAAACCGGGGTCGCCCTGCCGGAAATCGACACGCTGATCACCGAGATTGAAGACGTAAAGTCCGATACCAAGGATGCATTGCGCGCCGAGGCTGAAAACGCGCTGGCACGGCTAAAACGCGCAGATCACGCCGCATGGACGCAGCTAACGCAACAGCCCTAGATCACGCATGACGTCACAAACGTCGCGACACTTAGACCGCCCATCAGGACAACAAAAGCATGGGGAAGGTAATAGTACATCGGGCGGCTCCATCGTTAGACAAAGCTAATACGCAGCCGCCTGAAATTTCCGTCGTTATTTTTTCTTAACGAACTCGGTCAGGATGACGATGCGCTGTCCTTCGACGCGGCCTTCGATGTGGCCTGCGTTATCAGCAACCAATGAAATACCCCGGACAGCCGTGCCACGCTTCGCGGTAAAGCCCGCGCCCTTGACCGGAAGGTCCTTGATCAAGACCACAGTATCCCCCGCATTCAGGGTCGCGCCATCGGCATCTTTGTGTTCGCTTGCAGCGACCACGTTGTCGGCCCATGCGCGAGTCTCATCATCCAGATATTGCTGGTCGGCCAGATCAAGCGCCCACGGCGTGCCGATCTTTACCAGCACCCGCGCGGCAAGCACGGCGATACCGGGGTCTTCGGACCACATTGTGCTGGCAAGCGCGCGGAAGTGATCCTCGGAGGGGTTATCAAGCTGCGCGACACAGGTCCCGCAAATCTCAACAGTCGCCCCTTCAGGGCCACCCGGCACAGGGAAGCTTGAAAGCGGCGTATCGGGGCTTTGGCAAAGGGGGCAAATCATGCCCCCGCGATACCCGGTTTACGACCCAAGGGCCAGCGGTTGTTCAGGCACATGTCTTGCAGAATGGCGTGTCAGGCAACAGCGCCAACCGCGCCTCAGAAATCTGCTCACCGCATTTCTGGCAATAGCCGTATGTTCCCGCCTTGATGCGTGCAAGCGCCGCATCAATCCGCTTAATCTCGGCCAAGTCGCTATTGCCAAGCGCCTCTAGCACCTCATCACCCTGACGTTCGGTTGATCGGTCATCCCAGTCCTTGGACGGTGGATCGTCCAACTGATCTTCGATCTCGACCATATCACCCACCAGCTCTGCGCGACGCGCGATAAGCGTCTTTTCATAGGTATCAATATCCATGTCGTGCCTCCTAAAGTTTTGACGACAATGCCCCGGTTGCACCTGTGACGCTTTGATTTGGGTCAAGACAATCTGCGCATTTATGGAACCGAGGCGACAATCACGCGTTGGTCCCACAGACATTTACAAATGAAAGGACGACCCAATGCGTAAGTCACCCATGATTGCCCTGATCCTAGCCGCCTTTACCCTTAGCGCCTGCGAAACCGTCAAAGGCGCTGGCCAAGACATTTCCAACGCAGGCGATGCGATTAGCCAAGAAAGCCAAGACGTACAGAACGATCTTTAAGCGACGGTTTTTAGGTACGCCACACGTGGAGCGAACAGGCTGGGCGCTGGGGTACGCATCATTCACACGCCGCCTCTCAGTAGTGTGGCGCATGGACCTCGGGGTGGGTGCGAAGCGCCCTCCCCATGTGGGAGGGTTTGAACCGTCTTGGAATTGATCCAGTGGATCAATTCTGGTGAAGACGGGCGAAGCCCCGGCCCGGGCGCTGCCAAATCGAAGATTTGGTATTCCTACAATCCATCACCCAAAAATTGGTTGGTTACAACCTAGAACTTATTTGGCAGATCGAACATAAAAAAAACGTTTCTTAACGTCGATCCAACGCCTTCGCAAACAACGCAGAAAGACCAATCTCAGGACCGACATCGTCAGATATTATCCCGTCCTGTGTCGGCCGGAATAGTGAACCTAAAATGACCGCTTCATGGTCACTTGAAACATGGGCACCCTTAAGTAGTGATAAGTAAGTTTCCGCAAACGCTCGGCGTTCTCTAGCATCAAGAGCCAAGTGTCTTTCACTTAGGTAGAGCTTCATCTGCAATCGAAGATACCAAATCGATACCGATGAAACGAGGAACACCATCGAAACGTAAAATGGCCCCTTGGGTGAAATGCCGCTGCATTGCGGTTCGGTACCAACAATACATCCGGCCTTTACGAAGCTTGACGCTATAGTTTCGCCCAGAAAGAGCGCACTGAGCATGGCACTTAACGTAAGTAAGACGGCACCAACGACAAATTGCTTCCACGCGGCTTCTGATGACGCCTCATGCTCGGCCTGTCGTTCTTCCCATAATTTCACTGGCCGCTTGAGGCGAAGGTGAGCATTGAATGCCTGTAGCAACTCATCAAAAGTTGTCTTTCTACTTTCCTCCGCAGCTTCCAACTCACCGCATAACGACTTCTGCCCTTCCAATAGCTCCCGGTATTTACGCCTCAGTCTCTTCGTATTTTGTTCCGTTTTTTGTTTAAATAATTGGTCTTGTTGCTCAATATCGGATCGCACATTGACCAATTCCAAACCCAGTTCTTCGACAATACCTTCCGCAATCTCCTTATCCGAAACGAGCCTTTCAATCGTTGGCTGTGAACTGAATTCCGCGACCTTTTGCGAGCCATATAGCCCTCGCACGAAGCCGAGGTAAGCACCCACCGTTTCATACTGATTGGTTCGATGAGGTAAAAGCGGATTGGCGTCCAAACAAAAACCCATCAAAATCGCCACCGCGTTCTCTCTGTCCCCCGAGTGAAACAACCGCATGATGTTCTTCGCAGTCATACTTCCGGAATGCGGCGGCACTACAGTAGCAGCCACCATACCACGCCTCACTTCTTCAAATAGTTCTGGAAAATGACGGCCATCAATTTCCTCTACTTCTGATACTTTGCGGCTCCAATACTGAAGCATCTCAGTAAGTCTATTGAGCAGAGGCTGAACAGCGTTTTGAATGTGGCTGTTGGTCGAAACCTGAATAGGGATGGGGACTTCTAACTCCAGCCAGAAGTCTCGTTCTGCTCGAAGTCGTGCAACGAACGTTCTATAAGTAGATGCCTCAATACGGCCGTGCGGGATATCAACACAAAACTTTTTCGGCAATTCTAGTCCTATCCGTCCATTTTCAATGCAGAGATGAATGCCTCCTGTGGTATATCAACTTTACCGAATTGTCTCATCTTTTTCTTACCCGCCTTCTGCTTATCCAGCAGTTTGCGTTTCCGTGTGGCGTCGCCGCCGTAGCATTTCGCGGTCACGTCTTTGCGCAGGGCCGATAGGGTTTCGCGGGCGATGACTTTGCCGCCGATAGCCGCTTGGATCGGGATTTTGAACATGTGGCGGGGGATCAGGTCTTTGAGCTTTTCAACCATCGCCCGGCCCCGCTGTTCGGCGCGATCACGGTGCACCATCATCGACAGCGCATCAACGGGTTCATCGTTGACCAGCACCGACATTTTCACAAGGTTATCCTGCTGATAGCCCGTCATTTGGTAATCAAACGACGCATAGCCCTTGGTCACCGATTTCAGGCGGTCATAGAAATCAAACACGACTTCGTTCAATGGCAGGTCATAAACCACCATCGCGCGGCTACCCGCATAGGTCAGGTCCAACTGCACGCCACGGCGATCTTGGCACAGTTTTAGCACATCACCCAGATAATCATCTGGCACAAGGATCGTCGCCTTGATCCGCGGTTCCTCGATATGGTCCACATGGGTCATGTCGGGCATGTCAGCGGGGTTGTGCAGGTCGATCATCGTCTCGTCACGCATATACACGTGGTAAACCACCGACGGCGCGGTCGTGATCAGCTCAATGTTATATTCGCGTTCAATCCGGTCACGAATGACCTCTAGGTGCAGCAGCCCAAGGAAACCACAACGGAACCCAAAGCCCAGCGCGGCAGATGTTTCCATCTCGTGGCTGAATGACGCGTCGTTCAGTGCCAGTTTATCAATCGCATCGCGCAGATCTTCGAATTCGGCGCTATCCACGGGGAACAAGCCACAGAACACAACCGGTTGCGCAGGCTTAAAGCCCGGCAGCGCGACTTCGGTGCCCTTTTTCTCGGATGTGATGGTGTCACCCACCCGCGTATCACGCACCTGTTTGATGGATGCGGTGATAAACCCAATCTCGCCCGGGCCAAGATCAGTGACGTCTTGCATTTTAGGACGGAACACACCGATCTTATCAATCTGGTGAATGGTCCCGTTGGACATGAATTTGATCCGGTCGTTTTTCTTCATGGTGCCGTCAATGATCCGCACCAGAACGATCACGCCCAGATAGCTGTCGTACCAACTGTCCACCAGCATCGCCTTAAGCGGCGCATCGCGGTCGCCTTTGGGCGCAGGCAGCTTGTGCACGATAGCCTCAAGCGTTTCCACGATACCAACACCGGTTTTTGCTGACACGCGGATCGCTTCAGACGCGTCGATCCCGATCACGTCTTCAATCTGCGCAGCAACCTGATCGCATTCGGACGCAGGCAGATCGATCTTGTTCAGCACAGGCACGATTTCATGGTCCGCATCAATCGCGTGATACACGTTGGCCAGCGTCTGGGCTTCGACCCCTTGGGTGCTGTCCACAACCAAGAGCGACCCTTCGACCGCACGCATGGACCGAGACACCTCATAGGCGAAATCCACGTGACCGGGAGTGTCGATCAGGTTCAACACATAAGATTCACCGTTTTGCGCGGTATAGTCGATGCGCACCGTGTTGGCCTTGATCGTTATGCCGCGTTCACGTTCGATATCCATGCTGTCCAGCAACTGCGCCTTCATATCACGCGCGGCAACTGTGTTGGTCTCTTGGATCAACCGATCGGCAAGCGTGGACTTACCGTGGTCAATATGCGCGACGATAGAGAAGTTACGGATGTGATCGAGGTCAGTCATGAAGGGGAAGCCCTATGCAAAGTTTGAACCGTCAATGGCCAAAGAACACGGGTTTTGCAAGGGGATTGCGTTGATCATCCACTGAACGCAGGCGCGGTACTACGCTTACACACCTTCTCCCTACCGGTTTGCGATCCCTACATGAAGTTCATCGAAGGCCGGACGTACAGGCTGATACAAAAGATCTTCGATCGGTGCATCGCGCTCAGCCTCGCACATCCCTTCGGCAACGATGTAGTCCATAGCCACCCGGTAAAACGGGTACACCTCTTCAAAATCGCTGCATGGATGGAACGGATCTGGATTAGCTTCACACATTGCGACAAACAGCCGGTCCACCCGCGCAAGCGGGCATAATACATCGTGCTCTAGCTCCGCGTCGGTCAACTCCGTAGGTTGGTCGTTTTCTACAAGCGTTTGGTGCAGCGCAAACAGATCAGATTTCACTGCCATCATCGCTGTTGTATATTCTTGCGCATAATTTCCATAGTACATCGCATTGATATAATATGGATCTGCAAGCAACATGTCGGCAGATGAACGCGCTGCAATCCTTTTCTCCAAACCCATGTCCGCCCATGCACCTGCGTCAAATATCGCGCTTGCCGCAAGACGTTGCTGTAATAGATCACGTTGTGCCCGCTTTGCGGCATCAAAGTGTATGCTCTGGGAGATCGGCAATTTGTACCTTCTCAGCAAAACATCGATGTAATCTTTACTATACGGATCATGCATAATTCCGGCCTCTGCCTCGGCCTGCCAACGCGCATCCAAGGCTCGCAGCTGTGCTTCAACCTCATCGGTAATGCGCAATTGCCACGCCAGGTTTGTCGCATTGAAACGATCTTTCAGGCCAACATCTGCAAGATATGACAGGATGAAGGCATCATCCTCTGGGTTTCCACGATCTCTTGCCTGCCGTAGCCTTGCCAAACGCGTATTGGGGTGGGTCAACGCCCCAAGCCGCCGGTTGGCAAACGCTTGCGCAGCCTCGCCTGAAGATGTCGTATGAATCAAATCAATGATGCAAACATCTACGGTATAACCTTCTTCTGCATCCGTAATCTGGTCGGCATAATGTTCACACAACCCCTGCACGCCGCGGTGTCCAACCCCGCCCCACTGCGGCAAAGTGAGCAATGATGCCCGCCATAGCGAACCGCGGTTCGGTGTAGTTGCCATTACGTCTGCGACGATCGCTTCAAACGTGTCCCAATCTAGTCGCTTTGTTGTTAACTGGTGTAGCATTACGGCGTCAGAAGCAGGCACATAGTCTGGCACTTGCGCATAAGCCTCCAGGGCAATGCTCATACCTCGGTTTTGGAGATCTCGAAAAGCTCGCATTGCCTCAGGGGGCGTTTGCCCAGCATAGCTCTCACCACGCAATCGCCATGACGTCGCCCGCATTTGAAAAGCATACGCTGTTTGGGCGTAGGGCGAATCTGGGTATTCTTTCACCCATGTCTCGACAAAATCGATCACGTCGGGGTGCGTCACAATGAGGGTTGTAACAAGCCTGCGTAAGTCATCATATGAAATAGTCCCATCCAAGCTTTCGGCATGCGCCTGCGCGAGTGCGGCTTCGGCGCCATCAATATCCCCAGCATAGGCCATTTCACGTAATGTTTCAGGTGTTATTGCTGCCTCTAAGGTTGCTGTTTGTAAGAAAAATAGAATTGAAACGAGATAAACTCGCATAAAGAAATCCCTCATTAATTAATTCATGCAAGCACTGCGACAAAACCAAAGCAACCACAAATACATCCACCACCTACAATCGATATCGCTACTGGTGTAAAGCAACCTCACATTCCCCAATTGCATCACGCCCCTTCCCTCGCCATAATCCCGCCTGAGGGCATCATCAGTCGGACCGTCTGCGCAGACAGCGGCCAGAGAGAGGCAATATGCGGTATTTAGTTTTAATCGGGGCTTTGGTGAGCTTGGCGGCGTGTGGTGGCGGCGGTAGCCGCCCGAGTGGCGTACCCAACGCGAGCGGCCCTATCAGTCAGGCCTGTATGGCAGCGGATCGCAAGGCGGCGTCGCCAGCACTATGTGGCTGCGTGCAGGGTGTTGCGAACCAGACCCTATCCGGCCGCGACCAATCCCGCGCGGTGGCGTTCTTTACAGAACCGCAACTTGCCCAAGACACCCGTCAATCAGACAACCCCAGCTCAGAAGCATTCTGGAAACGCTATAAGGGCTTCACCGAGATGGCGTCTCAAGTCTGTGTTCCCGTAGCATAATCCGTGCGGCATCTTCGATAATATCAAGGCACCCGTCAAAATCGCGGGTGTAATACGGATCAGGCACGTCTTGGGCCGCCATCAGGCGCACGGGCGTGTCGTTTCCACTGGGCCGAAGCCGTTCGATGTCTGCCCGGTTCTGCCGATCCATCGCGACGATCAGATCAAACGCATCGAAATCCGCCGCCGCAAACTGACGCGCACGCAGCTGACTTAGGTCATACCCACGCTGTCCTGCCGCCTCTTGCATCGGGCCATAAGGCGGATCACCAACATGCCAACCACCGGTTCCCGCACTATCAAGCGTTAGATGCGGCGCCATCGCACGCACAATACCTTCGGCCGCAGGCGACCGACAGATATTCCCCAGACATACGAACAAAACACGCATCAGGCCAACTGCCCCCGCGCCATACGGTAATGCGCCGGGATCGAGGGCATAAAGAACAGCACCCAGCCATAAGTGGCATAAACAAAGAACATCGCAGGTATCCACGCGATAGCCATCGCCAAGCCAATAACGCCAGCTGTCCGATGCGCAACGCCGGGCTTTAGGAACCGTAGCAAAAGCAGATGCAGTAGCTTGCCACCATCCAAAGGCTGCACCGGGATCAGGTTAAATATGAATAGCGACAAGTTCAGGAAGCCAAACATATACAGATAAGACGCAAACTGCCTCATCGCCTCGGAGGGCAAAGCTTCTGCGCTCCAAATCATTTTTACCGCAATCGAACACAGCGCCCAAAGCGCAAGGTTCACAATTGGCCCCATAGCGATGATCAGCTCGCTCTGATAGCGCGTCGTTGACCGGGCAGGTTCGCAAAAACCGCCACCGCCGAACAACATAACGCGCCGCACAGGTACGCCTTGGACGATACAGGCCCACGCGTGGCCGAATTCGTGCAAAAAGATCGCAAGCACGAGCATCGTCGCAAAAATCAGGCTGCCTACCAAATCACCACCCGACAGCACGACGATGAATAAAACGAGCATCGCCAAAGACTGCCCCACATCCACCCGCACGCCAAAAGGCCCAGTGAACTGGAACACCACCGTATCGTTACCAAACATGTAATCCTGCCCTTAAGCCAATTCCGCTTCGTTAAGGTTCAATATCAAAGCCCCACATATCGCAACACTTATTGCCCCCCATTGGCTTGCGACCCTAAGCCACTAGACAGCCGCCCCCTGCCCGATATGAATGCAAGCATGAGCAAGAAAATTGATATCACTGCCCTCTCCGAGGGCGTTCGCACTGGTGACCGCCGCGCATTGGCCCGCGCGATTACCTTGGTCGAAAGCGGACGCGCTGACCATCGGACCCAAGCGCTTGAACTTCTCACGCTACTTGGCACCGACCGCCAAGCCATGCGCATCGGTCTGTCGGGCACACCCGGCGTCGGCAAATCGACATTCATCGAAAGCTTTGGGTTGATGCTGACGGGCCAAGGGCTGCGGGTGGCCGTTCTTGCAGTCGACCCATCCTCTGCCCGGTCTGGCGGTTCGATCTTGGGTGACAAAACCCGGATGGATCATCTTGCCCGCGACCCCAATGCGTTTATCCGCCCCTCCCCCAGCCAAACCCAGCTTGGCGGTGTGGCCCGCCGCACCCGAGAAGCCGTCGCGCTTTGCGAGGCTGCGGGATACGACGTGGTGCTGATCGAAACTGTAGGCGTCGGACAATCCGAAACGGTCGTCGCGCAGATGTCCGACCTCTTCCTTTTGCTTTTGGCACCAGCAGGCGGGGACGAATTGCAGGGCGTCAAACGCGGCATCATGGAAATGGCTGACGTGATCCTCGTGAACAAAGCAGATGGCGACCTAAAGGCCCAAGCAACCCGGACCTGTGCCGATTATGCTGGGGCATTGCGGCTACTGCGTAAACGCCCTCAAGATCCAGAAGGATTCCCCAAAGCTCTGACCGTGTCCGCACTTGAAACTGTCGGCCTCGAGACCGCATGGGACGAAATGAAGACCCTGCGCGACTGGCGGCGCGAAACCGGTATTTGGGACCAAACCCGCAAAGACCAAGCCAGCTATTGGTTCAAAGAAGACGTCCACCAAGGGCTGCTCCAACTATTGCTTGATGATCCACAAACCAAAGAGCAAATGCAAATTGCCCAGAGCGAGGTCGACGCTGGCAAAGCAACGCCAGCTACGGCCGCTGAATCCGTCCTTTCACGTTTTCGCAAATCGGCAGATCAAGTTGAATGATGGTTCATTCGCTGAACAAACCAATTTGGTTGCGCCGTGCGCTTGATCAGGATGCACTGGCGGAGCTCGATGGGTTTTTCCGCGATGTGACTCGCCCAGGAAACCGCCTCTCGCTGGACGAAAACCTACGCTCCGCTCTCGCCCCGGTCGATAGACAGATACAGAAAGCCATTCCCAAAATGCGCCCGGTGCGCGCTTTGGCATTTAATAAAACGACGCAAACGAATTGGGCTTTGCCTTGGCACCAAGACAGGGTGATAGCTACCCAAGAAAGGCACAATATACCCGGCTTTCGAAACTGGTCGCAAAAGGAATCAGCTTGGCACTGCGAACCACCCGAAGAATTATTGCACCAGATGCTTTTCGTGCGTGTGCATATGGACGACACAAACGCTGAAAGCGGCGCAATGGAAATCGCCGCAGGTAGCCACGTGGCAGGATTGGTCAAATCGGACGAAGCAGCAGAGGTGCCAGCGCGTTACCCGACAGAGGTATGCACGGCAGCACGTGGTGATATACTTATTTTACCGATGCTAACACTGCATCGGTCACTGGCAGCCCCAAACCCAACGGCAAGGCGTGTCTTTAGGTTGGACTATGCATCTATGGCATTGCCATCTCCGTTAAATTGGGCGAATTGATCAGCCCGCGATGGCAAATCGGGTTGACGGGTGTAAGGAATCCGCCTATCTGGCGCTAATCTTATTCACGACCCTGCCTTGGTGGGGCCATCACCCCTATGACAGGACGCCCAAACATCTGGTTTGGTGATGTCCACAGTACAAGGAACAGCTCATGTCGCGCCGTTGCGAATTGACCGGAAAAGGCCCGATGTCGGGCAACAACGTAAGCCACGCTAAGAACCGCACACGCCGTCGGTTCCTGCCCAACCTGCAAGACGTTACACTGCAGTCTGACGTGCTTGGCCGTTCGTTCAAATTCAAAATCTCTAACGCTGCTCTGCGCACCGTTGATCACCGCGGTGGTCTGGACGCATTCATGGCGAAAGCCAAAGATGCTGAGCTTTCTGCAGAAGCGCTGAAAGTGAAAAAAGAAATCTCTAAAGCAACTGCTGCTTAAGCGATTCTCTTTTTAGAGTTTATGAAACCCGGTTGCCTTTTGGCTGCCGGGTTTTTCTGTTTGCAGGGGTGGATTAAAATCCACGCTACGACGCCTCGGCAAACGCGACGCCCGTAGCGTGGGTCTTGACCCACCCCTCTTGAATGGCCCAGACACTGGCCATGACTACCCTTCCTATTGATCCCATCTTACCCGAACTAATTGCCGCCATCCGCGCCCAAGGCTGTGCAGTACTGCAAGCCCCGCCGGGTGCAGGTAAGACCACACGTGTCCCGCTGGCTATGCTCAAGGCCAGTGTCACCAACGGTAAGATCATCATGTTGGAACCCCGCCGACTGGCTGCGCGTGCAGCCGCCGAACGCTTAGCCGAAGGGTTGGACGAAAAACCGGGCCAGACGGTCGGTTACCGTATGCGTGGCGACAGCAAATCGGGTAGCAAAATCGAGGTCGTGACCGAAGGCATCCTGACCCGCATGATCCAGTCTGACCCTGACCTGACCGGGATCGGCGCGATCATCTTTGACGAATTCCACGAACGGTCCTTAAACGCAGACCTTGGCCTCGCGCTTGCATGGGAATCGCGTCAGGTTCTGCGACCTGACCTCATCGTTGTGGTCATGTCCGCAACCCTAGACGCAGCACCAGTTGCGGCCCTGCTCGACAACGCGCCTATTGTGACCTCTGAAGGTCGGTCATTCCCCGTCACGCCCCACCATCTCGACAAATCCCTGCCCAAAAGCACCCGGATTGAGGCTGCAACAGCGGACCTGATCGTCAAAGCCGCGCATGAGACCAGCGGCGGGATACTGGTGTTCCTCCCAGGCGAAGGTGAAATTCGCCGCGTCGCGCAAAACCTGTCAGGCCGCTTGCCCGAGGATTGTCAGATCCGCCCCCTTTACGGTGCCTTACCGTTCAAAGACCAACGCGCCGCCATAGCACCCGTGAAATCGGGACGTAAAATCGTGCTATCGACGTCCATCGCAGAAACCTCGCTCACCATCGAAGACATTCGCGTGGTCGTGGATGCAGGCAAATCCCGTCGCGCACGATTTGACCCCGGTTCAGGCATGTCCCGCCTTGTCACCGAACGCGTCAGCCGCGCCGAGGCCACCCAACGGGCAGGCCGTGCAGGCCGCGTCGCCCCCGGCGATGCATATTGTCTTTGGACCAAAGGCGAAGAAGGCGCCCTGCCCGCTTTCGCCCCGGCCGAAATCGAAGCCGCCGACCTTTCCAGCCTCGCACTTGAAATCGCGACATGGGGCAGTGACGATCTGCTCTTCCTGACACCCCCACCCGAAGGCGCCTTGGCCGAGGCACGCGCCCTTCTTCAGGGGCTTGGTGCATTGGATGCTGACCTACGGATCACCGCGCATGGGCGTGCGCTGGCGGCACTACCGCTCCACCCTCGCCTTGCACATATGCTGCAAATCGCTGGCGCACAGGCGGCACCGCTGGCTGCTATCCTTGCTGCTCGCGATCCTTTGCGCGGTGCATCCAGTGATCTGTCGTTGCGCATCACCGCGCTTAACCGCCGCTATGATGGGCCGGGCCAAGTGAACCATTCGGCCCTTTCACAGATAAAATCCGAAATACCCCGCCTATCCAAAGGACTGCCTAAGGCTGCGCCAATGTCATTGGCCTGCATGGCCGCACTGGCCTACCCCGACCGCATTGGGCTGCGCCGCAAGGGCGATGACCCGCGTTACGTCTTGTCCGGCGGCAAAGGTGCTGTGTTGGACGCAAGTGATCCGCTCGCCGGGCAGCGCCTGATTGTTGCGACCGATCTGGATGGCGACAACCGCGAGGCGCGCATCAGACAAGCCGTTGCCATTACTGACAGCGAACTGCGCGAAACCTTTGGTGACCAAATCAAATGGGCTGATGTTTGCACGTGGTCCCGCCGCGAAGGCCGGGTGCTGACGCGTAAACAAGAACGGCTAGGCGCATTGGTGCTAGATGATCGTAATTGGTCGGACGCACCCGACGATGCAGTGGCCATCGCAATGCTCGATGGCATACGGCAACTGGGGCTGCACCCGAATGCGGCTGCGAACCGGTTCCGTGCGAGGGTCGCCTTGCTAGATGATCTGCCTGCGATGGACGACGATGCCCTGATGAACAGCTTAGAAACATGGCTTTTGCCCCATCTAAGCGGGGTGCGCAGCACTACTGATTGGAAATCATTTGATCTGCTGCCAGCCCTTCGCGCCATGCTCGACTGGAACCAGATGCAGCGGCTTGACCAAGCGGCGCCTGCGCATTTCGAAACACCACTTGGGCGCAAAATACCTATCGACTACGACGGCGAAGCACCCGGCATTACGCTGCGCCTGCAAGAAATGTTCGGTGTAACGAAACACCCAACCGTGGGAAAAACACCGCTTCGCGTGACGCTGCTCTCGCCGGGTCAAAAACCGGTCCAAGTCACCCAAGACATCGTTGGCTTTTGGGCGTCATCATATGCCGACGTCCGGCGCGACATGCGCGGCCGCTATCCACGCCACCCGTGGCCCGAAGACCCGACCCAAGCGGACCCCACTTTGCGCGCAAAACCGCGCGGCACATGAGCGTGATTTGCATTCCGAATCAGCACGTGTTAATAAAATGTCAATAAAACAAGACTATTGGCAGGCAGACGATGACTTCCATGTTGAACACCCTGTGGCAGGGCGCGTTGCGTCCGCTCTTTAAACGACCGCCTGCTTTGCAGGTCGCAGCCCTGTGCCACCGCGAAGGTGACGCTGGGACAGAGGTGTTGCTTGTCAGCAGTTCAAGTGGGCGTTGGATCTTGCCAAAAGGCTGGCCAATCGACGGGCTGACCGCGGTGGAAGCCGCCAAGCAAGAAGCATGGGAAGAAGGCGGTGTGAAAAAAGCGTCACCCGACGAAACCGCCGTGCAATCGTTCATCGGTCAAAAGCGGTTTGACAACGGTACGGTCATCCCCTGCGAAGTAAAAGTTTTTCCGTTTAAGGTTAAAAAGCTGTCGAAAACCTACCCCGAAGCAGAGCGGCGCGAGCGCATGTGGGCGTCACCTTCTCGGGCTGCGGAATTGGTTGATGAACCTGGCTTGCAGCAGGTTCTCAGTGACTTTGCGGTCTAAGGCATAACTATATAAATTTATTGTGACATCGCCCCAATAGCGTTACCCCCGGTCCAATTCAAAACCGAGGGACACAATGCCTGATTCAGAACCATCGAACCAATGGAAGACGCTTGATCGCGATCTTGGCCGTATTGGCGCAGTCGAATACGCAACGCAATACGTAAGCAAACCCTTGGTTGGCTTGGGCATTTCGCTCGCCTTTATTATCGTGGCCGCACTTACAAGCACACTGTTTTTCGGTGGCGATTCAGTATCTTATGTCGTCATCGCTGCGGCTGCCTTTGGTGCCTATATGGCCGTCAACATCGGGGCAAACGATGTTGCGAACAACATGGGACCTGCCGTAGGGGCGAATGCGCTGACCATGGGTGGCGCGATTGTCATCGCGGCCCTTTGCGAAAGTGCAGGCGCATTGCTTGCCGGCGGTGATGTGGTTTCCACCATCTCAAAAGGGATCATTGATCCCGAAAGCGTCGCCAGCAGCGAAATCTTTATCTGGGCAATGATGGCCGCTCTGATTTCATCCGCACTATGGGTGAACCTCGCGACTTGGATCGGTGCACCTGTGTCCACGACCCATTCGGTTGTTGGGGGCGTGATGGGGGCCGGTATCGCCGCCGCTGGTTTTGCTGCCGTGAACTGGCCGACGATGGGTGCAATCGCCGCAAGCTGGGTGATTTCACCGCTTCTGGGTGGCGTTATTGCAGCTGCCTTCCTTGCCTTCATCAAAACCGCGATCATCTACCAAGACAATAAAATCGCAGCCGCGCGCCGTTGGGTGCCTGTACTGATCGGGATCATGGGCGGCGTTTTCTCGATGTACCTCGCGATGAAGGGGCTTAAGAAGATCGTAAAGATCGATCTATTCACAGCTTGTCTGATTGGTCTGGTATTGGGTGCGATCATCTATGCCGTGTCTGCTCCGCTTGTGCGCCGTCAGTCCGAAGGGCTTGAGAACCGCAACAAGTCTTTGAAGGTACTATTCAACATTCCGCTGATCCTATCCGCAGCGCTGTTGTCGTTCGCACATGGTGCCAATGACGTCGCCAACGCCGTTGGGCCACTTGCCGCGATCGTGCACGCCGAAAGCTTTGGCACATTCGCTGGCAAAGTAGATATTCCAACATGGGTTATGGTGATTGGCGCGTTCGGGATTTCCTTTGGTTTGATCCTATTCGGACCAAAACTGATCCGCATGGTCGGCAGCCAGATCACGAAACTCAACCCAATGCGCGCTTACTGCGTCGCCCTATCAGCCGCGATCACGGTCATCATCGCAAGCTGGCTGGGCCTGCCGGTATCATCGACACACATCGCGGTAGGTGGCGTCTTTGGCGTTGGTTTCTTCCGCGAATGGCACGCAGAGCGCCGTGTGCGTAATTCGTCAGCCAAGCGCCCAGAAGCCAAGCGCATCGCCCCAGAAGAACGCCGTCGTCGCAAGCTGGTACGTCGTTCGCACTTTATGACGATCATTGCAGCATGGGTGATCACAGTGCCTGCAGCAGCGCTGATTTCCGCTGTCATCTTCTTGGGGCTGCAAGCAACGTTTGTCTAAGGTGCGGTGGATTAAAATCCACCCTACGAAAAAAGAAGGGCCAATTCCTGATCAGGAATTGGCCCTTGTTGTTGGTCACTTTGACTTACTTGCCCAAGCAATAGCGCATGATTGCCTTTTGAGCATGCAGACGGTTTTCAGCCTCATCGAAGATCACCGAATGCTTTCCGTCCATAACGCTGCTTGTCGCCTCGTCGTCCCGGTGCGCAGGCAAGCAGTGCATAAACAGAGAGTCGTCTTTTGCCTTCTCCATCAGCGCGTCATTGACTTGGTAACCGCGTAGTTGGTTATGCCGGCGTTCGCGAGCAGACTGTGGGTCGTGCATCGACACCCAAGTATCAGTGACGACCAGATCAGCACCCTGTACGGCCTCGTTCGGATCGCGAACAGTCGTGTACAAACCCGCAAGCGCTGGTTCAGGGTCGAGTGTCTCTGGACCCGTGAACACAAGTTCAAAATCAAACTGCTTGGCTGCATGGGCAAAGCTAGCAAAGACGTTATTACCATCGCCTGACCAGACAACCTTTTTGCCTTTGATCGGACCGCGATGTTCTTCGAACGTCATGATATCAGCCATGATTTGGCAAGGGTGCGTACGATCTGTCAAACCGTTGATCACCGGAACAGAGGCATATTCCGCCATTTCCAGCAGGGTCTGCTCTTCGAACGTACGGATCATAATCATATCAACGTAACGCGACAAAACCCGCGCCGTATCTGCAATCGTTTCACCATGACCCAACTGCATATCGCTGCCGGATAGCACCATGGTCTGACCACCCAGTTGGCGCACGCCAACATCGAACGAAACGCGGGTACGGGTCGATGGTTTTTCAAAGATTAGCGCGACCATGTGGTTGGCCAATGGTTGATCCGCATCAGGTGTACCTTTTGGCAAACCATTGCGTGCATCCTTCATCGCGCGCCCATTACGGATAATTTCGTGCAGGTCGTCGGCGGGAGTTGTGTGAATATCAAGAAAATGCGTCATAGAGTTCGCTTTGTTGTTGGGCCCTCTGGCCAGTAAATCAAAGGTGAGTCATCACCTGCACGAGTTTGCCTTCGTTTGTGCCAGCCAGACGTCGGGCATGAAACCCCGCCTGCCTGTAAATGGATATGGTCCGTGTATCGGTCGTATTCGGACCTACCGCAACCAAGGCGTGGCTGCGGCGCAATTCCCGGACGCGCGCTTCGATGTAACCAGTCGAGTGACCCGGCCCCATAAAATCAGGGTTACCCACAAAGGTGGACATCCCTCTTGATCCCATAGGCAGGTCAGAAAACTCGGCTTTTCCTGACGCGCGCGTGTCAAAATCACTGCAAAAAGCAAATGGCATCTGTGCCAGTCGCACCAAGCGAAGATCGTAATTTTGATCGTCCATATGTTGGGTTATTTGCGCAATCTGCATTTCCGGATCAGGCCACCACGCCTTTACGTGCGCCACATTGAACCAGCGACGCAGTAAAGGAAGATCATCCCGAGTTAACCGACGGAAATCGTAATTACGCATATACCCCTACATCTGCGCGGCCGCTGCATCCAGCAGATCGACCGCGACAGTAATGTCCTCATCTGTAATATTCAGCGCGGGCAGCAACCGGATCACATTATCGGCGGCAGGCACGGTCAATACACCCTGCCCATAGCCCGCCTGAACTACATCTGTGTTCACCGCTTTGCATTTCAGACCCAACATAAGGCCTGACCCACGCACGCTTTCAAATACATCGGGGTGGGATGAAACCAACCCTTCCAACTTTTGGCGCAATAGCCCCGCCTTACGGTTCACTTCTGCAAGAAAGGCATCATCGGCGATGATCTCCATCACCTTTGCACCAACGGCACAAGCCAATGGGTTACCCCCGTAAGTCGACCCATGCGTACCCGCAGTCATACCAGATGCGGCCTCTTCTGTCGCGAGAACCGCGCCCAAAGGAAAGCCGCCGCCAATACCTTTGGCAACCATCATGATGTCAGGGGTGACGCCCGCCCACTCATGCGCAAATAGCTTGCCTGTACGACCCATACCGCATTGGACTTCGTCAAAGATCAACAGGGCACCATTTGCATTACACAATTCGCGCATCGCTTTTAGATCCGCGTCAGGCACGGGACGAATACCACCCTCCCCCTGTACAGGTTCGATCATCACAGCAGCGGTCGTATCGCCCAGCGCATCGGTCAGGCCCATCAGGTCACCGAATTCCAGATGAACAAAGCCGGGCAACAACGGGCCAAAGCCTTTGGTCATCTTTTCAGAACCAGCAGCCGCGATACCCGCGCTTGACCGGCCATGGAAAGAACCAGAGAACGTGATGATATCAGTCCGCTCAGGCTGGCCTTTATCAAACCAATACTTGCGGGCCATTTTCACGGCCAGTTCACAGGCCTCGGTACCTGAGTTGGTGAAAAACACCGTGTCTGCAAAGGTCTTATCAACCAATGCATCCGCCAGCTTTTGTTGGGCAGGAATGTTGTAAAGGTTAGACAAGTGCCAAACCGACTGCGCTTGGGTCGTCAATGCGTCAACCAACGCGGGGTTGGCATGACCAAGTGCGTTCACCGCGATCCCAGCGCCCAAATCCAAAAATCGGCGCCCATCTGCTTCCGTCAACCATGACCCCTCGCCGGACACAAACGTCAGCGGGGCACGTGAATAGGTTGGCAAAATAGATGCGATCATGGCGATCATCCTTATCAATACGCCCGATTGGTGCAGGACCAAGGGCAAAGTGTCAATGTTTTAGGGATAGTAGAAGACGTGACAAACAGCGGCGCTAAATTAGCGTCGGCGTCGGCTTACGTATGTTGTGCGCATCTTCATATGCCCCCGATAGCCTAAATCATTGAAGCCGTGAAGATAAAAAACGCAAGCGGCATTCTGACGTTGCAAAATTCGCCAAACCCGGTCCAGATGCGGCCATGACTTTGCGAGCACAAAATCCACGCCTTGCGGTGACACTGATCGTCACAGCAACGGCATTCATCGCTGGCACTATGCTGCTGGCGAAAACGCTCGGCACTGATGTCTTGGGGCCACCGTTACACCCGCTTCAGGTCAGCCATGGGCGGTTCCTATTTGCGTTTATAGCCATCGCAACAGCAGCGAGCATGCTACGACCAAAAATCAAACAGCCCCGACTGCGGCTCCATATCGGACGTACCATATTCGGATGGGCCGGGGTCAGCCTGATGTTTGCAGCCGCTGCCAACATGCGCCTGTCCGATGCCACCGCGATTAGCTTTCTAAACCCTGTCTTCGCAATGATCCTTGCCATCCCCCTTTTGGGTGAACGTGTCGGCCCTTGGCGTTGGTTTGCAGCCTTCGCGGCGATGATAGGGGCGATTGTGCTACTGCGCCCCGGCGCAAGCTCATTTCAATTGGCAGGACTACTGGCGCTTGGTGCAGCATTGATGATGGGCATGGAGCTCATCTTTTTAAAGAAACTGGCAGACAGCGAACCCGCCTTTCAAGTCCTACTGATCAACAACGGGATCGGGCTTGCCATCGCAACAGCGGCTGTTCTGCCGGTTTGGGTCATGCCAACGGCACCACAATGGGCTGCCCTTGCTGGGATTGGGGTGTTAATGGCGACGGCACAAACCTGCTTTGTGAACGCCGTCGCGCGGGCCGACGCCAGCTTTATCACGCCATTCAGCTACATCACGCTGATCTTCGCAACGCTTTATGACGCGATCATATTCGGCGAACGCCCCGACCAGATCAGCATGATCGGCGCGCTTCTTATTGTTGGCGGCGCGGTTCTACTTGCTTGGCGTGAAACACGCGCACGGGCTTAGGCCTTTAGACGGTACCCGGTGTGCATCCAGCGCAAGCAAACGCTTAGCACGGCGACACAGGCGATACCGACAACAACAACACCAACCCAAGGGCTGCTGTCACTGACACCAATCATCCCGAAACGCACACCATCGATAATATAAAAGAACGGGTTCGCGTGGCTAAGGACCTGAAGAAACCCGGGCAACGCGTCGATGGAATAGAAGGTCCCCGACAAAAACGCCAAAGGGGTCACCAAAAAGTTTGAAATCGCCGAAAGCTGATCAAACTTGTTCGCGAAGATGCCGGCAATCATGCCCAAGCCACCCATCAAGACAGATCCCATCAGGACAAACAGCACAACCCAAGCCGGGTTCTGCATGCCAACGCCCAAGAACAGCATCGAACCAATTGCGATAACGACAGCGACCAACGCTCCCCGCGCGACCGCACCACCGATATAACCAAAGACCAATTCACCCGCAGACAAAGGCGGCATCAACGTATCCACGATATTCCCCTGCACTTTCGCGGATGCGAGGCTCGAGGACGTATTCGCAAACGCGTTCTGAATAACAGTCATTGTCAGAATGCCCGGAGCAAGAAAACTAATGAAAGGAACGCCCATTACATCACCGCGCTGCGGTCCAATCGCTATGGTAAAAATCATCAAGAAGAGACCAGCGTTGATCAAAGGAGCCATCACCGTCTGTGACCAGACATTCATAAACCTACGAATTTCGCGGCGCACCAATGTCCAAGTTCCCAGCCAGTTCACGCGCCCAAAACGGCGAACACCCATTGCAGTCTTTGTGGTCATGCTCAATGTCCTTATCCTTAGGGCTGTGACATAACCTATCGGGCGGAATTGACCAGTGCAGGGACTGAAAACACTTGCCGACGACACCATCTGCTGGGTCCATTCTGCCATACCGGGCGAAAAGCTTGATCCTCGGCTTCACATCCCTGCCCACAATGACTATTATAAGGCTTGAACAGATATTCAGGCCCGACAAATTACTTTGTCCGGTCCGCTGAACCAAAGGAATCCATATGTCCTGGACAGACGAGCGCGTCGAGACGCTCAAAAAGATGTGGGGCGAAGGCCAGTCCGCTAGCCAAATCGCCAAAGAACTGGGCGGCGTGACCCGTAACGCTGTGATCGGTAAGGTCCATCGCTTGGGCCTTTCAAACCGTGCCGGTTCTGGCGGTGCGTCTGCAGCCAAAGCAGCCCCCAAAGAAAAACCCGCAGCAGCGGCCAAGCCAGCAGCGCCGAAACCGGCGCCAAAGGCCAAGCCAACACCTGCGCCCGCAGCAGCGGCATCCGTGCCTGCTGTCAAAGAAGAAGTCGAGCTAGACGAAAACGGTATTCCGATTTCAGCTGCACGTCGCGCCATTATTCCCGCCGGCCAGCCTTTGCCGCCACAGCCTTCGGCAAATGAAATCAGCCCCGAAGCACTGGCAAAAGTCAGCGAAGTCGAAAAAACCGCTAAGCGTATCAGCTTGATGGAATTGACAGAGAAGACCTGCAAATGGCCTGTCGGCGACCCAGCAACTGATGACTTTTGGTTCTGTGGCCTTGGTGTGCAAGCTGGCAAACCATACTGCGAAGCCCACGTCGGCGTCGCATTCCAGCCAATGTCGTCACGCCGCGACCGTCGGCGGTAAAACGAAATAACGTAGGGTGGATCTTGATCCACCAAACAAGGCCGCCTTTCAAGGCGGCCTTTTGCGTTCATGTCGCCAATTTGACAGCTCACATGCTCACAAGGCAGGCTCTCACTAACAACGTAGGAGAGCCAAATGCCACAATTCATCCTAACTTATCATGGCGGAAGCCAACCCAAGACCCCGGAAGAGGGCAAAGCCCACATGGATCGCTACATGCAGTGGATCGGCGGGTTAAACGCGGTCGTCCCGCAACAGCCCCTTAAAGGCACTGAAACGCTGGGCGACATGCAAATCACACCCATGATGGGCTACACAATCATCGAAGCCGCAGACATGGACGCCGCACGTACAACAGCACAGGCTTGCCCATTCCTCGAAATGGAAAACTCTGCAATGCAAGTAAGTGAACTACACCAGATGCCGGGCTGATAAATACAACTTCTGAAAAGCCTGTTAAGCGACAAGCACCGCCATCAACGGTTTCAAAATCTTGCTCAGTAGATCACGGGCCACACGCAAAGTGGCCCGCGCAGTAGCTTAGGGTCAGTTGCGCCCGGATTTGCGGCCGCCCTGCTGTCCCGACTGGCTGCCAGCAGCGGAAGAACCAGTTTCGCCCAATTTGCCGCGCGCATTGCGCACCAAAGCGCCCCGCATTTCGGCCTCACCAGGCGTGTCGATGCTCTTAGCTTGGTTGGCATCGTGATACTGGCTGAGAACCGTGTCACCTTCGGTTGCCCAAGGATTTCCATGGTCGGCAAGTACAGGCGTCGCCAGAATGGCGAGAACCGCCGTAACAGTCAGTTGTCTGTTCATAGTGTCGTCCTTTGCTCTGAGTTATAGATCGGACGAAGTTATATTCAAAAAGATGAATATCAAGGCGCACATGCACTGATTGTTCCAACATCACCCACTCAACCCAGCCCCATATTCCGACTTAGTCAAAGCGATCAACAGCTTGACCGCCGCATTCCTCGACCACACATGTTCGTGATCCCGCCCCTACACTGCGCAATTCAAAATTCAGGTCTGCGCAACATAGGTTTTTTACAGGCCGCCAGCGCTTCTTGGGAATATGGCTTTCGGCCTCAACAAGAGGCATCGGATGCCAGCCAATTTCAACGGTCGGCGGTAAAACAAACTTGCTTGGGGCTGGCCTTAACCTCCCTTACATGGTGGCTATCCAAGGCAACTCGTTTTTATATATCTATTGATCACTCACACGTGCCGCATCGCTCCGGCAAGTGAACAGTCACCGAGCATACGGCCTTCCATTAGTTGGGTCAGTTTCAAGTTTTTTAATCCTGTCCAACTGCTTTTGCGCCCCCTCAAGATCATAGGTGTCCTGCGTATAAGCCCCTGCAGCTCGACTAATGACGACAAGGCATCCGATCGCAGCCCCAACCCATTGCATTGCGTCACTATTTAGCGCGACACCTAATCCAATAAGTCCTGCAAAAAGAAAAAACTGTGCGACGCATCCAACCCATTTGCCGACGACAGTTTCCTCTCGCCGAACAACAACAAGATGTTTGGTCCGTTGCGGCTCATCACGTAAAATACTTTTTACTGGCGCAGGGAACGTACTAGCAATGCTAGATAGCAAAAATCTAGCTCGAGAAAGAATTATCATATGTAGGTTCAATGTTTAAAATCAGAAGTTTAGCGTACGCATCTATTGGACAGTTGTCTCTACTCGCTTTTCATATTTTTGGGGCCGTGATGAAAATGTCGCCCATTTTACAACCCAAACATGTTTGGAGAACAGCACTCATTCTCAACGTTGCATAACGTGTCCTCGTTAGCATGTACGGCCGCCTCTTCTAATTGCTTTAGCTGCAACTACATTGAACTGGACAACAGGCGCAGCCGACTAACGTCGTTAGGACGGGTCGCTTACCAATGCCGCTTACAAAGGGATCTACCATGCCAAATACCGCACTCATCACCGGCGCATCATCTGGGATCGGCCGAGAATTCGCCCGCCTGCACGCAAGCAAAGGCGGTGACCTGATCATCACGGCGCGGCGCGGTGCGGAACTGGATGCGCTGAAATCTGAACTTGAAACGGCGCATAAGGTCAGCGTTACAACAGTTGCTCTTGATCTTGGGGCCGACGGCGGTGCTGACGCGCTTTTTGAAGCGGTCAAAGATCACCCAATCGAAATCCTCATCAACAACGCAGGCTTTGGCGGGCACGGCGTATTTACCGACAGGACATTGGCCAGCGACCTTGCGATGATCGATCTGAACGTCAAAGCCTTGGTAACCCTGTGCCACCATGTCGGAAACAGGATGGCAACGAATGGCGGCGGCAAAATCCTGAACGTCAGTTCAACCGCCGCCTATATGCCCGGCCCACTGCAAGCGACCTATTTCGCGACCAAGGCGTATGTGTCCAGCTTTAGCCAAGCAATGGACGAAGAACTGCGCGATAAAGGCGTGACAGTCACAGTGCTTGAACCAGGCTACGTGCATACAGAATTTGCCGAGGTAGCAGCGCTCGAAGGGACCGGGCTTACCAGACAGAAAGGCGCAACACCGGCCCAAGTCGCACTATGCGGATATGAAGCCATGCAGGCAGGCAAGCTGCGCGTGATCAACGAAGCAAAACTGTCGTTCCTGCTTAACTGGGTATTCCCGTTCTTGCCACGCCGCGTAGTTCTGAAAAACATCCGCAAAATGCAGGAAAAATAGATGAGCCTTGAATAGGCTTATCAGGCAACTAACTAACAAGCTGCATTTCGAATCTGTATCGGATTGTCCAACATCAGGGTAAGATAACCCAACCAAAGGATTACCCCGTGGCGCGAATTTTCGGCTCTTCTAGGAAAACCCTATTCCAAGGCTTGTGGTTGCTCGCCGGTTGGGTGTCGCTTGGGTTGGGTGCGATTGGGGTTGTTTTGCCGGTACTGCCGACGACTCCTTTCGTAATCCTCGCCGCGTTTGCATTTGGGAATGGATCGCCAAGACTGCAAAAACGACTAGAAGACCACCGGACATTTGGCCCGATGATCGCAGATTGGAAAGCCACAGGCGCCATCGCGCCACGATACAAGGCGATGGCAATCCTCATGATGGGCGCGGCCCTAACGGCAAGCATCTTTTTCGGAATGCCGCCAATGGTGATCATGATCCAAGCCGCTTGCATGATTGGCGCGGGCACATTTGTCCTTACGCGACCAAATGGAAGTGCCTGAAAATACGATCAAAACGGTACCTTTAGTCGGACCGCACCTCGCTCTGCTCTGGTACAAGATCGCGCAACAACAATCTCATGCGCGCAATAGCCTCTGGATAGAGATACTCTATCTCTTCGGCTTCGTAAGGATGCGCATTCATATCAATGGCGCTAATCTCGTTCCCACGTGCCAGCAACAGCAAAAGCGGACGCTTCGTACCAACGCCCATTGATCCAGGATCAGCAGTGCGAATGGATAGCTCTGTCTCAACAATCGCAGCAACGGTGATTGCCCCAACACGAACGGGAGTATCTATTGTCCAGCTCATCGTCTCGGTCCCATGGTTGACCAGCCAAAGCGGGCGACAGGCGCCAACAACGCGACCGGTACAAATGAAAAATCAACCGCCATTCGCCCCGTAAACACGGCCCGATCAAAGTCGGGCACCACGTTCAAACGCACCCGATCACTGGCGGAGGTGCCGTAAATCAGCGGCGTCATAAAACCAAACGCCTGTCCGGTGTCACATGGATCACCAAGCCCAAACGTCAGATCGCAAGTCGCCGCGTTTAAGCGGATACAGTGAATGATATCCCTAACGAGTTGCACAGCAGAACTCACAATCCTTTGCGGCCTACGCTTCCAGCCGCCACGTTTTTTGCGTTTTTCGGGCTTTGCCTTTGGCGTAGCTGCGACAGCATCCACATCCTTCGACATCGCAATTCGGGGGCCAAATCGGCCAAACGGACGCAAAGCCCCCGATACATGCCAAGCATCGTTCTTTGTCACCACCAGCTCGATCCGAAGCGGCATAACCAGCGCCAAGATCAGCACAGCAACAATTGCGAGCAGCAAATAAAGAATGATGAGAAGTGACAAAGCCATAGCTTCTACTCAGCGTTTTACTTCTTGGATTTCGTGCTGTCGGCAGCCTGTTCAATGGCCTTGCCCGCAGTTGAACCCAATACTTCGGCCAGCGTCGTCATCGGCCCTTGCACTGATTCCACCCGAGCACCCTTTTCATCAATAATGATCGCGCCCAGCGGCTTGATCCCGCCACCACCACCAGTCCCGGCACCATCACCGTTTTTGGGGCTCGCGCCGCCACCAGCGCCAAAGGCAAATCCATAGCTTACAATAGGTATGACCGTGGCAGCCCCCTTCTCAATCGGGTCACCCAGCACGTTCTTCGCGTTCAAAAGTCGATCTAATTCTTCCACAGTACCTTTCAGCAGGCGTTCGACGTCTTCCATCTGTTCGTCCTTTCATCTGGCTTAGAAACACAACGGCATTCTGCCAGACCGCAGCGAACAACCTTTGATGTCGATCAATTGGGGCAACACACGTTCAGTTTGTTGATGCTTTCCGTAAAAACGACGCACAGGCGTGCACATCTCCCCATTCCCAACGCCTCCGCCCTTCGCTATATGGCGGCTATGACCCAGAACCCACCTTCACTCCGCCCCGACCTTGCCCCTGCGGCCAAGATTACTGACGCCAGCCGCCCCGGCCAGCCGACCATCGGTATGGTCAGCCTTGGGTGCCCCAAGGCGTTGGTGGATTCGGAACGCATCCTGACCCGGCTACGCGCCGAAGGCTACGCGATCTCGCCCGACTACAGCGGTGCCGAAGCGGTCATTGTGAACACCTGCGGGTTCCTCGATTCCGCTAAGGCAGAATCCCTTGATGCCATTGGCGAGGCGCTGACCGAAAACGGCAAAGTCATCGTGACAGGCTGCCTAGGTGCAGAACCCGATTACATCCGGGAACATCACCCCAATATTCTGGCGGTCACCGGGCCACACCAATACGAACAGGTGCTTGATGCGGTGCACCGCGCCGTTCCTGCGAACCCTGATCCGTTCATCGACCTGCTGCCCGCGACAGGTGTATCCCTGACACCGCGGCACTACAGCTACCTGAAGATCTCTGAGGGCTGTAACCACAAGTGTAAATTCTGCATCATCCCCGATATGCGCGGCAAACTGGCGTCACGGCCTGCGCACGCGGTCATGCGCGAGGCGGAAAAGCTGGTGCAGGCAGGCGTCAAAGAACTCCTCGTTATCTCTCAAGATACCTCAGCCTATGGGCTGGACCGTAAATATGACGTTAATCCGTGGAAAGACGGCGAAGTCCGCAGCCATATCCTCGACCTCACACGTGAACTGGGTCAACTGGGCGCGTGGGTGCGGCTGCACTATGTCTACCCCTACCCGCACGTGCGCGACCTGATCCCGCTGATGGCGGACCCAAGCAACGGTATCCTGCCCTATCTGGATATCCCATTCCAACATTCGCACCCTGATGTGCTGCGGCGGATGGCACGGCCAGCGGCGGGCGCAAAGACACTCGAAGAAATCCGGGCATGGCGCGAAATCTGCCCCGACATCACGCTACGATCTACATTTATCGTGGGCTACCCCGGCGAGACCGAAGAAGAATTCCAGCACATGCTTGATTGGCTGGACGAGGCCCAACTCGACCGCGTTGGCTGTTTTCAGTACGAAAACGTCGCCGGAGCCCGCTCCAACGCGCTCCCCGACCACGTCGCACCCGAAGTCAAACAAGACCGCTGGGACCGCTTCATGGCCAAAGCCCAAGCCATTTCCGAAGCCAAACTCGAAGCCAAGGTCGGCAAGACCCTAGAGGTCATCGTAGACGACATCGACGAAGACGGCATCGCCACCTGCCGCACATGGGCCGACGCCCCCGAGATCGACGGGAACCTGTTCATCGACGAAGGAACCAAAGGGTTGGCCGTGGGTGATGTGGTGAAGGTCGAGGTTGAGGAAGCTGGAGAGTATGATTTGTGGGCTGCGTTAAAGATATCTGCAAGATAATTTATTGGAATTAATAGATGATTACGCTTCAAGAAGACTTTGTTGGCGGGAAGTCGGTTAGTATTGAAGAACAATCAGCTCTACTAATAAAAAAAGCCAAGGCTAGTTTAGTAGGTATTTCTGATATCGAAGACTTATTCTCACTCGTTGCAACATCCTACATTGCAATCGAAAGCCTATTGGTCGAAATCGGAATATCTAGTGCCTACAACCCTCCGCAAGACCGTGATCAAGTAGAGGAGGCTTTCCGTACAGCAACCGAAAACATGAACTTGAAGCTGCTAACGCTTCTGACCGCATTCAAATCATACGAGGACCATTTACCTCAAAGGCTCGTAGAATTGGGAGATTCCGAAGGCACGATTGCAACGGAGGACAAAACTGCAAGCAATCATGCCTTTGATAGCTCAGTCGGTTACAAAGTCTTTACTGGCCTACGTAATCATGTCCAGCATTCAAGGCTGCCGCTAAAGGGCATCACATTTGGAATAACCAATCAACTCCAAAATCGAAAGGATGCTGCCAACACCAAGTCGCGGGGACGCCACACGGTCAATCCGTATTTGAGTGTTGAAGACTTGCTTGCATCAAAAAAGCTAAACGGAAAAGTACGCGCGGAGTTGGAAACCATAGCTCAACCGAAAATTGATCTAAAATGGCTAATTCGCGAATTTATATGCCGCTTTGCGGAACGGCACTATTCTCTGCGACAGCATTTAGCACCGATTCTCGAAGCATCGAGCTCAGTTTATGAACAGACATATGCGAATGCATCCAAGCATTTTGACTACGAAGCTAAGCATCTAACTATCGTGTACAGTGGAGAGTCCCGCACTCACCGAGAATACATCAAGAAAGATTTGGGTGATCATACTAGGCTGATTTCCGAACGTTACTCAAGCTTCAAGCCAGTACCTCGAATTTTCATGTCGAACGAAGTAGTTGCATCAAAGGATACTTTTACGGGCTCCGATCCAGATGTTTGGATAACTGAATAAAGACTACTCCGGGCGTGCCCCCACATATCGCGACAGATTTCATGGTTAACAACTCACCACCGGACGCCCCATCAACCCGCAAGTTCCTAAAACCTGCCCGACGCAAATCCGACGCGTCGCCGTCGTGTTGCCGACCGCAGAAAACCCAACAAAATGGGCAATTCATCAAAGATTCGGGGCAGTCCACCAAACGCGCCCGGCCGCGTGGTTAACCCATCGCCTCAATATACGTCCGCACGCAGTCCTGCACATGCCGGAACCGATCTCCGCCAAGGTGCTTGCCGCCGTACCACCGCGTTACCACGATGATGTGGCCGTGCAGTTCTTCGCGCTCGAGCATCCGCAAGATCACCATGCCCGCGCCGCTTTCGCCGTCGTCGTTCTTTAACGGCCCGTCGGGCAGCAGAACGGCCCAAGTATTATGCGTGGCCTTCGCGAATTTCTTGTTCTTGCACAGCGCCTTAATGAAATCTCGCGCCTCGTCAGCGGACCCTACTGGCCCACCCGATACCGCGTATTTCGACCCGCGATCACTGACAACATTCGTGATGATTTTCAAAGTAAACGCACGATCACACAGACCCAAGCAACGCCCACACCAATGGCCGTCACAGCCACCGCAGCAGACCCGCAATCCTTGGCCTGCTTCGCCGCATCGCGCTTTTCAGTGCTGATATCATCTACAATACGTTCGATCGCCGTATTCATACATTCAGCCGCAAGCACGATAATCCCACCCATCAGCAGCATCCCACGTTCGCCAGCTGTCAAAGGCAGCACCAGCGCCAGTGCCCCAAACACGACATTCAGCACAACCCATTGGGTCAACGAATGCTCGGTTTTCCAGACGTGGGCAAACCCTTCCCAAGACCAAATCGCACGCTGCCGCACCCGCATAACCTGTTGCCACATATCAGTTTTCCTTGCCTCACCGTTTCTTTACCGCCAAGGCCGTTGCTATGACCTGACGGAACAATTGACCAAACCTACGCGTGCCATAGGCTAGTGGCAACAATAAGGAGAACTCATGTATCCGATCTATTCCCGTGCAGAGCGGATCGCAGATGGCGCAATGCATGCGCTTGGCGTGATCGGCGCGCTGTCCGGCACAACCGTGCTGATCGTCTGGGCGCTTGGCGTCGCATCAGCAGGCCATATCGCCGCGATCTCGATCTATGGCGCGACGCTGATTGCGACTTTCACCGCCTCTGCGATGTATCACATGACCCCATGGGAAAGCATCCGCCCCACCCTGCGCCGCTTCGACCATGCTGCGATCTATCTAAAAATCGCGGGCACCTATACGCCCCTAGTCGTCATGATCGGTACCGGATTTTCCTATCTAGTCTTGGCCGTCGTGTGGGGACTGGCGTTGATCGGCATGGCGCTCAAGCTGTTTTTCTGGCGCACACCCGGGCGGTTTGGTCCTGCACTTTACCTCATCATGGGCTGGCTGAGTGTACTGCTTATCTGGTCACTATGGGAAATCATCCCCGGCACGGCCATGGCACTGATCGCCATCGGTGGGTTGCTCTATACCTTTGGTGTCATCTTTTACGCAGCCGAAAACATGAAGTTCTCAAACGCGATCTGGCACGGATTCGTGGTCGTCGCCTCTGCCTGTTTTTTCGTCGCGATAGCAATAGGGTTAGCACATATTGCCAAAGGTATGGAATTCATGACCTGACGAGGCGTAAGCCCGCCGTTATTGCAGTACATGTAACAAGTTAAATGTTTCGAGCTTAAGTCGCGTGTCCTGAGGTGATCTTGAGTTTTGTAATTAAAGGGTGTCGCAAATTTCTGGCGGCACCCTTTTCATTTCTACAGACCAGCTGCGACGCGCTGTACGGTTTTCAACCGATCCCCATTGGCCGGGTGTGTTCCCAAGAACCGATCGCCCGGATCAGGAATACGGAAAAAGAACTGCGCACCACGAAGCGGATCATACCCGGCAGAATGTGCAATCCGTGTTCCCAGCGCATCTGCCTCTAGCTCAAAGTTCTTTGAATAGGACCGCGCGCCAACCGTCGCGCCAATCCGCTGCGCACTATTGATCGCATCGGCACTGGTCGACCCCAGCGCACCGGCCAAACCGCCCAGCAAAACCGCACCCATCATCGCATTCTGCTGCTGTCGCGCAATATGCCCTTCGATGTGATGCGCTGTTTCATGTGCCATGACAAAGGCGATTTCGTCTTCGTTGCGTGCCTCTGCGATCAACCCGGTCGTGAACCCCAATATCGGGCGGCCATTGTTGTCGAGCGTCTGATAGGCGTTCACCGCCTCCCCATTTCGGTCATCAACGACGATCCGAAAATCGCAGTTTAACGATGGGGCACGTTGACGACACAACGCCTCTGCAACCGGTTCAACACGTGCAACGGCACGACGATAATTGTTCATCGCTTGTGCCCGCGAAACTTTGGGCACATTCGCCGTTTGCTGTAGGGGTGCTACTGCGGGGCCTTCATCCACGACAACGGGCGTACAAGCGGCCATTGCTAAGACAAGCGCAATTGGGGTCAAACGCATCGGGTCTTCCTCTCGTTAACAGCACGCACATTAACACGGTCGCAACCTATGACCAGCACCGATTGCGCAACCTGCAACCCCGGGCTACGCTGAAATCATGTTTACGATAGAACACGAATATGACGCGACTGTTGTGACCCTCGTGGACGAGGGCAAAGCCCCCTTGTTAGAAGACGTAACGGTTAACGCGTTCGATGATTGCGTCACGGTCACACAGCTTGATCCGCGCACCGATGAGGTGATGCAAATCACCATATCATTTAGCCAATTACGCGACCTGCAAGCCGCGCTTGATCTGCCAGAGGGCGTCTATCAGTTGCGCAAGCCAAAGGAGGCATAGACGCCTCTTGCATTCCTAACGCTGCTTCGGCGAGGGTACCCCAAACAAAGGGGGCTCACCAATGACAACAGGTTTCTTCTGGGACGAACGCAGCTTTTGGCACAGTGGCGGAAACTATGCTGGGATGCTGCCCGTTGGTGGGCTGGTGCAACCGTTAGATGGTGGCCTTCCCGAAAGCCCTGAAACCAAACGGCGCCTGAAAAACCTGATCGAAGTCACCGGGCTAGCCCGCGAACTCGACATGCGCGGTGCCGAAATGGCAACGCGCGAAGACCTACTTCGCGTTCACCCGGCCCACTATCTTGATGAATTCAAAGCATTGTCAGACGCTGGTGGCGGGGAACTGGGACGCCGCACACCCTTTGGCCCCGGCGGGTACGAACTCGCCGCTCTATCAGCAGGATTAGCCAAGTCCGGGTTAGAGGCCGTTCTAAAAGGTGAACTTTCCAACGCCTACGCCCTATCGCGCCCACCGGGGCACCACTGCCTGCCTGACTTTCCCAACGGGTTCTGCCTGCTTAGTAACATCGGCATCGCGATCGAGTCCGCGCGCGAAGCCGGGCTCGCCAAACGCTTTGCCGTGCTAGACTGGGACGTACATCACGGCAACGGAACCGAGGCCGTATTCTATGACCGCGAGGATGTGCTTACCGTTTCGATCCACCAAGACCGCAACTATCCGATGGACACTGGTGCCTTTGCCGACCGCGGAAAAGGCGCAGGAACCGGCTACAACCTTAACATCCCCCTACCGCCCGGCACAGGGCACAAAGGATACCTTGCCGCGATGGACAGGCTCGCCCTGCCCGCGATCCGAGATTTTGCGCCCGATGTGCTGATCATCGCCTGCGGCTATGACGCCGCTGCCAACGACCCACTGGGGCGCATGCTCGCCACCGCAGACACATTCGCACAAATGACCAAACAGGTGATGACGCTCACGGATGATATATGCGACGGCAAACTGCTGATGGTCCACGAAGGCGGCTATTCGGAAACCTACGTGCCCTTCTGCGGCCACGCAGTCCTGCAAACACTGTCCGGCAGCAACATCAAAGCCCCCGACCCCTTCGCCGAAGTCTTCCCACTACGACAACCCGACACTGGTTTCGACGCCTATCTAGATGGGGTGCTTGGGGCGATGGAAAAGAGCTTGTGAGAAGTCACACGACAGGAGCACGACAAAAAACCTGTCAGCATCGGCAACCCTAGATAGCCAACTTTGCGCTTAATACGAACGATCCGAAAGATAATCGGCAGAAACGTAACCCGTGACCCCGGGGGCCTCAGCAAGCGAAACCCGACACCAAAGCTGGCCAACTTCGGTCACGCAATCACGACGAATAAGCGAGGTCCCGTCAGGCAGGCCCAAAACCACATTATAGCCAAGCCCCGGCCCTGACCGCAGCTTAAGCAAGTCATCCGGCCCAGCGCGTTCGACCACAACGCGGTCACCAGCTATCTCGCTGCAGCCAACAACAAGCATAATCGTCAAAATAGCTGAAATTGCAGTGCGATGCATGACCTGACCCCATTCGTTTTCCAATCAATAGACTGATAGCTGGTCCATTCCTAGTCTACTATCGCGACCTGTCACTGCACCTACTCTGAGACGGCCCTTAGCTGCAATCGTGCACTCCCTGCTGTCGTGAGATTTCACCTCAACGGTTTATAACCACGCGGTTGTCAGGACATCCCAGAGAACGTATCTGTAGGCGAACCAATTTTAGGACTGACCATGCCCACCATCCTCCGCGATCCATGGATATTGAGCGCGCTAGGGATCCTACTGGTTGGGTTTGGCTTTCAGCTAGAGTTACTGCACGACAATTGGCACGCAGGCGGTCACATCTGGCAACAGGGTGATTGGCTAATCTCACTAGCGTCAGGCCCGGTAAGACGTGGTGCTTTCGGAGAGCTGCTATTGACTCTCTCTGATGCACTCAAGGTTTCTCCACTTTTTATGGTAATCGCCATACAGACAGCACTAGTTACCTTTGTTTTCTTTGGCTTCGCTCGGCTCTTACTACGACAACAACGTAGCGTTATGGCACTTGTCGTCTTTTCTCCGGGTTTTTTCGCGATTCTGTGGGGAATCGATCCAAGCTCATCTTTACGCAAGGAGTTGATCGGTCTTGCCGCACTTGTCTGGCTTGCACAACCTGGCGGTGGCATGGCGCGCCTCATTCTTACAGGTATCTTGATGCTTATTGGTGGCCTAGGCCATGAGATCATAATCTTGCTGCTACCCGCATGGCTCGTTTTACTGTGGTTGCTACACGCTCCATTACTGCGTCGCCGCTACACTTGGTTTTTTATTGCGCTATTGTTCTTTTTAGCAACAATCGAACTTCACTACGCGATACGCCATATCGGGATTGCTGACGCTGCCCCGGTATGTGAAGCGCTTACCCAACGAGGTTTATCGGAGAATGCGCTATGCCGTGGCGCAATCACTTGGCTAGCGGATCCTCAGAACGGCACGGCAAAAGTATGGGCAGCTCTAAATCGTAGCTGGACGTCATGGCTCTTGCCGTTGGCATGGATCGCTGCAACGGGCCCGCTCTGGAGGATATGGAATACCAGTTTGCCCTTGCGCCCGGGTTCAGCCTGGCTGATTCTGGCTGCGTTGGCACCGATTTGTCTACTCTATCCAGTTGGTCTCGATTGGGGCCGGTGGTTTGCAGTACAATTCGCAATATGCACAATTATCCTTCTCGGCCTTGGACAGCGCGGCCTTCTACAAGAAGTCGGCACAATTCGGCCAGCCGAACGGACAGCATGGCTCGTCAGTTCTTTGTCGTGGGGCATTATAAATGATCCGGTTGTCACCACGTATAGTTTCTTAGCACGACTGCTGGGCTGAAGTGTCGGCATCAAAGACACCAGCTAGGGCGTATCGGACGACCTCTGTTAGATCTTCAGGGCTAAGGCTCGTCACAAGGCCAACAGACTAAAATGCATTCAGATATTCTTTAGAGGCAATACACAACGCTGCAGGACACCTTCAGAGCTAGTAGGGTTATGGTAATACTGAACTTGGGCCCAATGTGAAATATTGCATTTTGACCACTCCACAGGATGTCCCGGTTGTCAGCTCCCTCATCGGCACATATCTGTCAGGCATCACATTGCAGGAACTATTATGCCCACACCGAACCAAGCCGCCCTTGATTTTCTTTTGACCCGTCGGTCGCGCCCGGCCAAGACGCTCACGACTCCGGTGCCTGACCGCGCGACGATTGAAACGCTGCTGACCGCAGCAGCGCGGACGCCAGATCATGGAAAGCTAGAACCTTGGCGTTTTATCGTGCTGGAAAAAGCGGCTCTGACACGGCTTGCTGGGATGGTTGATGAACGTGGTGCTGCGCTTGGTATTGATCCTGACAAGATCGCCAAAAGCCATGCTCAGTTCGCAACTGCTGATTTGGCGATTGCCGTCATCTCGTCCCCTGTTGCTTCCGAAAAAGTGCCTGAAATCGAACAGGTTTATTCTGCAGGCGCGGTCTGTTTGGCGCTTGTGAACGCGGGGCTAGCCGCTGGCTGGGGTGCGAATTGGCTATCAGGCTGGGCAAGCCACGACCGCGACTTCATCCGCGATGGCCTTGGCCTCGCCGATCACGAAGTCGTCGCTGGCTTCATCCACCTTGGGACTGAGACCAACACGCCACCAGAACGCCCTCGCCCTGAGCTGTCCGCAATCACAACATGGGTTAATGCATGATCTTCACGTCCTTTATTAAGGCGATCGCACAGCTTCCTGACAGCCGATTTCAGTCGGTCCTTTGGCGCGGCATTGGCGTGACCATTGGACTGTTGATCGCCTGCTATTGGGGTTTACTTGGATTGATCGATTGGCTCGCGTCCGAGCCAATCACACTTCCCGTCGTCGGGGAAATCACATGGTTTGGCGACCTACTAGGCTGGGGATCGCTTTTGCTGATGCTCTTGTTGTCAGTGTTACTCATGGTCCCTGTTGCTTCCGCGATCACATCGCTGTTCTTGGACGAAGTCGCTGACGCAGTTGAGGCGAAACACTTCCCTGCCCTGCCCCCAACACCTGCAATCGGCTTTTTCGAAGGGCTGCGCGATACGGTTGGTTTCTTGGGGATATTGATCGGCGCGAACATCGCAGCCTTTATGCTATACCTCATCCTACCCTTCGCAGCCGTATTCATCTTTTATGGGATGAACGGCTATCTGCTAGGGCGGGAATATTTTCAACTTGCCGCGATGCGCCGGGAAGGGCGCGAGGGTGCCAAAGCGCTGGCAAAACAGCACCAAGGCACGATTTGGGCGGCTGGCTGCCTAATGGCGCTACCGCTGTCTTTACCGCTCGTGAACTTGTTTATTCCGATCCTAGGTGCGGCAACATTCACACACCTTTATCACGCGATCAGTCTGCGTTCAGATCGGGCGTCGCCATCCGGTTAAACCAATCCATGTCGCGCACAGAAATCGCGCCAGATAGGATTGTTCCTGCAATCACGGCCCAAATTGGCACTGCCCATAGGGTCGTGATGATTGCTTTGCGTTTGATTTGCGGATCTGCCGGAGCGGAGGAATGCGTACCGGGCACAACCTCGCCCGCCTCGCCTTGCGTCTTTACGCGCAAAGGCAGCACGATAAAAAACACCATCGCCCAGACAACAGCGAATAGCACAATGGCAGAGGTCGGTCCCATGGGTGATCCTTTTCTAACTTACTGCGCTACATAGGCCGCTTTGCGGGTCGCGCAAGCACTGTTGTTAGGCTTGCGCGATTTGTCTCAGGGCTAGACCTGCTCTAACTCGACCAAACAGCCGTTAAAGTCCTTGGGGTGTAGGAACAGCACTGGCTTGCCATGTGCGCCGATCTTCGGCTCTCCATTGCCCAACACACGTGCACCTTCGGCCTTTAGGTGGTCACGCGCGGCCAGAATATCATCGACCTCATAGCAGACGTGATGAATCCCACCCGACGGGTTCTTTTCCAGAAACCCGTTAATCGGGGAATCATCACCAAGCGGGTACAGCAATTCGATTTTTGTATTGGGCAGATTGATGAATACGACGGTCACGCCGTGATCCGGCTCATCCTGTGGGGCACCTACATCAGCACCCAGCATCGTGCGGTATTGTGCGCTTGCCGCTTCAAGGTCCGGCACTGCGATTGCGACATGGTTAAGACGACCGATCATTTCATATTCTCCCAGTTTTGCGCAATATCGCGAAAGCCCGCCCCGAGTGCAATGCGGTTTCCAAATTAACGTCCCGTTCACCTTGTCCTGCTTTGATCGCGACAAGTCATATCCATAGAGGAGAATCGCGATGGACGAATTATTGCTCACACCAGCGCCGACCGCGCGTCGTCCATTGCTTGGGCTCACCGTACTTGTCGTCGAAGATAGCCGTTTCGCCTGCGAGGCGCTGCGCCTGCTGTGTCAACGGTCTGGCGCACGGATACGTCGCGCCGATAGCCTTGAAAATGCACGCCGCCATCTGGCGATATACCGGCCATCAGTGGTGATGATCGACGTCGGCCTTCCTGATGGATCAGGTCTAGATTTAATCGAAATGCTTTCGCAGGCGTCACCACGGATCGAAGTCATCATCGGCATTAGCGGCGATACTGATATCGAAGAACAGGTGTTGGCCGCTGGCGCAGATGGGTTCATCCCTAAACCAATCGCAAATCTAGCCGCGTTTCAGGTCGCGATCTTGCGCCACCTACCCGCCGACAAACAACCGCCCGGCCCGCGTGTAATTACCGATGAAATGATAAACCCCGATTTGGTCGCCTACCGCGATGACCTGCACCATATTTCGGAATTCCTGAATACAGCGCCAAACAGCAAAAACATCAGTTACGTCACCCAGTTCCTGGATGGCGTTGCGCGCAGCGCTCAGGATGATGCATTGGGAAAAGCTGTTGAAAACCTCGCGGCCCTCAAATCGACAGGCGACGATCTAACGCCCGGCATGAACGCGCTATCGGATATGGTCGAAAAACGTATCGCGGCGGGTGGACCGCTCTAACAAAAAGGCCGCCCCAAACAGGGGCGGCCCAATGTATTAGCTTTCAGCTGGGATCGTGCGTAGGTGCAGTTCACGCAGCTGTTCGTTCATTGGCTCAGACGGCGCATCCATCATCAGATCTTCAGCGCGCTGGTTCATTGGGAACATGATGACTTCGCGGATGTTAGATGCATCGGCCAGCAACATTACGATACGGTCGATCCCAGCAGCGCAACCACCGTGGGGCGGCGCACCGTATTGGAACGCGTTGACCATGCCGCCGAAACGCTTGTTCACTTCGTCTTCGCCGTAACCAGCAATTTCAAAGGCTTTGAACATGATTTCTGGACGGTGGTTCCGGATCGCGCCAGACACCAGTTCATAACCGTTACAGGCCAGATCATACTGGTAACCCAGCACCTTCAGCGGATCACCCTGAAGCGCTTCCATCCCACCTTGCGGCATCGAGAATGGGTTGTGTTCAAAGTCGATCTTACCAGTCTCTTCGTCCTGCTCGTAAATCGGGAAATCCACGATCCAAGCAAAAGCAAAGCGGTTCATATCCGTCAGACCCAGCTCTTCGCCGATCACGTTACGGGCTTTACCAGCAACGCCCTCAAACGCCTTTGGCTTACCACCAAGGAAGAACGCAGCATCACCAAGACCAAGACCCAGCTGCTGACGGATCGCTTCAGTGCGCTCCGGTCCGATGTTTTTCGCCAGTGGTCCAGCGGCTTCCATGCCACCTTCGACTTCGCCTGATTTCAGCTTGGCTTGCGCTTCTTTGACAGTGATGCCCAGCTCTTGGGCCACAGCATCAGCCGTTTTCTCACGCCAGAAGATATAGCCCATACCAGGCAGACCTTCTTTTTGCGCGAACACGTTCATGCGGTCACAGAATTTGCGTGATCCGCCCTTTGGCGCAGGAATGGCCCGCACTTCCGTGCCTTCTTGCTCAAGCAGTTTCGCAAAGATCGCAAAACCTGAACCCGCAAAATGTTCAGACACAACCTGCATCTTAATCGGGTTCCGCAAGTCAGGTTTGTCCGACCCATACCAAAGCGCTGCATCACGGTAGGAAATCTGTTCCCACGTCTGATCAACTTTGCGGCCTTTGCCGAATTCCTCAAAGATGCCGGTCAGCACAGGCTGGATCGTGTCAAACACGTCCTGCTGCTCAACAAACGACATCTCCAAATCAAGCTGGTAGAAGTCGGTTGGCGAACGGTCAGCGCGCGGGTCTTCGTCGCGGAAACAAGGCGCGATCTGGAAGTATTTGTCGTAACCCGACACCATGATCAGCTGTTTGAACTGCTGAGGGGCCTGTGGCAGCGCATAAAATTTTCCCGGGTGCAAACGTGACGGCACAAGGAAATCGCGCGCGCCTTCAGGGCTGGATGCCGTGATGATCGGCGTCTGGTATTCGCGGAAACCACCATCCCACATGCGACGGCGCATAGATGCAACCACATCAGAACGCAGCTTCATGTTGTCCTGCATCGCCTCGCGGCGCAGGTCCAAATAGCGGTACTTCAGACGTGTTTCTTCAGGGTATTCCTGATCACCAAACACCATCAGCGGCAATTCTTTGGATGCACCCAGCACTTCGATGCCGCGCACGAATACTTCGACTTCGCCAGTTGGCAATTTGGGGTTCACCAGTTCAGGGTCACGTGCCTTCACTTCGCCATCAATGCGGATACACCATTCAGAGCGCACCTTTTCAACATCAGCAAAAGCAGCCGAGTCAGGATCGCAAAGAACCTGCGTAATGCCATAGTGGTCGCGCAGGTCGATAAACAGGATGCCACCGTGATCGCGCACCCGATTGACCCAGCCAGAAAGGCGGACGGTTTCGCCAACATTGGCGGCAGTCAGATCGGCACAGGTGTGGCTGCGGTAAGCGTGCATAATATCATGTTCCTATGGGTTCACGGAGTTGTTGAGCCGATACACAAGGTTGACGCCCCGATGTCAAGGATGGTCGCCGAATATGATAGGATTTAGCGGGCTAATGGCCCCTGATAGTCTACCGCGATCTCTCCGCGCAGGGAATTCCCCAATGTAATCGCTTTTGCCCGGCGCAAATCATCCAGCGTCAGCACAGCTTCTTGGCATAGTCCCTGCTCCAACTGCTGCTCGCGATAGATGCCGGGCAATAAACCAGATGACAGTGGTGGCGTCAGCGATTTCCCATCCTGCGTTGTCACAAAGATATTCGTGATCGTTCCCTCGCAGACCTCATCGCGTTCATTCAGAAAAATCAGCTCATCCACGCCGTCAGGCATAGCCGCCCGCGCCTCATCATATAGTGCACGGTTGGTCGTCTTGTACCGCAACCATGGATCGGTCGAATCCAAACGCACGTCCGCGACCTGAACGACCCACCGCCCCTTCGCGGGCGGCATCGGCGCACGGGTCACCTCAACCGTCCCATCAGCCGCCAACGTCAGCCGGCAGCGCATTGCCGCGTCACCCTTATATTCAGCCAACTCAGCGGCAATCGCGGATCGATCACAGGCAAACCCGAGCGCCCGCGCACTCCGTTCTAACCGGCGTAGATGTAGGTCAAGCCGCACATACCCCTGCGCGGGAACCCAACCAAAGGTCTCGACTAGCTTGGTGTCTAAAGGGATGCGTAGCGCGCTTTCCAAAGTGCTTCCTCGTATTCCGATGCGGCAGTGCTGTCCCAAACGACGCCACCGCCGACATTGAGTGTGGCATTCCCTCCCTCAACCATCAACGTACGGATCGCGACATTGAATGATGCACGCCCATCAGGAGCGGCCCAGCCGATCGTTCCGCAATAGGCCTCGCGCGGGGATGGCTCTAGTTCGCGAATGATCTCCATAGCGCGGATTTTAGGTGCGCCAGTGATCGACCCACAGGGGTAGAGCGCACGAAAAACCGCATCCAAACCAACACCCGGCAACAATTCGGCAGTCACAGTCGACGTCATCTGATGCACGGTCGCGTAGGTTTCGACCTCAAATAACTGCGGCACCTTAACCGACCCAACCTTTGAAACGCGGCTGATATCATTGCGCAATAAATCAACGATCATCAGGTTTTCGGCTTGGTTCTTTGGATCAGAGACCAAAAACTCCCGGTTTTCCGCATCCTCGGCCGGCGTTTCACCGCGCGGCACGGTGCCCTTCATCGGGCGGGTGGTGATCTGTCGACCATCCAAAGTGAAAAACAATTCAGGCGAACGGCACAAAAGATCGGGCAAGCCATCTTGCTCAACCAATACGCCATATCCCACGGGCTGCGCTTGCTTTAGCGCCGCATAAATCGCCGGAACGTCACCCTGCACTGCTGCATTTATTGGGAACGTCAGGTTCGCTTGGTATATATCGCCAGTGCTGATCCAGTCATGAACCTGTGCAAACGCTTTGGCGTATGTGGCGTCATCCCATGCCGGATCCAATGGGCCAATCTGCGCAGGGCCCGGCACAGCACCACCACTGACTGGCGCATCAAAGACACCAAAACAAATCAACGGCAGGCGACGATCTGCTGGTATCAACGCCTGCAATCGCGGCTCGAGAGCATAACCCAATTCATAGCTCGCATATCCAGCAACCCAATCGCCAGCCGCAAGCGCCACATCTAGTTCAGCTAGTGCACGATCTACATCGGCAATAGATTCGGCCTGAATCATGCGTTTGGCGTTGTCGAAAACACCTGCGCCATCCGGGCCATGATCAAATTGCAAACGCAAAACCGTTTCTCCTTACCGATTCACGGCCTCAGATACGCGGCCCAGCCCGAAAATTACAGATCATTTGCGACAACCCGGACCCTTTCCACGAAGGCCCTTGCGCCTTGGGCGCTGTTGTCTATAACCCACCAAAATTTACCTTCAGAGGGGCTCGCCATGCCAAAGCGTACTGACATCAAGTCGATCATGATCATCGGTGCAGGCCCTATTATTATCGGACAAGCCTGCGAGTTCGATTATTCCGGCGCACAAGCCTGTAAAGCACTGCGCGAAGAAGGCTACCGGGTCATTCTGGTAAACTCGAACCCAGCGACAATCATGACCGATCCCGGCCTTGCTGACGCGACCTACATCGAACCAATCACCCCCGAAGTTGTTGCAAAGATTATCGAAAAAGAACGCCCCGATGCGTTGCTGCCAACAATGGGTGGCCAAACTGGCCTGAACACATCACTTGCGCTGGCCGACATGGGTGTTCTTGAAAAATTCAACGTCCAACTGATCGGTGCAAACCGCGAAGCCATCGAGATGGCCGAAGACCGGAAACTGTTCCGCGAAGCGATGGACCGCCTTGGCATTGAAAACCCAAAGGCGACAATCATCACCGCACCTAAGGTTGACGGCAAATACGACATCAAAGCTGGCCTGCAATTGGCAATCGACGCGATTGAATATGTCGGCCTGCCAGCGATCATCCGCCCTGCCTTTACGCTTGGCGGGACTGGTGGCGGTGTTGCTTACAACCGCGAAGAATACGAACACTACTGCCGCACAGGTATGGAAGCATCCCCTGTTGGTCAGATCCTTGTCGATGAATCCCTGCTCGGCTGGAAAGAATTCGAGATGGAAGTCGTCCGCGATAAGGCCGACAACGCTATCATCGTCTGCGCCATCGAAAACGTGGACCCAATGGGCGTGCACACAGGTGACAGTATCACCGTCGCCCCTGCACTGACCCTGACCGACAAAGAATATCAGGTCATGCGGACCCACTCGATCAACGTGCTGCGCGAAATCGGCGTTGAAACTGGCGGGTCAAACGTACAATGGGCCGTAAACCCTGCCGACGGCCGCATGGTCGTCATTGAAATGAACCCTCGCGTATCACGTTCATCTGCGCTGGCATCAAAGGCGACAGGTTTCCCAATCGCGAAAATCGCGGCAAAACTGGCCGTTGGTTATACGCTTGACGAGTTGGACAACGACATCACAGGCGTCACACCTGCGTCGTTTGAACCGACAATCGACTATGTCGTCACCAAAATTCCGCGCTTTGCTTTTGAAAAATTCGCAGGCTCTGAACCGCACCTGACCACCGCGATGAAATCCGTGGGCGAGGCAATGGCCATTGGCCGGACCTTCCACGAATCCATGCAAAAAGCGCTGGCATCCATGGAAACAGGCCTGACCGGTTTCGACGAAATCGAAATCCCCGGTGCACCTGACGCCGCTGCAATCACCAAAGCGCTGGCGAAACAAACGCCAGACCGTATCCGCGTGATCGCCCAAGCCATGCGCCACGGTCTGTCCGACGACGACATCCATGCCGTCACCAAATTCGACCCATGGTTCCTTGCCCGCATCCGCGAGATCATCCAAGCCGAGGCTGAAATCACGCTGAACGGCCTGCCCGTCACCGAAGATGGCCTGCGCAAAGTCAAAATGATGGGCTTCACCGATGCACGGCTTGCGAAGCTGACTGGCCGCGACGAAGATCAAGTACGCCGTGCACGTAAGAACCTAGGCGTCAAAGCTGTGTTCAAACGGATCGACACCTGCGCCGCAGAATTCGAAGCGCAGACGCCCTATATGTACTCCACGTACGAAAGTCCCGTCATGGGCGAGGTCGAGTGCGAAGCGCGCCCATCCGACCGTAAAAAGGTTGTCATCCTTGGCGGTGGCCCAAACCGGATCGGCCAAGGGATCGAATTCGATTACTGCTGCTGCCACGCGTGTTTCTCGCTCACCGAGCAGGGCTATGAAACGATCATGATCAACTGCAACCCAGAGACAGTGTCCACCGACTATGACACCTCTGACCGGCTGTATTTTGAACCGCTGACATTCGAACACGTCATGGAAATCCTGCGGGTTGAGCAGGAAAACGGCACGCTTCACGGCGTCATCGTACAGTTCGGCGGGCAAACACCGCTGAAGCTGGCAAACGCGCTGAACGACGAAGGCATCCCAATCCTTGGCACCACGCCAGACGCGATTGACCTTGCCGAAGACCGCGAGCGTTTCCAAGACCTCGTCAACCGTCTAGGCCTGAAACAGCCCCACAACGGTATCGCCTCCACTGACGAAGAAGCATTTGAAATCGCCAAAGAAATCGGCTTCCCGCTGGTGATCCGCCCATCCTACGTCTTGGGTGGCCGCGCTATGGAAATCGTCCGCGACCAAGCACAGCTTGAACGCTATATCTCTGACGCTGTTGTCGTGTCCGGCGATAGCCCCGTTCTGCTCGACAGCTACCTGTCCGGCGCGGTCGAGGTTGACGTGGATTGCCTGTCTGACGGCAAAAACACCCACGTCGCAGGCATCATGCAGCACATCGAAGAGGCCGGCGTGCACTCTGGCGATAGCGCCTGCTCGCTGCCGCCCTACTCGCTCTCTGACGCGATGATCGCTGAAATCCGCAAACAGACCGAAGCCTTGGCGCTCGCGCTGAACGTGGTCGGCCTGATGAACATCCAGTTCGCCGTCAAAGACGAAGAAGTCTACCTGATCGAGGTAAACCCCCGCGCATCCCGCACCGTGCCATTCGTGGCCAAAGCTACCGACAGCGCCATCGCATCCATCGCCGCACGGCTGATGGCGGGCGAGCCGCTGACGAACTTCCCACTGCGCGAACCTTACCCTGCAACAGAAAACCCAATGGACGTGCTACCGCTTGGCGACGCCTTCACATTGGCCGACCCGAACACACCGTGGTTTAGCGTGAAAGAGGCCGTCTTGCCCTTCGCCCGCTTCCCCGGCGTCGATACGATCCTTGGGCCAGAAATGCGCTCAACCGGCGAGGTCATGGGCTGGGATCGGTCCTTCCCACGTGCGTTCCTCAAGGCGCAAATGGGTGCAGGCACCCAGCTCCCGACCGAAGGCACCGTGTTCTTCTCGATCAAGGACATGGACAAAACCGCTGACATGGCAGAAGCCGCCAAAATCATCGTGGACCTTGGGCTGAACATCGTCGCAACACGCGGCACCGCTGCGTGGCTGACCGAAAACAACGTAGCCTGCGAAGTCGTGAACAAAGTCTACGAGGGCGGCCTCACAATCGTTGACCGCCTCAAAGACGGGCACATCGCATTGGTCATGAACACAACCGAAGGCGCCCAAGCCGTAGAAGACAGCCGCGACATCCGCGCCGTCGCCCTCTACGACAAAATCCCCTACTTCACGACAGCCGCCGCGTCCCACGCAGCAGCACTTGCCATGCAAGCACGCGAAGAAGGCGATGTTGGGGTGAGAAGCTTGCAGGGATAAATACAATCCCAGATTGACATTGCACTAAAGATTGGCACCTTAGAATAAATTTCTAAGGTGCCAATTTGACTTATAAACAAATCGAAATTTCTGACCTGATGGTCAGCGACACGAACGATAGACATGGTGAAGTTACCGACGAACAGGAAGCAATCCACTGGCTTCTCAGACGTCACTATCGACACATGTTTAATCTGGCAAAAGATATTGCGGAAACTGGAGTAGTTTACGAGCCTCCGATTGTTGCACGTGAAGGTTCACACTATCGAGTCTACGACGGCAATCGGCGTGTAACCTCGATCAAGCTACTCGAAAATACGAGGCTAATTCCGGACGATCTTGGACGAGAAGCATGGTTAGCAAACTCCGCTCTATGGCGGGAGCGCGGCATCAAGGCAATTGAATGCCGAGTTGAGTCGGACCAACAACTCATCGACCAAATATTGGAGCGTCGACATACTGGCTCTCAAGAAGGCATAGGACAGAGCACATGGGACAATGAAGCTAAGCAAAATTTTCTTCGGCGAACAGGAAAAATAAGTTCGCTAAGCATTGCGGAACTCATCGAAAATTTGCTTCGGGAGAATAACCAACTTCCTCAGGGCATGAGAGTGTTACGTTCAAAGATTGATCGCCTATTCTCCGCATCAAAATTCCGCATCCCTTACGGTTTTGACATTATAAAAAATGAAATCGTTTTCACAGCAAAGAAAGAAGATGCACTTTCCGCACTTCGAAATACAGTCATTAGGTTAAACCAAAAGGACGTAACTCTAGCGGATATCTGGGACGAGACAAAAAAGTTAGAGTATATCGAACAGTGCCGACAGCAAGGATTGCTTCCAAACAGAAGCACACTGATTACGTCACCTGCGCCCGGCACCCCCAAACCGTCACCTAAGACTCCCAAACCTAAAAGTAAACCCAATCGACTTATTCCCCATTCTGCTGCGGTTGACATTCATTGGAGCGAGCAGGGTTCGAGGCTTCACGAAGTATGGGAAGAATTACAGTTTAAGCTCAACTTTTCGGATCACCAAAACTCTATCTCAGTAATGCTACGAGTTTTGATTGAGATTTGCATAAACGATTACTCCGATAAGGTAATGACCTCGGAAATCGATCCCGAACGGTCATTACCAGACCGGCTTGTCCTTGTTGCCAAGGACCTGAATCAAAAGGGCCACTTAAGTATAAGCCAGCTCAAGGATGCAGAATACTTAATTCACAATGAGAGAGCATTATCTCCCAAACTGCTTCATAAGTATGTCCACAGCCCACACTCATTTCCTTCATCTGATCACTTGATTTCAATGTGGAAAAACTTTGAGCATCTAATCGTTGCAGCAGTATCTGAAATTGAAACTGCGCGATAAAAGCTGCGCTGCAGCTCGCATTCGTTTCTGCTTTCCGGGCATCGTTCGGACCTCGGGGTGGGTGCGAAGCGCCCTCCCCATGGGGGAGGTCCGGGCGCTGCCCGGCGATGCCGGGCGGAAACCAACTCAATCAATCACGATCCAAAGCAATCTCTTCCTGAAGCCGCTCAAAATCCCCCCACTTGGGCCGTGGTGGATTCCCAGACAATAACGTCTCGGGGCGCAGGACATAGTCGGTCGTGTCAGGCCCATCGATGATCCCGGCCAATCGGTAGTGCATGAACATCCGCAGCACTCGGTTGATCCGAGGCTGATACCCCTCCCCCATCGCCTTAAAGAATTTCACCACATCAGCATCCAGCCGCATCGTCACCCGCTGCCGTTTCGGATCGCGCCTGTCGTCGTCTTTCCAGATTTCATCCCAGCGTGGCGGCAGCATCTTTTCCTTGGCGACAAACGTATGCAAATCCCATTCGATCATCGCCTGTGCATCAACCGCATAGCTCCAATTGATCCGCTGTGTCTTGGTCATTTTCTTGGGGTCGATCATCGTGGTCTCCTTTGCCGTCAAACTGCCTGCCAAAGGTAAAAACGCCGCTGCATGACCGTGCGCACGCTGTGTGTACGCTGTCTGCACGCAATGCAGCCGATGTTCCCCTAGGTCACAAACCCGCCGCTGTGGACAAATGTTAGCGCTGCACAATAAGGTGGCACAACGCAAAATGGGGGTTGTCATGCATAAAGTCGCCATCACCGGGACCGGGCTTTTCACGCCCTCTCAGGTCATCACAAACGACGAATTGGTCGAAGCTTTTAACGCCTACGCCGATCTGTGGAACGCTGAAAACGCCGCCGCGATTGAAGCAGGCACCGTTAAGGCAAAGCCCCACTCCTCATCTGAATTTATCGTGGCTGCATCCGGCATCGAAAACCGCTATGTACTTGATAAAGAAGGCCCTCTTGACCCCGCACGCATGTTCCCACGCCTCGCCCAAAGGTCAGATGACGAACCCGGCTACATGGCTGAAATCGGCGTAGATGCCGCGCAAAAAGCGATCTCGGCCGCAGGCCGTACCGCCGCAGATGTTGATCTTGTGATCTGTGCCGCCTCCAACATGGAACGCGCCTATCCAGCCGTCGGCGTCGAAATCCAACAGCTGCTGGGCGCTGGCGGTTTTGCCTTTGATATGAACGTCGCCTGTTCCAGCGCGACCTTTGGCATCCAAACCGCCGCCGACATGATCCGCGCCGGCTCTATCCGTTCCGCAATTGTCGTGAACCCCGAGATCTGCAGCGCCCACCTCGAATGGCGTGATCGCGATTGCCACTTCATCTTTGGGGACGTGGCCACCGCCACATACCTCGAACGCGACGAAGGCCTTGATCGCCCACATTTTAAGGTGCTTTCGACCCGTTGCGCGACACAGTTCAGCAATAACATCCGCAACAACAGCGGCTTCTTGCGCCGTACCCATGACGCCATGGACGACCGCCGCGACATGCAATTCATGCAAAACGGCCGCAAGGTTTTCAAAGAAGTGCTACCGCTTGTCAGCCAGCACATCGCCGACCACCTATCCGACACTGGTGTCGAAGCATCAGAGCTACGCCGCCTATGGCTTCATCAGGCTAACAAGTCGATGAACGACTACATCGGCAAAAAGGTCCTAGGTCGCCCACCAGAACCACACGAGCAGCCAAACGTCTTGCAAGACTATGCCAACACGTCGTCTGCAGGCTCTATCATTGCCTTCACCAAATACTCTGACGATTTTGAGACAGGCGACAAAGGGTTGATCTGTTCGTTCGGCGCGGGTTATTCCGTGGGTTCCGTCGTGGTTGAACGCGGCTAACCTAAGGAAGAATAAGAAATGAAAAAACTAATGATTGCCGCCGCACTTTGCAGCCTTGCAGCATGCGGCGTACCGTTTGTTCCACTGGTCTAAGAACTGACCCGCTTGTGCACGTCTTCTAGCGTCTCAACCCGCTCAGAATATCGGTCGGTTAGCATTGCAGACCGGCCGCGTGTCATTACGGTGAACCGTGCAAGCTCCTCCATCACATCAACGATGCGATTATAAAGCGATGATGGCTTCATCCGTCCGTCTTCGAACTGCTTCCACGCCATAGGCACGGAAGATTGGTTTGGGATTGTGATCAGCCGCATCCAACGACCTAGGATACGCATCTGGTTGACCGTATTAAACGACTGCGATCCGCCCGAGACTTGCATCAGTGCAAGGGTTTTACCCTGCGTTGGGCGGATGCCACCGATTGGCGACAATGGAATCCAATCAATGATCGTCTTCATTATCCCGGTCATTGCACCGTGACGTTCTGGACTGGACCAAACCATGCCTTCGCACCACATCACCAATTCACGCAGTTCTGCGACCTTGGGATGGGTTTCTTCGGCATCGCCCGGCAACGGAAGCCCTGACGGATCGAAAAACCGCGTCTCACAACCCAACGCATTCAGCACGCGCGCGCCTTCTTCTGCGCAGCGGCGTGAATAGCTGACATCGCGCAGCGAACCGTAAAGCAACAAAATACGTGGCGCATGCCCATCATCGCCCTGCCCTGCAAGCTCAGCAAAATCCAGCGGCTGCAAAGCATCCGAAACGAGGTTGGGCATATCCAGATCGGTCATTGCAGTTAGTTGCTTTCTTCTAGGTGCAACTTCATGTCGATCAGTACTTTTTGCAGTGCAGTTGTTTCACGCAAAAGCCGCTTTGCTTCGTTGACCGTAATAATCCCATCTTCGATGGAAATGTTATACTCTGCCATCAGCTGTGCGAAACGCTGGCTTAGCTTGATAACGTCGTTGTTTACGCCACCTTCGCTGTTTGGCCGGTCCGTATCATACGAAAGCGTGATTCCACGCATTTCAGCAAGCGCCGATGTAATATGCGGATAAGATGCGGCTGCCTCTAGCTGAGCAACAGCATCGACAGGCATAAATCGGTCAGCATGCTCTGGGTTGTCAGAGTAATATCGGCCAAGTGTAGCCTTTGATTTCCCGGTTAACTCGCAAGCACTTTCGATACCAACGTCTTTTACCAACGCTTCTGTGTGCCGTTTGAGGTAATTGCTCATGCCCGTACTCCATCTCGTGCGTCCCAACGTAGGGGGAAAACTATCGTCCTATTCCCATTAATTGTTAACTGCAGCCATGTCATTGATAAATTGTCCCGTGTTGGGGGATAGTGTAACCAGTTTCGATGCCGACGGACATCTTGTGTTTTCGGATCGCGATCCATTGGGGCTATCCTGCCGGGCCCGGCAGATACCTCACCGCCTTGCTCTTGCCAAGACAATAGTGCCAACGTTAATGAGCGCTATGGCAAAACTGTACTTTAATTACTCTACGATGAACGCTGGCAAATCGACAGTGCTTCTTCAAGCATCTCACAACTATATCGAACGTGGGATGAAAACCTATCTGATGATTGCGCAGCTTGATAACCGCGCTGGCGAAGGCCGCGTGGGAAGCCGCATTGGCATCGGTGCCGAGGCAGATACATTCGCCCCTTCAGAAAACCTGTATGACAAAATCAAAGCGCGCCTTGATTCTGGCCCATGCGCTTGCGTCTTTGTGGACGAGGCCCAGTTCCTAGAACCGGAGCAGGTCTGGCAGCTTGCCCGTGCTGTTGACGACCTCCGCGTGCCAATCATGACCTATGGCTTGCGAGTCGATTTCCTAGGAGAGCTGTTTCCCGGCTCAGCCGCACTTTTGGCATTGGCTGACGAAATGCGCGAAGTGCGCACGATCTGTCACTGCGGAAAAAAGGCAACGATGGTTGTCCGTAAAGACGAAAATGGACAAGTTTCACGATCGGGCGACCAGATCGTCATTGGCGGGAATGATCGCTATGTGTCGCTATGCCGTCGCCACTGGCGCGAAGAAATGGGTGACACCGCGCAACCCTAATAAAAACTTTGCGGGTCGATATCGATTGTGAGCCTTAGGTTATTTGGCAATCGAAACTGTCCCGCCCACTGCGCCAACGCCTGTTGTAGTGGCGCAGTTTTTTCAGCCTTCACCAATAGCCGCACCCGGTGCCGTCCACGGACCCGCGCAATCGGCGCTGGAGCGGGCCCAAAAACCTGCGCCCCAATCCGCCGCAATGGTTCATCCCGACGCGCCATTTCAGCACCAAGATCGAAAACCTCTTGGACATTCGGACTACTCAGAACAATTCCAGCCATACGACCGTAGGGCGGAACACCCGCAGCTTTTCGCTCTGCCGCCTCCGCAGCCCAAAACGCCTCTTCGTCGCCAGCTAGAATCGAACGGATCACCGCATGTTCAGGTTGGTAGGTTTGCAGCATCGCCTCACCCGGGGCCTCTGCCCGGCCAGCACGGCCCGCAACCTGTCGCATCAACTGAAACGTCCGCTCGGCCGCGCGCAAATCCGACCCTTGAAGGCCAAGATCCGCGTCAATGACACCAACAAGCGTCAGCTTGGGAAAGTTGTGCCCTTTTGCAACCAGCTGTGTCCCGATGATAATATCGGTCCCACCTTGCGCAATTTCTTCGATATGTGCCTTCATCGCGCGGGCAGAGCCATACAGATCGGACGAAAGCACCGCGATCCGCGCATCGGGGAACAGTTCGGCCACTTCTTCGCCCATACGCTCAACCCCAGGACCAACCGCGCTTAGACGATCCTCGGCCTCGCAATGGGGGCAAACGGTGGGCATCGGTTTGGTTTCACCGCATTGGTGGCACATCAAACGCTTGAGGAAACGGTGTTCAACCATACGTGCGTCGCATTGATCACATGCAATCTGATGACCGCAAGCACGACAAATCGTGACCGGCGCATAACCACGACGGTTCAAAAACACGAGCGACTGCTCGCCCTTTTCCAACCGCTGCGCAATGGCGCCTCGCAGCGTCGGCGAAACCCATTTACCTCCGGGTAGATCTTCGGCACGCATATCGATCGCAGACATTTTCGGCAGAACAGACGCCCCGAAACGCGATTTCAGTTCAAGGCGCTGATATTTTCCTGCCTCAACATTAGCCCAGCTTTCCAGACTAGGCGTGGCCGACGCCAAAACCACCTGCGCACCATTAATCGCTGCGCGCAGAACAGTCATATCGCGTGCGTTATACAGCACGCCGTCTTCTTGTTTGTACGACGTGTCGTGTTCTTCATCGACGACCACCAGCCCAAGGTTCTGGAACGGCAAGAACAGTGCTGACCGCGCACCAACGACCATCTGCGCGTCACCCTGCCCAACCATGCGCCAACAACGGCGGCGTTCGGTCATCGTTACACCCGAATGCCATTCTGCGGGCTTCATCCCGAACCGCGCCTCAACGCGGTTAATGAATTCACCAGACAGGGCGATTTCTGGCAGCAAAACCAGTGCCTGCCTGCCCATCCGCAGACATTCAGCAACAGCTTCGAGGTAAACCTCCGTCTTTCCAGACCCGGTCACCCCCTTCAGCAAAGTCGTCCCGTATTTGTCGCTGCGCAACGCGTCACGCAATGCTTCGGCACCTGCCGCCTGATCGGCGCTTAATTCTTTGCCACCGTAATCTGGGTCCAGCCTCGGATAGGGCGTATCGCGCGGGGCTTCTTCCTCGCGGACGGCACCGTGCTTGACCAAACCCTTAACGACCGACGTACCGACCCCCGCCATTTCTGCCAGTTCGCCCAATGTAAACGATAGCCCACCGTAATCACGCAACACCGCCAGCACCTTTTCGCGGGCATCCGTCATACGATCAGGCACACCGTCGGCAAGGCGATAGACCTTGCGCATCGACTGCGCATCACCCAGACCGGGCGCACGGGTGGCCAGACGCAACATCGCATGCAACGGCGTCAGCGTGTAATCAGCAGCACGCGTTAGAAACACCCGCATTTCATCACGCATCGGGGCGACATCCAGCACACGAATGACTGACCGGATCTTGCTGCGGTCGTAATCACCCTGCCCCGGACCCCAAACAACGCCCAACACTTTGCGCGGGCCCAAAGGCACCTCGACAAAGGCCCCCAAGTGACATCCACCTTCAGGGGCTTTATAATCCAATAAGCGATCAAGCGGTTGTGCGGTCAAAACCCCAACCAAATCGCCCTCGTGGAAATAGCTATCTGTCATATCAGCCTTTTGCGGGTTCACGCTGTGCCTGACATCAGGTAAACGCTGACACAACAAACACCAACCCATACTCGGAGTGAAGACATGAAGTTTTTCGTAGATACCGCTGAGATCGACCAGATCAAAGAGCTTAACGACCTGGGGATGGTCGATGGTGTCACAACCAACCCATCACTGATCGCTAAATCTGGCCGTGACATCTTGGAAGTCACCAAAGAAATCTGTGACATGGTCGATGGCCCAGTTTCTGCCGAAGTCGTAGCTCTTGACGCCGAAGGCATGCTGGCCGAAGGCCGCAAACTGGCCAAAATCGCCAAAAACATCGCTGTAAAAGTTCCACTGACATGGGCTGGCCTACAGACATGTAAAGCGCTGTCCGACGAAGGCACCATGGTCAACGTGACCCTGTGCTTCTCAGCGAACCAAGCACTGTTGGCCGCCAAAGCAGGCGCGACATTCATCAGCCCATTCATCGGTCGTTTGGATGACATCAACATCGACGGTCTGGAACTGATCGAAGACATCCGCACCATCTATGACAACTACGGCTTCGACACACAGATCCTTGCCGCGTCGATCCGCTCTGCCAACCACATGTCAGAATGCGCAAAAATTGGCGCCGATGTTGCAACCGCACCACCCGCAGTGATCAAAGCTATGGCCAACCACGTGCTGACCGACAAAGGTCTGGCTGGCTTCATGGCTGACATCGAAAAAGCAGGTATTAAAATCCTGTAAGCGACGAATGCCGCCAAGTTAGTATTTTGTGACTTGGCGGCAGTTCCGCGCCTATGACTGCGTTCAGCTGTAACTCAGTTTTCTGATCCACCGATGTTCTATTAGGTGAAAAGAATGCACGAAGAAGTTTGGGTAAGTAACGCACTGGGACAATCTGAGCTGGTAAGGAACTTTTCAGACCCCAATTTTGATCACGCCAGCAGGCGCGCTATACTGTCTAAATACTTCAACGCAGAACCTCTGCTGCCTTCCGAATTTCCGTCAAATAAGGCATACTTGACGCGGCTTGTGTTGCCTGTTGATCCCCTCCCACATCTTATGACAAACAGTTTCATGTTTCTTTCCCGGCAACTGCGTGACTTGCTATTGGATTATGATTTGGGGCTTACATCATTTAGCCAAGTCGCGCTTTTTGGTGCTAACGAGAAAAAACTTTATAGCTCAGACTATTATTTTATTAATATTGCAGAAGTTAAAGGCGCCGCCGTTATCAAAAAATCTATAGGGTTAAGACCTTATACAGTTCCCGGAAAATATTCTTACGGAGATCTAAAAGATGATACGATTGCTGTGAATGCAAAGGCATTTACCGGCGTCGACCTTTGGATGGAGCCGACCATTACACGAACTATTTTTTTTAGCGGTCGGCTTTACCATGCATTACAACAATCCGGTCTTGCTAAAGATCTGAATTTTGCTCGCTGCGTTGCTGTCTGATTTCTTTACACCTCAAACCCACTGGGACGTGCAATTTCGGAAAGTAAGTGAGTCCCAAAAGTCACCCTTTCACCACCCGCAAAAATAGTTGCAGAACCCCATGCCTCAGTCTGTTACAATTTTGGCAAAACAAAAGAGCAGGCTTATGAGTAAACCCGAGATGGACGAAAAAACCCGCGAGCAAATCATCGCCAACCCGAACCTTTTGCTAGAGGATCACGACGTCATGCGCGCTCTTGTGGGGGGCGATGATGATAACAAAGGCGGGAATATCGTTGACCTGCGCGGCATCGCGATGGAACGGCTAGAGGCGCGTTTTGATCGTCTTGAAGACACCCATCGTAACGTCATCGCCGCCGCCTATGATAATCTGGCTGGCACCAATCAGGTACACCGTGCGATCCTACGCATGATGGACGCCGATACGTTCACTGCGTTTCTTGATGATCTAACGGGCGATGTCGCAAACACCTTGCGCGTCGATGCAATCCGGTTGGTTCTAGAAAGCGCTGAACCCGAAGCTGACAATGACATGGGCCCTGCGGTCGCCGTGGTCCCAGAAGGGTTTATTGACGATTACATCACCCTTGGTCGTAACATGCCCGTCCGTCAGATCACCCTGCGCAAATTCGATAACGCAGGTGCCAGCCTTTACGGCGAACGCGCAGGCTATATTCAGTCAGAGGCTTGTCTGAAGCTTGATCTTGGCGAAGGTAACCGCCCCGGTATGCTGATCATGGGCTCCGAAGACCCGCAGCAATTCACAGCGCAACAAGGCACTGATTTGCTCACGTTCTTTACAGGCGTTTTTGAACGGGTCATGCGCCGCTGGCTGGGATAAGCCGATGATTTCGCCAGCACTCACCGATGTTTTGGGCAAATGGCTGGATCACCAGCGCGCCTTGTCAGGTGCTGCAGACAACACGCTAAAGGCCTATCAAACCGACGTATTGGGTTTTTTGTCATTCATGACCCAACATCATGGCGGCGCGCAGGGGTTAGCCCCAATCGCAAAGATTGGCGTGCGCGACATGCGGTCTTGGATGGCACATGAACGCGGTCGCGGTGTTGGTGCGCGGTCGCTTGCGCGGTCATTGTCTGCGGTAAAGTCTTTCTATCGCTGGCTAGCTGAACGCGAAGACTTTGAACCCACCGCCGTCCTGTCGACACGGTCGCCAAAGTTTCAGAAAAAGCTCCCTCGGCCATTGGCCGAAGACGCGGCCACGGCGATGATCGAAACAGTCGAACTGCAAGCCCGCGAGCCATGGGTTGCCGCCCGCGACAGTGCGGTCGTTACGCTGTTATACGGATGTGGCCTGCGGATTTCAGAGGCATTGGGCCTAAAGGGTGCCGATGCCCCCCTGCCCGCCGTGCTGCGGATCACCGGTAAGGGCGACAAAGAACGGATCGTGCCAGTGATTGACGCAGCACGTGACGCAGTAGATGCCTATCTACGCATGTGCCCCTACCCCAAAGAACCGGACGAGCCGCTTTTCAGGGCAGTCCGCGGCGGCCCGCTTTCCCCGCGTGCGATCCAGAAGGTCATGGCACAAACGCGCATGCAACTTGGCCTGCCGGCGACCGCAACCCCACATGCGATGCGACATTCTTTTGCGACCCATCTGCTTGCCGCGGGCGGCGACCTACGTGCGATCCAAGAACTGCTTGGGCATGCATCACTATCGACAACCCAAGCCTATACAGCCGTTGACGCCGCAAGATTGATGGAAGTCTACGACAAGGCGCACCCAAAGGCATGACTAACCGATTGCCCCCTGCCGTTTTTTCCCTCATGAAGTCTTCATGACACTACGTTCCAAAGCCCTCGCCGTTCATCTGCTTACCGCTACCGGTGCTGTTTTCGCCATGCTAGCGATGCTTGCTGCAGTTGATGAGCAGTGGAACATGATGTTCCTATGGTTGGTTATTGCGTTCTTCGTCGACGGAATCGATGGGCCGCTTGCTCGGCGCTATGACGTCAAAACAAATGCGCCGATTTTCGATGGCGTGCTGCTGGACCTAATCATCGACTACCTGACCTATGTCTTTGTGCCCGCCTATGCCCTGTTCAAATCAGGGCTATTGCCCGGTTGGACTGGATGGTTCGCGATCATCATCATTACATTCACATCGGCGATGTACTTTGCAGACACGCGGATGAAGACCAAAGATAATTCCTTTTCCGGTTTTCCGGGCTGTTGGAACATGCTGGTGCTTGTGATCTTCGCGCTCGCGCCCAATTTTTGGGTTTCGCTGTTCTTGGTTGCCAGCCTCGCCGTTGCGATGTTCTTACCACTGAAATTTGTACACCCTGTCCGGACAGAGCGTTGGCGGGGGGTTACCCTGCCCATGGCGCTAGCATGGACATTCTTTGCTGGCTGGGCCGCTTGGGTCAATTTCCACCCTGAAAGCCTGGCGCATTGGGGGCTGGTCATTACCTCGATCTATCTGCTTCTGGCGGGTGTCGCGCAGCAAATCATTCCTGAAAAAACGGCCGCTTAAATAAGCAACCCTGCAGCGCCTTCTAAACGTAGCAAGGCAACCTTTGCCTCGACCCCGCCTTCACCGGAATACCCGCCTAACCCGTTTGCACCCAAAACCCTGTGACATGGAATCAAGATGGCTATTGGGTTAGCGCCGCATGCCTGCCCAATCGCTTGGGCCGAGACACCTAGTAATTTGGCCAAGTCTCCGTAGGTGCGGGTTTCACCGTATGGAATGGCGCAAAGCGCTCCGTAGAAATCTGATTGGAATGCGGTGGCGCGTGGTGCGAGCGGCACGGTGAACTCCGTTAGGCTACCGTCAAAATATGCTGTCATCTCCGCCTGAAGCTGTTCAAACAGTGGCCCGTCAGTCAATGTCCCTGACTTCCCCCAAATCAATCGCGTGACCGCCCCGTCGGTGGCATCTGCCCCAAGCGTCCCCATCGGGGATGAATTACATATCAATCCTGTCATCATACAAATCCTACGCCAGTTAATCGTGCCACGCAAAGCACGATGTGCACCTTGGATTGCTGTTCCCGCGACACTAGGTACACAGCTAAGGAGCCCAAGATGCAGCATTTTTCACTACTCGATCTTTCCCCAATCCCCGAAGGCAAAACCGCAGCCGACGCGCTTGCGAATACTGTGGACCTTGCCCGCGCTGCCGAAACGCAGGGTTATCACCGATTTTGGCTGGCAGAGCACCACAACATGCCCGGAATTGCGTCAGCAGCGACATCCGTCGTGATCGGGCATGTGGCAGCGGCGACCAAGACCATGCGCATCGGCGCGGGTGGGATCATGCTGCCGAACCACGCGCCACTAATGGTCGCAGAGCAATTCGGCACGCTTGCAACGCTTTATCCGGATCGTATCGATTTAGGCCTAGGGCGCGCGCCCGGTACGGACATGCAGACGGCCCGCGCCTTGCGCCGGCACATGGCGCCGGAAGACAGCTTTCCACAAGATGTGCAGGAACTGATCGCCTATCTTGGAGATGATCCGACACCTGTGCAGGCGATCCCAGGCGCAGGAACTAACGTGCCCGTTTGGATTTTGGGTTCAAGCCTTTACGGTGCTCAACTGGCTGCGCATTTGGGGCTACCCTATGCATTTGCATCGCACTTTGCCCCCACAATGCTGGAACAGGCAATTGAGGTTTATCGCGGCACATTCCGCCCATCAGAGTGGCTGGCAAAGCCATACGTCATGATGGCGGCGGGCGTGTGCGCCGCAGACACCGATGAACGGGCGGCATATCTGCGCACATCGCAACAGTTGGCCTTTGCCCGGCTGCGTATGGGCAAGCCCGGCAAACTGCCGCTTCCAGTGAATGACATCGCAGCCGAAGTGCCTGCCCAAGTCCTCACGCAGGTCAATGCCGCGCTTGGGTGTTCTGCAACCGGGTCAGCAAAGACAATCAAAACCCAACTGCAAAGCCTGTTGGATAGCTTTCAACCAGACGAGCTGATGGTGACGGGTATGATCCACGATCACAGTGAACGACTACGTTCATTTGAAATCGCAGCAGAGGTTTTACGCGATCTTCAGGCCGATTAACGAAAAATCCCCGCCCTCTATGGGGCGGGGATCAAAGTCTTAGCTTAATGCGGCGTCACAACGTCCGCACACACCTTCGTGTGCGTGCGTGCCAACGTCAGGCAGGATTTTCCAGCAGCGCTGACATTTGTCGCCCTCTGCACGGGCAAAGACGACGGCAACATCTGCGACTTCATCCAATGCAAACGCATCCGCTGGCGCTGCGTCTGTCGACACGTTGATGCCAGAGGTGATGCACAGATCGTCAAAGCTGACGGTCTCAAGCACTTTGGCGACGTCGGCAGTCACAAACACGGTTGGCGCGGCCTCAAGAGAAGCGCCGATAACCTTATTTGTACGCTCTACCTCAAGCGCGCCAGTCACCACGCGGCGTACCTGACGCACAACAGTCCATTTCGCGGCCAATGCGTCGTCGCGCCATGCGGCAGGTGTCTCGGCAAAGTCTTCGAGGTGGATCGAGCTGTCATCACCCGGGAAGCGTTCCAGCCAGACTTCTTCCATTGTGAAGGTTAGCATTGGGGCCAACCATTTCGTCAGGCGGTGGAACAAGATGTCCAGAACCGTACGCGATGCACGGCGGCGTGCTGTATCGCCGTCGCAGTACAGCGCATCCTTGCGGATATCAAAGTAGAACGCGGACAGTTCAAGCGTCGCAAAGGTAAATACCGCTTGGAACACACCTTGGAAGTCGTATTTCGCATAGCCTTTCCGCACCTGTTCATCCAGCTCGGACAAACGGTGTAGCAACCAACGCTCTAGCTCTGGCATATCGGCAGGCTCAACGCGGTCAGCTTCGGTAAAGTCCGCAAGCGAACCCAGCATAAAGCGTAGCGTGTTACGCAAACGGCGATAGCTGTCTGCCACACCTTTCAGGATCTCGTCGCCGATGCGGTGGTCGTGTTTATAGTCGGTCGTCGCCACCCAAAGACGTAGGATGTCTGCGCCGTATTGCTTCACCACTTGTTCGGGCACGATTGTGTTGCCCAAGGATTTGGACATCTTTTCGCCCTTGGCATCCAGCGTAAACGCGTGTGTCACAACCGCACGGTACGGCGCGTGGCCGATCGTGCCGCATGCCTGCAACATCGACGAATGGAACCAACCGCGGTGCTGATCCGTACCCTCAAGGTAGACATCTGCCATCCCGTCTTCGGACCCATCTGGACGGTCACGCAGAACAAACGCGTGGGTCGAGCCAGAGTCGAACCAAACATCCAGAATGTCGAACACTTGATCATAGGCATCATGATCAACGTCATTACCCAAGAACCGCGCCTTAGCACCATCCGCATACCAAGCATCCGCACCGTCAGCTTCGAATGCCTCGAGCACGCGGGCGTTGACTGCCTCATTGCGCAGCAGGAAATCCGGATCAGTAGGCAGCGCACCTTTCTTGGTAAAGCACGTCAGTGGCACGCCCCACGCACGCTGGCGTGACAGCACCCAATCAGGGCGCGCTTCGATCATGGAATACAGACGATTACGACCCGTCTGCGGAGTCCAAGTGACCAGTTCATCGATGGAACGCAGCGCACGTTTACGGATTGTCGTGCCGTATTGGTCTTGGCCGTCACCAACAGCCTTATCCACGGCAGCAAACCATTGGGGCGTGTTGCGATAGATTACCGGTGCTTTGGAACGCCAAGAATGCGGATAGCTGTGTTTGATCACACCACGCGCAAATAGCCCATCAACCTCGGCCAGTTTCGACATGACGGCAGTGTTCGCGTCGCCTTCCCAAGGGTTATTCTTGTTCTTTTTGTTTGGCTTGTCGCGCAGGATTTTCGCTCCACCAAAGAATGGCAGATCAGCACGCAGTGAACCGTCTTCCATCACGTTGTAGGTGATCACCTGTTCCAACATGCCTAGATCGCGGTACAGTTCGAATTCGTCCATACCGTGGGACGGTGCACAGTGCACGAAACCTGTACCTTCATCTTCGGTCACAAAAGGCGCTGCGCGGAAATCGCGGGCATCATCCCATTCGCCGTCACTGCCTTCAGCACCCGCAAGCGGATGAGACAACGACGTACCAGACATATCGCCAGCGTCGCTTACGCGAGTGAACTGCTCAATACGGGCCTTTGCGAATACAGCTTCGGCTTGCTTATCGGCAAGGATATAACGCTCGCCTTTGCGGACCCAGTTATCCTCTGGCGCGTCAGTGACTTCGTAAACGCCGTAAGAAATGGTTTCAGAATAGACGACCGCTTTGTTCGACGGGATAGTCCAAGGCGTTGTTGTCCAGATCACAACGCTTGCGCCTTCAAGCGCTGCGTTATTCGTTTCGCGCACGGGGAACTTCACCCAGATCGCAAAGCTTTCCTTATCCGCGTATTCCACTTCAGCCTCGGCCAATGCGGTTTGTTCAACTGGCGACCACATCACTGGCTTGGAGCCTTGATACAATGTGCCGTTCATCAAGAATTTCTGGAATTCCTCTGCGATGACTTTTTCCGCGTGGAAGTTCATCGTCAGATAGGGCTCATCCCAATTGCCAGTGATCCCGAGGCGTTTGAATTCTTCGCGTTGGATATCAACCCAGCCTTGGGCGAACTTGCGACATTCCTGACGGAAATCTACGACATCAACGTCGTCTTTGTTTTGACCTTTGTTGCGGTACTGCTCTTCGATCTTCCATTCGATAGGAAGCCCGTGACAATCCCACCCCGGGATATAGCGCGCGTCGCGGCCCATCATCTGGTGCGAACGTACAACCATATCTTTCAGGATTTTGTTCAGCGCGTGACCGATGTGGAGGTGACCGTTCGCATATGGCGGGCCATCGTGCAGCGTGAACGGTTTGCGTCCACCTGCCTTTGCACGCAGCTTTTCATACACGCCGATCTGTGCCCAACGGGCCAGCCAATCGGGTTCACGTTTTGGCAATCCAGCCCGCATCGGGAAATCGGTGCGTGGCAGGTTCAATGTGTCTTTATAGTCTGTGGTCTCGGCGCACATGTGGAGCGTCCTTCGAAATTCAGGAAATCATAGAGTAAGGAGCGGTGCGCATACGCCGACACCATTTTCCCGGCTGGTTTGAGGCAATCAAACCGCCGGGCAGATAATGCGTATGATCATCATGCTCAACTTCATGAAGCTGCTTATAGGCAGGGTCGCAATGGTGGTAAAGGGTCGTGTTTGCAGACCTCTGTGTCACCTATAATGTTCCAATTCATTGTAGCATCTTCGAAAACCTGCGACGGTTTCACCATTGGCTCTTAGGGAAATTTTCAATGCCACTAGATGACAAGACGTTTATTTGGGCCGTGAAGTGCCTGAGCGGCGAAATCTCGCGAGACATGAGAATGGTCGTGTTGCAACTAGATGGCCTATCCGCCAAGTTCAGATACTATCTTGACCGCGAACCCAATGATTTCACGCGTGAAAGAGCCGAAATCATAGCAGTAAACTTTGACTCAGGTCTAAGTTATGCCCTCAATCATCTTGATATAGAATTGGTGTATTCGACTGAGCCTTTGGGGCGGCTTCATAATCTTGATGTGGTTCTGTTCCGTAGATGGGAGAACGATGCTGGTGATACGACACCTGATGAATAATTGGATCACCTTGAATTCATGCGGACAAGCATCTTGTACACATCCCTTGCCAGCCGTGATTTGAGCTGCTACCCACGCCGCCATGACTAACATGATGACGACAACCATGACCAAGATGACCACCGCTCTCGCGGGGGAATGTTTGGTATGGGCGCATCTTAGCTAACCTAAGCCAAACAAAAACCCCGCCGGACTGGACGGGGTTTTGTTTTAGTTAGCCCCGTCTTCCAAAACACTAAAGGAAGACTACACCATGAATGCCCATAATCGCCCCGCCCCCGAAAGCGATGCCCCTGTTGTTGCAATTGTTGGCGCCACAGGCGCTGTTGGCCTTGCGCTGATCCACAGCCTTGAACAACGTAACTTTCCGGTTGGTGAGCTGCGCCTGCTTGCGTCCGCCCGGTCAGCTGGGCGCAGCATGTCGTTTCGCGGGAACAAGGTTCCGGTGCAGGAACTGACCGAAGACAGCTTTGCAGGCGTCGATATCGCGTTCTTTTCTGCCGGTGCTTCGATTTCACGCAAATTCGCGCCACATGCCGTGGACGCGGGCGCACAAGTGATCGACAACTCTTCAGCATTCCGTATGCAAGATGACGTTCCCCTGATTGTCCCAGAGGCGAACGGCAAAGAACTGGACGCGGCCCCGCGTATTATCGCAAACCCCAACTGTATCGCGGCGATCCTAACAACCGCGCTTGCCCCGCTACATGAACGTTGGTCCATTACACGCCTGTCCATGTCCACATATCAGGCAGCATCTGGTGGTGGTGCCGAAATGATGGAAGAACTACGCGAAGGCACGCGCGCGCATCTTAACGGCGAAGAGTTCGAGCCTAAGATTCTTCCCCATTCATATGCATTTAATATCTTTAGTCATAACTCTGATGTGGACCCGGAAACCGGATATAATGGTGAAGAACTCAAGGTGATCGCCGAGACACGCCGTATTCTTGGCCAACCGGTTCTTCCGATTAGCGTGACCTGTATTCGTGTTCCGATCTTGCGTGCGCATGGGATTTCATTGTCGATCCGATTTGACGAACATGTAAACACAGCCAGTATTCGCAACGCCCTGAACAGCGCTCCGGGTATTCGTGTCGTCGATGATCGCGAGGCGAACCATTTCCCAATGCCATCCGAGGCTTCAGGCGAACAGGATGTGTTGGTCGGTCGTATCCGCGACGATCTGGGTGACCCATCAGGCCGCACTTCAACCATGTTTATTGTAGGCGATCAGTTGTTGAAAGGGGCGGCCCAGAACGCTGTGCAAATCGCCGAGGCTTTGCGCGCCAAAGCTGCCGCCTAGCGACAATAAGAACCGCTTCGATACCGCGCGGTGTCGAAGTGGAAATGATCGAGATGAAATCTGTTTGCTTCGGGGCCAAGAACGGTCCCGAAGGGACCACATGCTGCCCGCCACATCTGGCGCAACTGGCGACCATCGCCAGAACTGCCCCAGCCAGACAGCACCGTAATTTCGCTGCCGTCTTGTAGACCAATGCCTGCGATATCGATTGCACGCCCGTTTGCATGTTCCGATAGCCGACCATTCGCGGCATTATTCCGGTTGCGACACGCATAATGCGAAACGACGCGCAGGCTAGCAATACCGCCACCTTCGTTGCCCACTGAGGGGATTGCACCGCGATTAATCCAGCGTTTCAATGCAGCGGCCGTGCGACAATCCATAGTCGCTGCGGGACGCAATGCCACACCAGCAACCGACCGAACCCTTACCGCGTTGGAAACGCCGCAGGCACCCGGCCCTTCGACCCGCCCAAGTGATTGTCCTTGAATTGCGATGTCGTTGCAGACCTGACCGCGCAATCGTGCCAGACGGCGTTCCGTGGCGGCCCGTTCAATTGAACCAGGGCGTTTTGCAGGGCGCAACGACCCAAGTACGGCGTAGGGGCTGATTGCAAACATCCCGCGCTCTGCACGCGCTTCTGCTTTGGTATGGGCGCCGTGCGCCATAGCTGGCCGCTCATGTGGTCGCGCAACCGGGCGCATGATTGGCGGCGGAACATAGGTACCCCGTGCTACGGGGCGCAATACGGGCGCGTCATCTTGGGCGACGGCCACGCCAGTCCAAAGGACCAGCATCGCTATCGCCAAGCGCATCACTTTGACTTTACCGCGCTGCGGCCAAAGTCCGGCGCATCGGTATCTTGGCCGGCTTCAATAATCGAACGCCGGATTGCCCGTGTGTGCGTAAAGTAATCGAACAGATGATCACCGTCGCCTTGGCGAATAGCCCGCTGAAGCGCGAACAGTTCCTCGGTGAAACGGCCCAAAATTTCAAGCGTCGCTTCCTTGTTGTTCAGGAACACATCGCGCCACATTGTCGGATCCGACGCCGCAATACGGGTAAAGTCCCGGAAACCAGCAGCCGAGTATTTGATCACTTCGCTGTCTGTCACGCGGCTAAGATCGTCGGCGACACCAACCATCGTGTAGGCGATCAGGTGCGGGGTATGGCTGGTCACGGCCAAGACCAGATCATGGTGATCCGGGTCCATCTCATCAACATTGCTGCCCATACCGCGCCACAGATCAGCGACGCGATCAACCGCTGCACGGTCAGAACCTTCGACAGGCACGATAATACAAAAGCGGTTATCGAACAGTTCCGCAAACCCCGATCGAGGACCAGAATGCTCGGTCCCTGCCAGCGGGTGTGCGGGAATAAAGTGAACCCCTGCGGGGATATGCGGTGCCACAGCATCAATTACGGTACGCTTCACAGAGCCCACATCACTGACAGTAGCACCCGGTTTCAATACCGGGCCAATTTCAGCAGCAACGGCGCCCATCGCACCAACAGGCACACACAGCACCACAAGATCGGCGCCTTCTACGGCCTCTGCCGCACTATCGCAGACGCGATCACACAGCTTAATCTCGCGGGCGATCTCGCGGGTTTCCTCGGACCGTGCGTAGCCAACGATTTCACCAGCTAGTCCGGCGCGGCGCATTGCGTGGCACATAGACGACGCAATAAGGCCCAATCCGATAAGGGCTACTCGACCATAAACTTGGGTCACTTCACGGCCCCCTTAAATTGCGCGACGGCGTGAACTACCCGGCGACATGCGCTTTCGTCGCCAACAGTAATGCGCAAGCAATGTGGTAATTTGTATCCGGCGACCTTGCGCACGATAATTCCGGCCTTACGCAGTGCTTCGTCACATGCATCTGCCTCTGCCTCATCCGCGAAACGGGCCAGAACAAAGTTAGCTGTTGAAGTATCAGATGGGACCCCTAGCTCAGCAAGAGCTGTCGCCATCCATTCACGCATACGCGCGTTATCAACGCGGCATTTTTCGGTATAGTCGGTGTCGCGTACTGCGGCCTCTGCCGCCGCAAGCGCAGCAGACGACATGTTAAATGGTCCACGAATGCGGTTCATCACCTCAATGATTTCGCGCGGCCCGTATCCCCAGCCAACACGCATTCCGCCAAGACCGTAAATCTTGGAAAAGGTGCGCGTCATCACAACGTTGTTGCGTGCTTCGACCAAGGCAAGGCCAGCATCGTACGCTTCAACATATTCAGCATAGGCACCATCAAGCACCAAAATCGCCTGCGAAGGCAGCCCTTCGGCAAGGCGTGCCAATTCAGACTGACCAATCATCGTGCCCGTCGGATTATTCGGGTTCGCGATAAAGACCAATTTGGTCCGTTCGTTACAGGCCTCTAAGATCGCATCGACGTCAGTCACGCGTTCGCGTTCGCGCACCTCAACTGGGGTACCACCAGCGGCCAGCGTCGCAATCCGGTAGATCGCAAAACCGTGTTCAGTGTGGATCACCTCGTCGCCGGGGCCAACATAGCATTGGCACATAAAGTGCAAAATTTCGTCCGATCCGACTCCACAGATGACGCGGTCAGGATCAACGCCCCAAACATCGCCGATGGCGGTCCGTAGACCAGCGTGATCAGTGGATGGATAGCGGTGCAACTGGTGGACGGCCCGCGAAAACGCCTCTTTGGCCGCGTCGCTGGGGCCAAGTGGGTTTTCGTTTGATGAAAGCTTTAGAACATTACTTACGCCATCAAGATGCGAAACGCCGCCCTCGTAAAGAGCGATATCCATAATGCCCGGTTGCGGTTTAATACCGTCAGCCATTTTACCCAATCCTTGTCATGTCGCTCGTTTCTAGCGTCATGATCACGGGCTGACCAGAGACAAGGAGAGTTCTTTTCACGACCACCCGCCGACATGCAGGTCGTGCGCACGTCTTTCGTTCAGGGCGTGATGACCGGATTGCTCTCGCGTGGCTTGAACCCTTCGGTCATGGAAACAGTTCTGGATGGGGTGTTCTTAACCGAGGTCCAGCACTTCTAACCCTAAAATCGTAGGCAAATGCCGCGCTATCTCGTCCCACGTTTCGCCCTCGTCTAGACTTGCGAAAACCGACCCGCTGTTCGTGCCAAAATATACGCCTACCTTGTCACGCGTATCCCCTGCCATTGCTTGGCGAAGGACCGTGAAATAGCATCCCTTCTGCGGCAGACCTTGACGCATCGCTTGCCAGCTCTCTCCGCCATCGCGCGACCGCCAAACCGCAGCGGCGGCATCCGGCGGAAAGCGCCCAGCACTGTCTCCGTTCAACGGCAGCGTCCAAATCGTATTGGGATCACGCGGATGCACACGAATTGGAAAGCCAAACGTCGAAGGCAGCCCGTCGGTGATGTCATCCCAGCTGCGCCCCCCGTCATCGGAACGCCATACGCCATGATGATTTTGCTGATACAGACGATCCCCATCACCGGGTGCTCGCATCATATTATGCACGCAATGGCCGATGTCGCCGTCTTTTGGGGCGGCAGGATGGTCATGATGACCGCAGCTTTGCGTATTAGATAGCCGATTGCGACGTTCCCACGTTTTACCGCCATCTTCGGTGCCAAATACACCCGCCGCCGAAATGCCCACCCACATTTTGTCCGCATTCTGCGGATCGACGACAATTGAATGCAAAACAAGCCCAGCGGCACCGGGGTTCCAGCTATCTGCCGAAGGATGGTCGGTCAGCCCCTCGACCCTTTGCCAAGTTTGACCCATGTCGTGGCTGGCAAGCAAATTGGCGGGCTTAGCACCAGCATAAAGCACGCCATTTGAATAGTTTAGCGACCAGATCGACGCCAGCTCATCCCCAAAGGGCAGTGGCGCATCTGTCCATCCAATCATTTCGGCAAATTCAGGATCGTTCGCGGCCCAGTCATCCATGGTGCCTTTGGACAATTTTGCGACCGTCCACGTCGCGCCACCATCATCCGAACGCCAGATGCCTGCACCATGCCATTCGCCTCCGCCGCCAGCCCAAAGTGTGCCGGTATCTGGATCGCCGATAACGTGATTAATCGGCCATCCGTCACAGAACGGGCCGCTGACGTCCCAACCCGTTCGGTCAGCTCCGCCCGATAGTAAGAATGCACCCTTCGTCGTCCCAATCAGGACGGTTAACCCCTGAGCAGTCATCGCGCTCTCTCCAATCCCTAACGTGCCAAGCTTAGCACGCCGTGAAATTTCCACCTAGAACTGTTGAAGCACCCCCACAAATGCAAAAGGCCGCACCAAATGGCGCGGCCTTTCGTTTTAGATTGCAAGAACTGATTAGTTCTTAGCGTAGAATTCGACGACCAGGTTTGGTTCCATTGTGACAGGGTAAGGTACGTCGCCCAGTGTTGGGGTGCGTACGAATGTCGCTGTCATTTTGGAGTGGTCAACGTCCATGTAGTCAGGAACGTCGCGCTCTGGCAGTTGTGAAGCAACCAGAACAAGTTCCATTTGCTTGGACTTCTGACGAACTTCGATCACGTCGCCTTCTTTTACGCGGTAAGAAGGAATGTTCACTTTCTTGCCGTTCACAGTCACGTGGCCGTGGTTCACGAACTGACGTGCAGCAAAGACAGTTGGTACGAATTTCGCACGGTAAACAACTGCGTCCAAGCGGCGCTCAAGCAGACCGATCAGGTTTTCACCTGTGTCGCCTTTTACACGCTCGGCTTCGCCGTAGATGCGACGGAACTGTTTCTCAGTCAGGTCGCCATAGTAACCCTTCAGCTTTTGCTTTGCGCGCAGCTGTGTACCGAAGTCGGACAGTTTGCCCTTACGACGCTGACCGTGCTGGCCGGGGCCGTATTCACGACGGTTTACTGGGGACTTAGGACGACCCCAGATGTTTTCGCCCATCCGGCGGTCAATTTTGTACTTGGCAGCGGTACGTTTAGTCATACGCTGATCTCCTTCTTTGTATTGCGAAGGGCGTTGTCCTTTTTTCCGGATTTTGCCGGAACGACAGGGTTCCTCTTGCGAGGTCCACCAACACCAATGAATGGGCGGCTTATAGAGCCTGTTCCGGTACTGTCAACGTCAAAGTATCAACGTCTAAATGTGGCACACAACGGCCCTATGAAAGCACATTTTGTGTCCCATTCTAAACATATCAAAATGGTAATGTATTCTTAAGGCAGTGATGAGGATCGCATGCCGTGTGTCACGAGTGGTTTGTTCACTTCACGAGTTAAATCCTGTTAAAGAGTATGGCAAGCATGTGGCGACAATGTTGTCCCACATGCTCGCTCTTCCCCATTGCACCACAACACAAAATTGGTGATGCATGTCTCATGGAAAACACATCTCTTTCACCAAAGCCTTTTCATTTTGCAGCTGCCTTTGGCGCGGGCGGCTTGCTGACGCTGATGATATTGTGCAATGGCACCCTTGCCACGTACGGATCGCTGTTTTTTGCATCCTGGGTGCCGCATCTGGCTGGCAGCATTGTCGCGCTGATTCTTCTGATGGCTTTGCGATCAGGTAGGGCCACAAAGGCCCGCCCGCCGATATGGGCATATCTAGGGGGCGTATCCGGTGGCATAACCGTCATGTTGACATCAGCGACTATGAATACAGCGCTTGCATTGTCAGGGACCATCGCCCTTGGACTTGCAGGCCAAGTCCTGTTCAGCCTGTTTGCTGATGTGCGTGGTTTGTTTGGATTGCCCCAGCGAATGCCATCTCAACGTGATTACATATCGCTGACCCTGATCATCGCGGGCAGCCTAGTGTTAATCTTTTTCGGAGGCGAAGCATGATTGTCTACGCCGCGTTTGCTGTCATTGCCGGGTTACTGGTCGGGCTAAGTCGCCAAATCAACGGACGGTTGGCGCTTTCGACCTCTGCGATGGAATCGTCTTTCTGGAACCACTTTGTTGGGTTCGTATTTATCACCGGCGTTGCGCTAATTATCGGTGGCTTATTCGCAGGGGAGCCACAAGAATCGCCTTGGTGGGCGTATCTGGGTGGGCCAATCGGCGTGATCTTTATCGCGGCTGGCAGTTGGTTGATCCCACGCATTGGGGCTGCACAAACCGCGATGCTGATCATCGCAGGCCAGATGATATCAGGTGTCGTTCTGGATATCGTGATGGGTGCGCCCGGCAGTCAGTGGGTGCGCGCGTTCGGCGTCGCGCTGATCCTTGCTGGCATGTGGGTCGCACGCGGCGCACCGAAAAAGAACTAGGGCGGGTTAACCCGCCCTAACTGCATTCAAATTTCCTTGCGGTCGTCAACGACACCGAGCGCAGCAACACCGGAATTACCAAGTTCAACCGTGGCAAATGGTCCGCCCAAACACATGTTGGCCGGGTCTTTGTTATCTAGCGGTGGCGTGTCCGCCAAAATCTCTTTGGCAAAGACCTCGGCGTTGTCTTTGGGACGATAGCCCAGATGCGCGGCTTTGCTGTTGTCGGCGACGATGCGGTCGTTGTTGGATAGCCCCCAGACCTTTGTGAAACCGACGACAGGCGTGTCAATTGAACGCTCAACAAGGTGGATCAAGTCATCATAAGAAAGCCATGTCCCAAGGGAACGCGCATTATTGACCTGCGCCGCAGAGAATATCCGCATGCAAACAGCCTCAACGCCGCGCTTATCCCAATACAGGCTTGCCAAATCTTCGCAAAAGCACTTCGCCAGACCATAGTAGGTGTCCGGCTTATGCGGTGCATCCAGATCAATCACGTCGGTTTTTACGTGCATCCCAACCGCATGAACAGAACTGGCGTAAACAACGCGGCGCACGCCTTTGCGATATGCTGCTTCCCAAACATTGTACGCGCCAATGATGTTGGATTGCAGGATGTCATCCCATGGTGCCTCATCGCCGATTGCGCCAAAATGCACGACCATATCAGCGCCTTCGAGGGTCGTTTCCATCGCTGCCAAATCGGTTAGGTCGGCCTGAACGTATGTTTCACCGGGGTAGGTTTTGCCAATCGCTTCGGCGCGGTCTGTAGATACCAGCTCATCGCACATCTTCGTCAGCGGTTCGCGCAGGTATGATCCCAATCTGCCTGCGGCCCCGGTTAGTACGAGTTTTTTCATGTCTTTTCCTTATCAATCGATTGACGCATCTGCGCCAGCAAGCTGTCTGTCGCTTTTGCCAAAAGCCCCACATCGGTGCCACAGGCAACAAACGAAAAACCGTCATTTAATAAATCTGCAGCCATCGCTGGATCAGTGACCAAAGTCCCCACGGGCACGCCCATATCCATCAGCTTGCGCGCAGCAGGCATAATCCGTGCCCAGACATCAGGGTGGAGTGGTTGGCCAATCATTCCCATGTCAGCCGAAATATCCGCCGGCCCAAAGAACACGCCGTCCACACCTTCAACGCCGCCGATTTCCTCTGCTTGATCAAGCGCGGCACATGTTTCGATCTGGATCAGCACGCAAGTCTGGGATTCGACTTGTTCATAGTAATCCTTAACGCGACCAAAGCGGTTTCCGCGTGCGGCCCCTGCGACACCACGAATACCGTGCGGCGGATACCGGGTCGCAGCAATTGCGGCACGCGCCTCGTCTGCGTTTTGGATCATGGGGAACAGTATCCCCTCTGGTCCCAAATCAAGCAGCCGTTTGACAATGACCGGATCATTCACTGGGGTCCGTACGATCGCGGTTGAATGGTATGGCGCGATAGCCTGCAACTGACCTAGCACCGTCTGCATGTCGCCGGGCGTGTGTTCCAGATCAACCACCAGCCAATCAAATTCAGCGGCAGCGACGACTTCGGCAGAATAAGGGCTGGCAAGGCTGACCCAAAACCCGACCTGTTTTTCGCCGGCCTTAAGACCGGCAAGAAAGCGGTTGGTTTTCATCTTCATATCACAGCCTTTTCGACAAACTTGGTGCCGTTCACGATGCGATCAAAATGGAACGGCGTCAGATCAAGCGTACGGTATTCACCATGCGCAATCCACTCTGCTGTGCCGCGCCCCATTGCCGGAGATTGCTGAAAGCCGTGGCCAGAAAACCCGTTCACGAAAAGGAAATTCGAGACTTCAGCATGCGGCCCGACAATCGCATTCTGATCGAAGGTATTATAGGCGTAATGCCCAGCCCATGAATTGCGCAGCTTGATCGCCTCAAACTGTGGAATACGATTAGCGAGGATTGGCCAGACCTTGTTTTCCCAAAGACTGTGGTCTTGGGTGAAATCGTTATAATCGACGGCGGGGTCGTCGTCAGGGGGGCTACCGGCAAGGTAATAGGTGCCGTCGGTCCGCATATGAACACCAGACGGATCAATCGTCAGTGGCAAGTCACGGTCGAGCGGCTTTTCAGCCTCGAATATATAGGTGTATCGCTTGCGCGGCTCGACCGGAATTTCGATACCAGCCATGCGCGATGTCAGCACGGCACGTGGGCCGCTGGCGTTCACAATGGTCCCACAGGCGATAACCTCACCTGATTTTAGCGTCACTGATTCAACGCGGGTACCTGTGGCGTTCTTGGTCATCGCCACCACTTCGTTCGTCACATATTCGACACCGCGTTCGCGTGCGGATCGTTTCCACCAATCAAACAGCGTATTTCCATCGAAATACCCTTCGTCGATCAAATTGTGGTTACCCGCGATGATGTCATCAAGATTGTAGAACGGATATGCCGCCGCGATCTCGTCCCGGGTCATATGTTTTGTGCCAGCACCACATGCAGCCTGCACCTGCTGGCTTTCGCGTAAAGTCGCCGCGAATGCGGCGTTATCGGCAAGATACATATAGCCGTAGCTTTGGATCGGGATGTTCGGCACGCGTTCATCGTCGCCCATGTAGCTGCGGAAGTTTTTCACGAAATCTGCAGCGAACTGTGAAATGCGCACGTTGATCTCACGACTGAATTGCTGACGCATGCATGAATTGGTGTGGGACGTCGAAGTGAATTCATATGTCGGGTCACGTTCCACCACGAGGACCGAACCGTCGAAATCGGGATTATCCGATAGGAACCATGCCACCGACGAACCCAGCATCGCGCCGCCGACGATTACGACATCATATGATTTCTTCACGGGTGTTTGCTTCATGCGGTTTCTCCCCGTGCAACGGTTTCCAAGATGTCTGTGACGGTTTGCGGGTCAAACCCATAATCTTTGATTGCGGACTCGGCTGAAATATATCCCCGGATCAAATCGCGCTTAACCAGTTCCGGATCACGCGCCGCTGGGGGGCCATAACCCGCGCCACCGGGCAGCCCAAGTACAACACGTGTACCATCTGCAACGAACTGTTTTCCCTTGCCCTGCATCAGGGTGCCATCGTCACGCGCAATTGTCGTTGGCGCACCGCTAGCGCCGCCTTGCCGACCACGTGCGGGGTGATCCACCCTGTCGAACATTGCCGAGAAATCAAACTCGTGACCATTGGACACGCCGACCTCCATATACTGGCCAAGCCCACCGCGATATTGCCCAGCGCCTCCGCTGTCAGGGCGTAATTCTTTGCGCCAGATAATCACGGGGCCTGTGTGCTCAGTCGCTTCAATCGGCATAGTCATCACCCCAGAAGGAAACGCCGTGGCGTTTAGCCCATCAACGGTTGGCCGTGCGCCTGCCCCCCCAGAGTTAAAGGTCAGTACCTCAGACCGTGTTCCGTTGTGACCCGGCGCGGGGCGCAAGCTGACTTGGAAATTACACAAGCACCCCGCCCCTTCGGCGGGAACAGTGGCGGGCAAGATTTTATCAAGTGCATCATAGACTGTGTCAGGGATCATATGGCCGATGATATGGCGCAACGCGACCGGCGCCGGATGCACCGCATTTACGATGCTGTTCACTGGGGCCGTGACCTCAAACGGGGCAAGAGACGCCGCGTTGTTTGGGATTTCAGGCGCAATTGCACATTTCAAGGCATAGCAAGCGTAGGCCTTGGTATAGACAAGCGGAACGTTGATACCCTTTTTATCCAGCCCAGACGTACCCGCAAAATCGCAAATCATCCGATCCTTTTCGATTGTCAGTTTGACGCGCAGATCAATCGGCGCATCAAATCCATCAATGGTCATCCCACCGTCAGCCGAAGCCTGAGGTAGCCCCGCGATCTTTTCAAGCGTAGCCCGCCGAGAGTTGTCGAGGATAAAGTCACCGATACCGTTCAAATCAGACAGGTCGAATTCATCCATCATCTCAGCAAGGCGCCGCTGCCCGATCTCGTTGCAGGTAGCAAGCGCATACATATCGCCAACCAGCTGATCGGGTTCACGCACATTACCGCGCACGATGCGGATCAAGGTTTCATCGACCGTACCACGTTCCACGAACTTCATGATCGGGATATAGATCCCTTCTTCATAAACGCTGGCCGCGTCGGCACCAAAGCCGCGTCCGCCAATGTCCACCACATGCGCCGTGCACGCAAAGAACCCGACGTGGTTGCCATTATGAAACGAAGGCGTCACGACCGTGATGTCGTGCAAATGCCCGGTCCCTTCCCATGGGTCATTGGTGATATAGACGTCACCTTCAAAGATATTTTCCCGGCCAATACGCCGAATAAAATGCGCCACGGCGTCGGCCATTGCGTTCACATGACCCGGTGTTCCCGTTACCGCTTGGGCCAGCATCAGACCTTCGGCGTTATACACGCCCGCTGAAAGATCACCGGCTTCTCGTACGGATGTTGAAAACGCGGTGCGCACCAGCGCCTGCGCCTGTTCTTCAACGATTGAGATCAGGCGGTTCCACATAACTTGGTAGGCGACATTGCTCATGACTGCACCTCTGTGATGTCGATGGTTCCATCAGGACGCGCGATTGCGCTTCGGCTGGTGGGAACCACGATGGTCGTTTCGTCTTCGGTTATCAAAGCAGGTCCCTGAACGACCGCGCCCGGCACGAGGTTATCACGTAAAACGACGGCCGCTGTGGCAACCTTACCCAATGCAGGATCAAACAGATCGCGTTTTCCCGACACCGCAGCGTTGCTTTCGTCCGGCGTAGCAGCCAACGCATCGGCGACGGCTGCGTCAGTCGTGGCGTTTACGGCCCAAACCGTAATTTCGATATCCATCCCTGCAACGGTCCGCCCAAACAACGCTTCGTATTCAGCCTCGAACAATGCTTGGAATGTCGCGGGATCAGGGTTCATTGCTTGGTCAGCGGTCAAGCTAATCGGGATTTCCCACCCCTGCCCCGTATAACGCATATAGACCTTAAATTCAGAATGGATCGGTGCAGTGGCATCGCATGTACGCACAAAGCCTGTCGCCTCGCTTTCCATGTCAGAAAGCAGGGATTTGACGATGTCAGGCGCGAAATCCGACAGCTTCATATACACGCTGCGCGTCGCCTCAAAGCTGAACGGGGCGCGCAGAAATCCGATCGCCGACCCCACCCCTGCCCCAGTTGGCACTAGCAGCCGTTTCACACCCAGCTTTTCACACAAGCGCCCAGCATGCAGTGGGGCTGCACCGCCAAAGGCAATCATCGTATAATCGGCAAGGTCTTCGCCATTTTCGACGGCGTGCACACGCGCAGCGTTCGCCATGTTTTCATCAACGACCTCGGCCACCCCATAGGCCGAAGTCAGCGCATCCATATCGAGTGGCGCGCCCAGTTCATTCAATGCAGCATTAGAAGCGTCCGAATGCAGTTTAATTGATCCACCCGCAAAGTTAGCTGGGTCCAGCTTGCCCAACGTCAAATCAGCATCAGTCACCGCCGGGCGCGTGCCGCCGCGGCCATAGCAGGCTGGTCCCGGTTCTGATCCGGCGCTTTCTGGACCAACGCGAATTTGGCGCATCGCATCGACATGGGCCAAGCTGCCACCGCCCGCCCCGATCTCGACCATGTCTATCACCGGGATAGAGATTGGCATGCCTGATCCCTTTTTGAAACGATATGTACGCGCAACCTCGAACACACGGGCCGTTTTGGGGGTTTGGTCTTTGATCAGGCAGATCTTGGCAGTCGTACCGCCCATATCAAAAGACAACACCTTATTGAGGCCATATCGCGCAGCAATATTGGCCGCGAAGACAGCACCACCAGCAGGGCCAGATTCGACCAAGCGCACGGGAAATTCCGCGGCGCTTTCGAGGCTAATAATCCCACCACCCGAATGCATCAAAAAGATCGGACATACCGCGCCTTCTTTGGCAAGGCGTCCCTTTAGCCGACCAAGGTAGGACTTCATCAATGGTTTGATATAGGCATTCGCTACGGTCGTATTAAAACGTTCGTATTCGCGCATCTGCGGTGACACCTCGGACGAGATCGACACCATCACACCGGGCAGTTTTTCGGCCAACACATCCCGGATCATCTGTTCATGCGCGTCGTTCAGATAGGCATGGATCAGTCCAACCGCGATGCTTTCGAACCCCATCGGGGCAATCTGATCAGCCAGCGCTTCTACCTCTACGCGGTCCAGCGGGATCAAAACGTTGCCCTGCGCATCCATGCGTTCGGACAGCGTAAAGCGATGTTGCCGGGGCAATAGCGGTTCGGGCAATGTCAGGTTTAAATCATATTGTTCAAAACGGCTTTCGGTACGCATTTCGATCACATCACGAAAGCCTTGGGTCGTAATCAGCGCTGTCTTTGCGCCACGCCGTTCGATCAGCGCATTCGTAGCAAGCGTCGTGCCATGAATGATTTGTGAAACTGCATCGGGCGCGATCCCAGCCTTGGCACAGACCTGATGCATCCCATCAATGATCGCGTTTTCAGGGGCGGCATATGTCGTCAAAACCTTGGTCGAAAATTGATCCTTGCCTACTTCCAGTACGACATCCGTAAAGGTCCCGCCAATATCAACGCCAAGTCGGATGTGATTTTGCATAAACGCGGTCCCCAAGCTGTTCACAAGGAAAGGTTAGGCCGCGCCACCCATCATCACAAATTGTTTAATTGGATTGATATGATAAATTATTCTGATCATAGTGGCGCGCGACACGAACCGCTGCTTCTGCACAAGTCACAACAGAATGTGCCGCCCGTTCCGCATCGTATCGTGCATAAAAATCAAGCGGCGCAGGGGACCAATCGTACCGGATTTCGCATAGAGCACCCCGTGCCAGTTCACCCGAAACCATTGCCCTAGGCAAAGTAGCGATCCCCATACCGTCCAGCGTCATGTGCAAACAGGCTGCAAGGTTGCTGGACGGCACCAATCGCACATCCAAATCACGTCGCATGGCAAAATGGGCAGAAACCTCATCGAATAACCGGGTATTTCGCGCGTGCGTCAGGATCGGATGCTGTGCCAAATCTTCGGCAGTGGCGATCCCACCCGGTGCAATCTCAGGTGCGGCCACCCAGACCATGTCATAAGACCCTAGCGTAATCTCGCCGCTCGACATTCGGCTGAACGGCCCATTTTGCAGGGCAAGATCAAGCGTCCGTTCTGCCAAGCCCTTTTCAAGGTTCACCGACAGATCGACAGTTAGCTCAACCACTAAGTTTGGATAATCGTCTTTCAGAGCACGCAAATAGTCACGCAACCACGTGTGAACAATCATTTCTGTCACCCCAAGGCGCAAGGTCCCCGACAACAGCCCCTTTTGATCAGCCGCAACAACCAACGCCTCAGTCGCATCCAAAACCCGCCGTGCATGCGAAAGCAATTCCTGCCCTTTGCGTGTCAAACGAACTGACCCGGCATCGCGGGTCATCAATTGTGTATTCAGCGCGCTTTCAAGGCTCGCAATACGTGCTGATATGTTCGGTTGCGTTGTATTCAGTCGCTCTGCCGCGCGGCGAAAGCTTTGCATGTCAGCGACCCAAACGAAGGCTTCAAGCTGCTTAAGGTTCAGGCGCAATTTCGGACTCCGGTTTCAAGGCTAATCAGCGTCGCGAAAAATCGCGTCTTGCTTAAGCATGCACCCGAACAATCGGTGTGTCACCTCTAGGGAAAACCGAAAACTTGCCGCCCCCAATTCGTGGTGGCCAACGACGACCCTTCCCGGGCTTAGAACCTGAGGCAAACGAAACCTGCGACCCGCGACTTGCACAAAGAAATGGTCGCTTTTGAACAGCAGCGCTTGGGCAGTTGCCTCAACTTGCAAGGCCATACCGATGCCATAACCAATGTATTCTTCTAGACCGGTCGGGCCGGCAAATCGCTTAGAACTATGAACAACCTGTGGAAAGCCACGTCCACGACCATACTGCCTGATCCAGAATTGGCCGTCAGTCACGCGGTCTTCGGTGACGATCACAACGGCAGGCCGGTGCAAAGAACTGCGGTCAAACGGAAATGGTGCACCAACGAGCCGGGCGGCCTGCGCTAATACCCAGCCAGCCAAATTCATCCGCATTGCAGTCACGACACCTTGGTAAGCAACACTATCCCCGCCCTTCAGGCGCTTGCCGAACCGTTTACGAACGGCAGCGGGCAATAGCGCCCATGCCTGCGGGCCCAGTAAGTTACGAAATCGGTCATCGGCAAGTGGGGGATCAACCGGTATCGGCGGTGGAGGAGCATTTTCGACATATTGAACAAGCTGCATAGCGCGTTCCTAACTCAGCACCCCACCTGACCGCGGTGGGTTATTTTCCTTTGCCGCCCGCAAATTTGAGCAGCTTAATTACCTTGTCCCCAAGCCCCATCAGCCTGATAAGCTGCGCCTTGGGAACGCCCAGCATCTGGTCGTACCAACGCGTCGTCGTGGACAGGAAATTCTGCATGTCCTGCAAGCGCTGCAATGCAACCGGATCAACATCCCCGTCGACCTCAGCACGTGCGACGCATTGATCAATCGCGGAAACCGCAGGATCAATCTCCCGCTCGCGACGGCCCTGCGCGATGCGCATAGCCATCTCCCAAACGTCCACCTCGGCTTCAAAATGTTCGCGACGATCACCCGCAATCGGAACGCGCCTGATCAAACGCCATGCGACCAACTCCTTAAGTGAGTTAGACACATTAGACCGCGCAATACCCAGAGCCTCTGAAATTTGTTCTGCATTCATCGGCTTGGTCGCAAGATACAACAAAGCATGGATCTGCGCGACCGAACGATTAACACCCCACTGGCTGCCCATATCACCCCAATAAAGGATGAATTGGTCAACTGCCTCAGGGCGCTTTATTTGTGAAATTTCTGTCATAACAGAAATATACGAAATTCGTACATCTATTGCAAGCATTTCCGCAAAAACCGCCTGTATGTGGCCCCAGCCAAAAACAGAACATAAAATCGCAATTTCCGCTTGTGATCCGATCTTTATTACTGATAGACCCGCCAGCGGAGACGTGGCCGAGTGGTCGAAGGCGCTCCCCTGCTAAGGGAGTAGGCGGGAAACCGTCTCGAGGGTTCGAATCCCTTCGTCTCCGCCACCCATACACTGGCACAGACCCACTTAAATACTGAATTTAATACAAAAAAACTACAGGTAGCCAAAATCCCATGTAGACGTTTGCGATTCTGATATACAAAATGCACTACATTATGATATACATTTAGGGATTGGCCGATTAGAATGTGGCGGACTGCCTGTGATCAGACTACGTGGAAAAATATACCAACTTTATCGACGCGTTCCAAACCGCTATCAGGACGTTGAACCGCGCGAGCATATTAATTTATCTTTACACACCGACTCTTATTCCGCAGCATCAAAGAAAGCTCAAGATATTTGGGACCAAATGATCGCAGGATGGGAAGCACGCATTGCAGGCAATACAGCTGACGCGGACCGAAGACTTGCCGCCGCGATGGAGTTGGCTGCAGTACGCGGTCTTGCCTATCTTGACGTCCGTCGCGTCGCTGAATTGCCAACAGAAGATCTTCTACGCCGAATCGAAGCCGTTCAAACACACAAAAGAATTCCGGATAGACTTGAGGCGGCGGCAATACTCGGCGGCGCACCAAACTCGGAGATTACAGTCAGCAAGGCGCTGGAAATCTATTGGACGTTGACTAAGGATAAACTAATCGGAAAATCGCCAGATCAGATACGCCGCTGGAAAAACCCACGGATAAAGGCGATCAAGAACTTTATCTCCATCATTGGCGACAAGGCTATTCAAGATATTTCGGGAGACAATATGCTTGATTTCCGCCATTGGTGGGTAGAGCGGATCGAGAAAGACGGCGTGACAGCAAATTCCGCCAACAAAGACCTCGGACATTTCGGTGATGTGCTCAAAACAGTCAATAAGTTGAAGCGACTAAACCTTAACTTGCCGCTATCTGATCTCAACTTTAAGGAGGGGGAAGCGGCTAAGCGGCCACCTTTTTCTAAAGAGTGGATTCAAAAAAAGCTGCTCGCTCCGGATGCTATGTCAGGTTTGAACGAAGAGGCCCGTGCGATTTTGCTGGCAATGATCAATACCGGCGCACGCCCGTCGGAATTGGCTGCACTAACACCTGAGTGCATCAAACTGGAGGCAACCGTACCCCACATTTCCATTGAGGCGGTTGGTAGACACCTCAAGAGCCGTAACGCAAAACGTATCATTCCCCTTTTAGGTGTCTCACTAGAGGCCCTGCGAAGCTTTCCACAAGGCTTTCCTCGCTATCGTGGATCGCCCGCCAGCTTGTCAGCAACGATTAATAGTTTCCTGCGTGACAACAAGCTTATGGAGACCGAAAAACACACACTCTACGGCCTACGTCACTCTTTTGAGGATCGCCTCCTTGCCGCAGGCATCGACGAGCGTATTCGACGGGATCTCTTCGGGCACGCTCTCAATCGTGAACGCTATGGAAATGGCGCATCTTTGGAGCATTTGCGTGATATGATTCAACCTGTTGCTTTGTAATCACTCACTAAGCTACGAGCCTGGTTAATCAGGTTTTGTTTTGCAGCAAGTTCTTCAATCTCGGAATTCAAACGTTCCAAGATTGGCAAGTATATTAGGTCAATCAAAACGAGCTGCGCCACTTTATGACGGGCAGCATTAAGACGCTGCATTTGATCAGGTATAGCAAGCATAGATGTGTCCAGTACAATGGTCACAGTTTCTTATAGCATTTTTTTCTTGCGATTTCGCAGAAAGTTCTACGAACCTCCAAGATCCTCAAAAAACCCAACTTCGCTTCGCTATAATACTTGATGAAGACAACAGAACATCATCAGGAGCAACAAGTTCATGGCACGTAAGACTGGCCCTCACGCGAAGTCCGACCTAGCAGTATATTTAGATCGGCGCATTCTAGAATTGCGGCACAAGAAAAACCAAAGCGAAATTGCCACTGCTGCCGGCTTCACAAATGTCAATATGCTGACCATCATTAAGCAAGGGCATAGCAAGCTTGCAATTGACAGGGTAGCTACACTGGCAGCGGCACTGGAAGTGGACCCAAAGTTCCTTCTGCGGCTAGCACTTGCCCAGGACGGCAATGAAACAATGTCTAGGGTTTATGATGAGATCATTGGTACAGTAGTAACACACAACGAGTTGGGCTGGATTGAAGCCTTACGCGATGCCTCAAGCGGTATCGACCCGGCCATCACTTCACGCGCACGCGCCGCATTGCTTGCAGTCTTCGGCAAGTAGAGGCGCGTAAATTCTAGCAAAGAAAAGCCTCTTACACGTCCAATAAAGAAGCCATTGAATGGCTGCCCACGGTCGCTAGCAACAACAATCCTTTGTGAAGCTCAATCAATTATCAACACGCACTCCCAGAGCAGGCGTCGTCTTAGATTGGGCCACACAACAGAATACTAGCACTTCAATCGAACGATACTTCTCTCGCGCAGTTCAGAGCAAGAAGCAAAGGCATTCAGTAATTTTTCATGTTCGATGGTGTTAACGCCACTTAACTTTTTCATCCAACGACGGTCCATATTTAACATTTAAGCGTCGAGAATGTTACATTCTGCTCCTTCCAACTTAACAAATGTAACAAAAAACTTAACATATTGAGCGCAATTTCAGTCGGCAAAACGAAAATGTCACATTAACGGCAATCAAAAAACAAACAAAACAAGGGACTTAAGGATAATGTTACATTTTATTCGGGGAAAGGTTTTTTTTGAAAGCGCGGTCAATAAAGTTGCACCACTTAGAACAGCCTTACTCCCCTCTCACCCCATAAGGCGACCGACTCATGCTATTCTTTAGGACAACAAAGAAGCTCACCAATGAACCGTACCGATCAAATATCACGAAGTCTAAAAGGTAGCTTCAATAGCGCAAGCTTTAGGGCCATTGCTCGCGGCTATTTTTACTCGCTACCTTCTTTAGAACTCATATCGCGCCCACGCTCCACTAAGTTCAACGTTTCGGAAAGCTGCTCGTCTGCGCGAGGCCTGTTGGGGCGTCTCATAGATGACCAATCAATGTAGTCATCGATGCTTGCCCCCGCCTCTGCTAGAGTATCAAATTGCGCTACTGTGATTGATTTGACTGGTGCCATAGTTCTGCCCCTCCAAAGCAAGCAATACTAACACGTTTACCTTTGGTCGCTTAAAAACCCTAGTCCTTTTTCAAGGGCGCTGTTTGGTATCAGCTAGCGGCAGTTCAACAAGCTGAGCAGTTGCTGCAGTGCACACCATCGCCCTGGAGGATATGCGTGAACTTGGAAAAATGAGCCTCCAAGTCTGTTTTGCCAAGTTCTTCGACGACGGCTCAGGCGCTTAACAAAATCGTATCAGGTTCACGTTTCTTTTAGCGGAAATGAACTGCAGGATAGAAAACTGGTAACGTGGAAACGAAGCCGACTTTGGTCGCGCTTGCAGCCTTAACGCTCAATACAGCCGAAGCTAATCGACACGAACGGCCCTTTGCGGACATTGGCTGAGTGTCACTGCGCCGCACCGCAGCTTCGCCGCAGCAGATTGCTGGTTGGCTCAAGTGCAAACATCCCGACGAGGCGCAGCATCGCGTGTCCCACGAGACGATCTATCGCAGCCTTTATGTGCAGACGCGTGGGGTCTTAAAGAAGGAATTGCAGGAGTGTTTGCGCAGCCCGCGTGCCATTAGGCGGTCACGGCACGCAACTCAGAAAGGGTTGAAGCTGCGCAAGATCAAGAACGCCATCCCGATCAGCGAACGGCCGCCCGAGATCGAAGATCGCGCCGTGCCGGGGCACTGGGAGGGCGACCTGATCGTGGGGGCGAACAACAGCTACATCGCGACGCTGGTAGAACGCCATTCCCGGTTCGTGATGTTGGCTAAAGTCGAGAACAAGGACACCCAAAGTGTTATCACGGCCCTGATCAAGCAGGCCCGCAAGCTGCCCAAAGCACTGTATCGGTCACTAACATGGGACCGTGGTTCTGAGATGGCCGGACATGTGGCGTTTACCATGGCGACGAAGATCGACGTCTATTTTTGTGATCCGCAGTCACCTTGGCAACGCGGGAGCAACGAAAATACCAACCGGTTGCTTCGCCAATACTTCCCGAAAGGCACCGATATATCAGGCTTCAGCCAAGCCAAACTCAGCGCCGTCGCTCGCCAGCTCAACGAACGGCCGAGAAAGACCTTGCAATACCATACCCCAGCACAGAAATTTGACGCCTGTGTTGCTGCGATCAGTTGAAACCACAGGACAAACCGGGCCTATGTGGGTGCGGTGAATGCTCACGCAGCATTTCTTGGCACCCACAGCAAGCTTTTTGTTGTAATAAAACCATCGTTGTCAAACTGACCATTGGCTTCCGTCATGAGACGCCGATTCCAAGCAATCCTTTAGACAAAGTCGAACTCATCCTCAAAGGCTGTGATTTGCTCTCGTCCGTCGTCGTAGATCAGCGTGCGGGTTTCACGTGCACCGTCAGTATCATAGGTGTCCGTGTAGCTGGACCATGCATACGCGTCTCCCGCATCGGTCATCGTCGCTGTGGTGCGAACTCCATTTACGAGAGTCGTTTCTAGGACTCTTCCATTGTCGAATTCACGAATTATCGTTTCGACTGTTGAAGCAACAAGTTCGATGGATTGATCCGCGAATTGAGCAATTTCGATATTTTCCAAGGTATCGATACCGTTGGTACTGGCACCGCGAGCATGAGATACCTCAAAAACTCCGGATCTAATCTCGACAATATCATATTCGGCAAAACGTCCATCAAATACCACAACGTCAAAAGAGCCAACTCCGCCGTCAATGTCATCGTTGCCCTGCCCTGCAGATATCCGATCATCGCCAGAACCAGCGTCGATGTAGTCTGCTCCAGCGCCTGCATCAATTGTGTCGTTTCCACCCAGTGCGAAGATGCGGTCATCTCCATCGCGTGTGTTGATCCGGTCGTCGCCATTCGTAGCAGTCACATCGAATTGCTCGAAGCCATTGAGTTGAACACGGACAACGCTTTCTTCGCCATTGGGGCCGTCGGCAATGGTAATGCGCTCATCACCAATGCCGCTACGCGGGTCTGTATTGTCGAACTGTAGATCAACGCGTGTGACCCTATCATCCTGCGAATAATCGACCTGCAAAAAGTCGTTGCCGCCGATAGCGCCTTGTAAGCTTTCCAATCGTGCACCCGCATCAACTGCCAGACTCTCGTCTTGTCTCACTATTGCTGTTGTGGATATACCTTGCTGGGCCCCGGTGTCGTTTTCGGTTCGTGTTGAGGCAATCGTTCCGTCAGCTCTTTCGTAGTCAATGACAAGTCTGTCGTAAATCTCATCTCCACCCACAAGGTCGTTGATTGCGTCTGCAGCGTAATCTTCAAGCAGCAACTTTCCGGCCTCAGTTAGCAAGAATTGGAATGTTCCCTTCCCAAGTATACTCTCGACTATGTCGTCGATTATTGGTCCTCCGACGCGGTCCGTAAGGAATCCGATATAAGGCTCTATCACAAATCGATCGAAGCTTTGAAGAAACGCATTAAAGAAAGTGGCGTTCTTTATTGCTTGGAATTCGTCCGGATTGACGATCCCATTGTTTGCAATATCGTCGGCAACAGTTCGCGTTGCCTCCGCAAGAAACATCGACTTAGCCCAGAACGCTTGTGGAAAAATAACTTCTAGGCCAGCTTCAAATAGCGACACATTGTTATCAAAGTTGGTGTCGCGTGGGTCAAAGTCAGAAACCAAGCCAATGATAGCGCCGTCCGAAACAATAACGGCCCCAATTCGAAAATCATTTCCATTGTCGTCTTTTGAAAAAACTGGAATCGTTGAAATTGGCATTTGATAATCCTCTACTTACTAACTAAAATCAAAGGCATCTCGCTATGCAGAACTCAAACCGTTGGCGTAATAGGGAAGATTGTTAGCTTCTTGGCAGTCAAAATCCTAGGACAATGTTTCTTAGCCTACGTGGTCCCGGTCCTGGCGAACCTTTCCCAAGTTCGAATCGTTTCGGGTTTGTCGGAGGCCTGTTAAGTGCGCGATCCGGTTGTTTGCGTTTTCTGGTTAACTGCGGTTCAGACGAAGGACCCATTTTTCGGTTGAGAGACGGAGCCAGATTTCACGTAGCGGCAGCAATTCTTCTACTGCGAGAGTGTGCAGCGAAACTTTGACACTTCCGGTAAGGGCTCACTGCCGCCATTAGATCGGTCGCAGCATTTTGCCAATTGGGTCCCGCAACCTCCCTGTAAGAACGGCCCATAGCCGCCGTTGACCATGTCTTCCAGATGCTGCGGTGCGGCCTGCCAGACCAGCCATTCGCTGCAACTGCGAAATCAGGTGATCCGCGAATTCACACAATGCGGGGGTGGTTTCAACTGATCGCTGCAACACGTGCTTCAAATTTCTTAGCAGGGGTTTGGTATTGCAAGGTCTTTCTAGGTCGCTCGTCAAGCTGGCGGGCGACGGCGCTGAGTTTGGCTTGGCTAAAGCCTGATATATCAGTGCCTTTGACCTATACATTTTCCCGGGCGGCAAAGAGCTCAAGCAATACCGCCGTGCCTATAAAACGCCGCGAACGGGCGCAAACAAGGATGAGACGTTGCGTTATTGCGCGCAAAGCAGACTGTGGCGCGTGTGCCCTAACTGTCTGTGATGCTGACTCAAGCATTCAGACTGCTGTGGTGCACAAGTTGAACGATACCGCCAACTTTCAAGACCGTACAATCCGGGCTCAGCTTGGGCTTGCAGGAAATCCTAAAGACTTGCCTCTCTTCCAAATGGCGATCGATCCTCCCGATCAAACCTACACCTACGAATAGTGGCGTAATCCTTCTGCACTTCCGCCTATCCTTTCCGCACGCTCGTGCGAACTAGGAATCGCGTTATTCCTAACATGTCGGGAATGGGAGTGGAGATGGACCATGGCACGGTTTCAAACCGTACGCCGAATTCGGCTTGAGGCTATCTATATCTTCACAGACCTCCACTTAAGCCGTGGAGCACCACCCTAACCCAAAACGCGATACAATTGACCGATTTGCCACTTGTGCGTGCATCAAGTCGGACCTAAACTGAAAAACAAGAATAGCTACTGAAGGCACTAGCTGGCACTATGGCAACGACATTCTCTCTGTTCTATCTTGGCATAGCGCCAGAAATCGACTCCGTCGAAGGCAATCTGACGTCCGAGAATCACAATGCGCTGAACGGATTAGTGTTTGGCGGGCCCAGCAACATCATTTCGGGCAACCTCCAGACGTTGTCACCTGATGCGACCAACTCCTACACTGGAGGTGTGAATGCGGACGCGTATGGGGCCGAAAATCTAATAGAGAACGAGACGTTTTCGATCGATGGCGGTGCGCTCCAAACGCATGACACGACGATGCTCTATAACAGCACGGTGATCCAATACACGGATGGATCGACCGCGACAGTCGATGCGATCGTAATGCAAGACACGGACGGAAGCCTGTATCTGCTGCCACCGACAACCGGCCCCAACGCCTATTCGGACGCGCTAGAGGCAAAGCCGATCGAGTCGGTAACACTTGGCACTGCGGCACCCTCTGGCGGAACCGATACCTACGGCATGACCGCTGATCGTTACGTTCTGGACTTCAATTACGTTGATACCGACGGCGATGGGATCATCGATTCCGAAGATATCGATGATGACGGCGATGGAATCCTCGACATTGATGAGGGTGCGAGCACCACAGTACCGACGACAATCACAATCATCTTTGACGCCGATGAAAGGGCTGATGGCGACAATACAAGATGGGAATTGCGTGATCCAAGTGGGACCGTAATCGCAAGTGACACGACAATTGCCAACAATGTGATCGAAATTACGGACGTTCCGGTAAACGGGATGGGTGATTATACCTTCACCGTCAATGATAATGGCGGTTTCTTATCCTTTGGCAACGGGCTTAACGGCAGCGACCCCGCCAGCTATGTCGTCCAAGTTGACGGAGTAACCGTTGTCGATTCAGGGCCGAACCCAAATTTCGGCGGCTCAACGAGCCATACCTTTTCGGTTGCTGAAGTCGTAACCGAAGTCGACACAGACGGTGATGGTATCGCTGACCATCTTGACCTCGATAGTGATAATGACGGCATCACGGACAATGTCGAGGCACAGACCACCTCAGGATATGTGGCACCTACTGGTACTGACAGTGACGGTGATGGGCTCGACGATGCCTATGAGACTGGCGGCCTTACTCCCGTGGATACTGACGCCGATGGTACCGCTGACTTTCTAGATACTGACAGCGACAACGATGGCATCAGCGATACTGACGAGGCTGGCCATGGCGTTACGCAGGCCGCTATCGATGCCTCTGCCGATACGGATGGCGACGGTATAAAGGATGTCGTGGACGACGTGGTTGGTTTCGACGCCAACGACGCCGATATCGACGGCGCGGGCAACTTTACGCTGGCCGATAGCGATTTTGACACCGCACCAAATGGCAACAACGCCGCGCCAACCACCACCGACCTTGACTATCGCGACACCGCAAGCGCTTTCGACAAGGACGGGGATGGCATTGTCAACAGCGCGGATCTCGACTCCGACAACGACGGGATTCTAGACACGGACGAGGGCTTTAGCAGCGGCCAGGTCTATTGGGATCACAATGACGGCAGCGGGACGTCGTACCTCGCCAACACCAACGGAGATGCGGCTTCGATCCTCAGCTCGCCGAGCTCCATTTCGTTTGGTTCAGGATTCGTGGCACCTACCAGTTCTTGGGAACATATCCTTCAGGGCGCCGACGCGAACACTCTCGCCGAAGCGGTCGCGTTGGATGAGTATGTCGAGGTCTCTTTCACACTTACCCAAGATGCATATCTGACCGAAATTCAGCACGGTATTGTTCCAATCGATTGGGGCGGCACGGCCGCTGGCAGCTATAATGTCGCCGTGAGCGCGTCTGACGATGGCTTCATTTCTTCGACCACAATTTACGACGACGGGTATCAGCCCAGCCCACCGAACGGGTCATATGGGATCAGCATCGAGTCCATCGAACCCTTCGAAATGGTGGCTGGTCAGCAATACACTTTGCGTTTCTACCTGTTTGACGAACAGAACAGCTATTCACCCGACAATACGCTCGCATTCGACGATCTGTTCCTCAAACTGGAAACGAGGCCGGATTCCGACGGCGACGGCATTGCCGATTACTTGGATCTGGATAGTGATAATGACGGGATCACCGACAACGTCGAGGCGCAGACAACAGCGGGCTATATTGAGCCCACCGGCATTGATTCTGACGGCGACGGGCTCGACGATGCATATGAAACTGGCGGCCTTACTCCGGTAGACACTGACGGGGACGGCATTGCTGATGTTCTCGATACCGACAGCGACAACGACGGCGTCAGTGATGCCGACGAAGCTGGGCATGGCATTGCGCAGGCGACCATCGATGCCTCTGCGGATACCGATGGTGACGGGATCAAGGATGTTGTAGATGACGTGGTTGGTTATGATGCTAACGACGCCGACATCGACGCATCGGGCAATTTCACGCTGGCCGACACCGACAATGACACCGCCCCCGATGGCGCCGGCGCGGTGCCCTTGATCAGCGATCTAGATTTCCGCGATACAATTTGTTTTTCGCGTGGCACACAGATTATGACCGATCGAGGCGAAGTCGCGGTAGAGGACCTGTCAGAAGGCGACTTGGTTCTGACGGCAGATAACGGCTACCAGCAGCTACGATGGATCGGCAGCCAAAAGGTGTCGGCAAGCCGTCTTGAAGACGAACCAAACCTGCGCCCTATTCGAATCCGCAAAGGCGCCCTAGGGGATAACACGCCGTCCTGCGACCTCGTCGTATCACCCCAGCACCGCGTGCTCGTACGTTCCAAGATCGCCCGTAGAATGTTTGACACTTCCGAGATATTGGTAGCCGCCAAGTTCCTTCAGTCTGTCGACGGCGTGTCCGAAATCACAGATTGCGACGGCGTGGAATACTTCCATCTCTTGTTCGACCGCCATGAAGTGATCTGGTCAAACGGTGCATGGACCGAGAGTCTCTTCACTGGTCCACAGGCCTTGAAATCGGTCGGAGCGGAAGCGCGCGCGGAAATCATGGCGCTCTTCCCAGAACTTATTGAACGCAATTACGAGGCTCAGCCTTGCCGCCAATTGGTCTCTGGTCGCAGGGGGCGCAAATTGGCGTTTCGGCACGAAAAGAACCAGGTCGCATTGGTTGAACATGCTTAAAGTCGAGCTTGTTGTATGGCTGCTCGGCAGCCTCAAGCGTGAACGAGGAAGACAGGTGATGCGCAGCAACGGCAGCTCACACGTCGGATCCTGAACTGCCGATTATGATCCTTAAACAATTTGTAGTGCTAAACGTCCGCTTTTGCACGACTTAGCTAAAGTTTCGCGTCCGCAGCGAATGACCGCAACCCGCCCATTGTGTTGAAAAACTATTCCTTGATCGTAGCCTAACCCACGTTAATCATGTTCCAGTATCAACCAACACACCAGTCCCGTGCTGCACGATTTCCATAAGTTCAGACGGAAAAGGTTGGACCAGAGACTGAGCTTGGTCTGGTGACCCTGTGAGCCATGCTTCGTAGTCCTTTGCCTGCAAGATGACCGGCATCCGGTCAGGATGGACCGGGCGTACGATCTCGTTGGCGCTGGTGGTGATGATTGTGTGTGTCAGGTCGCAGCCATCTTCTTGGCGAAGAGAGGATGGCACAGGCTGCCATAGCCCAGCCATGGCAAATGGTGGGCGAGGCTCATCGCCTTTGAGTGCAAACCAATAGTCTGTCGCCGGCCGCTGTCCCTTGGCTTCTCGAAAACTCGATGCCGGAACAAGGCAACGTCGTAATTGAAAGCTCTCTTTCCAAAGACCGCTACTGTTCACCTTATCGGCCCGCGCATTGTTCCACGCTGCGGGTTTTAGCTCTTTGCCCGTTTTCTTGCTGATGTTCTTGGTCAGAAAGCCCCAATTCATTTCGATGAGTTCACGCTCACCCGTTGGTGTCAGGCGAACGACAGGGGCTGGATACTTGGGCCAGATTGCAGTCCGGGGTTCCGCGTTTCCCAGATGACTGTTGGAGGGTTTAACGTCGAACATCTGGCGCATCGCCTCAACCGCAGTGGTGCTTGAATAGAGGTTACACATTCCTATTCCCCCAAGACCTTGTCCTGCCAAAGCCAGACCTTCTTGCTCCCCACTAACCGGCGCACCTGCATTAGGCCAAAATCCTTGGATTGTGGTGTGGCCATTCTAATATCGATGTATTCAGTTGTCCCGCATTTCGAACAGCCAAATGGCGGCAGATGAACCGGATGCATAGGATCAACTACCTGAATAAGGTCGGACGCTAAGAACGTCGCACCACGTCGACATAGTCCGCAACGTATCAAAACAACCTCACCGCTGATGGCCGCATCACGCAAAGTGCGGAACGGCTTGGCAGGATGTGCTCTGATTGGCGGGTGTCCGGCTGGCATAAAGTCAATTAGAACAAAAAATGAACATACTGCAAGGCTGCGCCCGCGATTTTAGCCAGAAAACCACGTTCGTCGTCCGCCGCAGTGATGATTATGCCGCCCGCATTGCTATTGGCATTACAGAGTCAAACTACAGCTTCAATCCACCCCAAAAGGATGTTTCAAGCTTAAGCTCTCAACACCCCCACAACAACTAACTTACTTATTGTTATCAATAAACAAATACCGCATATGACACCATTAACAAACCATAGATCAAACACACAAACAGGGTACAACAAGGATGCAAAAGCAAAAGAAGCCGAAGGGATTTGTCGGCTTTGTGAGGGTCTCAACCGAGCGCCAAGCTGATACCCATGACAGCATGCATTCACAACGGCTAGCGCTTGAAGACTACGCAAAACAGTTCAGCCTACCTTTGCACATCGTTGCAGCTATAGAACCAGGCCATGGACCAAGCTCAGCACGGCTAGGATACCACGAAGCAATTAGGCAGGCTAAAGAGCAAAGTTTTGCGATACTCGTCGCCAACCCTAGTAGACTCAGCCGCAGCGTCGAAGATTTAGTGTTTATCGATTTTCGGAAGACCCCCGTTTGGGTAGCTGGCGAAGGACGCATAGAAAAGAAACCACTAATTAGTGAAGTCCAACGCGCAGCTGACGAACTAACGCAACTGAAGGCAGATGGATCACTAGGGGGCAAGAAGCGAAATTTGTTTCCTAACACCGAAGACGCCCGCAAACGCAAGCGTGACGGACAGTTAAGAGGTGGTAGCGCAAATGCGGAGCGCGCCTTTCGAAATCGAAGTAATGTTCAGCATTTTATGACACAACACGGCATCACCCAAGAAACTACCCACCAACAACTTGCTGACGCACTGAACGCTGCCGGTATTGAGAACTGCACCAAAGAAAAACCACCGACCTATGAGCATTGGACAGCCCAAGCTTTACGTCCTGTTCGCAAAGCAGTTGTTGAGCAGATTGCCCTTGATGACCTACCTTTCGATGACCTCACCTCCTCCCCATCAGAAAGCACCCTGCCAGACGCCCTGACAGCCACCCTAGAGCCCCAAACCGCGCACACAGCAACCTCTCGCGCTGAGCCGCATCAGGGGCCCGCAGGAGCCCTCCTGCGCGCTCTAACGGCCGTCAAAAGGTTACTCAGAAAGACTTTGGCAAAACTGACGTGATATTCTGGTGACGCACGGGGGGGGGGGAATGGCGCGACTGTCTTCGGAAAACAGGTGGACGGCGCGTCCCACACGAAGTCCTAGAAAGGGTTGCGCAGAGTAATGGGGATGCCTTTGCCTAGGCTAAGTGCCCTTCAGCCGAGATCGGATCGCATCCGCCGCAGGACGCCCTGCGTCGATCATAACGGCTTTCAAATTAGGTTTGTCTACAAGCACGTCCTCTAATACTCGGACGCAACCGAGCACTGTAAGATCGGCGGGCGCAATGTCGCGTGCGGTAAACAGCAACTCAATCGCATCAGCTTCTGACTTAGGGTGCGCGGCTTCCAACGAGTACCGGTCTTCCAACACGGCGATCAGATCGTCTTGGGAACGCAACGCTATCCAAGCGTCTAACTCTGAGCGCTGTTTTCGACCGACAAAAATTTTGTTCCGCTCTTCGATTCTGATGATGCGGCGTCCAAGTGCCGCAAGCAGGCTAAGATGAAGGACTTGGGCAGCGCTTAGTAGTTCTTGCAACCATGTTGTCATCAGATGCTTCTGAGCCGCACCTTTCAAACTGCTGTTTCCCAAGAGGGCTGCACTGCCTATTGCGGGACCCAGAATGAGTGCTCCAGCCGGACCGATGGCGATTAGACCGATCCAAGCACCGGCCTTACCGCCACCGAGGGCCAACGCTCCTCGGGACACACCGTCGAGAAGGAGCCAGGCAGGTAGGTCCGAAATCGGGACCCGCCCCTGCATGACTTCCAGCCCCCCTCGCAGGGCACCGATCGAGAGCGCAAACTGCAAAATATCAGGGTCGGTAAGGTCTGCTGCATGGCCGAGCGTTTCGGCAATCTGCTCTTCCAGAGTTGCGATTTCGAACCCCGGCACCGTGGTCACAAGATGTGCCCACGGCGCGCCGCTTCGGGCTGCTTTCTCGGCGAGCGCGGCATTGGCTATAACTGGAATATCTGGATATTTCTCGAAGTGCTCGGTCAAATTGGAAAGTGCAGTGCCACACTTCACCTGCACAGGTTGCCCGTCGACGAGAAGATCGAGCCCTGGCGTATTACTTGCCTCAGCGAGGCCTACATCGTGGCCATCTGCGATCAGTTGATCCAGTACTAGGCGCTCGGCTGTGTATCCCCGCAAGGACCAGCTGGCACCGGGGATTAAGAATTCGCTCGCTCGGCAGGCAAAAGAAATGGGATCCCCGAGATTCTCAGAACGGGAAAAGTCTGCGGCCATCATAACGTTTTGGTCGACCGCAGCGGCATGCCAGATCATCTCGCCAGCCGTCATTCCGAAGACCATTGATGCGCCGGTGACATCAGTTGACATCATCTTCGTTGCCCATGGTTCAGGAGGAGGACCGGCGGGGGCGGGCAAAGGGCCAGAAAGGTTCGTGGTTAGTGTGCTTAATCGCTGTCGCATTGCAGATCGATCTGTCGCAGGCATCCAGCGAAGCGCGTCTGAGGCGATCCGATCAAGGGCGCGCATGTCCGTCAAAAACTGCTCAAGACCTGTATCGCTGTTTTGTGTGCCTTGGGCTGCCAACACAACACCGAGACGGGATGCAAGCTGGCTACGAACAATCCGCGATCCGCGCCCCATCCCGATCCAGCCAAATGCAGCGACGCCAGCGAAGACCGTCATTGGGTTTATCAAGGTTGCCAGAAGAGAAACCAATGCAGGTCCGCTAACCATGGGTATAAACGCGCTCAATTGAGCTGCGATAATATATGGAAGGAAGCCTGCATTCGCGACGACTGCGGCCCCGCCGACCCAGACGCCACCAGCGGCTATGGCTGTGCGTGCTTTTGCTTGCCCTTGCCGCAGCGCCTTGACGATTTCGGGATCAGCATTTTGAGCAACAGAAGCTACGACTGTGTCATCAGCCAGCAACGCGAGCATTTCTTCCGCCACAATTTCTGGAAAAGGCAAAGGACTTTCTGCTCTCGCCGTGGTCTTCACGGCTTTCCAGTATCCTGCTGCTTTGCTACCAGTGTGGCCAACGAGATCAGCATCGGACTTTTCTTGTGTAGTCTTTGCATGCCGCAGTCTGATTGATGGTGTCAATCTTTCAGCGACTCTCACCGCGAAGGCAGAGGCCGTTTTGATCGCGGCCTTCGTAGAGAGTGGCGGTTCTGAGGGTACCGCCATGGCTTCTGTGAAACGGGTCCATAGCCGAAAACGCAGGTCACCGTCGGTTGCCGAACATTTGACCAGACCATCTTGTGCGGTTTGAAGTTGGTTGGCAGCAAAGTCTTGGTTCATCCCAAGCTTAGCCCCGATGCCTGCAAATGCGCCCTTCGCGAGGAAAAGTCCGTCCGCGCATTCGATGAGGGCAATCATCTGACAAATCTCAATTCTGTTGAGAGTACCGAGGCCAGAAAGTATATCGACGGGCCGGACGATAGGGTGTGCAATGGGATCTATTGTCATGTCGCTGACAGTGCGCCTCTCAAAGCAGGAATTCAATTGCCCAGAATGAAGTCTCAAGTCAAGTATTGTCATCTTCGGACCGCGACCAACTTTTCGAACTGGACGACCCTTATTGTAGGTAAGCGTTGAATCGGACCCGCGCATAATGTCTTCCAGCGACGTCACTGAATTCGTTATCTTACCTGCTTCAAAAATCCAGAACGGCTAAAGATACAAACTCATCTGCCATAAAAAAAACAAATTCACATACAATTTAAACAACCATAACAATACATTCCATTTTAAAGTTCAACCAAGCAATACCTATAAGAAAAGCATTTGGCGAAGCCGAACTTATTTGCACGCGCACCCAATCTATCATGAGATTCAGGTGAATTTTTTATGGGCGTACATCGAGAAGTAGACCCCGAATGAATGATGGGATGCCAACTCAAGTTGCAGCTTCCACTGCCCCAAACATCGACGAACTGCTTCATCAAATCTATCAAACAGCTCTTGATTACTCCCAATGGCCTGAAACCATAAGGGCGGTTTGTCGTGAATTGGAGAGAATAGAAGAAAGCGAAAACGATACAGACAAAGTGTTACGCCAGCTCCAAGCGCATTTCGCTAGAGGAAATCAAATATTAGATCGAATAACTACCAATATTGAAAAACTGGAAATTTACGAACAGCTTCTCAAGCGATTATCGATCGGCGTCTGGCTGTTTGATGATAGCGGAGGGCTATTATTTGGAAACGAGCTCCAAAGTGGCTGGCAAGACGAAGATCATATCAGAAACAAAAAAAAATCGCTTTCTATTAGCATGATGAAGGCCTGCAGACGCGACGGGTACTTGTTAGTCAAACCGAATTCGGCATCAAAAGACTCAGTTCTGGTACTTTATGCAGCAGATCAAATACCGGGCCACAGGCTACCCAATAGAGTGAAGTGGCTTATGGTAGGATTGGATCAAGATCCTCAAAAGTATGTCGAGCATTTGAGTATACGATATCAGCTTGCACCTTCAAGAAGGCGATTAATAGAATCCTTGATTCGTAATGCAAATTTACGCATGGCGTCGGAAGAACTGTCCATAAGCTATGAGACCGCCCGTACCTACCTAAAGGACATCTATCAAATCTTGGCGGTCAATGGTCAGTCAGAGCTTCTAAAAGCGGCATTGCTGAATCCGGTTAATTTAGCGCTGGATTTCCTGCCGCGAAAGCAGCCGAAAGAGATCAGAAAGATTAATTATCGAACGGATGGCACTAGAATAGAGTATTTCAAATTGGGAGAGCCCGACGCGTATCCCATCGTTCATTATGACGCTTTAAACGGCAGTGCGCTCGACATTTTCGCCAATCCCGAGCGCTATTTAAAGCTATTGAAACAGCTAAACGTAAGGCTGATCATCCCGTGTTCACCTGGAAATTTCAGAACTGAATTTAGAAAAATGCATTCAGCACGTGACTATGCTAAAGACCTTAAAGTCATCTGTGAAAGCATGCAGGTTCGTCGCTTTTCAGTACTCGCATATTCCCATGGCACCGTCCCTGCTTTGGGGGCAGCCTTTGAAATGCAGGCTAGCATTGATCGGGTGGTGCTTTCGTCAATTTTCTATCCCAACTATGGAACACCTGACTGGCGCAAACTAGATTTTTCCAGTCAAATTGACTACGTGATTGGCAAACGTTGGCCGCAGATCCTGCCACAGTTGATCCCATTTCTATACAAATCATTGCTGCTAGATATCGATAATTCCTTCGCCGCGGCGACTGTCAGCGTGACAGGCAATCGTGAAGAAGATCTACCGTTGACACCTGATGTACGCTTGCGTCGTCGCGAAACTTTAGCACAAAAGATTGCGTATGGTACAAAAGGTATAGTTCAGGATCATCAGATTATTGCTAATCAATTGGATTTCGAATTGTCCGAACTGAGCGTTCCGCTCTTGCTCTTCCATGGGGATCGCGATCAAATCAACCCCTTCGAAGGGGCGGTGGCGTTGGCCAACGCTGCTCCTAAAACTCGCCTGACCCCGGTTCCTGACCGGGGTCACGCATTTATTCACACTGAATGGGAGTGGCTAATCGCAGCCGCAGCCGGTGCGAAATATAGTATCCCCCCAGCCAACTCACCAAGGCGCTCCACTAGCGTTAAGATGGGTTAGTTGAACAGCGTCTTAATTAAACTACTTTCTATCTCCCGTCGCCAATCTTGCCGGACGTACCTGAGGTAGTGTTTTTCCAGCTTAAGGAAATCGGTCTTACTTCAGTTGTGACAAACTTTTTTGACGTCTCATCATAGAAACCGGTGACATCCCCGCCCGTTATATCTATCTCATAGCCGTCAGGTCCCCACATACCATTCAAAACAGCTGGTCTAACCGTAAAATCGGCAATAGTAACAGCAGTCTCCGCTGCAAGGGTGACAATACCTGCAGTTGTTGCGGCTGCCGCGCTGACAGCCAGAGTTTGAGCTGATACTGCAGCCAAAACTGCGGGAGCGGCCACACCGCCAGTTACGATAATCGCGAGCCCAGCACCGACAACTTCTGCAACGCCTCCCACACTGAAAACAGCGATACCCATGACCGACTTCCAGTCATCCTTGTGGCTAATTTTGTTTTCCTGCAAACCATGTTTTACTACGACATCTTGCCATCCAAAAAAACTGGCGGCTGGAACATCCACAGATTCTCCTGGCAAAAGAAAATTATGGAACTCTTGTACGATATGCCCCCATTCGGTCCCGACATGCATTGGAAAATTTGTCTTGTTTGTTACCTTGTAGACTGACATGAAACGTCCTTTCAAAGATTAAAATCCAAGAGGTCACTATGGCCTCCCGTATCAAAATTTTTCAGAATTCTGTTGGTCTACGTAGTTCCCAAATGAGGAGGGTACTGGCACTTCGCAGCGCTTGATGCACGCCAAAACGGGATACGGCCTGCCGCCGCGCGCCTGAAGGAAGAAACTATGGAAGACAGGGTTACGTTTCAGGCAATACAGCGGATGCTGAATCTTGCTCCGACGCCCAGTGTTTGAACAAACATTCCACGTGAGTTTGGCTCTCCGCGCGACCTTTTGACTGCTATTGGACCTATGCCGGGTATAGAAGAACATTCAAGTGAACGTGCCAGCCATCGTGGTCACAAAGTTCAATGTGGGCAGTCGAGGAATTTAGTGCGTCTCACTGTCGTTCATGCTGCATATCCAGTTATCAAGAGCAGCAGCTGGCCAAATTGGCGTGCCAGTGAAACTTCTAATTCCGGCAAGATTTTCAATAAATTCTTCGCTGCGAAACTCGAGTGTCACCTTTGTAAAACGAAGCCCAAGTACTATAAATGACGCTACAATAAGAGTTGCGGTAGTATCGGCGCCAGCATTCATCCCGGCATGAGTTTCGACGAGATAGACGCTAATACCTAATGCCGCCATCAGGTAGTAAACGTAGTCAATTAGCCGAAGGAGCACTCGTGGGCTATCTTTGCGCAGTATCCAACGGCTTAACAGGCGTGCGACCGCCATGTAGTGAAAGAAGAAAAATCGCCATGCCGCGCAAATCATAAAAAATATAATAATATATACCACTACTTGGGAAATAATATCGCTCGCTTCATTTCCATCTGTTATCTCTACCGGCGTTATGATGAGAACTTGCCCAATAATGCCAAACCAAAAAACTAATGAGGGCAGAAAGAGAAGCATCTGCAGAGAGTAAACTGCTGAAATTACTCTAACGATTGCACTGGAAACGTCACCAATACGAACTATTTTGTGAAATGCAATTAAATACTCAAACAATGACATCAGCAAAAAGAAAGCCAGCATGCTCAACTGATGGCTCATTTTGATATCAGATTCCTGGTTGCCCGCCCATTCGGAGTTAAGGATAAGTAACAAGCAAATACCCGTGACCAGTGGCAGCAGAAAATCTTCACTCAACATAAGTTTTAAATTAATCACTGCACGCACCTCATGCATAAGGGTAGGAGTTTTGAAAGTGTCGATATTGCAGACATCGTAACTGCCTTCCTCCATATCAATTCCATAACCCGGCGACCAAGTCTCTTACGAGCGAAAGAGTATTCTTCGCAAATGATCCCGCGTGTTATGTTAACGCGATCCGCTGTGATGCTAGGCTGAGCATTAGTCGTAACCCTTGGTCGGTTGGAACTTGGTCGCAGTCAAAATTCATGGACACAATTTATTGCAACTAAAACCAATTGCGTTAACTCAGTATTGCTAACTCTTTTAGCTGTGTCGCCGGGGTTTGACGGATCCGCATCTGCGGCGGTACGCTTGCCATACTAAGTCCTAGAAATGATTGTGCAGAACAATGGGGATGTCTTTGCATCCCACACTCAATTTTTGCCGTTATCTACCTCAAGCGCATTCATCGTAGAGCGCGCTGCAGCGAGTACTGTGATCGAGTGACCACGATTGAAACAACTTTACGACCGCGAATACAATAGCACACGGCAAAACGAGATGCCATCAAGCTCAAATATTGATATACAAAGTGACATACAAAATAAACTACACAATCTAGTTTAATTATTTAAATTCAGCTACTTAAATACCCCAAACCAGAATCATGGCGGACTTCGTCTCCGCCACCATACCGCTTTTACTTAAGCAATGCGCCATCAAGACATGGCGTTGTTTGAGGACTGGAATGGTTCGCTCATCCTATTAGGAACTTCCATCCCCGCATATCCCCCCGGGTGGTCAAAATTGAAGGACGGTTTCGTCCTCCCATCTAAGTCATAGCACGACGAACCGGACCCCGTGCCTGCAAGCGAATTCACTTCAATATCTTTAATTATCTAGCATTGGTGCTGCAGAGCCATGTTATAAGGGTAAACTTCACGAGCCTGCCGGTTTCATAAAAGTTTGCGCCAAGTACATTGACCTATCCAAGCAGGTCACAGGACGACCTTAGAACGAAACCATTGATAGGAACCTTTTCCCGCTTGACGCGTTTGCAACCATGAGACGCACTGAAAGCCACCATGGAAAGGCAGATCATGACCAGCAAGAAAGCCACACCGCCGACGACCACTGACGCGGGTATCCGCGTTCGGAGCGATGAACATTCGCTGACTGTGGGGCCAGACGGACCGATTGTTTTGAACGACCATTATCTTCTTGAACAAATGGCCAATTTCAACCGCGAACGTATCCCTGAACGTCAACCGCATGCAAAAGGTTCTGGGGCGTTTGGTACCTTTGAAACGACGGAAGATGTCTCGCGGTTTACCAAAGCCAAGATTTTCCAACCCGGCGCGAAATGTGATGTTGTGATGCGGTTTTCTACCGTTGCTGGTGAGCGCGGCAGCCCTGATACTTGGCGCGATCCGCGTGGTTTCTCGGTCAAAATGTATACCGAAGACGGCAACTTTGACATGGTTGGGAACAATACGCCGATCTTCTTCATCCGCGACCCTTTGAAATTCCAGCACTTTATTCGAAGCCAGAAACGGCGCGCTGACAACAATTTGCGTGACCACGACATGCAGTGGGATTTCTGGACTTTGTCGCCCGAAAGCGCGCATCAGGTTACCTATCTCATGGGGGACCGCGGTATTCCCAAGACATGGCGCGAGATGAACGGCTATTCGAGCCATACATATTCCCTGATCAATGCTGAGGGTGAAAAATTCTGGGTGAAATTCCACTTCCATACCGACCAAGGTGACGGGAACGCTTATCTGAGCCAAGATGAGGCGGACAAGCTGGCCGGAACAGATGGTGATTTCCACCGCCGTGATCTGTTTGATTCAATTGCCAAAGGTGACCACCCAAGCTGGACCCTGAAATGGCAGGTGATGCCGTTTGAGGATGCCAAAACCTATCGCATCAACCCGTTTGACTTAACGAAAGTGTGGCCGCACGCGGACTATCCTCTGATAGAAGTTGGAAAACTGACATTGAACCGAAATCCAACTGATTTTCACACTGAAATTGAACAACTGGCGTTCGAGCCGAACAACATGGTGCCGGGCATTGGGTTGTCTCCAGATAAGATGCTATTAGCTCGCGGATTTTCTTATGCTGACGCGCATCGGGCGCGTCTTGGCGTGAACTATAAACAAATACCAGTGAACAGCCCGAAGTCGCCTGTGCATAGCTACTCAAAGGACGGTGCGGACCGAACCGTAAATGTCGCGGATCCCGTCTATGCGCCGAACTCTTACGGTGGTCCATCGGCCCAACCCGAGCCGGGTGATGAAGCAGGTATTTGGCACGCCGATGGTGAAATGGTGCGTCAGGCCTATACCCTTCGTGAAGACGACGATGACTGGTCCCAAGCAGGCGACCTTGTTCGAAAGGTCATGGATGACGGCGCGCGCAAACGTTTGGTCGACAACCTGGTTGGCCATCTGACTGCCGGCGTCAGTGAAAAGGTACTTCAGCGCGCGTTTGAGTATTGGCGCAACATTGACCGCGAAACTGGCGGCAAAATTGAAGCTGGCGTGCGTGAAAAACTGGGCGGTGCATCGGACGCACCGGGCCTTGCCTCTGCCAAGAGTATTAGCGGTTAGAGTTTATACCGGCGCTGCGCGGCTTCAAAGAACTGGCGCTTTCCGTCTCCCAAACGGGCGGCGGAAAGCTAATCATGACTAAATGCCTTCAAAGCAAGGATTGGGAGTATCCCAGTTGTTGCACAACAGCAAGATAGGACGCCGTTTATGATACACCCCAACAACATCGTCGCCATGTGGTCACTAGGATTTGCGACCTATAAAATGATGGCAGAAGCGCAAGCCGTGATCGCATTCAGAGTATTAGGCATGGCCGGAGTTTGGTCCGTAACGCCAAGCGAGAACGCGCGAATGATTACGGAAAAAACAAAAGCCCTGCGCCAAAGCGCCACTGCTGCGTCAAAAGCAACGCTGCAAGGCAAGCCCCCTGAAAAGGTACTCGCGCGTGCCTTGACCCCGATCGGGAGCAAAACTGCCGCGAACTATAAGCGGTTAAGTAAACGTGGTTTTTCCAAACGCTGATCAGAATTAGCAGCGTGGTAGCCCCAATTTTGGGGCCTGTAAAAGGATGGCCTCAATGCCAACAGATAATAAACGCCCTCGCATTGCCATCATTGGTATGGGGCCACGCGGTTTGGGTGCGCTTGAAGCGCTAGCAACGCAGCTAAGCAGCACGAATTTGACCGTTGATGTCGATATCTTTGACCCGGTTGAGCACCTTGGCGCGGGCCCCAACTTTTGCCCCGGTGAGAGCGAATTTTGTCTTCTGAACATTCCAGTCCGTGAGGTTTCGGTTGCCCCGCCCGAATTCCCCGGCGCAACAATTGGGCAGTTTTCGGACTGGCCTTCATTGGCAGATGACCCTGATAAATTTCCGCCACGCGCCATACTTGGCGAATATTTCGAGGCGCGCTACCGCGATCTGGCGGGCAACGCCAAGGCGCTGCATTTGTCACAGCGCGCCCAAACGGTGACGGACCTTCAAAATGATGGTGATGGCTGGTGGGTAAAAACGGACCATCAGCGTTTTGGCCCATACTCCGAGGTACTTTTGACCCAAGGACAACCTGCCACAACACCGGACGATCAGCTTGCCCGCTGGATTGATCACGCACGCAAGAACGGCGTCGACATGATGCCCGCCTACCCAGGTACGAAATTATTGAAAGCGGCGAAGAACTGGGCTGGCAAGAACGTTGCAATCCGCGGGCTTGGGCTTTCGACGCTAGATGTTTTACGTCTTTTGACTTGCGGATTAGGTGGCCGTTTTGAAAACGGGCATTATCAGCGGTCCGGCCAAGAACCCGCATGTATTTTACCCTTCTCACTCAACGGTCATGCCCCTGTAGCAAAGCCAGACAATGCGGATTTAGATAAGCGTTTTGATCCCACAGAGGATGAAACGAATGCTTTTGAAATAGCTCTAAAAGAGGCAACCGCCAAAGCGCCCGAGGCGGCCTTGGATAGGCTATGCGAAGCCTTGATCGAACCCGTGCTGCGCATTTTGAATGAAGTCGGCAATCCTCTAAACGCAAGTGATGTGAAGAGCTGGCTCAGCATGGAACGTGACGCGCCGGGATCGCAAGAAACACAGTCGCCGACAGAAGCACTGCGCACAGGTGTCTCAATTGCGGAAGGCGAAACACCGCCTTCAATTGGCTACGTGATCGGGCAGCTTTGGCGAAAATGGCAGAACGCACTACGGATCGGATTTAATTCCGCTCAGATCACACCCGAAACAGCCAAGGCACTGATTGGCTTTGATGAGGGACTAAAGCGCTATTCCTACGGCCCACCCGTTCGGTCAGCCAAAGAACTACTTGCCCTGATCGATGCGGGCTTGGTTGACTTACGTGCAGCGGATGACCCCGATATCACGTTGGTCGAGGACGGATGGCAATTGATTGAAGACGGTACAGTCATGACCGTTTCGGCGATGGTGGATGCCGTAATGCCGCCGCCTGCGCTAGAGCAATCGACCGACAGTTTGATGATCAGCCTCGTATCAAGCGGGAAAATCTGCGCCCTGCAAGACGGCCTTGGTGCAGACGCCCGAGCCGACGGTCAATTGTTTCATCAAAACGGCAATGTTCAATCCGGCCTCAGCCTTTTGGGTCGACAGGCGCTAGGCAGCGTCATTGCCGTGGACTCTATTCACGATTGCTTTGGCGCCGCCACTGACCGCTGGGCGAAAGGCGTTATCTCGCGGATCAAGAATTGATCACCCCTATTAAGATCGCGCCTGCAGCGTCGCCTCGACTTCGCGCAGGAGCGATTCAGTCGTGAAGGGTTTTTTCACGATCTGCGCGGCTGGGTATGCTTCGACAATTGATTCAGTGTCACCGTATCCCGTCGCCAAAACAAACGGGATGTTCTTTTCGGCAAGTTTTTGGGCAATCGGCAGCGAAGTTTGTGAACCCAAGTTCACATCCAAAACAGCAAAGCTAATGTCCCGCTTTTCGACAACGGCCAAAGCCTCGTCTACTGATCCAGACATGTGGGCACGTTCTGCACCATAGGTTTTAAGCATATCGCAAGCGTCGAGCGCGATGATTAAGTTGTCATCCACGACAAGGACCTCACCCGATAGTCCATGAGTTTCGACCTTTATTTCATGCGCCGATGCCGTCGCGACGACAGGCTGATGCGCTGCACCAGCGGTGACATGGCGCGAAGGGATCATCATGTTTGCCTGAAATCCGGTGAGCAGAAATTGCGTTTTCACATTCCCCATCAGTTCATGCGGAATTGTCTTTTCGATAATTGTTGTCCCAAACCCGCGGCGCGTTGGTGCTTTGACCGCAGGCCCACCCTGTTCTTTCCAAGCAAGATGAAGCGACCCATCTTCGTCAATCGTAAGCCCAACAGACACCGTGCCCGCATTATTTGACAGCGCACCATACTTTGCAGAGTTGGTCACCAATTCATGGATCACCAACGCCATGGTTGAGAACGCTTCAGGCGACAGCATAGGACTGTCTCCTGTCACGGTCATGCGCCCGCTTTGATTGTTCAAAAAGGCGTTCACTTCGACGTCGATCAATTCTCGAAGCGGGCTCGGCTCCCACTCTTTCCGGGTCAGTTGATCATGGGCACGGGCAAGCGACTGAATCCGTCCATCAAGCAACTTTGTATAAGAGCTGATGTCGGTCGCGCCATCCTTGGACTGCGAAACGAGGCCACGGATGAGGTTAAGAATATTTCTAACGCGGTGATTCAATTCCGCGATTAACAGCTCTTGTTTCTCGGCGCCTTTGCGACGTTCAAGGTTCGCGTCATCGGTCAGTTTCAAGACCACTTCGATCAGCGATACGCGCAATGCTTCGGCTGCGCGCTTGTCGGTATCGGTCCACGGTGCCGAAGTGCCGTGCACAATCTCCTGCCAAGCGGCAAAGCTTTTGCGCGGGGTCAATCGCGCCCCGTTTGGACCAAGCTCGACCGGTTTTTCGGGGTTGCCTGCCCAGTTGACGGATTGTGTGACCTCGCGCCTGAAAAACACGATGTAATCGCGTGGCGTCCGTGAAATAGGCACGGCAAGCAAACCAGCCGCGCGGTCCCCAAAGGATGACGCAGCCGGATAGACGGAAGCCAAATTATCGGTCGCATAAATCTGTCCTGTGGGAGCAGTATTTAAGAACCTCGCAAGACCTAGGAATTCTTCGCGTGTTGGAGTGGCTCCTCGCGCGATAAACCTGCCATCTGAATAAACTAAGATACCGTCACTCGAAACGATTTCAGCAAGTTCATCAGCAACAACTTCGAACCCTTCGTACAGGTCTTCACCGTTTGAAAGCCTGATCATCAGGTGATCGTGAATACGTCGTGCTTCGCGTTCTTCTTGTCGAATTTTCTGTTCGCTTTTCTGCAGCAGCTCATAGGAAAAGAACTGCGCGAACAACTCGATCGCGGTGCGTCTTTCGTAATCGATGTAATGGGGTGAATTATGGTGGCAGGCAAACAATCCCCAAAGCTCTCCGTCTTTCAGAATTGAAACAGACATCGACGCGCCAACACCCATATTACGAAGGTACTCAAGATGAATGGGGGACACCGAACGCGTCACTGACATCGAAAGATCAAGAGGTTCCCCCAAAGCGTTAGCCGGAGGCACAATAGGAGCATTGTGGCCATCAACGTCAGCGATCAGCCGCAGCAGGTTGCGCTTGTACAGCTCCCGGGCTTGCTTAGGGATATCACTTGCCGGGTAGCGCAGGCCTAAATACGACTCCATCTGCGCACCGCAACGTTCGGCGATAACTTCACCTGAACTGTCTTCTGCAAATTTATAGACCATGACACGATCAAAGCCCGACAATACTTGAATAGCTGTCGCTGCTTCGCGGGCGGCACCGATGACGTCGTTCGCGCGCTTCACCCGCGACAAGAGCGGTTGTACCAACGCCATTTCATCACGGTCTTCGGTCCTAATTTTGGGTTCAAATTCAAATACATATGAATGCCCCGACACATGAATCGATACATCAAATAGCGCCCCGTTACCCATGACATCGACGGCAAACAGGCGTGCAGCACCTGTATCAATCCTGATAAGTTGCAGTTTGGTGCGCAAGTCATGAATTGTGTTAGCAGGTAGAAATTCCGTCAGCCGCCCGCCCACGACAGCAGACGGGGCCAAGCCAAGCAAATCTGCAATGTTTTCAGAGACGTGATTGATCATGAAATCGCTCGACGTCGAGATCAAGCATCCATAGGCCTGAACGGTGCCCAAAAGGTGAATCTGTTCCCGATCACAATTGGTCAGGTCAACGTCTTGGCCCGTGTGAGGCGCGTGGTGGGCATCATTCATCTAACAGGCTTTCGCAGGCTTTAGCATTTCTTGGTGATAGGTCGATTTGAAAAGATTAAATATCTCTTTGGTATCAGCGACGATTTTTTCGGCACGGTCAGAATTCATCTCAATCATAGCCAGTTCTTGGCACGTCGTTTGCCAAAACTGCGGATATGACGAGAGGTTAAAATAGGCATTGGCTTCTTTCACACGCGGGTCGGATGATTGTGACCAACGCACACGAAGCAGCTTGGTTCCCATGCGCGATCCGCCAAGCACATAATCAACTGCTAGCGGGTCAAGTTTTGCAATCGGATTTAAAGAAATCTTGGGTTTGTCGTTTTGCAGGGTTTCCAAATCTGTTCGTAAGCTCGCGATGATATCACTAAGCAGTTGGTTCGCGACCGTCCCCGCTGCAGATACCACGGCCAACGCACCAAAACAGGCAAGATGAATACGCATAAACGACAGAAGGTCAGTGCGCTCAGCCACATCGAACAGTGAAAAAAGCTCATCCATGTCAGAATGATCACGTCTGGTACGTTCCCTAAGATCGACGCGAAAATTGTGGTGCATATGGACGTTCCCAAATCATGCCTGAACACAAACACCGGCGTCCAAACTCATGCCATTCGAAAACTCGCTAAAATCACTACTAGTATTTCAATCAATAAGTAACACGCACCCAGCGATGCTATGAATAGCAGTATGATCACCACCGCATATTGGCAAGTGTGGAAGAACAAAGCGGCGAAGCAATCGGAAAAACCTTTGCAGGCTGGCTAGTACGCTAAAGTCCAAGAGGCGATGATCATTAAATAGACGTTATCAAGGCGTGTAACGCAATACGGCTTTGAGAGATCGCGGTAAGCCATTTACGGGCAGTATAAGGTCAAACGCTCCACTTCATTTCACTGACAGCCTTACTGATCGCCCGGCGGCAAAGGTAACGCAGTTGATATGCACGCGCTGAATCAACATGTTCTGCAAAGAACTCTGGGGCCATCGGTGTCAATTTAGCTACCATTCTTTCCCATGCCTCCAGTTGATTGTCAGTTCCTGCAGAAAGGCCTTCGCCGATTACACGGTAGCGCGTTAGCAGGCCAGATACACCTTCCGAACCCCGCCAGCACTTCCGTAACTCGATAATTCTAGATCAATCCATGCGACGCAAACAACGCCTTTAGGTCGGCTTCGGGCCGTGCGCCGATGTGGCTGATGACTTCAGATGCTGCGATGTTGCCCATCTTGCCGCATGTTTGCAGGTCATAACCGTTTGTCAGTGCCCATAGGAACGCGCCTGCGAATAGGTCGCCCGCACCGGTCGCATCGATGATTTGCGTGGGTACGGCAGGTACGTGCCATCGGTTGTCGCCCTCTAGGATGTGAACGCCGTTTTCGCTGTCTGTGCAGGCGACGACTGCGACTTCGGCAGCGGCCTTAGTGAGTGCGGATTCAAAATCATCGGTTTGGTACATGGACAGCATTTCTGCGCGGTTGCAGAACAGCAGGTCGATGTGATTTTTGATCATATCGCGGAAAGCGTCGCGGTGGCGGTCGATGCAGAATGGATCGGAAAGCGTGATTGAGACCTTGCCCCCTGCCCCTTTGCAAGCGTTGATAGCTTTGGCAAAGGCGGCGTGGCTGTCTGGCCCGTCAAAACGATAGCCTTCGAGATAGATCCATTCGGCCTCGGCCATCTGTTCTTCGTCGATGTCATCGGGTGACAGAAATTCGGTCACCCCGAGGTAGGTGTTCATTGAGCGTTCACCATCTGGCGTCACGATAACAATGCAGCGGCCCGTTTCAGCTTCTTCCGACTTTGGCGCGAGCACTGTTTCGTAAACTGCCCCCTGCGCGCGTAGGTCGTGTGCAAAGATCGCGCCAAGCTGATCGTCTTTGACTTTACCGACATAGGCAGTGCGCCCGCCCAGATGCGCGATACCCGCGATGGTATTCGCAGCTGATCCACCGCTGATTTCTTTCGCAGGACCAACGCTCGCATAAAGCGACACGGCGCGGTCCATGTCGATCAGTTGCATAATCCCTTTACCGATCCCGGCCTCTTCTAGGAATGCATCTTCGGCACGGGCCAGAACGTCGACCATCGCATTGCCGATACCGACAACCTGAAACTTTTTCATAGGTTTTTATCCTCAAATAGACAGAGATCGCGGATTAGACAGGCCGCGCATTTGGGTTTTCGGGCGACGCAAGTATAGCGCCCGTGAAGAATCATCCAGTGGTGGGCGTGCTGCTGGAAGTCAGCTGGTATATGGTCTTCGATCGCACGTTCTACAGCGTCGACATCTTTTCCAACGGCAACGCCACTGCGATTGCCAAAGCGAAAGATATGCGTATCGACCGCCTGCGCTGGCTGATGCCACCACATGTTTAGAACAACGTTCGCTGTTTTACGGCCCACACCCGGTAGTGATTGCAGTGCCGCCCGAGAGTTCGGGACCTCTCCGTCAAATTCATCAACCAGTATCTGGCTCATTTTAATGACGTTTTTTGCTTTTTGTCGAAACAGGCCGATGGTTTTGATGTGTTCGGTCAGACCTTCCAAACCAAGGTCCAGCATCTTTTGCGGCGTGTCCGCGATCTTGAACAATTCGCGGGTTGCTTTGTTCACGCCCACATCAGTCGCCTGCGCAGATAGTGCGACAGCAACAACCAATGTGTACACGTTCACATGCTCAAGCTCACCTTTCGGCTCGGGCTCAGCATCGTGGAAACGCGTAAAGATCTCTCGGATCGTGTGATAATCAAGCTGTTTGACCATTCAGCGGGTATGCCTTTTCGTGACAAAGGGGGCAAGCCGCAGATGCGCAATATTCGGGTCGCACGTTGGGGCAGTTGTACCTAGATTACACCTATGGAACACACAGAACCCTACCACTATCAGGTCATGCGCCGTGCGATTGATGCAATCGACGCTGCTGGCGATACACAGCTTAGCCTTGCTGATCTTGCCGCTGACATGAACATGAGCCCCGCCCACTTTCAGCGCCTGTTCTCAACGTGGGTGGGTGTGTCGCCCAAACGCTATCAACAGTACCTGACACTGGGCCATGCTAAAACGCTCTTGCGCGACCGTTTCACTACACTTGAGACGGCACATACTGTCGGTTTGTCTGGTAGCGGGCGGCTACATGATTTGTTCGTCCGCTGGGAAGCCATGAGCCCCGGCGACTATGCCCGCGACGGTGCGGATTTAACGATCAGCTGGGGCTGGTTCGACAGCCTCTTTGGTCCGGCTTTGGTAATGGGCACGGATCGTGGCATTTGCGGGCTGGCTTTTGCGGCCGAGGCAGGACCGGAGCCAGCAATGGCCGATATGAAATCCCGCTGGCCCAAGGCGACGTATGTCGAAGACCCAGAACTACTGACCCCATGGGCGACTGCCGCGTTGGGTATGACTGGTGAAACCCAGCTTCATATGATCGGGGCACCATTTCAGCTGAAGGTATGGGAGGCATTGCTGAGCATCCCATCAGGTCATGTGACGACCTATTCTGAAATCGCCCAATCCATCGGCAACCCCAAAGCTGTTCGCGCGGTTGGCACTGCAGTCGGGCGGAATCCCGTTAGCTTGCTGATCCCGTGTCATCGGGCGTTACGCAAGTCCGGTGCGCTTGGCGGCTACCATTGGGGGCTTCCGGTGAAGCGTGCGATTCTCGCTTGGGAATCTGCCCGCGCTGACGCAACCCCTTAATTTTAGGCGGAACCATTCCTATGACGAATGCGTTATTGGATAACAGTAGCATTAGGATCATAAGCTGCGTTATCCATAACGCGCATTTTGCGCACCCATATCGAATGGAACCGAAACGATGAAATTTTCAAAACTCCCGCTTGTTGCCGCAGCTGCTTCGCTCACTTTTGTAGCAGCTTGTGAACCCGGTGGACCGAACGACTATCAAAAGACACAGCAAGGCGCACTGATTGGTGCACTTGGTGGGGCCGCGGTAGGCGCACTGACAAACAACGACGGCACAGTCCGTGACCGGAACCAAGCTGCCCTTATCGGTGCAGCACTTGGTGCTGGTGCTGGTGCGGCCATCGGCAACAACCTGGACAAGCAAGCCGAAGAGCTGCGCCGTGAACTGCGCAGCGATGTAGGCGTTTCAAACAACGGCACTGACTTGCGCGTTGTTCTGTCACAAGACCTGCTGTTCGCAACTGACAGCACCGCTGTTTCCAGCGTTTCCCAGAACGAACTGCTGATCGTTGCGCGTTCGCTGAACAACCACCCGAACACGACAGTCAACGTTGTTGGTCACACTGACAACACCGGCGACGCAAGCTATAACTTCGACCTGTCTCAACGTCGCGCACAGGCTGTTGCATCTGTTCTGCGCAGCGGTGGCGTTTCATCGTCACGCATTCGCGCAATCGGTGCTGGCGAGAACCAACCAATCGCATCTAACCTGAACGCAGCTGGCCGCGCCCAGAACCGCCGGGTTGAGATCATCATTACGCCAAACGGCTAACCGCCCATTGGTATGACGATTGAAAGGGGTCGCATCATGCGGCCCCTTTTTCGTTGTGAACACGCCAAGCCGGTCATATAAATTGACCAATCCAACAAGGCGGACCAAATGCCATTCGAACCAGTTCAACAAGAAAAACTATCGCACGGCGTCATACGCCAGATCGAAGGGCTCATTCTGCGCGGCATTTTACGCCCCGGTGAACGGCTCCCTTCTGAGCGCGAACTGAGCGAACGTATGGGCGTGTCACGGCCGTCACTGCGCGAGGCGCTTGCCGACCTTCAGGAGCGTGGCCTGCTGACCTCTAAGGCAGGTGCCGGTGTCTATGTCGCTGATGTGCTCGGGTCCGCCTTTGCCCCTGCCCTCGTTAAGCTATTCGCGACGCATGTTGATGCGGTGTTCGACTACATCGCCTTTCGGCGCGATATGGAAGGGCTGGCCGCTGAACGTGCCGCACGGTTGGCCAGTGACACCGACCTAGAGGTGATCAACACCATTTTTCAGAAAATGGAAGCTGCCCACGAAAAACGGAACCCCGCTGACGAGGCATATCTCGACGCGGATTTTCACCTGTCGATTATCGAAGCAAGCCACAACATTATCATGCTGCACATGATGCGGTCGATGTACGAACTGCTGCGCGAAGGCGTTTTCTATAATCGGTCCATCATGTTCAAACAGCGGACCACACGCGATACGTTGCTTGACCAACACCGTGCGATCAATGATGCGCTGCAAGCCCGTGACCCTGCCGGTGCCCGTGCCGCCGTCGAAGCACATTTGAACTTTGTCGAGGCATCTTTGTCGGATCAACAAAAGTCGGACCGAAACGAAACCTTCGCCCAAAAACGGCTGGACCAAGAAGTTTCCCGCTAATCCTTCACCTGAACGAGTTGCGCCCAAAGCCAAACGCTGATCAGCGTTTGGACCATAATTCCGATCAACGCGTAGTGATGCAGCACGCCGACCAATTGGCTTAGGTAAACGAGAAAATCCCAGACAGCGTGCCAAATGATCACGACCCACAGGTTACCCGTTTTCAACGCGATCGGCGCAAGGAAGACCCCCACAAGAAATGCAAAGGCAACCTGCTGAAGGGTCGCAAGCATCGGTTGCCCGGTTAGCCCATTCGCCAAATGCATCGCGCCAAACAGTATCGCGCTGAGCAACATAGCATAGAAGACAGGAAGCCGTTCCAGAAACGCACGCAGCAGAATACCCCGAAACATAATTTCTTCGGTCAGTCCGATGAACAAAGGTATCGTTATCAGCAAAAGGAACGACGGTAAGTTGATCGTTACCGCCTCACCCGTTGTCGTACCCAAAACAGTCACGATGCCCATCACACACATCAGCAAACACGAGGGTAGCAACCAGATAAGACCCGGCCAATGGACAGGTCCAAAACCGATGCTACGCCAGTCGGCATAACGCGTGACGTAAAAGTAGCAGAAGGCCAGCAACACCAACTTTACTGGCAGCAGGCGCCACATGATTGAAACCGTGTCGGTCGGAGCGTTCGGCGAAAGGAATGTAGATGCAGTCGCCCCAACCAGAATGCCAAAGTAAATCGCAAAGGCCGAGAGCGCGCGGCAGAGACTATTCATTTGTGGACGTTCTCTGCCGACATGAAACTAATGTTTCGCCGCCCCATCCAACTGTCAACAAAAAAGCCCGGATGCGATATTGCATCTGGGCTTTTGAATTTCATCATGTGGTTTCCCACAAGCGTTTAGTGCAGCTTGTCAGCAACCGTCGCGATTGAATCGTCGATCAAAGAACCAGCGGACTTAGCGTCCATCTGCTTGGCGATCACGTCTTTCGCAGCGCCGACAGCGACGACGACAGCTTGGTCGCGAACGTCTTTGACAGCAGCAGCCTGTGCACTCGCGATCTGCTCTTCAGCAGCGGCCAGACGGCGTGTGATCGACGTTGCGATTTCTTCCTTAGCTGTGGCAGCAGCTTTGGTTGCTTCGTCCTTCGCAGATGCAACAATCCGTTCAGCTTGCGCTTGAACTTCTTTTTGCTTGCGCTCGTAAGAGGCCAGCAAAGACTGTGCTTCTTCACGCAGTGCCTTGGCTTCGTCCAGTTCAGACTTGATGCTGGCTGCACGTTTATCAAGCATGTCACCGATGGCCTTTGGGACCTTCAGGTAAAGCATGATACCGACAAGGATCAGGAACGCGATCAGAACAACAAAGTCAGTGTTCTTCAGCGAAAAGAATGGACCGCTTACTGCGAATGCAGGTGAAGCGCTCAGGGCGAAGAGTGCGGTGAAAATCAAACGCATGACTTAGCCTTTCATCCGTGCCGTCACCGCAGCGGTGATGGTTTTTGCGTCAGCCTTGCCGCCCATTGCAGCAACCAATTCTTTGGCTGTTGCTTTGGCAACGTCAGTGACGGATTTAACAGCACCTTCGCGAATTTCGGCGATTGCCGCTTCGCTTTCGGCTGTCTTAGCAGCGATCTGTTCGTCAGCTTTTGCAAGCTCCGCATCCAGCTCTGCCTGAATTTCTGCTTTGGCTTCAGCAACGATCTGCTGGGCCTGTGCACGTGCATCAACAAGCGCCTTGTCATAAGCAGCTTCTGCTTCGGATGCTTTGTTCTTTAGCTCTTCTGCAGCGGCAAGGTCGTTTGTGATTGTGCCGGAACGCTCTGCCAGTACCGCAGCGATGCGGGGCAATGCGATGCGTGACATCACAAAGAAAGTCGCGGCTAGCGCAACGAGTAGCCAGAATATCTGGTGTGGAATCCAGTCCGAGCAAAGCTGCGGCATGCCGATGGCACCACCTTGCGCATCGACGCAAGCGCTTGCTACGGTTTCGTGTGTTTCTGTCGCCATAATGGCCCCCGAATACCTTGTGATTTTACTGGCTGGCGCAGGTTACCGCACCAGCCAGACGTAAGGATAACGGCTTGTTCTTAGGCGAACTTCAGCAGAAGCGCGACGAGGAACGAGAAGATCCCCAGAGCTTCGGCGAAGGCCAGGCCGATGAACAGTGTTGCTGTCTGCGAAGCAGCAGCTGATGGGTTGCGCAGTGCGCCTGCCAGGTAGTTACCAGCAACGTTACCAACGCCGATGGCTGCAATGCCTGAACCGATTGCTGCCAGACCGGCACCGATGCTTGCGATATCGCCTTCCATGAGAATTCTCCTTACGATTGGAAGTTTAGTAAAGGGTGGAATTGCCCACCCTTGTGGTGATTAGTGTGCGGGATGAAGCGCGTCTTTTAGGTAGACACACGTCAAGATCGTGAAAACATAGGCCTGAATACCAGCCACCAAGATCTCAAGACCGTAGATAGCAGTGATACCAAGGATCGCTGCAGGGCTAGCCAAAGTCAGCGCAGCGAAGCCTGCGAAAACCTTGATCACAACGTGACCCGCAGTGATGTTACCAGCCAAACGAATGGACAGGCTGACCGGACGAACGAAGTAAGAGATCACTTCGATGATCGCGATGATTGGACGCAAGAAGCCGGGCGCGTCTTTCATCCAGAAAAGACCAAGGAACGCGGCGCCGTGCTTAACAAAGCCCAGAACAGTGATTGCGATAAAGACACCGAAACCAAGAACCGCAGTGATCGCGATCATAGATGTCGGGCTATAAGACATAGGCAGCAGCGCCAGATAGTTCGCAAACAACACAAACACGAACATTGTCATGATGTATGGGAAGTATTTGACAGCATCTTTGCCGGTCACATCTTCGATCATCTTGTAAACAAAGCCGTACATCAGCTCGCCTACCGATTGGATACGTGATGGGATGATACCGCGACCGCGGCTACCCAGAACGAAAACGCCAACGACGCAAAGAACCAAAATTGCCAACCATAGGGTCAGGTTCGATGGTGTATACCAGTGAACTTCACCGTGGCCGAACAACGGCTTGGGAATAAACTGATCCAGCGGATGGAAAACCAGACCACCTTCGGAGTGTGTTTCAGTCGCCACTTGCGTCACCCTTTTCTTCCGCAGCTTCTTGCTGCTTCATCTGCACCTCTTTGGCTGATCGCATCATGGTCAAAACACCAGCCGCGAGGCCAAAGAATATGAACAGCACCAGAAAAATTGGCTTGGTCCCAAACAAGGTATCCAGCCCAAATCCGATGCCAAAGCCGATCGCAAGACCGGCAACTAGCTCTATCACCATCCGCCAAGCAAGCTGTGCTTGGGAATAATGTTCTTCTGAGTGGTCCTTGTCTGGCTCAGGCGTTTTTAACGCTGCGATCTTCGCTTCAAGTGCCTTTAGGCGTTCAGCGTCGTGCGGGTCAGACATGTATTTGGTCCCCTCGGAAGGTTGGGCATGGTTTAGGTGCGCCGTCGCTCAGAGTCAAGCAAACGTGAAGACCCCATAATACTTTGTTTTACATGCGAAATATTACAGCGGGATTCACAAAAATTGTGAATAGGTCGCCAAATTTAGCCCAACATTATATTCAACCAATTCGTTAACTATCGCGAGACCGACCGCAAAGGCGCGCTTTGATCCAGCAACCAGTCACGGAATATCCGCACAGGCCCACGCCGCATCACACCTTCACCTGCAACAAGGTGATAGCTGCCCATACGAAACCCAATATCCGAGCATTGCACAAGCCGCCCAGCCTTAACGTCGCCCTCAGTGACATCCGCTGATGTAAGCAGAACTCCCTGCCCCGCCAAAGCTGCGGCATAAGCCAAGGTTGCACGAAGCCGCCAATCAGACTGGCCAGCGGGTGTCACGTCATATCCAGCCGCAATTGCCCACTCCTTCCATGTATCTTCGTACCGATCTCGCAACAGCGGCAGCTTCAACAGCTTGCTTGCTGGCAACGGGTCAGGAACCAACGACGGCGCAGCAAATGGATATAACGGGGCGTCACTGACAAGCAGCAGATCGTCGCTTGGCGGACCAGCATGATAAAACCGGATCGCAAGGTCAGCCTCGTATCGCGCAATATCCGCAAGGGTGTTGCTTGCCTCGAGCCGCAGTTCGATTTCGGGGTATCGTTGATAGAAGTCACCCAAGCGCGGAATCAGCCAATTAGACGCAAATAGCGGCTCTGCATCGACAATGACCTGCCCCGTTGGGCGTTGCGCGAATACTTCGGATGCTTCGGCGATATGGTCAAACGCCGGGCTAAGCGCGGCCAGATAACGCGCGCCCGCCTGCGTTAATGCGACACCACGCGGAAGATCGCGAAATAACTGTGCGCCCAACCGATCCTCAAGACCACGCACGTGGCGACTGACCGCAGAATGACTGACGCCCAGTTCATTCGCGGCACGCGAAAAACTTTGGTGTCGGCCTGCGGCCTCGAATGCGCGAAGGGCATTTAGCGGCGGTAATGATCTGGCCATGGCCAAAGCGTGACTTTTTTGCACATCAAATGTCAAGAAATTGACTTTGATATGGCACGTTGAATTCTGGCAATATCTGAGCACAGATATCCAGAAAGCTAGAAAATTGCATATAAGAATAATGCCTGTAAGCGCAGGCATATGGCAGCGGCTTGCCAATGCTATGCGCCCCGAATCCGCGAAGTGCCCGATGTATATCAGTGATCATACTGCACGTGATATCGGCATGACGCTTGCCGAACTGGAACGTCATCGTTTTGTCTGGCCCACAGATTCCGAAGATCGCCCCTTGCTATGAAACGCTGGTCTGCCTGCGAGATCATTGCTAGGACGTCACCTTATGACGCAACAGCTCGATATCATATTCTCGGCCCTCGCTGACCCGACACGCCGCGCGATCCTTGCGATGCTGCTAGAGGATGACATGGCAGTGACCGATGTGGCCGAACCCTTTGCGGTTTCACTCGCAGCGATTTCGAAACACCTAGGCATCCTCACATCTGCCGGACTCGTCAGCCAAGAAAAGCGCGGGCGGGTGAAATGGTGCAAGCTGGAACCCGATGCGATGCGCGAAGCATCTGTCTGGATGCAAGCATTTGGCCAGATGGACGCGATCGACCTTGATGCGTTCGAAGAATTCCTCAAAGTCGAATTAAAGTAGTATGGAACCGATCGAATACTTTGGCCTTGCTGCCGTTACGGTCATGGTCGCAAGCTATGCGCTAGAACAGCGCGGGTCCGTCTACATCGCGATTTTCGCCTGCGCATGTGCTGCTGCGGCGGTCTATGCCTTCCTGATCGGGTCATATCCGTTCTTTGTCGCCGAAGGGATATGGGCCTTTGTCGCGGCACGCCGTTGGTATTTTCAGCGCTAGTCGCGCAACAGCATCACCAACGCCACAACCGTCAATACTAAGCCAAGCAACACCATGGCTGGCGGCGCGGTTCCACCCAAAGCAATATCCCATGCGATCACCCACGATGGCGTGAGATAAGTATAGGCCATTACCTTTGAGCTGGGCAGACGTAGTGCTGCGAACTGCAAGAGTGTGAAGGTCGTCGCGCTTGCGATCACCGATGTATAGATGATCGTGATCCAAACGATGCTAGGCAGGTTCCCCCAATCGGTCGCCATCAGGTCGTTCCAACCGACAAAAGTCAGAATAATCGCCCCGGCAAGCAAGGTGCCAAACGTAAACACCAGCGTCGACTCGCCCCGGTTCAGTTTGCGTACCAGCGGCGTATAGGCGGCGTGGGCGACGCAGCCCCAGAAATATATGACTTCACCCGCACCAATCTGAAACCGCAGAATGGCCGGAATATCGGCACGGAAAATCACCCAAATCGCGCCCAGTGCACCGATGCCAAGCGCGAGCGCCATGCGCCCAGTCAACACCTGACGCAAAAGCAGCCAGCCGAACGCTGCGCTTAGGATCGGGGTCAATGTGAATACCGCAGCTGCACTGACTGGCGCTGCGGTTTTCAGGCCTTCAAACATTAAAACGAAATAGGTGGTAAAGAACCCGGCCAGCACAAGATAACGCCAAGGTGCCTGCGCAGCAGATCGTGGGATACCAGTCGTTACCATCGCTGCGGTACCGATAATTGCACAGGCAATCCAAAACCGAACTGAGTTCAGCGCCAATGGGGTAATTTCATTTGCGGCCAGCGCACCAAGCGAGAAAGACCCGGCAATCAGCACCGAAAACGAAAGCATCGCGAGATGCCCGGCATGTGAAGGCTTCATTAGCAGCTCATGCCTTTTACTTCGTCTTTCAGGAATCGCAGGAATGCCTGCACCTTAGTCGTGCGGTGCAGATCAACATGGGTCACCAACCATAGGGCTGATTCCCATTCTTCTTGTGGGGGGATCACTTCGGTCAGGCCAAGATCGCGTTTCAGCAAATGGCTTTGAACAAAACCAATGCCCGCCCCGGTCAACACTGCGTCGCGCATGTGGCGGTTTTCACTGGCCAGATAGACGATACGATTGTTCGGAATGTTATCGCGCATCCATTTAGCAAAGGGTGCACGACTATTATCGTCGTCATGTCCGACAAAGATATGATCTTTGAATTCCTCAATACCCTTCGGGATACCGTATTTTTCGACATAAGGAGCCGAAGCAACAAGCGCCATGCGCTGTGACATAAACGGCTGAACGACATTGTCGGGTTCTTCGGGCATACGCCCTGCCCGGACGGCTACATGTGCCTCACCATATTCCAATCGGAAAACACGGTCGCCGGTCCGATAACGGACGCGCACCTCTGGGTGGTTTGCTTGGAATCGGGTCAAGATCGGGGTCAGCAAGTCCGACACCATCTCAAGCGATGTAACGACCAGATCGCCGGACACGCCTTCGCCCTGCCCTTTGATGCGGCCAGCCAATTGCGTGAATTGATCATCTGTTGCTTGGGCGACCTGCAACAGGTCCTGCCCCGCCTCGGTCGCGGTGTAACCGCGTGCATGCCGCTGAAACAGTTTAACGCCCAATCGGGTCTCTAACGCATCAATGTGGCGAATGACTGTGGCATGATGAACCCCAAGAGCATCCGCTGCGCCGCTCACGGTTCCTTTACGGGCCACTTGATACGCAGTGCGAATTTCGTCCCAGTTATCCATGTGCCGCCCCTGTGCGTTTATTAACAGCTAAGATAGAAAAAGGGGCGGTATGTTCAAGACCGCAAAGCTGATTCTCTGGAAATTAACAGAATTAGCACCCATATTAAACCAATGAAGATCGCGAATAACACGCCAGAGCAGCTAATTCTACAAAACGTGCCGTGGGCAGCCGGCCTCACAATTTGTGCGGCAATTGTCGCCTTGGTCGGCTGGTCGCTTCATAACTTCACCAATGGCGATACCTTTGCAGGCGTGATGCTAACATTGATAGCGATAGCGGTCGGCATAATTTTTTGCGTGGCGGTAAGGCGGATCGACGTTCTATTTGACCGTAGCCGAAACCTGTTTGAAATCAGGCGGAGCACTGTCTTTGGGCGCACGCGTGTTCGCCACGAGCTTGCGAATGTGGCACGCGCAGAGGTTCAGACATATTCCTCCCCTCGCGAACCCAATAAAAAATTTCACCGCGTGGCAGTGATACTGGATGGTGGAATGGACGAAGGTACGCATCCTCTAACGGCTTCATTCGAAAACGGTCGCATCGCCGAACGTAAAGCAAATGACGTTGCCAAAGCCATCAACGACTGGCTAGCGCAGGATGTTGACTCAGACGCCATGCGGGCGTAAACGCGACCCAACACCCGGATAGCACCAGCTTTCCGGTCCCCGAAATCTAGGGGATCGCCCTCCGTCAGCGCGTTGCGCCCACGGGGGCGCTACTGCTTTACGCCGCGCGTTCCTATATACGCAAGGCAACCGAAACGACGCGAGGGGCCAAGGCCTATGTTTGAGAATCTATCCGACCGCCTTTCAGGCGTCTTTGACAAGCTCACCAAACAGGGTGCGCTATCTGACGACGACGTCAAAACCGCCCTACGCGAAGTCCGCGTGGCATTGCTTGAGGCTGACGTCTCGTTGCCGGTGGCGCGTGATTTCATCAAAGCCGTTCAGGATAAAGCAACAGGTCAGGCCGTCACAAAATCGATCACACCCGGCCAACAGGTCGTTAAGATCGTTCATGACGAACTGCAGCATATCCTAACCGGCGACGAAGACCCGGGCGCGCTGAAAATCGACAACCCGCCTGCCCCGATCCTGATGGTCGGTCTGCAAGGTTCGGGTAAAACAACGACAACCGCGAAACTGGCCAAGCGTTTGAAAGAACGTGAAGGCAAGCGCGTTTTGATGGCCTCGCTCGATGTGAACCGCCCAGCGGCGATGGAGCAGCTGCAAATCCTTGGTGGTCAGATTGGCGTGGACACGCTGCCAATCGTCAAAGGCGAAGATCCGGTTGCGATTGCAAAACGCGCCAAGACCCAAGCCAGCCTTGGTGGCTATGACGTCTATATGCTCGATACTGCGGGCCGGTTGCATATTGACCAAGAACTGATCGCGCAGGCTGCCGCGGTGCGTGACGCCGTTAGCCCACGCGAGACACTGCTGGTCGTTGACGGCCTGACAGGTCAAGACGCGGTCAATGTCGCCCAAGAATTTGACGACAAAATCGGCGTTTCTGGCGTTGTCCTCACACGTATGGATGGTGACGGTCGCGGTGGTGCGGCGCTTTCGATGCGTGCGATCACTGGCAAACCGATCCGCTTTGTCGGTGTCGGTGAAAAGCTAGACGCGATTGAAACCTTTGAGCCTGACCGGATCGCTGGCCGTATCCTTGGCATGGGTGACATCGTTGCGCTCGTCGAAAAAGCCCAAGAAACCATCGAGGCTGAACAAGCCGAACGCATGATGAAGCGGTTCCAAAAGGGCCGTTTCAACATGAACGACCTGAAAATGCAGCTCGAGCAGATGCTCAAGATGGGCGGCATGGAAGGTATGATGGGCATGATGCCGGGCGCTGCCAAAATGGGTAAACAGATGGCCGCTGCTGGCATGGATGATAGCATCCTGAAACGCCAAATCGCGCTGATCAATTCCATGACGAAAAAGGAACGGGCGAACCCTGACCTACTGGCCGCATCCCGCAAAAAGCGGATCGCCAAAGGTGCCGGCCTTGAAGTGTCTGAACTGAACAAGCTGGTCAAACAGCATCGTCAGATGGCTGACATGATGAAGAAGATGGGCAAAGGCGGCATGCTGAAGCAAGCCATGAAAGGCATGTTCGGCAAAGGCGGCGGTATGCCAGCTGGAATGCCCGACATGAACGACCCAAAAGCCATGGAAGAAGCGGCTAAAGCCCTGCAAGGCAAAATGCCCGGCGGTCTGCCCGGTCTTGGCGGCGGCATGGGCCTGCCACCCGGTCTATCTGGTTTCGGGAAGAAAAAGTAACCAATGACACCTGCTCCCACCCTTTCCACAGCACGTCTGGTCCTTCGCGGCCCAGAAAAGCGCGACCTAGCGGCATTCACCGCTTGGGCAACGCGTTCTGCGCGCATGGAAACAGTCGGCGGCGCGGTAAGTGAACGTGACGCTTGGCGTGGTTTTATCGCTGGCATTGGGCACTGGAATTGGCATGGCTACGGTTTCTTTACCGTGACCGAAAAAGAGACTGGCGTGGCGACTGGCCGGGTTGGTGTCCTGAACCACATCGAATGGCCGCAGCCCGAAATGGCGTGGCATATGTTTGACGGGTTCGAAGGCAAATCCTACGCGTTCGAGGCCGCTTGCGCTGTGCGCGAATGGGCTGGTCGGACACTTGGGCTCGAACCACTGATTTCTTTGATCGCACCAGCGAACACACGTTCGCTCGCGCTGGCGACACGGCTTGGCGCATACGAAGAACGCCGCGACGTGATCGACGGTGAAAACGTGATCGTCATGCGGCATCTTGCCCACGACAATCCACGCGCCACCGCCCAAGCAGCAGGGGCGATTTCATGATCCCTGTGTTGCAAACTGAACGGCTAACTTTACGCGCACCCGAATGGCGAGACTTTGATGACTATGCCGCATTTCGGGGCTCTGAACGCACAAAACTGCTTGGCGGGCCGTTTACCCGGGCGCAGGCTTTTACCCAGCTTGCAGAAATCGCAGGGCATTGGGTCTTGCGCGGTTTCGGTCGTTGGATCGTCGCAGATCGTGAAACCGATTTGGCACTTGGTGTCGTTGGGCTTTACTACCCCGAAGGCTGGCCAGAACCGGAAATTGCATGGTCTCTTTTCGAAAACGGCGAAGGACGCGGCATCGCCTATGAGGCAGCACTTGCAGCCCGCAACTACGCCTACCAAACACTTGGCTGGACCACTGCGATCAGCTTGATCGATCCGACCAATAGCCGCTCTGTCGCCCTTGCCAAACGCATGGGCTGCACCGATGGCGAAACCTACCATCACGAAACGCTAGGCAAAATGTACATCTGGCGGCATCCATCCCCTGATGCGGTGGACGCCAACACTACATTTAACCATGACCCCAGCAAAGGAACGTCCCATGTCTGACGCTATTACCCGCGCCGCCGAGGTGCTTAAAGGCCACCGCGATAGCATCGACCGATTGGACGCGATCCTTGTTTATACATTGGGCGAGCGGTTCAAGCACACCCAAGCCGTCGGCAAACTCAAAGCCGAACACGACCTTCCACCGTCCGATCCTGCGCGCGAAGAGCAGCAGATCGCACGGTTGACCGAACTTGCAAGCCAGGCCGATCTAGATCCTGAGTTTGCCAAGAAATTCCTGAACTTCATCATTCAGGAAGTAATCCAACACCACAAACAACACCAATCGTAGGGTGGATTTCAATCCACCACACCCCTGCCATTTATAGGAGAATACACCATGGCTATGAAAATTCGTCTCGCACGCGGCGGTTCTAAAAAACGTCCTCACTACGCAATCGTTGCTGCTGACAGCCGCATGCCACGTGATGGCCGTTTCATCGAAAAGCTGGGCACATATAACCCAATGTTGCCAAAAGACAGCGAAGACCGCGTTAAAATGGACATCGAGCGCGTGAAGTACTGGTTGGGCGAAGGCGCACAGCCGACTGACCGTGTTTCCCGTATGCTGGAAGCCGCAGGCGAGCTGCCTAAGAAAGACCGCAGCAACCCGAAAAAAGGTACACCTGGCAAAGCTGCTCAGGCACGTGCTGAAGAAAAAGCAGAAAAAGCGAAAGCTGCTGAAGAAGCTGCAAACGCACCTGCAGAAGAAGCTGCTGCTTCTGAAGAGTAAATTACTCACCGTTGCCCGGCCAATGCGCCGGGCAACACCCCATCCCTTTAGGGAACTTCCATGTTTCGTTTGCTACGCCTTGTGATTTTCACAGCATTTGCTTTCATTGCAGGTATTCTGACTGAACGCAGCAATGCGCAGACAAATTGCGAAGACAGCAACGGACAATGGACCAAACAAATGTGTTTAAGATCGGATATCCCAAATGACTGACCGCGTAATTGTTGGCACGCTCGGCGGCTCTTTTGGCGTCAAAGGCGAAGTCCGTCTTAAGTCGTTTTGCGCGGATCCCGCAGCAATTGCCGATTACACCCCGCTTTACACCGAAGACGGTCGCAAATTTGGCCAGATCGTTCTGACAGGTCAGCTGAAGAACGGCTTTACCGCCCGTGTTGATGGCATCACCACCAAAGAAGAAGCCGACGCGCTACGCAACGTCAGCCTTTACGCTGACCGCGACGCGATGCCGTCCCTGCCTGATGACGAATATTACTATGCCGATCTGATCGGGCTAACGGTGCTTGATACTGGTGGCGCAACGCTTGGCACCGTTAAGAACGTCATGGACCACGGCGCAGGCGATCTGCTTGAGGTTATTGTACCCGGCCAATCCGAAACCGTCCTACTGCCATTCACTAAGGCCGCCGTGCCAACTGTTGATCTTTCGTCTGGCCGCGTGATCGCTGATCCGCCTGAAGGTTTGTTTTCACAAACCGATTTGTCGCAAGACGCAGAATAACCAGCCCAGATCGTTTCCCCAACCGGGCACGTTGCCCCTTTCACCGCGCAGTGGCATCCCATAGAAACAGCGTATGTCTGACAAAACACCCCCAAAGCCCGCGGGCAAAGCCGCTGGGCGCATCTCCATTCGCCCGACGCTGAAGCCGCGCGAACTGATGACCGACACCCCAGAACTTGCCGGGTCGTGGACAGCGCAGGTGCTTACGCTGTTTCCCCAAGCCTTTCCCGGCGTGCTGGGTGAAAGCCTGACGGGTAAGGCGTTGCAAGATGGGCGTTGGCAGATGCAGACCTATGATCTGCGCGATTACGGGATCGGCAAGCATCGTAACGTCGATGACACCCCTGCCGGTGGTGGCGCTGGCATGGTTCTACGTGCTGACGTGCTAGAAGCCGCGATCAAGGATGCACGCGCTGGGGCGCGGGGCATGATGCCAATGGTCTATCTGTCACCACGCGGACAGCGGTTTGATCAGGCCATGGCCCGTAACTGGGCACGCGCGGACGGTGTCACCATGCTCTGTGGTCGGTTTGAAGGCGTGGACGAGCGGATACTTGAACACTTCGGCATTCAAGAGGTGTCGCTTGGTGATTTCGTCATGACAGGCGGTGAAATCGCCGCCCAAGCCATGATCGACGCAACAGTTCGCCTCTTGCCAGGCGTGCTCGGAAATGCAGATAGCGCGGTCGAAGAAAGCCATTCCAACGGGCTGTTAGAGCATCCGCAATACACAAAGCCCGCTGAATGGCAGGGTCATGCGATCCCTGAAGTACTACTATCCGGCAACCACGCCAAAATCGCAGAATGGCGGCGCGAGATGTCCGAAAAGATCACACAAGAACGACGCCCCGATTTATGGGCGGCCCATCAGGCCAAAACCCAAAAATAACCTTGATCACAAAGGGGATGCCCCCTATAGAACGGCAGTCTGCGGCCTTTGGCCTGCGGATTCGTTTGGCAATGTCATATGTGGCACCTTCTTCGGTGCAAGGCAGACGGAGCCAAACCAATAAACGAATGACGACCTGACCTCTGGCGGGCTTATCTTTGGATAGGGACCCGGTTGAAGACCAAGAGCTCTCAGTTTGCACAGAAACATTGCGGAAAACCGCAAGCATATTAAGGAGCCGTCAGATGGATCTGATTGCACAACTCGAAGCGGAGCAGGTTGCTGCGCTGGGGAAAGAAATCCCCGATTTTAAAGCGGGTGACACCATCCGCGTTGGTTACAAAGTAACCGAAGGCACACGTACTCGTGTGCAGAACTACGAAGGCGTATGCATCGCCCGTAAGAACGGCAAAGGCATTGCTGGCTCGTTCACTGTTCGCAAGATTTCCTTTGGTGAAGGCGTGGAACGTGTGTTCCCACTGCACTCAACAAACATCGACAACATCACCGTGGTTCGCCGTGGTCGCGTACGTCGCGCGAAACTGTACTACCTGCGCAGCCGTCGCGGTAAGTCCGCACGTATCGCAGAAGTCACCAACTACAAAGCGCCTAAGGGCGCCGAAGCGTAAGGATTGCTGTCATGAAAAAAGATATCCACCCAGATTATCACTTCATCGACGTGAAAATGACCGATGGCACAGTGGTTCAAATGAAATCCACATGGGGCAAAGAAGGCGACCAAATGGCGCTGGACATCGACCCATCAGTACACCCAGCATGGAACGGCGGATCAACCCGTCTGATGGATGCTGGCGGTCGTGTTTCTAAGTTCAAAAACAAATACGCTGGTCTGGGCTTCTAAGCTCATTCTTGATTGTGTTTTGAAAGCCTGCTTCTACTGAAGCAGGCTTTTTTGTTTTCGGAGTAAACTATTTTGATTAGATTCTTGGTAAGCTTCGGAATGATATTTGCACCGGCAATGTGCATAGCTGAAACCGCCTTTGACCGCGCTGCTGTCGGCCCACGAGGTATTATTGGCCAGCCAGAGGCCAGTTGCGAAGCTAACCCATTTACAATTACGTTTTCAGAGAATGACCAGAGAGCCCATTTTCTCTGGAGGCACAAAATTCAGGGTTACGACGGCCAGTGGACCAATCAGGCAAATTATACTGTTCTGGGGTCAGATCAATCGACGATCACAATGGTGCTAGACCATGAAAATCGTCGCCAGCCGAATGGCGATCTAGTTGAATGGGTGTTGCATATACTGCCGAACGAAAACGTGTGCTGGAAACCAACGCACCGCCCCGATGGCCCTTGTTTGGCTGAGGCTCGCCAGTGTAGAATTCCCCTTCCCGTTAGTTAAGCGAAAAACAATGAACCACCCACTTAGCAGCTTGATTGATCAAATTGTCCAGAACGCGGAAAAGCGTGGTGATTTTGATAATTTACCTGGTGCAGGTAAGCCGCTGACGGGGTTGGATGATCCGCAGAATGCCGTGCTAAATCGGATCATGTCCGAGGCCGATGCAAAGTCGCCTGTTGTGATCTTGCGCCAGCAAATCCTTGCGTCGCAAGAACGTCTCAAATCACTGACAGATGAAACTGCGCGTAAGGATGAGATGCTGGTGTTGTCCGAGCTTCACACAAAACTCGCTATTGAGATGGAAGCGTTTCGTAAATACGGATAGGCCACCGCCCCGGATCATACCCGAGGCGGCGTATTTTACTTATGCAGAAGCAGCTGCGCGCGAACGACCACCGCCGCCACCGCGACGACGCCCGCCACCGGGTTTGCCACCGCCACCGGGCTTACCACCGCCGGGCTTGCCGCCTGACGCGTGACGGCCACCACCGCCTCCACGACGACCGCCGCCACCGCCACCGTTGGGGCGTTTTTTCTGACCGGGTTTGATTTCCCACGGACGACCAGAGGCGACAGGAATTGTTTCCTTCATCACCTTTTCGATGTCCTGCAATTCGATCATTTCGTCAGGAGCAACCAGTGCAACGGCGCAGCCTTCGGCACCAGCACGCGCCGTCCGGCCAATCCGGTGAACATAGTTATCTGCAACGTTTGGCATATCGTAGTTGTACACGTGACGCACATCGGGAATATCGATCCCGCGCGCGGCCACATCTGTTGCGACCAGAACGCGGACCTTACCGGCCTTAAACGCCGTGATCGCACGATCACGTTGGCCTTGGCTTTTGTTGCCGTGGATTGACGCCGCAGCAAAGCCTTTGTTTTCCAGAACTTTATACAGCTTCTCACAGCCATGTTTCGTGCGACCGAACACCAGTGCCAGCTCATCGCGGTGCTTATCAAGCAGTTCGATCAGCAGGTCAGTCTTGGCAGCTTGGGCCACAAAGTGCACCGATTGCGCGATCTTTTTCGCAGCCTGCCCCGGAGGGTTCACCTGTACGCGTACTGCGTCCTTAAGGTATGTGGATGCCAATTCGGCCATAAGCTTTGGCATCGTTGCCGAGAACATCATTGTTTGGCGATCCTTGGCCAACAGCGGTGCGATCTGACGCAACGCATGGATAAAGCCCATGTCGAGCATTTGGTCGGCTTCGTCCAATACCAGATAAATTGTTTCGTCCAAACGCACGGCACGGCGATCGATCAAATCGATCAAACGGCCCGGCGTCGCGACCAATAGGTCAACACCGCCCGCTAGACGTTTCGATTGTGCAGAAATCCCAGCACCGCCAACCACAAGCGCCACTTTTAAGTGGCTACCTTTGGTATATGCAGTCAGGTTTTCAGAAATCTGTTTGGCCAGCTCGCGTGTTGGCGCAAGGATCAGACCGCGTGCTGTTTTCGGGCTTGGTTTAACGCCAGCCTTCATCAGTGCGTTGATCATCGGCAGACCAAAGGCGGCGGTTTTACCAGTACCAGTTTGGGCAAGCCCCATCACGTCGCGGCCATTCATGGCGTGCGGGATGGCTTGGGTTTGAATTGGGGTGGGATCGGTGATCCCTTGTTCTTTCAGAACGTTCACAAGGCGGGGCGCGAGCCCCAGCATATCAAAATCCATTTATTGGATATCCTGTCTATTTAGCAGGCGATCAGGCCTGCGCATACGGTAAGGCTCACGGCACAGCGCCATGAACCCAAAGCAAGGTTGCGCCATATGCTGACAGCCAGAACCGCATTGTCCGGGCGCCGATTTGGCGCGGGACCCCTGCGTGATGTGGGAACCTGAGAGTTAAGCGATGCCTTGCGATTGACCTTCGGTCACGCTCTGCTCACGCGGCAGCTTGCATCGGTTGGGTTGCACATGCGCCTTTCCGAACAAACTGTCAAGGTGACAGCTACGTCACTCTGCCGGGTGTATCGTCAGTAGCACGCAAATGCGAAATAAACGCAGTATCGACGGGCCGATCACTTCCCCTTGGGGGCACCACACCATATAGTGTGCCAAAGCACATTCTGTAGGGATAGATTGCGTGGCACATATCATTGTTGTGGGTAACGAAAAAGGCGGCGCGGGCAAGTCGACCGTATCAATGCATGTCGCGACAGCGCTTGCACGGATGGGACATCGGGTTGGGACGCTTGACCTTGACCTACGGCAAAAGACGCTTGGGCGCTATATCGTAAATCGCGCGAACTTTCTTGCGGAAAAAGGGCTCGACCTTCCCTCGCCCAGCTATCACGAGCTTCCTGAGATCGATCAGACAAGCCTAAAGCCCGGCGAAAACGCCTTTGATCACCGCCTTTCCATGGCTGTGTCAGAGATGGAAGCCGACAACGACTTTATCCTGATCGACTGCCCCGGCTCGCACACCCGGCTTAGCCAAGTGGCACACAGCCTTGCCGACACGCTAATTACGCCGTTGAACGATAGCTTTATCGATTTTGATCTGCTCGCCCACGTCGATAGCGACGGCGAAGAAATCACCGGCCCATCTGTTTACTCAGAAATGGTCTGGAACGCGCGGCAATTGCGGGCGCAGGCCGGTTTGAAACCGATTGACTGGATCGTGGTGCGGAACCGAATGGGCGCGCAGGCGATGGTAAACAAAGAAAAGATGCAGCGCGCAATCACGAAACTAGCCAAGCGCGTCGGTTTCCGGACCGCCCCGGGCTTTAACGAGCGCGTGATTTTCCGCGAACTGTTCCCACGTGGTCTGACCCTGTTGGACCTGCGTGACATTGGTGTCAAAGGCATGAACATTTCTAATGTTGCCGCCCGCCAAGAACTACGCGAGCTGATCAAGTCGCTTGAACTGCCCGGCGTGACACCTAATTTTTAACCAGTTGATGCGACCCCCTTTCGCGACGTAGCTTAGCAGCCTAAGCATGTCGCGAAAGCTAAGAGGAGCCATCATGCGGGATTTGTTGTCGTTGGAACGTTACAGTACGTTCTTGTTTGTTACGGTTATGGCGGTTGTCACCCTGCTGTTATCCTTCTGGTATACTTGGGTGATCTTTCCATTCTTCGCATTCGCAATCCTGACAATTGTCGGGATCCGCGACATGCGGCAAACCCGTCATTCGATTCTGCGCAACTACCCGGTTTTGGGTCATCTACGGTTCCTGTTTGAGGCAATCCGCCCCGAAATTCGCCAATACCTGATTGAGAACGATCAAGACGAACAGCCGTTCAGCCGCGAACAGCGTTCGTTGGTGTATCAGCGTGCAAAGGGTGCCGAAGACAAGCGGCCATTTGGCACCCAAGAAAAGGTGTACGAGGCCGGTTATTCTTGGCTCACGCACTCGGTCCAGCCTGTGCATTTTTCAGACACCGATTTTCGCGTTATGATCGGCGGTCCAGACTGCAAGAAGCCCTACAGCGCGTCGCTTTACAACATCTCAGCGATGAGCTTTGGATCGTTATCTGCAAATGCGATCAAGGCCCTGAACACAGGTGCCAAACTTGGCGGTTTTGCCCAAGATACCGGCGAAGGAGGCATCAGCCGCTATCACCGTGAACCGGGTGGCGACCTGATTTATGAAATTGGCTCGGGTTATTTTGGGTGCCGCAATGATGATGGCACGTTCAGCCCCGAAAAATTCGCAGAGCAAGCCGCAGACGATCAGGTCAAGATGATCGAACTAAAACTTAGCCAAGGTGCTAAGCCCGGTCATGGTGGTATGCTACCTGCGTCAAAGATTACGGAAGAAATTGCAGAGGCGCGCCACATTCCAATGGGTGTCGACTGCGTTTCACCCGCTGCCCACAGCGCGTTTTCCTCACCACGAGAGCTGATGCGCTTCATCGCGCAACTGCGTGATCTGTCGGGCGGTAAACCCGTTGGTTTCAAGCTATGCATCGGCCACCGCCGTGAATTCATGTGCATGGTCAAGGCAATGCTGGAAACGGGGATCATCCCCGATTTCATCGTGGTCGATGGGACCGAAGGCGGCACAGGCGCAGCACCGCTGGAATTCGCAAACCACGTCGGGATGCCAATGATCGAAGGTCTGACATTTGTGCACAATACGCTGCGGGGCGCTGGCATCCGTGACCACGTAAAAGTCGGTGCCGCCGGCAAACTGGTCAGTGCCTTTGATATCGCACGTGCGCTGTCGTTAGGCGCGGATTGGTGCAACTCGGCGCGTGGATACATGTTCTCAATCGGTTGCATTCAGGCCCAAGCCTGCCACACCAACCACTGCCCTGTGGGCGTCGCGACCCAAGATCCACTGCGCCAAAAGGCACTCAATGTCGAAAACAAAAGCCAACGGGTAGCGCGGTTCCATGCGAACACGCTAAAGGCACTAGGCGAAATCGCTGGCGCTGCGGGGCTAAATGACCCCAGTGGTTTCCTCCCCTATCACTTCATGACGCGTCGAGGTGACGGGCAGATGACCGAAGCCAACGATGTCTACAACTATCTGCCTATTGGTTTCTTGCTGGACGATAGCGGAGAGCACACAGTCTACCGCGAACGCTGGGCACGGGCATCAGCCGACAGCTTTGCCCCACCAGAAGCCCGCACTTAGGTCTGCTCTGCAGGTTCTTCCTTCCGTGGCGGGGTTTGTCCCAGCACACGCATAAATAGGCTGACACGCGGTTCTGCACTGGTAACAGTGCGGGACCGATTTCGTAGAACTGGTGTGTTCTGTGACGTCCCTTTGCTTTCGCGCAACACAATGTAGAGCCCGCTCGCGATGATGATCGTCGCGCCTACACCCGTGAACAAATCCATCGTTTCGTCAAAGAACAGCATCCCGAATATCGTGGCCCAAATGATCTGGCTGTACTGCATCGGCGCGATGATTGCGGCCTCGCCCGCCTGATAGGCAAGAATAACCAGAAAGCTGGCGATCCATGCAAACAAGGCGATCACACCCAGCATTCCCAGATGCGTAATCGGCATCGGCTCATAAACGAAGGGCAAGGCGCAGCCCATGATTACAAAGTTGGCGACCATCGGATAGATCAGCATCACGACAGGGCGTTCTTCTGATCCAATTTTACGCACAACAATCGATGCAATCGCACCGCACACCGCAGATGCAAGCGCGGCAAGGTGACCGCCAGTCAGCGGTGTCTGCCCCGGACGCAACACCACCATGACGCCAACAAGGCCCACCAAAACGGCAATCCAGCGGCGCAATCGCACGGTTTCACCCAAGACCGGGATCGCAAGCACAGTGATCAAAAGCGGCGTCGCAAACAAGATCGCATAGACCTGCGCAAGCGGCAGCACAGAGAACGCATAGAACGCCGCCACCCCAGTCACGGTTGCTGCGGCCGTACGCAAAGCCATCCACCAAGGGTGCACAGGCACCAATGTACCCGGCTTTGCATCACGCATAAGCATAACAGTGGCCAATGGGAAACTTAGCAGAACGCTAAAGAACACGATCTGAAACGGCGAATAGGTCGCGCCCAAAATCTTGATGATCACGTCATGCGTGGCAAAGACAGCAAAAGCTGTCAACGCAAGCATTGCACCTTTGGCGTTGGGAGACATATCCGGTCTTTCGTTGGTTTAGCTACTTACTGACAAAAAACGATAGCCCGCAGGTGTCAAGATCAACCCTCTAATTAAGAAGACCGATCAGACACCTGCGGGCATCATGATGTTTCTAGATCGCACCCTAAGCCGGATGCGACAAAAATTTGCTTACAGTGACGCGTCCAGCGCGGCCAAGATGACATCACCCATTTGGGTCGTAGACAGTGGTGTGCCGCCTTCTGGCCCCATCAGGTCGCCTGTACGTGCGCCGTCGGCCAGAACTTTTTCGATCGCTGCTTCAAGACGGTCCGCCTCTGCGCCCAAGTCGAACGAATAGCGCAGCGCCATTGCGAACGACAGAATGCACGCGATTGGGTTTGCTTTGCCTTGACCTGCGATATCAGGTGCCGAACCGTGGACCGGTTCGTACATCGCCTTTGGACGGCCGTTTTCCATTGGAACGCCAAGGCTTGCCGATGGCAACATGCCCAGCGAACCCGTCAGCATCGCAGCACAGTCTGACAGGATGTCACCAAAGAGGTTGTCTGTGTAGATCACGTCGAACTGCTTTGGCGCACGCACCAACTGCATCGCACCGTTGTCAGCGTACATGTGCGACAGTTCCACCTCTGGGTAGTCGGCATGCACTTCGGTAACAACATCACGCCACAGAATACCAGATTCCATAACGTTTGCTTTTTCCATAGAGCACAAACGCTTGTCGCGCTTCATCGCCAGTTCAAACGCTGCACGTGCACCGCGTTCGATTTCAGCTTCGGTGTAACGCTGGGTGTTGATGCCCACGCGCATGTTGTCTTCCATGTGAATGCCGCGCGGTTCACCGAAATAAACACCTGACGTCAACTCGCGGACGATCATGATATCCAGACCGGCAACGATGTCTTTTTTCAACGACGAGAAATCAGCAAGCGCATCAAAACACTGCGCAGGACGCAGGTTCGCGAACAGGTCCATTTCTTTACGCAGACGCAGCAGGCCACGCTCTGGCTTTACGCTGAAATCCAGATCATCGTATTTTGGACCGCCAACAGCACCCAGCAAAACGGCGTCTACTTCTTGGGCTTTTGCCATTGTGTCGTCATGCAATGGAACGCCGTGCTTGTCATAGGCCGCACCACCAACAAGGTCTTCGGACACATCAAAAGAAACGCCGCGCTTATCGCCGAACCAGCCAATAATCCGCTTTACCTCGTCCATGACTTCGGGGCCGATGCCGTCACCGGCGAGGATCAAAAGGGAGGGGTTTGCCATATGTCTGGTCCTTGGTTGAAAATGTTGTTAACGGCCTAGCCTGCCAAGGCCAAAGGTTCAAGATACAAGGGGCAAGACCTACCTCATACAGGTCCCAAACGCGACGAATACGTGGGTCTTGGCGCATTGCCTCATGTGTAAAGGTAAGCATCTAATCTACTTGCTGATATCCACCCAAACAAGCCCATGCGGACCGGCGAGCATACTGCCATCGCGCTCTAGCGGATCAGAGGAATGCCAGACCACACCTGCGTCCGTGACCACCCATTCTCTCGACGGCAGAACATAACTAACGCGCAACGCGCCTAGCTCTGGCCTGTCGGGCCAACGGGCCGTTGGGGTATCCGGCAGTGGATCCTGCAATCGGCGGTCTGCAAGAAAGTCGACCATCGCATCACGCAGCCCATCGCCGGCAGTTGGATCGAGGTTGGCATTCCCCGCGATTACAAAACTATCGGGCACCTCACCAAACGCTCCATTCAGCACCTCAGTCCAAAGCCTTAGTTCATCGCGATTTCGCAATCCGTTCCGGTCTTCGGGCCCATCGAATACTGGCGGCGTTGCGGCAAAGGCCAAAAGATGGAGCCGACCGATTGGCAAGTCGATTGGGACGATCCAGTGGCTGGTGGATGACAATCGCTGAATTGCAGCATGTTCGGGCTTCATGGGGGGCAACTGCGCCCCCGCAAGATCGCGCCAGAGCACAGCTGACAGATCAGCGACGTCCCCAACTGGAAATCGCGACAGCACGGCCAAACCGCCATCACCGGAAAACTCTCCGTACCCTTGCGCGTCGCGCGCTTCGCCTAACCGACCGTTGCCATCAACGTCAAAACCCGTCGGTATCCCGGCGTTGGGGCGTGCCGTGAACTGATGTTCATAGGGCTGCTGTAACACATCCGAAAATGCAGCCAGCGCCGCACCATCAAGGTCAAAGTCAATATCAGTAAGCAAAAGGATATCCGGTGATATCTGATCAATCACCTGAACGATTGCCGTAATTTGCGGGTCTTCGCCCTTGCGGATATCGCGCAAGATTAATCCGGGACCTGCCCTGCTAAGTGGCGATGCAAATGTAGCGATCCGAATAGTTTCAGCCTGCACGCCCCACGACAGGCAGGTGAGGATCAGACCACCAACAAACCTTCGGATGCAGCGCGCTCGTAGGCCATTTTGCGCTGGCGACGGATCATTTGCGCGACCCGGCTGAGCGCGACACCGCGCATCAATATGCTTGCTGGTAAGAAGGCCCATGCCGAGATCATCCACAGTAATGTATGCATATCGTCCAGTTGGACGGGCGCACCAAAGCTTGCGAACAATTTCAACGCCGCCGGGACAAGAAATGGGAGCAGAAAGCCTAATATAACGTTAATTCGTCCGTCACGTTCGAGCCGTTCAACGACGTCGCCGCCGGCGGGATCAAATGTCGGCAAGTTTACCCACACGTTAAAGGGGCCGTCGCGACGTGGCCATTGGCGCAGACGCAGCACAAGGATGAACCAAACGATTGCAAAAATAGAAACCAAATAGCTAAGTCCTGCCCCGTCACGAACCCGCTGCACGAGGTCAGCTGGGGCATCTTCTGGCAACATCAACACCATTAGCCGCACAGGCGAATAGGGAAAATCGATCACAGCACCAATGCTGGCCCCGCTTCGCTGAAATATTTCCGTAACCGCTGAGGGTGCTACATATCCACGGAAGATCACCGACAAGCACAGTACTGTCGCAAAAAGCGTCGAAAACCGAACCCGGTTGAAAGGTGGAGCGTCCCTGAATTCGACCAAGCTTGGGCTAGCCGAGCTGTATTCGACGATCGTAAAAATCGCGGCAAATATCGCGAACAGCGCGACAATCTGGAAACTGTCCTGCGCGCCGCGCGGTAAAATTAAGGCCGGCATAATCACAAGGATTACGACCATGACTGCACGTACCAACGCTCCAGGTAGGCGATTGAACAATTTAGATTTATCCCATTTCAGATCACATCGTGACCTGGGTTTCCTCCGCATTCCAAATATGAAACGCTAATTTTACCATTTGCGCAACATCTCAACGCATTGTTAGGAAGGTCAACAAACGATGTCGCCAGCGATGAGAAGCATTGTTTCCGTCGAATAATTGAGATCGCGTTAAGTAACCCCAAGTCTTAGCAACCGAACCACGTAAACGTATACGTTACATAGCCCAAGCTGTCACGATGTCGAGATATTGCATCGGCGGTTTCATGCGACCCGCCATAAAATGTAAAAAGGCCGCGCAAACGCGCGGCCTTTTAATAGTCATGTTGAAACGCTTAAACCCAAGGGCGTTCAGCGCCTGCTTTTGCTTCGAATCTGTCGATTGAAGCTACCTTTTCCAGTGACAACCCAATGTCATCCAGACCGTTCAGCAGGCAGTGTTTCTTGAATTCATCAACTTCAAACGTGAAGACCTCACCGTCCGAAGACGTGATAGTCTGCGCTTCAAGGTCAACCTCGATCCGGGCGTTTGAGCCCTTCTCGGCGTCTTTCATCAGCACATCGACCTGCTCTTGTGGCAGCGCGATTGGCAAGATGCCGTTCTTGAAACAGTTATTATAGAAGATATCAGCGAAGGATGGCGAGATCACACAAGTGATCCCAAAATCCGCAATCGCCCAAGGCGCGTGTTCACGCGATGAACCACAGCCAAAGTTATCACCCGCAACAAGAATCTGCGCCTCGCGATACTGCGGTTTGTTCAGAACGAAATCCGGAATCTCATTCCCTTGGCGATCAAAACGCATTTCGTCGAACAGGTTCGCACCAAGGCCCGAACGTTTGATCGTTTTCAGAAACTGCTTTGGAATGATCATATCCGTGTCGATATTAACCAATGGCAGTGGCGCGGCAATGCCGCTGAGTTTCGTGAACTTTTGCATTAGTTGAACTCCCGGATGTCGGTCAGATGACCGGTAATAGCGGCAGCCGCAGCCATAGCTGGAGACATCAGGTGCGTACGCCCCTGGTAACCCTGGCGACCTTCAAAATTTCGGTTAGATGTTGATGCACAGCGTTCGCCCGGCGCCAATTGGTCTGGGTTCATCGCCAGACACATGGAACATCCCGCTAGACGCCATTCAAATCCGGCCTCTTTAAAGATGTCGGCCAGACCTTCTTCTTCGGCTTGCGCACGCACAAGACCAGAACCCGGCACGATCATCGCCCGCAGACCGTCTTTGATCTTTTTGCCTTTCAGCACGGCGGCAGCAGCACGCAAGTCTTCGATCCGACCGTTGGTGCAGGAACCGATGAACACTGTGTCAATCTGGATATCAGTCAGTTTTTGACCAACTTCGAGGCCCATGTATTCGATTGAACGCTTAGCCGCGCCGACCTTGCCGCCTTTGAAGTCCTCGGGTGCAGGCACAACCGCATCAATCGGCAACACATCTTCGGGCGACGTGCCCCATGTGACAACTGGTGCGATGTCTTCGCCTTTCAGCGTAACGACCTTGTCAAAATGTGCATCTTCATCAGTGAAGAGCGTCTTCCAATAAGCGACGGCTTTGTCCCAGTCTTCGCCTTTTGGCGCGTGCGGACGGCCTTTGCAGTATTCATATGTCTTTTCGTCGGGAGCGATGAGGCCAGCGCGAGCGCCACCCTCGATTGCCATGTTACAGACGGTCATGCGACCTTCCATAGACAGATCACGGATCGCTTCGCCACAATATTCAATGACATATCCAGTACCGCCAGCAGTGCCGGTCTCACCGATGATCGCCAAAGTGATGTCCTTAGCAGTCACGCCTGGGCTGAGCTTTCCGGTGACTTCCACCTTCATGTTCTTTGATTTTTTCTGGATCAGCGTCTGGGTTGCAAGAACGTGCTCTACCTCAGATGTACCGATACCATGTGCCAACGCACCGAACGCACCGTGCGTCGCGGTGTGGCTGTCACCACAAACAACAGTCATCCCCGGCAGGGTCCACCCCTGTTCAGGGCCCACGATATGAACGATCCCCTGACGTACGTCGGTCACAGGGTAGTAGTTGATACCGAATTCCTTAGCATTACTGTCAAGAGCGGCCACCTGAATGCGGCTGTCTTCGGTCATATTATCGGCGTTGTCGCGATCCAGCGTCGTTGGCACGTTGTGATCTGGCACAGCGATTGTCTGGCTCGGCTGGCGTACCTTACGGCCCGCCATGCGCAGACCTTCGAACGCCTGTGGGCTGGTCACTTCGTGAACCAGATGGCGGTCGATATACAGCAAACAGGTGCCGTCTTCGGCTTCATGGGCAACATGAGCGTCCCAGATTTTATCATAGAGCGTTTTGGGGGACATGGTCCTCTCCCGTATCAAATTTTCAGATGTCTTCAGGCGTGCGGATTTGGCGAGGGGATTAGCCCCGAGCTAGGATCGTGCAGCTCGCGCCAAAAAATCGCCAAGGAAGGCGGGCGCGGTCATCCATGTCAAAAACCTGTTTCATAAGCGCTCAGATATACATGGTCGGCGAGTCTCGCAAGAGTAACTCGTCACGAACCCCTCTTAACAAAGGCGATTACGTGACAAGTTCGGCTATTGTGCTCTCTGGATCGAACAAATCAGCCTGCTCCGTTGCCACCACCGCGATATTCGCGGAACCAAGCATATCGACAGTCATACCCTCCAAGAACGCAACAGCACCCTCGGATTCGTCAGGGACATCGCCGGCTCCGCTGTATACAGCTTCGACCCGAACGCCACTTACGCCATCAACTTCTGTTTCGGTCATGGTTACATCAACGTCCGGAAGTGTCCCGCCCTCAGGAACATAATCGATGGTCAGTGTCAGGGTGTCCCGCGAGGGATCGAAGTCCGTGATTGTTGCTTCGGTCAGCTGTTCATCTGTGACGGTCGCAAGAACGAAGAATTCATCACCAAAGCCAGCGTCAGCCTCCAACGTTGCGGCGCCTATCACAAGAACTAAGTCATCCGCGCCGTCTCCACCGCACGCTTCGCCTTCGCTAGGCCGGATTTCGTCACCCCTCGCACCGCCGTTGATCGTGTCGTTTCTTGCCCCACGCAAGAACAGTATCGTCACCATCCGTCCCAGTTATTTCATCGTCATCGAGGGTACCGCGGATTTCGCTTTCTTTGACTACATCTTAGTCGCCATCATGTCTCAAACACACTAAACCGAATATCGTCGAAACCAATCCCAAAGCATTATACAGTGCTATCTCTCAAAAAAATCACTTTAAATAATTGTCAATACTTAACAATCCCACCTCTCAGCAGATCATCGCCCCCCAATGAAAGTCACACTGGGCCGGCTTGCCGACGGGGTTATGCGCATGCAACACTGGTCAGACCGAAACGGTAAGAGCAGCAATGGCCGAACATAACATCCCGCCAGAGACCACCAATAGCGTCTCCGTTGACGCGCAGCTTGATCAGGTGCTGTCGTTTGGCAACGAACTATTCGACTATGCCAGCAAATTCGCAGACACTTTCGTGCGTACGTGGAACATTTATCAGGTCGGCATCGCGATTGGGTTATTCGTTCTTGCGCATATCCTTAGGGTCATTCTAGGGCCTCGTATTCGAGAATGGATGGCGGCCAGACAAAATTGGCCAAAATGGCGGATGCGCGTCTTGGTCGTGATCCATCAACGTCTGCGACCGATCTTCTTTGTAATACTCATTTGGCTGACGATCTTTGTGATGCGCGAAGTGACGTGGAACAGCCGTAGCTACCTACTTAGCCTCATCGGGACGCTTGCCTTTGCTTGGCTCGCGGTTGTCTTCGCGACCCGGCTCATCAAAAGCCCATTCCTGCGTAAAACAGTCCGCTACGGGGCGTGGATCTATGTGAGCCTTCGCATCCTTGGCCTGCTTGAACCCGTCGAACAACTGCTTCACAGCGCCGGATTTACAGTAGGTGAGATTAGGTTCTCGCTTTTGCTTCTTGTGCAATCGCTAGTTATCCTTGGGGTTCTGATCAGTCTTGCACGGTTCTTTACGACAACGACCGCGAACAAAATCCGCACCAACCAAGACATCAGCCCCTCAATGCAGGTCCTCATCATCAAAGGCCTGCAAATTGCGGTCTATGGTGCTGCATTCTTCTTCGGCGTCAAAGCCATCGGAATCGACCTGACGGGTCTCGCGGTACTTTCTGGCGCGATTGGTGTGGGTCTTGGTTTTGGTCTGCAAAAGGTTGTGTCGAACCTCGTGTCCGGCGTGATCATCCTGTTAGACAAGTCCATTAAACCCGGCGACGTCATTAGCCTTGGCGATACCTTTGGCTGGATCAATTCTTTGGGCGCGCGCTACGTTTCCGTCGTTACCCGTGACGGCAAAGAATACCTGATCCCGAACGAAGACCTGATCACCGGGCAAGTGGTGAACTGGTCGCATTCAAATGACTTCGTGCGGCTCGATATCCATTTCGGGACGTCCTACAGCGACAACCCCCATGACGTACGGCGCATCGCAATTGAAGCAGCACAAAGCGTCGACCGTGTCCTGACCAGCCGCCCCACGGTCTGCCACATCGTCGGCTTCGGGGACAGTTCCGTCGACTACATCCTACGCTTCTGGATCACCGATCCGACCGGGGGCCTAACTAACATCCGAGGCAACGTCTTCCTCGCTCTCTGGGACGCATTCCAAGAAAACGGCATCAGCATCCCATTCCCACAAAGAGAAGTGAAGATGTTGGCAAGTGACCCCGTGAATACGAAGTTGGATTAGTGGTCAATGGCCGCTATGCGGGACAAAGCAGACCTTAATCATTCCTCGGCGGATACAGACGCAGTGTCGTCCAAATAAAACTCAGCATTATTATTCGTGCACCAATCTTCCAATTCGGTCTTTAGCAACGGCCAAAGGTCTCTTGCCCATTCTGGTGCCTTCGTTTCCCAGACCCTTTGGGTTGGAAGATATGCAGCATACACGCCCATCGGTAGCTCAAGAATGAAACTGCCGCCCGGACTGGACACGACGAGTTCTTCCTTCCAGCGGGGTCTAAATTGGAAAGTTTTTTGTGGCCGTGGCCTAAATGGATTGATGAAAAAACGATTGAACATACTAGCAATGTAATGCGGCTCATTAGAAAATTATAGGTGGTATGGGCTTATACTTGCCATTCGCCGCAGGCGCGTCGGAATGGTTTTATTATTGGCTGATTCGTCGAGAAGAGTGACTGTTTTCTCCGCCACCCGATGCCTTCTTTGATTAGAGACTGTCCGCAGAGTATACTCCGATAGGATCAGCGAGGGGCATCAGCCATGAGACAACGGGCCGAACATGATGATCTAACTGTCATACGATTAACTCCGGACGACGGCCTGCATTTCAACGCAATGCTTGATCTGTTCGCCGAGGCGTTTGATGATACTGAAAGCTACAGCAGTGCAAGGCCCTCAGTGGCCTATCAGCGACGGATATTGGCGCAGGACAGCTTCGTCAGTTTGGTCGCTATTTGGGAAGGGTCCGTTGTTGGGGCGCTTGTGGCATATCAGTTGCGTAAGTTTGAGCAAGAACGCTCGGAGTTCTATATCTATGATCTGGCAGTTGCTGAAAACTACCGCCGCCGCGGTATTGCGACGGCGATGATTGACCGCCTTAAGGAGATTGCAGGAAACAGCGACGCTTGGGTCATCTATGTGCAGGCAGATCAAGGGGACGAACCGGCAATCGCGTTGTATTCTGGCTTGGGTAGCCGTGAAGATGTCTTGCATTTTGATATAGCATTGGACTGATAACGGACAGCACCGCAACCCTCGGAAGGCTTTATTCATTCGCCCTACTGGTTCGTTGCAGAACTCAACGGCAATGCAGACGGGAAGTATAATAACCCTACGTAACAAGGACTTTAGATCAAGGCGGTAGCCGCGAAACTATCTTGTTTAATTCTATTTTCATTCTTAAATGAAATTTTGAAACACAGCGAATTTTCGCAACCTTATACAAAGCGACCACCGACCATGGCGACAACATTCACGGTATTCTCATTAGGGAATCTTGCGGACATTGATACGCAAGAAGGCAATAACAATGCTGAAAACGCTGCTGCTCTTGTCGGCCTAACGTTTGGCGGAACGAATAACGCGCTGCTAAATTATGCTCAAACTTTCTCGCCTGGCTCTACTGGTTTTGGCGGCGGAACCAACAACGCCTACGATATGGACAACTCTCCTGCGGAGACGTTCAGGATCAATGGCGGCGCAAATCAGACCTTTGACGGGACAGCGATTTACAACGCGACCATCACCTACAGTGATGGCACGACGGCCGAAATCACTGCCGTGGTATTTCAAGATACCAACGGCAATGCATATCTGGCACCAGAGTTTTCGCCGAATGCGGACCAAACCGCGCTCGAAGCAGGGCCGATACGCTCGATTACATTCGACAGCCTCAACAGGAACACTAATCTGAGCGGTCTTACCGGAGATCGGCAAACTTGGGACTATGTAACCTGTTACCTTGACGGGACACGCATTCACACGCCCAGTGGTGAAACCAACATCGAAGATCTGGTTGTTGGTGACGTTGTTACGACACGGGATAATGGCCCTCAGACGATCAGATGGATTGGCGTGGCGCGGGTCAAAGCGACTGGAAAGCTTGCACCCGTCAAAATCTCACATGGCTCGCTTGGCAAGAACCTTCCTGCGCGGGATTTGTATGTCTCGCGTCAGCACAGGATGCTTGTGAATTCCAAAATCGCGGAAAAGATGTTTGGCCAATCAGAGGTTCTTGTTCCTGCCATTAAGCTAGTAGGCCTGCCCGGTGTTGAAGTGGACGAGCGCACGACAGACGTGACCTATTACCACCTGCTGCTTGATCGCCACGAAGTGATCTATGCCGAAGGCACGCCAAGCGAGTCGTTCCTGACTGGCCCCGGCGCACTGGCAGCACTTGATGAAGATACACTTGCTGAAATGAACGCGCTTTTTCCTGATGTCATGGCAGAGGCTGCTAAAACTGTGCGGCAGGTTGTTCAGGGCAAGCGCCTAGAGAACTTTGTTCGGCGCCATATGTCGAACAGCAAAGCGTTGGTCGAAACGGCCAGACCCGCTTAGGCGTTTAGCTAAAAGGCAATACAACAACGCATTCCAAATAGTAACGGCCGCTCGATCATCTCGCGCGGCCGTTATTGTTCGTTCTGTCAGGGCTGTTAGCCCTTGTTCATCCGGTTTTCGATCAGGTCGTCGACCACGGAAGGATCAGCCAGAGTAGAGGTGTCGCCCAGCGCACCAAAATCATCTTCAGCGATTTTGCGCAGGATGCGGCGCATGATTTTACCTGAGCGCGTTTTAGGTAGGCCCGGCGCCCATTGGATCAGGTCTGGCTTGGCAATTGGGCCAATCTCTGAACGCACCCAAACCTCTAGCTCTTTGCGCAGCTCGTCGGATGGTTCTTCACCGCTCATCAAGGTGACATAGGCGTAGATGCCCTGCCCTTTGATGTTGTGCGGATATCCGACCACGGCAGCTTCAGCGACTTTTGCATGCGCAACCAATGCGCTTTCGACTTCGGCCGTGCCCATGCGGTGACCAGACACGTTGATCACGTCGTCAACGCGGCCCGTGATCCAATAGTATCCGTCATCGTCACGGCGGCAGCCGTCACCTGTGAAGTAGTAGCCTTTGTAGTCACTGAAATAGGTCTTCTCGAACCGTTCATGGTCGCCCCAAACGGTGCGCATCTGTGCAGGCCAGCTATCCTTGATGCACAGGACACCTTCGGCAGCGGTATCATGGATTTCTTCGCCAGAGGTTGGCTCTAGGATCACAGGCTGCACACCAAAGAACGGTAGCGTTGCTGAACCCGGCTTGGTCGCAGTTGCACCTGGCAGTGGCGTCAGCAGGTGACCACCAGTTTCGGTCTGCCACCATGTATCGACGATTGGCACGGTGCCTTTGCCGACAACATCGTTGTACCAGTTCCAAGCTTCTGGGTTGATAGGCTCGCCCACTGTCCCCAGCACTTTGAGGTCAGAGAGATCGTATTTCTCAACAAACTCAGTCCCCTGCCCCATCAGTGCACGAATGGCAGTTGGCGCAGTGTAGAATTGGTTGACTTTGTGCTTTTCGCAGACGGCCCAGAAGCGACCTGCATCTGGATATGTTGGCACACCTTCGAACATCACAGTCGTCGCACCGTTGGCGAGCGGGCCATAGACGATATAGCTGTGCCCCGTGACCCAGCCCACGTCGGCAGTACACCAGAACACATCACCATCATGATAGTCGAATGTATATTGATGGGTCATCGATGCATAGACGATGTAGCCGCCAGTCGAATGCACAACACCCTTTGGCTGACCAGTCGAACCGGATGTGTAAAGAATGAACAGTGGATCTTCTGCGTTCATTTCTTCGGGCGGACAGTCGGCACTGACCTTTTCTTCCATCTCGTGCAGCCAGTAATCGCCCTCAGGACGCCAAGCGATCTGTTGACCAGTACGTTTCACGACCAGGCATTTCACTTCGTCAAAGTCATTTAGAAGCGCTTGGTTCACGCTATCCTTGAGGTTCGTCACACGGCCACCACGTGGTGCGCCGTCTGATGTGATAACGACCTTTGCATCGCATGCGTTTACACGTGCGCCCAAGGCCTCGGCAGAGAAGCCAGCGAATACGATTGAGTGGATAGCACCAATACGCGCACAGGCCAGCATCGCATATGCAGCCTCTGGAATCATTGGCAGGTAAAGAACGACGCGGTCGCCTTTGGTCACGCCCATTTCTTTTAGGACATTTGCCATTTTGCAGGTGCGTTCGTGCAATTGTTTGTACGTGATGTGCTGCGCTTCATCGTCAACGCTATCTGGCTCCCAGATAATCGCCGTTTGATCACCACGGGTTTCCAAATGGCGGTCGATACAGTTTGCGGTGACGTTCAGTGTGCCGTCTTCGAACCATTTGATGTCAACATTGCCGGGAGCAAAGCTCGTATTTTTAACCTTCGTAAAAGGCTTGATCCAGTCAACGCGCTTGCCGTGCTCAGCCCAGAAACCTTCGGGGTCAGAAATCGACTGTGCGTACATCGCGTCATATGTTGCCTTGTCAGCATGCGCTGCAGCGGCCATTTCGGCAGATGGCGGATACATCTTGGATGTTTGATCGGTCATGGTCTCTCCCCCCTTTGACGTGTCGTTTGGGCCCAGCTAAGAAACTGTTGGCCTCCTCCGAGGCATATCATGATCAGAATGATTAGGAATCCAAGCCGTCGCGCTAAGCCAATGCGCAATTTGTCAATCTTAACACCCGCGAGGCGTGAATTTTGTTAGGTTTTTTACAAGACCTGCAGAACACACGGAATGAGGCGCATCAAAATGGACGCGATAATTGTTCTGGGCGCTGCAGTTTGGAAAGATGGCCCGTCACCGGCCTTGCGCCGACGCACCCTACACGCGGCCAGCCTTTGGCTTGATCGTCAGGCACCCATCATCATCCCATGTGGTGGACTGGGGCTTTCCCCCCCGACCGAGGCGGCGCTGATGAAAACCCTTCTTGAGCATCACGGCGTTAGCCCCGACTGCATCCTACCAGAGGACCAATCGACCACGACCTTGGAGAATATTCGCAATGCGCGGGAATTACTGACTGGTCGTGATGTCATACTTGTAACTGACAGGTATCACGCGCGCCGCGCTGCCATGGTCGCCCGACATTTCGGGTTCAATGCGATTGTATCGAGCCCGCGGCCTAACCGGAGCCATCTTAAGCAACACCTGCGCGAAGCAATCGCGCTGCCTGCTTACGCGATCAAACTGCGCAAGACCCCGCGCCAGCCTTAACGCAGTATTAACTATCCTTAACGCAGACTGCCGACATCTGACTGGATGAATTGATGCGGTTTCTTATTACCTGTTTGTATTTTCTCGGCATGGCATCCCTTGCGGACGCCGGACCATGGAGCCGTGAACACAGACAGATTTTCACGGCAAGTGGCGGGAACTTTTTACTATCGGAAGGCGCAAAGCTTCCGGTGAACTATGACCCGACATTATATGCCGAATATGGGCTAAATGGCCTTGTCACCCTTGGCGTCGATTATCACACGGCCGATCAGGGGCGCATTCAAGCTGCGGTGTTTTTCGCGAGTTTTCCAATAGGCGAACCTATCGCGCCCAACACATGGTCTGCACATATTGGCTTGGGTGGCCGGGTGGACCCTCTTAACCCCGTAGAGCACCTGACGCGCGGCGGCGTGTCTTGGGGGCGCGGGCTAAATCAAGGCTGGCTCGCTATTGATACCAGCGCCACTTACGGCGACATAGATCAGGTTTTTCGGTCCAAAGCTGATTTCACATGGGGGCATCAACTAAGTGATCGCTGGACTGTCGTGTCCCAACTGCAAACAGGGCAAGGGTATGACGATGACACCTATGCCAAGGTGAACCCTTCGCTAATCTTCCATGTAAATGAACGGTACTCGATCAGCCTTGGCGCGGTGAAGGCGTTAACCGGTGATCGCGGATCGGCGCTTAAGCTGGACCTGTGGTCGACCGCTACAATCCCCCAATTTCGCGCAGAAGACTAATCACTTCATCCACGCCCTTTTCATGGCGCAGGCTCGCAAAAACAACGGGAAGATCCCCACGCATCCGCGCGGCATCCGTCGCCATCACATCCAACGACGCACCAACATGCGGTGCCAGATCGGTTTTGTTGATAACTAGAATATCGGAACGTGTGATCGCAGGACCACCCTTGCGCGGGATTTCTTCGCCAGCGGCAACGTCGATAACATAGATCGTTACATCGGCCAGCTCCGGGCTGAACGTCGCTGACAGATTGTCACCGCCGCTTTCAATAAGCACCAGTTCAAGATCATCGTGTCGTGCACGCATTTCAGCAATCGCTGCGAGGTTGATGGACGCATCCTCTCGGATCGCAGTATGCGGACAACCACCCGTTTCAACACCCATCACGCGGTCAGCGGGCAGGATTTGCATCCGCATCAGAGCTTCGGCGTCTTCTTGGGTGTAGATGTCGTTCGTAATCACCCCAAGGCTCACCTGATCCTTCAGCGCACGCGCAAGCGCCGCTGTCAGCGTCGTCTTACCCGCGCCAACAGGCCCACCAATTCCAACGCGCAATGGTCCATGCGGTGACATCATTCTTGCTCCATCTTTCTTATGATCGGAATATGCGAGGATACTGGTCCGCATGCTGCATCGACGCAATATCAACAGCGAAGCTGGCCGTGCCGATATCATCCAAAGTGGATTGCGCGGCTTCTTCGCCGATCGCAGCGCAGACAGGCAGCAAGCCCGCCAAAATACGCTGCCCTTCGGTTTGCCCCAATGGCATCAGTCGTTGGGCTGCCTGCATCAGATTGCTGGCAAAGCTTTGCAACCAAACCTGCGCTGTCGGAACAACCGGCAATCCCATAAGTGCCGCAGCACGGCCAACGGCCACGGGATAGGCCATATCCGGCAGGTCCAGCGCCCAAACTGCACGTGTCGTTGAAGCGAATGCTGCACCCTGCTGCAAGGTCTCCATCCTTCGTTCCCGCGAAGGCGAAAGCGCTGCCGCTAATTCAGCAACAGGTTCCACATCATCGGCACCATGTGCCGCGCACAGCAAAATTGCATCAGACCGGCCAGCCCCTTGGGTTAACACAGCATCCAGCCAATCCGCCAACCCAGCCGCATTGGCCACATCACCGCGTTGCACAGCACGCTCTAACCCATGCGACCACGCAAATGCGCCGATAGGATAGGCAGGCGAAAGCCACTGGGTCAGTGTCAGCAGGTGTTCAGTGTTCATGGGAATGGCTGTGATCGTGCCCCATAGTCCGGCCGTGCCCATAGGCACCGCCTTCTGGGGTAAAGCGGCCGTCGAAATCGGTAACAGTCGCGCCCAACTGTACCAGCATCGCGCGCATCACCTTTTCGCGCTGGACCACCAACGCATCAGGCAAAACCGCGCAAGGCGCATGCCGGTTACCGATATGCCATGCAAGCCGAACAAGGTCGCCAGTGACTCGCATCAGCGGTTCGTCAGCAGCCGCTACGACAATCTGGCGACCGTCTTCGAGCAGGAAAACTTCGCCCGCATTCACCGATGTCGTCTGCGGCAAATCCACCAAGAACGGTTCACCCGCGTCGGTGGTCAACCGCTTACGACGCAACAGTCGTGCGTCATAGGTCAAACTAACCGTACCTGCCACAGCACCATGCGCATGGGCATGTGTTTGATGCGCCTTGGCTGTCATGGCGCACCTACAGGATTTCGCAGGGCTACCCCCCTAGCATTCGCCAGAGGGAAGCGTGATTTTAACGCTTCGTCGCGATGCGACGTACCGCACGCACGACGGTTGCTGGTAGAAGAAAAATTTCCCGAACGGCCACTTTGGCCAATTCGATGATCATTTCGCGGTTTGTGATAAGAGTGTTGTTCGTCTGGAAAGTCATATTGAGCCTCGTCAAAAGCGATGTCTTTCCTCCCTGACCCTAACGTAGGATGCTGCATCGCAGCAATCAAGCCCTTTGAACGCCACGTCATATCCATCAGAACAGAAAATACCGTTGTGCCATGGGCAATTCTTTGGCGGGTTCGCATGTCAGCAACTCTCCATCCGCACGCACTTCGTAGGTTTCAGGGTTCACCTCCATATGCGGCATAGCATCGTTCAGCTTAAGGTCTTTCTTACCGATATTTCTGGTATTCGTGACGGCCAAGGTCTGTTTCGCCAGCCCCAGCTTATCGCGCAGACCAGCGTCTTGGGCAGCAGCGCTTACAAATGTGACGGCAGAGTTTTCAACCGACCGCCCATATGCACCAAACATCGGGCGCGTATAAACTGGCTGAGGCGTCGGGATCGACGCGTTCGGGTCCCCCATTTGCGCGGCCACGATGGTACCCCCCATCAAGATCATCTCGGGCTTCACACCAAAGAAAGCCGGGTTCCATAAGACAAGGTCAGCACGTTTGCCTTCTTCGATCGATCCAACATGCGCCGAAATCCCATGGGCGATGGCCGGGTTGATTGTGTATTTCGCGATATAGCGACGGACCCGTACGTTGTCGTTGTCGCCCGTTTCCTCTTTCAGGGCGCCGCGCTGCTTTTTCATTTTATCAGCGGTCTGCCACGTACGGATCAGCACTTCACCAACCCGGCCCATGGCCTGACTGTCAGATGCGATGATCGAAAACGCCCCCATATCGTGCAGGAAATCTTCGGCGGCAATCGTTTCGCGGCGGATGCGGCTTTCGGCAAAGGCGACGTCTTCCGGGATTGATTTATCCAAGTGATGGCAAACCATCAGCATATCGAGATGTTCATCTACCGTGTTCACCGTGAACGGGCGTGTTGGGTTTGTGGAAGATGGCAACACATGTGCTTCGCCACAAATCTTGATAATGTCAGGCGCGTGCCCGCCACCCGCACCTTCCGTATGAAAAGCATGGATTGTGCGGCCCTTCATGGCGCCAACGGTATTCTCAACAAATCCAGATTCATTTAGCGTATCCGTGTGGATCATCACCTGCACGTCCATCGCATCAGCCACAGACAGACAGTTATCAATCGCAGCTGGGGTCGTTCCCCAGTCTTCATGCAGCTTCAGACATGACGCGCCGCCCAACACTTGCTCTTCAAGCGCGGCAGGCAGTGACGCATTCCCCTTACCAGCAAAAGCAAGGTTCATCGGAAACGCATCAGCCGATTGCATCATACGCCCAAGGTGCCAAGGCCCCGGCGTACATGTCGTGGCCAATGTCCCATGCGCAGGGCCAGTGCCGCCGCCGATCATAGTCGTCAGACCAGAATGCAGCGCGTCTTCGATCTGTTGCGGACAGATAAAGTGGATATGACTGTCGATACCGCCAGCGGTCAGAATGCGACCCTCGCCAGCGATCGCCTCGGTTCCCGGACCAACGATAATGTCAACGCCGGGCTGGGTATCAGGATTACCGGCCTTACCGATCTTAACGATGCGACCATCCTTAAGGCCGACGTCCGCCTTAATGATCCCAGTCCAGTCAACGATCAGTGCGTTGGTAATAACCGTATCAACGGCACCCTCAGCGCGGGTCGCCTGACTTTGCCCCATGCCATCGCGGATCACCTTGCCGCCGCCGAACTTGACCTCCTCGCCATAAAGCATGGCATTGCTGCCGGAACCACCAGTTCTGGCCGCCCCTGCATATTCAGCGGTCAGATCACGCTCGACCTCAATGATCAAATCGGTATCGGCTAGCCGCACCTTATCGCCCACGGTGGGGCCAAACATAGCTGCGTAATCGCGGCGAGAAATTGTTGCTGGCATCCTAAAGATCCCCCATCACTTTGGCATTAAATCCATACACGCGACGTGCGCCGGACATTGGGATCAATGAAACCTCGCGCCGCTGGCCCGGCTCAAACCGCACGGCCGTTCCGGCGGCAATATCAAGCCGTAGCCCGTGAGCCGCATCACGATCAAAATCCAAGGCAGGGTTCGTTTCCGCAAAATGGAAATGCGATCCAACCTGCACTGGGCGGTCGCCCGTGTTGGCCACTTCCATCACAGTTACCTCTGCGCCTGCGTTCAACGTAATTTCGCCATCTGCGACAATCAATTCACCGGGCTTCATCGTACTATCCCCCTCATCATCTTGCTATAAATACTCAAAAATCAACGGATCGGGTCGTGCACGGTCACCAGCTTGGTACCGTCAGGAAAGGTTGCCTCGACCTGCACTTCGTGGATCATTTCGGCGATGCCATCCATAACCTGATCGCGGGTGATCACTTGCGCGCCCGCCTGCATCATATCTGCAACCGACCGACCATCGCGCGCGCCTTCGACAACCGCGTCGGTAATCAGCGCGATTGCTTCGGGATAGTTCAGCTTTACACCACGGGCGAGCCGCTTGCGCGCGACCTCAGCAGCCATAGCAATCAGCAGCTTGTCTTTTTCGCGGGGGGTTAGTTGCATGGTTTATTGTCTCCAAACACGGGGGATGGGCGCAGCTGATAGCGCCTCAACAACAGGAATAAGTTGACGACGCAAAGCAAAGCCATCCTCGGCCAACAGCCGGACCAGCAGTAAGTCATCAGCAATCAGACTTGCGCCACTTGTTTCAGGAAGCGTCAAACTGCGCGCCAAGGCTTCGGCCTGCGCGCCAGCCAATAGAACCGTTGCCATGGCACCAGCGCCACCTGCAATTGCGACACGTGCCATCTGCGCTTGGCCGTCGCCAATCAGCCGAACGGCATCTGCAAACACCAACCGCCCGTCACGCCAGACGCGCCAGTGGTCAGTAAAATGGACAGTGCGAACAACCTCGCCCATCGCGACGCGACCAAATATAATTGGCTCAACGATCAATGCAGTGGCATCAGATGCAAGCTGCACGTTCATGCGCCGATCCAGCGCTGCGTTGTCATACAAGATGGTTTCTTGCGGCAGCCAATCAATACGACCACCAGAGGCAACGTCCAATGTCACCTCTGAGCGTGCAATCTGGCCCGGATGGGCGCGATATGCCCGTTCCGCCGCCTGCGAGGACAAAACGATATGCGCGTCGTGTTCGGCGGACACATCAAACCGCATGTGATCACCGCCGGTCAATCCACCCGCAGTATTCAGAAACACCGCATCCAAAGCAGTGCCGCGAACCCGTGGGAATAGCGCCTTCAGTGAACCTTCTTGGCGTAGATCAGAGATCACCGTGTCCGCCTCTCGCCGCTTTGCGACAAGGTCCAAAGCACCCTTGGCGCGCGGGGTCAAGGGTGCTGCATCGGTGACTTTAATTTCAGCGGCGTAGGTAATGGGATGGCCTCGGAAGTTTGATCTTTCGATAATCAAACTGCCAAATAATCTTAGGGTGATGCCAGAGCACACCGGAAAAAATGCTTAAGTTTTGACACCAAACCGCGCGAGCGCCCAAAATAGTGGCAACACCCATGCCCAAAAACAAAGGGGCGCCAAGTTGCGCCCCTTTTTTAATCATTTTTGAGATCAGTATGGATCGTCCATACGGACCTGATACCGCACGCGTCCTTTCACGGACGTACCCCAGTTCAAATGAACGCTTCGACTATGCGCGCCCTGCTCACCTTCTGACCAAGGCATCTCGTGCACGCGACCACCCGAAGAATTGGTAATTGGCCCATTCGGCATCACCGCTTCGACATAGCGTGCCGGGCCGAAAAACGGCAAAGCGACACCCGTATCCATGACCCAAGTTACCGCCTCACTCGCTTGCTCATGTTCCATGGTGACCGGATTGGAAACGGGCTCTGCGACATTGCTAAAGGTATTTCCTTGAAACTCGAACCCGCGCGTGCGCCCAAAATCCAGATCGGCATAAGTGGTATCGACATGTTCGACCCTGTCAATCTTGCCGTTCAAGGAACGGAACACATTGCCCTGCACCGCAAACCCGTTGATGTAATGCCCCGGACCGTAGGGCTTAATCACAATGAAATGCGCCCAAGGGGCAACATCGTTAATGGTAAACACGTTGCCAGTGATGCTGAGCCCACCAAAGGAAAACTGCTGCCCCAATGACGGGTCGCTACTGTGTTCATTCGTCCATTCGATGAAATTGTTATCGCAATAGTTGCCAGTAAAGATCGTTTTGGGGTTGGGCGTTGCAATAATAATTCCGCCCTTACGTACCCCAAGCGTTTCGTTATCGCCGTTGAACCAATGGTTACCCGTAATCACGCTGCCCGTACCGGACAATACGCAATAGTGTTTAAAACGGCTGGCACGGTTGTTGCGAATTTTGACGTCATTGGCGTTGGCGTTGAAACCAATAGTGATCCGCTCGGACACCGGCAACGATTGCTCGGTTGAGATGAACTGGCACCGATCAATCATCATGCCCTGACAACCACGCCCCGGCGACGTTAGCCCACGATCTTTGGCCTTGTTAATAAAGCAGTCGCGTAGGTGAAACGTCAGCCCCGCTGTCGCCAACACGATACCGCTTGCCACGCCGCGCCCTTGAAATTCGATATCATCCAGAACGAACTGACTGAGCTTTTCATAACCTGTGAAATCCAGCAGGTATTTGAACCGGGTAAACGTAAAGACTTGGCTACCCTCTGCGTCGAACAACGGCGCACTTAGCTCAAGCGTTTGATCCGCCACGTTGACCGCAGCGACATAAATCTCGCGACCGACGCCATTGCCTTCGACCAAAGACCCAACTTGGATGTTTTCGATATTAACGACGTTGGTCAGTAATAGGTCGTCTGCTGCAGCATAATTCGCCTGCGAGGTCACGATATCACTATCCCAAGCCGCACCGTCGGCTGGCTCAAATTGTCCATTACGGATGACGCGGCGGGTTTCAAACCGCGAACGTGTAGGATCGCACGCCTGCATATCGACGGGTTCGGTCAACAGAATGCGGCGACCACATAGATCGAGGGACTCATGATCAGCAAAGTTGATTAAGGCTTGATAGGCCTTTTTGAACGCGACTTCTTCATTCTTAAATGCGTCGAGGTAGGCGTCAAAATCATACCCGCGCTGTAGAATGAACCGATACTCTGCGCTCTGCACAATGCGGCCTTCGCATTTTACGTGGTTTTCCATCGTGACATTATCTGCCAACAGATACCTCCCTGCTGGCACCATCACCGTCCGCCCGTTTGCAACCGCGTCGGCGGCCTCAAACGCGGCACTGTCGTCGGTCACACCATCACCCTTGGCGCCAAAGTCGCGCACATCAACAAGGGACAAAAGTTCCCGAGTAAAGACGCTGCTTACATCTTCGATCTGAATGTCATCGACACGAACGACGCCACCGGTCGGCCCGGTCAGATCAATCCCCAAATGCCCATAGTCGGCACCGGTCCACAGCATATCAACGCCCGTACGATCACCCGTACCGATGATCGCGCTGATTTCCACAACTTGCCCGTAATTGGTCAACTGAGTGGCCGGGCCGAACGCTGGCAATCCAACCAAGGGTGCCCCACCGGCCTGCCCCGCCCAACCAGACACGCGGGCAGCCGGGAATGGGCCTGAAATCGCCTTTACTTTGGCCGTTACACGTAAATAGCAGCCGGGAAGAATTGGCGTTTCGCCCATATACCGCACGCGCGCAGTTGGATCGACCTTCAACACCTCGAGGCACCCAGCAAAATCGGCGTCTGCCGCGACGAACACACCTGATCCGCTAATCGCATATGTATCCGATCCCGGAGTGCCGTCCCCGCTGGACCAAACACCCAACCCTGCCGAGAATGGCAGAGGCTGAAATACAATCCCGTCTGTAATCGCTTTGTTCATGAAGATACCTTCTCTGGCAGCGTGAATGTTGGCCCCGCTCATGCGGCACCGCTGCGAAAGAGGTACGTGAAACTGCTAAATCAGCCCTGACACCACCGTAACGGTGGGGGCTGCAACGCAAAAGGCCGGGCATTCACCCGGCCTTTGTGAGAGTTCTTGCAAAGGCTTAGCCTTGTAGCTGTGTCTCGATTAGATTGATCGTTTCCTCAACACCGTAAAGCGCGATGAAACCGCCAAAGCGAGGACCTTGGGAAGCGCCTAATAGCACCTCGTATAGTGCTGTGAACCAGTTGCGAAGCGGATCAAAGTTATGCTCTTTACCTACGGCGAAGACCATAGATTGGAGTGCTTCGGCATCCAAACCGCCATCCCAAACCTTAAGGCGGGCAACCAGATCTTCCATAGCTGCGCGTTCTTGGTCGGTTGGGGCGCGGTATACTTTGGTTGGCTTCACAAAGTCGTTGTAATACCGGACCGCAAATCCAGCAGCTTGATCCATCTGCGGGTTCTTTTCAGCAGATGCCTCGGGCGCATAGCGCTGAATAAAGCCCCAAAGCGTTTCTTTGTCTTCAGCACCCGAAACAGACGCAAGGTTCAAAAGCATCGCAAAAGGCACAACCATGTCAGACGCAGGCACGTTGTGACCGTGAATATGGAACACAGGGTTGTTCAGTTTGCCCTTATCGTCTTGGTCCGGGTAGGCACGCAATTGCTGGTGATATTCGTCAACCGCCTTTGGAATCACGTCAAAATGCATCCGCTTCGCGGTCTTTGGCTTGAGATACATAAAGTATGACAAGCTGTCGGTGGACGCATAAGTCAGCCATTCATCAATCGTCAGGCCGTTGCCCGATGTTTTCGAAATCTTGTGACCTTCGGCATCAAGGAACAGCTCGTAAGTAAAGTGCTCTGGCGCACGGCCACCCAGCGTACGACAGATGCCATCATAGATTGGCGTATTGGTCGCGTGGTCTTTGCCGTACATTTCGAAATCGACATCAAGTGCAGCCCAACGTGCGCCAAAGTCTGGCTTCCACTGTAGCTTGCAATTGCCGCCGGTCACAGGGACAGTCACATCGGTACCGTCTTCATCTTCGAAGGTGATCATGCCGTCTTTGGTGACTTCCTTCATTGGGACATACAGCACGCGACCAGTGGTCGGGCTGATCGGCAGGAAGATCGAATATGTCTGGCGACGCTCTTCGCGCAGCGACTTCAACATAATCGCCATGACATCATCGTATTTTTCCGCTGCTTTCAGCAGAATTTCGTCCATTTTGCCGCTGGTATAATATTCGGTCGAAGACGCAAATTCGTATTCGAACCCAAAGGTATCCAAGAAGTTTTGCAAACGCGCATTCATGTGGTCACCAAAGCTACCGTGCGTGCCAAACGGGTCTGGGACAGCGGTCAGGGGCTTTTGCAGGAATGGTTCCAGCGCAGCAGGATCGGGAACGTTACCCGGAATCTTACGCATCCCATCCATGTCGTCCGAAAAACAAAGCAACTTGGTCGGAATGTCCGAAATAATCTCAAACGCGCGACGCACCATTGTTGTGCGCCCTACCTCACCAAAGGTACCGATGTGGGGCAAACCCGACGGGCCGTAACCTGTTTCAAAAAGAACATAGCCCTTCTCGGGGGCCTTCTTTTCGTAACGTTTGAGCACACGGCGCGCCTCTTCAAAAGGCCAAGCCTTGGATGTCATCGCCGCGTCGCGCAAATTGGTCATGGTTTTTCTCACGTCTAAACTGCACCCCCATGGTGCATACTAAGCGCACTCCCTATTGCGACACGGGGTCAGCGTCAATAAATGGGTAGCGAATGCAAAGGAAACAACATGACTGAAGACGCCCCATTATCCGCGCAAGACGCGCTTATTGCGTTGATGATTGCAGTGTCTGCCTCGGACGAGAACATCCGGACTGCCGAACTTGTTGAAATCAGCAACGCCATCAACATGCTGCCTGTGTTTGCGGGATATGATCCGGAACGCCTGCCCCGCATGTCCAAACTCGTGTTCGAATTACTTGAACCAGAAGACGGCCTAGAAGCACTATTCGGCCTTATCCGCGATGCTTTGCCTGAACGCCTGTTCGAAACGGCCTATGCGCTATCATGTGATGTCGCCGCTGCAGACGGTTTGATCGATGAACAAGAAGGTCGGATGCTTGAAGAAATTCGAGAAGAGCTAGATCTTGACCGGCTTCATGCCGCAGCAATTGAACGCGGCGCGCGGGCGAGGCACCTGACCCTTTAGTTCAAAAATAAAAGCGGCCCCAAAGGGCCGCTTTATATCAATTACTTACGTGGAAATTAAGATTCATCATCGTCCACTACGCCATCGTCTTCTGGCGGGTTCAGCGAAATTGTAGGGACTTCGATTGTTTCAGTCGTTGTCGATACGTCCACGTCAGGAACTTCGACTTCCACCTCGGCTTGACCCATTTCGACAGAGCCAACATCAGCGTCAAACTCCGGCAGTGCGCCCCCCTCAACTGAAACGTCAACGTCCGGCAAAGCGCCTTCTTGCGTTTGATCGATGTCGATCATGTAATACGCAAAAACTGCGATCACTAGCGCAACAACCACACCTACGACTGTCATACCCGTCTTCATAATATTTCTCCTTTCCTGCGCACTCGCGGCTAAATGCCAAGGCTGAGCGCTTTCAGAAAATGAACGCGGCAGAAGACTGATCGTTCCAAAGAAAAATATAAATTCCGCTAGAGGCCGGTCGCCCAACCATGCAACAAATGTTCCTGCAACGCTTTGGCTTTGCGGTTCCACTGGCGTGAACCCCTTGGCGATTCGCTGCCTTCCAACTTGCCGCGTTCGCGCGCAGCGACATCAGCCGCAAATATCGCGAATGCCAGATTGCGCCCATCGGCCGCACGCACGTAACCAGCCAGATTAGACACGAAATTCAGCGTTCCCGTTTTTGCCTGTACAGCCCCGCTTGCAGCGGCAACGCGATTTTTCGCGTCGTCCACGACAGGAATATCCTTCATGATCGGGCGAAGCGTCTGCGCCACATTGGATGCAGTCAAAAAACGCACCATATCCGAAGCCTTCATCCGCGAGGTATCACCTAGCCCAGAATGGTCTGCAAAATACGGGCTAATGTCGCCACCACGTTGCCGCGCCCAGCGTGACATGCGCGCGGCGGACGCCTGCAAACCCCATTTTTGTCCCGTGTCTAACGTAGTCGTCGCTAGCCCTGCCGCTTCGGCGGTAATATTGGTCGAATAGCGCATCATTGCACGCATCAGTTCAGTCAAAGGCTGACTTTGAAAACTCGCAATAGGCGTCGCTGTGGCTGGCAATTCAGAGATTTCCGTCGGCGTTTTCAGAATTATCCCATTACTTCGCGCAAAAGTCGCAAAGACCTCTCCCGCATATAACGCAGGATGACGCACAGGTAGCCAACGCGACCCGCCGTTGTTCAGCGCTGATCGCGCTACTGTCCATTGATCGACCTGCCCCAAATCACGATAGGTAAAGACGGGTGCCGACCTATCCTCGATCCGCATACGTGATGTTGTCACTGCCGGACGATAGTTGGCACTGCGCGCATCCATTGCAGTCGTATAGTTGCTACCCTCTAGTTTCCATTCGAAATGCACCCGATTAAAGTTCAGGTTCAACCCCGTCACAGTCGGATTATACCCCAGATAATCAAGCTGAGTGTTATCGATTTCATCCAAGTTAACGAGCGCTTCGTCCCAGACAAAAAACGCGCCATTCACCCTGGTCAGCCCAGTTTCCTTTAATCGCTGTGCCAACAGGGCCATGTCATCAGTAACAAGGTTCGGGTCACCGCCGCCCGCCAATATCAGGTTGCCATCCAAAACGCCGTCAGTGATCACACCATCTACAAAAACGGTCGTATTAAATTGATGCTCTGCCCCAAGGTTTTCAATCGCATACAGCGCGGTCACCGCCTTTGAGACGCTAGCAGGCGGCTGCGGCAAATCAGGGCTGTGCGCCTCTATCACTTCGCCGGTTTCTGCATCCGCAAGAACAACACCAACGTCACCGCTTAAACCCGCGCGACCGATTTTTCGGGCCAACGTGTCGTGGTAGACAGGGCGTGCGACCGGGCGCAACGACGACAGCGGTGCCTCTGCGACGACAGAGGTCGCGTATGCGGACATTGCACCAGCAAGCATTGAACGCCTTGTCAGGTTCATTTCCATTCTCCTCGTGCACGAATAGCCGTCGAAGACTGATCCGACATTGGCACGTTTATAAACGACCACGCGGGCGCGTGCAGCCGACCGATGATATGGCTTGCGCCGCTTGGCACTTTCGATTGGGCATATACCCGAGCCGCCTTTGACAAACGCGCGGCAATCCGATCACCAGGACGCGCAATCACCCCAACAGCAACGTTTTCGATTATCCAGCGCCAATCCTGCCAGCGATGAAACTGAGCCAGATTATCCGCGCCCATCAACCAAACGAAATGCACCCCCGGATAGCGCCGCTGTAATGCCCGAATTGTCTGCGCAGTATAGCGCGTACCAAGTTGCGCTTCGATCCCGGTGATCCGAACACGCGGATGATCCATCAAATCACGACAGGCCTGCATCCGATCAGACATTGGCGCTGGGCCATTTTCCTTTAGCGGGTTCCCCGGACTAACAAGCCACCAAACATTATCCAATCCAAACCGCTTGAGCGCTGCCTTGGTGATATGTACGTGGCCTGCATGCGGCGGATCAAAAGACCCACCAAGCAAACCAATAACTTGACCAGATTTAGCGACCGGAAGTCCGTCCAATTTCGATCTTCCTCTTGACCCGCAGCTACGACACACAACTAACAATTGAAAATTTGGCCATTTTCAGTTAATATGGCCGCATTCATTTAAGCCATTAATAGCCATTTCATTAGGGATCATGTCAATGTCACCTATCCAAATTCTTTCTCGTCTTTTCAAAGTTTCCCCCACTATTGCTGCGTTTATTTTTGCGGGCATGGGCGTTTTTGCAGCCGCCGCAATCGTTCTTAGCCTCGGCAGCGATATTTCTGATTTAAGCGTTGTTGCAATCTATATTGTTGTGCTTGCTGCAATCGCCACTGTGCTTGCGTTCATTCTGAATGATGGCCTGATGCGCGCAACGATCTGCTGGATCTGCATCACTGCTTTTGGCGGCTGGACAGTGGGTCTGTTTGATTCAGCCCTCCAATTGTCCGGACGCCTTCCCAGTTTGCCCTGTTACATCCGCCTACCCGTCTCTCACCCCGAGGAATGCATGGCCAGATTGGCCCCGACCGTGGCCGAGATCGGTGGACCACAGCAAGACACGCTAGACTTGCCCGGCATTGACGGCCCCGAAACCCTTTGGTTTGCGCAGCTTGTCACTGAACCACCTATTCCCCATGCCGACCCTACCATCGCGCAGTCTGCCAAAGTATTCCTGCACTTCACACCTGACGTTCAGCCGGACGAAGTCGAAGCGCTCGCAGACAACCTAACAGCCCTCGACTGGTCGATACCCGAAGGCCAAGCGCGTGGTGAACTGGTCACCAACGGGCCAAAACGCAACGAAGTGCGGTACTTTCATCCTTCCGATAACGAAGCTGCGCTAGCACTTGCCGAAACGCTTTATGCGCTCAGCCCAGATACCCCGGTGTCAGTCCGTGACTTTAGCCGCCTTGGCAGCTTCGTTCCTGACGGCCAGTTTGAGATATGGGTCAACGCATTATCTCCCCAAGAACGACTTGTTCATTAGCCCTCAATGAACCGCATGAATGCAAATTGTGTGCTGTCAGGGGACCAACACGGCACATTGATCGTGCCCTGACCGCCATATAGCCTAAGTAGTTCCACCGAAGAGCCACCACTCGCCGGCATCATCCGCAAGGCAACATGCAATCCAGCAGGATGGCCCTGTGTGCCTTTGGGGTAAGCCAAATACAAAACGTGCTGTCCATCTGGTGACGGATGCGGGAACCAGTTGACAGCATCATCATCGGTCATCTGTTCTAGGTCATTGCCATCCGGCCTGATCCGCCACAGGTCGACCTGACCCGCGCGCTCACCGTTAAACCAGATCCAATCTCCGTCGGGCGTGTAGTCTGGCCCATCAATGTGATCAAAAGTATCCGTCACGCATGTCTCCGTGCCTCCGCCGACCGGGCAAGTATAGAGCGCAAACGGACCGCCACGCTTAGCGACATATGCGAGCGTTTCCCCATCTGGGGACCAGCCATGCCAATATGACGGTGTTTCATCCGTCACGCGCTGCGGTGTGCCGCCACCAATAGGCAACGTATAGATACAGCTCTTGTCTGTGCGACTGCGATCACTAATGACCAACGTCATCCCATCAGGCGAAATACCATGATCATTGTTACATGCCTCGGCAAAGCCAGTATCAATCAAATGCAACGCTGGCGCATCGAGCGGCACGCGAAACAGCTGCCCACCACCGTTGACGATCAAATAGCCATCAGGGTGCCAATTAGGTGCTTCGATATGGCCAGAATGATCTAACAATACCTCTGCGGTCCCACTGCTAAGCGTATAAACACAAAGCTGGCTTCGTAGGGTGGGTTTCAACTCACCTCTCCCGGGAAATAGTCAAATCGGCTGAACCGAGCCTCCTTGCCTTGGCCCGTTATATCAAAGGCTATCATCCCAACGAATGCACCTGTGAATGACCCGTGCTCTCCGCGCCCGCCCTCGTCCGAAATAACAGAGGCGTCAAGCTCGGGACCAAATGCGAGCCAATCACCACTTTGGCGATAATAGAATTGCTGTGTCGCGCCATTTACATCGACCCGCAGGTCAACTGCGCCAGCCCGCAATGCAATGTCTTCGGTCGGGAAAGTCAGTGCCGCATCAGGCCAATCGCCGGGACAGGACATCAACGTTAGCACGGGACCAACGCCATCTTTATGTGTGACCAATGCCGCGTGAAACTTATGCCTATTGTAATAGGTCGTTAGACCAGCCGCCTGCTGATAGGTGTCCGCGACAATCTCAACCGAGGTTTCCGCACGATAGGCATGATGCTCTTGCCGCCGTGCGACCAAAGACTGCTCAAACCAGCTGCCGATACTTTCGCGACCGATCAGTACAAGCGCATCGTCGTCTTCGCGAAAGATGCGTGCGGTATCAGGGGTACGCAACCACTGAAATTCTGGCGGTAGTTTACCACTAAGTTTATGCAAGACCGGTCCCGGCGCATGCGGTGTGACTTTGACCGGTGCATCCACTTCAGCCCGCGGCACCATGCCCCCGGCTTTCAGATACAACCAGTCGTCGCGCCATTCGACCTCTTCGATCCCGGTCTCACGCCCAAGTGCACAAAACGGTCCATGAGGTCCCTGCAATGGGCGGCCCATTAGGAATGTATGATAATGGCCACCCCAATGCGTCTCGACATATTGGCCATGGCCCGTGCGCTGAATTGGGCCGTCAGATCCTTCGGCACAGATTACGTGCAGATCAGGATGGTTTTCATATGGCCCCCAAATATCGCGTGAACGTGCTAAGGTCACAGCGTGGTTGTAGCCAGTGCCACCCTCAGCCGTTGTCATGTAGTAATAACCGTTACGTTTAAAGATGTGGGGCGCTTCGGTCAGGCCACGTGGCGTGCCTGCGTAGACATTCTTAACCGGGCCAAACAGCCCCTTTTCAGGTGACCATTCCTGCAACAAAATACCGTCAAACGACGCGTGCGCAGGGTTTCCGCCCGTGCCCGGACCGCGATGGTTCCATTGCATATTCATGAAATACTTGCGGCCGTCGTCATCATGAAACAGTGACGGATCAAATCCGCTCGAATTTACATACCAAGGATCGGTCCACTCACCATCAATCGTCTCACATGTGGTGATATAATTCGGCGCATCTTTGAATGCGCCATCCAGCCGCTTAACATCCGTGTAAACCAACCAAAACTTGCCATCCGCATGCGAAAGGCAAGGCGCCCATATCCCGCAGCTATCACCGTTGCCACGCATATCCAAAAGCGCGGCACGGTTGAGCGGACGCGCAACCAGATCCCAATTCACCAAATCGCGCGAATGATAGATTTGCACGCCGGGGTACCACTCAAACGTGGACACAGCGATATAGTAGTCCTCGCCAACCCGACAAAAAGACGGGTCAGCATTGAAACCGGGTAAAATCGGGTTCTGGATCATTTCTTACGCTCCGCAGCACCCTGCGTTTGCTCGGCTGATTTGGCCCAAAGATTGATCTGCTCTTCGTCAGCATATTTGTCGATCAGCGATAGTTCATCCGCAGTGAAGTCCAGATAGTTAATCGCACCGACGCAGTCTTCGACCTGGCTCGGCTTCGATGCACCAATTAGCGCCGTCGTGATACCACCATCACGCAAGACCCAAGCAATCGCCATCTGCGCCAATGTCTGACCGCGGCCTTCGGCAATTTCGTTCAGCTTGCGAATGTTCTCTATCGCACGCTCGGTCAGCATGGTTGGCGCAAGCGATTTGCCTTGACTTGCGCGACTGTCTTCGGGAATGCCACCCAAGTATTTCTTGGTCAGCATGCCTTGGGCAAGCGGTGTAAACGCAATTGATCCAACGCCCAAGTCCTTTAGCGAATCTTTCAACCCATCACGTTCGACCCAACGATTTAGCATGTTGTAAGACGGCTGATGGATCAGACAGGGGGTACCCAGATCTTTCAAAATCGCGACGGCTTCGCGGGTGCGTTCTGTGTTGTACGAAGAAATACCCGCATAAAGCGCACGACCCGACCGCACGATATAATCCAACGCGCCCATCGTTTCCTCAAGCGGCGTGTCAGGATCAAAACGGTGCGAATAAAAGATATCGACGTAATCCAACCCCATCCGCTTGAGCGACTGATCACAGGACGCCACAAGGTATTTGCGACTGCCCCACTCACCATATGGGCCCGGCCACATGTCATAGCCTGCCTTCGAGCTGATAATCAGCTCATCGCGGTAACCTTTGAAATCCTCTGACAAGATCGACCCGAACGCATGTTCGGCGGAACCCGGCGGCGGACCATAGTTATTCGCCAAATCAAAATGCGTGATGCCATTGTCAAATGCCGTCCGACAAATTGCACGTTTGGTATCATGCGGCGTGTCGTGGCCAAAGTTATGCCAAAGCCCAAGCGAGATCGCCGGAAGCTTTACACCAGACGCACCACAGCGGCGGTACACCATCTTTTCGTAACGGTTTTCGGCTGGAACATATGTCATGTGTTATCCTCCCCTATAACGTTTACGTAGCAAGCGACCATGCTCCCGACAGGAAGTCAACTAGCTGATGAATGAAACCTTTCGGGAAGCCACCGTAGGGTGGATTTTAATCCACCTGCCATCGATGCTTTTCATTGTTCAAATGTCGTGCAAATCTAACCGAATGACACAGCTAATTACCTGTAACGGCACACCCGTTTCTGACTTAACCTTTGGAACCATGCAATTCGGCGGCACAGCAGACGCCGATGAAAGCCGCGCGATGTTTGATGCTGCACAAAGCGCTGGAGTAAACCATTTCGACACCGCAGTGGGCTACACCGGTGGCGCCTCTGAAACGATCTTGGGTGGCATGATCAAAGATCAGCGCGACGGTATATTTCTCGCATCGAAGGTTGGGTATATCGGCGGCGCATCACGGCAAAACATCACAGAGCAGTTCGACCGCAGCCGCAAACAGCTCAACCAAGACGCAGTCGATCTGCTTTATCTGCACCGATTTGATCCAGATACTCCGCTCGAAGAAACCTTTAGCACCATGGCTGAATTCCAAAGTGCCGGCATGATACGCTATATCGGCGTGTCAAATTATGCGGCCTGGCAGACAATGAAGGCGCAAAGCATTGCGAAATCATTAGGAACACAGATCGACGCGATCCAACCCATGTATAGCCTCGTGAAACGCCAGTCTGAGGTCGAAATCTTTCCGATGGCGTCAGACCAAGACATTGCACTTATTCCGTATTCCCCACTTGGCGGCGGGCTACTCACTGGCAAATACGCCAAAGGCGGCACGGGCCGATTAACCGAAGACGAACGCTATCAAGCGCGCTATGACCAACCATGGATGCACGAAACAGCAACTGCACTGTCAAATCTTGCCACCGAATTGGGCACTCATCCCGCAACCCTTGCAGTGGCGTGGGTCAAGACCCACCCTACGCGTCCCAGCCCTATCATCTCGGCCAGATCGGCTTCGCAATTAGAACCCTCCTTGGCCGCTCAAAACTTTGAGATGTCACCCGACCTGTACGCCTGCATTACAGCCCTGAGCGTAGCCCCCGCCCCTGCGACCGACAGACTGGAAGAAGCATGATAGACTTTTTGATTATTGGGGGCGGAATTGCAGGGCTTTCTGCTGCGGCTCGGCTATCAGAAATTGGTAGCGTTACTGTGTTGGAAGGCGAAGACGCGCTTGCCTACCACGCCTCAGGCCGCTCTGCGGCTTTGTTTGAACGCAACTACGGCAAGCCATCCACGATCGCCCTGAATACGGCCTCTTACGAGTTCCACAAGGAAGCTGACGTGTTAAGCCCGCGCGGTATCATGTTGGTTGGCACCGCCACAGATAGCGCGGCTTTTGATGCTGACTTAACCCAAATGGGACTGGACCGCCTGACGATTACAGAAGCCCAAGAACGGTTTCCTATCCTTGATCCCAATGTGATTACGCAAGTCGGATACGATGATCGCGCGCAAGATATCGACACCGACAAGTTGGTGCAGACTTTCGCCAAAATGGCTCGCCAAAACGGGGCTGAGATCAAAACCAAAGCGAAAGTCACAGGGATCAACCGCACTAGCACCGGCTGGAACGTCACAACGAAATCTGAAAGCTTTGACGCCAAAAACATCGTGAATGCGGCAGGCGGCTGGGTTGACGTTATCGCTGAAATGGCCGGGATCGCGCCGCTGGGATTTACCCCGCTGCGCCGATCAATGGCGCGCATTCCAGCGCCAGATGGAATGGACGTGAGCAATTGGCCCATGGTCTTTGCCGCTGGTGAAACATGGTACACCAAACCTGACGCAGGCGCGTTAATCGTGTCGCCCGCAGACGAAGATTTGGTCACTCCGCACGATACTTATGCCGATGATATGGTACTGGCCGAAGGGCTCGCGCGGTTCGAAGAAAACGTGACGATGTCTGTGACCCGCCTTTTGGCATCGTGGGCTGGTATGCGTACGTTTTCGCCAGATAGAACTCTGGTGCTTGGCCCCACCCCCGCTGACTCCAGTTTCATTTGGTGCGCCGGGCAAGGTGGATATGGGATGCAATCGGCACCCGCCGCCAGCCAGCTTCTTGCGGATCTGATCGCCGGGCGCGCGCCTGCCATCCCAAAGGACGCGGTCGCAGCACTTTCTCCTGCACGGTTTTCTTGAAAGCGGTCCGATGACGCAAACCAGAAATTCACAGGGCCAGCCCATCGGTGCCGAAGTCCCCAATTGGACACCACGTGCAACGATCCCGCGCACGCCGATGTATGGTCAGTATTGCGACCTCGTTCCGCTTGCGCCCTCACATAGCGAAGCACTGTTCACTGCCTTTGATGCGGACACGACTGGTACGTTATGGACATATATGCCCGTCGGTCCGTTTGCGACAAAGGCGGAATATGCTGCCTGGGTCGAAACCGCATGCAAAAGCCAAGATCCGCTGTTCTTTGTGATCATCGACAAGACGTCTGAGAAACCGGTCGGTGTTGCTAGTTTCTTGCGCATTGACCCCGCCAACGGTGTGGTTGAGGTCGGGTTCATTACATTTGCACCTGCCTTGCAGCGCACACCCGCCGCTACTGAAGCCATGTATTTGCTGATGAAGCGTGCGATGGGCGAGCTTGGCTATCGGCGTTACGAATGGAAATGTGACGCGCTAAATGCACCGTCACGTCGCGCGGCCAAGCGGTTGGGCTTTAGTTATGACGGGCTATTTCGGCAGGCCGTTGTGTACAAAGGACGCAATCGCGATACGGCTTGGTTTTCGATCCTTGATAAAGAATGGCCTGAAATTGACCACGCATTCCAAACGTGGCTGTCACCCGACAACTTCGATCAGCATGGCCAACAACGCCGCCGGCTAAATGACCTCATGCCGCAATCAAAATCCAACCCAGACGATTGAATATCAGCGTGTGAACGCCACTTAGTGCATTATGACAAAGCACAAGCTAAAAGCCCGGCGAAAGCGGTTCGAACGCGAATTTAATCGCGTTGCTGAACTTGCCCCATGGATCGACAGATTGCGACAGCCGGGTTGGCTGCTCGTTCGACTATTGTTGGCGCTGGTTCTGATCGCAGGCGGTTTTTTGGCAATTCTGCCGGTGTTTGGCCTTTGGATGATCCCGTTAGGAATGCTGTTGCTGGCCATCGACATCCCAATGCTTCAAGGGCCGCTGGCATCGCTAATCGTTCGAGGTCGATGGTTTTGGCATGGAATGCGCAAGCGTTGGCGTGGGTAGCCAACGCTGCACTGTTTTCGGAACTTTATCTGTCGATACGGATCGTCGCGTTCTTAGGATCATACGGGCTGTCTTCGACGATCTCGGCGGGCCAGAGTTTATCAAACATTTTGACCTGCAGCTTTGTGCCGACGACATCTACACCGGGTTTGACATAGCCCATACCAATGGATTTCTCGAACGCCACTGAATAGCCGCCTGAGGTCAGACGCCCCACACGGTTGCCATCCGTATCATACAATGCCTCGCGGCCCCACGGGTCAGCATCGTCTGGACCGTCGATCAAAAGCGTCACGCATGTAGACCGGATACCGATCTTCTCCATCGCCGCTTTACCATGGAATTCCTTGGATAGATCAACAAAGCGCGGCAGATCGGCTTCAAGCGGGGTCGCATCACGGCCCAGTTCGGTCCCAAACGCACGGTAAGACTTTTCCTGACGCAGCCAGTTTTGCGCGCGTGCGCCGACCAACTTCATCCCGTGTTTTTCGCCAGCTTTTTCAAGCAGGTCGAACAGGTAGTTCTGCATCTCAATCGGGTGGTGCAATTCCCAACCCAGCTCACCCGTATAGGCCACGCGGATCGCGTTGACTGGGCACATGCGCAACTCGATCTGACGGGCCGACAGCCACGGGAAGCGCTTGTTCGACAGGGCCGTTTCAGGATCCGCATCGCAGATCACATCCTTCAGCACATCACGTGCTTTGGGTCCAGCAATGGCGAACACGCCCCACTGCGTAGTCACGTTTTGCACTTCGATACGACCGAATTCAGCTTCTTTGTCTTCAATCGCTTTGCGCAAGAAATCCGCATCATAGTCTGTCCACGCCCCAGCAGAGACCAGATAGAATTCATCATCCTTCAACCGCACGATCGTATATTCCGTGCGTGTCGTCCCAGCAGTAGTCAGTGCATAGGTCAGGTTAATCCGACCGACTTTTGGCAGTTTGTTTGTGGTAAACCAATCTAGGAACGCTTCCGCGCCAGGGCCTTTAACGATGTGCTTGGTGAATGCTGTCGCGTCGATCAGACCAACGCCCTCGCGGATTGCCTTTGCTTCGTCCACCGCATGTTGCCACCAGCCGCCACGGCGGAATGAATTGGTTTCTTCATCAAAGTTTGCGGGTGCATCCACGGGGCCGAAGTAGTTAGGCCGTTCCCAACCATTGACCTGACCAAATTGCGCGCCGCGTTTGGCTTGGCGATCATAGGCGGGCGATGTGCGAAGCGGACGTGCCGCTGGGCGTTCTTCGTCTGGCCAGTGCAGTTTCAGCAAGAACGGATAGGTTTCTTCGTTTTTGACGGTCGCATATTCGGACGTCATCCAATCGCCGTAACGCTTAGGATCAAGCGATGCCATATCAATCTCGGCCTCGCCTTCGACCATCATTTGCGCAAGGTAGTACCCAGCACCACCGCCAGCCGTAATCCCGAACGAGAACCCTTCGGCGAGCCACATATTCCGCAGACCCGGCGCAGGGCCGATCAGCGGGTTACCGTCCGGCGTGTAACAAATTGGACCGTTGAAATCGTCCTTAAGACCGACCTCTTCGGTCGACGGAATACGATGGATAAAGTCCATGTATTCTTGTTCGATCCGTTCAAGGTTCAGCGGGAACAAATCGGCACGGAAACTATCAGGCACACCATAACGGAACCGCGCAGGTGCGCCGTCCTCATAAGGCCCCAAAATCCAGCCACCGCGTTCTTCGCGGACATACCAACGCGCATCAACGTCGCGCAGAACCGGGTGTTCGCCATTCTGCTTGCGCCACTCGACCAACGCCGGATCAGGTTCTGTCACGATGAACTGGTGTTCAACCGGGATCGCAGGCGTCTTGATACCCAGTAGCTTGGCTGTGCGCTGTGCGTGGTTACCTGTTGCGGTGACAACGTGTTCCGCGTGGATCACAATCTGTTCGTCGGAAGGGATAAGGTTGCCGCCCTTTTCGACCATCTTTGTGCAGGTGACATCCCAATGATCCCCGGTCCAATGATAGCCATCAACCTGCCAGCGGCGTTCAATCGTGACACCGCGCTGACGCGCACCTTTGGCCATGGCCATCGTGACATCGGCTGGGTTGATGTAACCATCGGTCGGATGGAAGATCGCACCAACCAGATCTTCGGTCCGGACCAATGGCCAGCGTTCGCGGATTTGATCAGGTGTCATCCACTCATAGGGAATATCGACGGTTTCGGCAGTCGTGGCATACAGCATATATTCGTCCATACGCGCCTGCGACTGCGCCATGCGCAGGTTGCCAACGACCGAAAAACCGGGGTTCAGTCCGGTTTCTTCTTCAAGCGTTTTATAGAACTTGATTGAATAGTCGTGGATGTGGCTAGACGCGTAAGACATGTTGAAATAGGGCAGCAGGCCCGCCGCATGCCAAGTCGAACCAGATGTGAGCTCGTCGCGCTCCAGCAACATCACATCATCCCAACCCGCCTTAGCCAAGTGATATGCGATTGATGTCCCGACGGCGCCACCGCCCACGACTAATGCTTTGACATGCGTTTTCATAAGCGCGACTCCCTTTACCATTCTTGCGTTTAATTTGCGCGAAACTGAACATTAACGAAAGAACTAGCCGACGCCTCATCGTGCAATTGCGACAGCAAAGCACAAAGGTTTCGGTTTTGTGGTATAAAGAGAATGCGACGATAACATTATTACGTCAAAAATGGATAATTTCAGATGGCACGATTTTCTCTCGAAGACGCCGCAAAGCTGGCGGAAGCAAGCTATAACAGCATCAACATTATTAGTCCGCGCGTTACGCGATCCTGCCCGCACAACGACGTGCAGGCCCACATACTGGAGGGCAATACGCTACTTTTGCCGGGTTCCAATTCTGTTCGCGATTACCTGAAGTTCAATCTACGCCCCCTGTTGTTGGGTCACAAACAACTCAGGCTAAGCGACGATGATGTCGGCCGGGGCACGTCGGGAACGCTCTGGCATCAGGGTTTTCTTGCCTATGCCGCCGTTGTGGCAGACTGGCTGATCAAAGAACGCATCACACCAACCTTCATAATCGGTCATTCGCTTGGAGCAGCAGCCACGCAAATCCTTGCAAAGACCTATGGCGTCCCCGGGATCGGATTTGCTGCGCCCCGGCCAAGACACTCACGGGGTCCCATTAAGAATGGCAAGATGTGTCTTCTTATTAATCGCCAAGACGATATCGTGCCGAACCTGCCCGGCACGTTTCATCACGTCGGCAAAGTGAGCGCACTTTTGCCAAATCCACGCCGACGCTTTCTGGCGCATAAAATGACCCACTACCGCGAAATCGTCGAGGCAGGGCAAATAGCCGGCAGACTGCCGTCGCATTGGTCGGGTGGCTAAGTTCTTAATTGCCCCCGACTGAACAACGGCGGACACCGTTTTCGATGCGACATTGCGACGACTGCCCAAACCCGGTCGAGACCGCCGGCCGTGCATTCACATCAGGTGTCTCAGAAGGCGCAGTCGCTCGAGTTTCAGGCAACCGCGCGATTAAGGCCATGACTTCGTCTGCGATGTCGTAGTCGCCAGACATGTATTCCTCAAAATCACTCTGTGCGCTCTCAAGGTCGACAACCTTTGTCAGGATGTAATGTTCGTGGGCGTTCCATTCACGACCACTGTCAATCATCGTTGCTGCAAAAGAGCGGGCCGAAATTTCTTCCGAGCCATCGTTCAAAAGCGTCAAAAGCTCAAACGGGGCTTCTTCGATGCTATCCGGATAGGCCAGAATGAATGCATCCCAGTCGGCAATCTCGCCCGCCTTCACACGTTGTAGTGCTTCGGTCCAAGGCGTGCCAAAATCACGCCCAGAGACAAGCAATTCTAACGCTTTATATGCGACGCTTGGCTCTGGCAACGCACTAGAAAGGGGCTGCTGGTCAGGCGTAACGATGCCAGCTTCAGCATCCACCGTTGGATCTGGCATCGGCAGCAAGCCATTTGCGCGCTCAAGATTAATTCCCATCAACGCTGAAGCAACCGCAGCATCGCTACTATTGGTCAGCACAGCGATATTTAGGACTTCATCAATCTCTTCATCGCCAAAACTCATGTTGAATCTGCGATAGTTTACTGGTTCGGGAAACTCAGCACCTGGGACGTTAGAAATTCGTGGCTTTAGTATTAAAGGACGCCCCGCAACAGTGGCTACCTCGATATCGAGGTTTGGCTTTGGCGCCCCCGCTGAAGCGAGCTTCATTTGCGCAAAAATACTATTTCGTTTTGGCCTATGCGGGCCGTAGACCATATTCACGACGACCAGTTCTTCTGCATTCGCAAAGGTCCAAACTGCACCCTTGTGTTCATCCACGCTAATATCCGCAAGCTGGCGTAGCAAACCCTGTGTCGTGGTGGCTGGCGTATCTCTGGCAGCAAGTGCCTCATTAACAATCGCTTCACCATGGGCCGTCTCATATGGGACCACCTCCCAACCATCCGGCGCGGTCACCTCGATGCTGACCAGACGTTGGTTGTAGGCATAGTCATCCCAAACGATTTTGAAGGTGAATACGATAGCGGCAGCGACAACTACCATCGCAATACCAATAACAGGCATCATAAGTCGCATAGCGATCCGTTCCTCATCTATGTTTGAAAATCATAAAATGCAGCAAATCGCTACTTAAGTTCATTCAGACTAACGTTACAGCATCGCAGGCACAACCAGATCGGGTGGCCTGTGACCATCGGCAAAAGTTTGGATATTCAAGATCACCTTTTCACCCATCTCAATGCGGCCTTCGACGGTTGCTGACCCCATATGCGGCAGCAAAATCGCATTCGGTAGCTGTTTTAGGCGTGGGTTTATCTCGTTCCCATGTTCGAACACATCTAGTCCCGCCCCTGCGATTTCATCGGCACGCAGCATCCGGGTGAGCGCGTTTTCATCAATTACCTCACCGCGCGAAGTGTTGATGATCACGGCGTCTGGCTTCATCAGCTTTAGCCGACGCGCGTTCATCAAATGAAATGTCGAAGGCGTATGGGGGCAGTTAATTGAAATAACGTCCATATGGGCAACCATTTGATCAAGGCTTTCCCAATAGGTTGCCTGTAGCGCTTCTTCGACTTCTGGGCGAAGGCGTTTACGGTTATGGTAATTCACTTCCATACCAAAGGCATTAGCCCTGCGTGCAACGGCCTGTCCGATCCGCCCCATCCCCAAGATGCCCAAGCGACGCCCGCGAATACGCCCCCCCATCATTGCAGTGGGTGACCACCCTTGCCAATCGCTTGACTGCGCTAGACGCAGGCCCTCAGCCAAGCGGCGGGTCACGCCAAGAATCAACGCCATCACCACGTCGGCTGTATCTTCGGTCGTAACCCCCGGAGTATTTGACACGTGAATGCCACGCTCACGGGCCGTCGCAACATCAATGTTATCAACCCCTGCCCCGTAGTTCGCAATTAACTTCAATCGGTCACCCGCACGAGCAAGCAGCTTTGAATCAATGTGATCGGTGATCGTGGGCACCAGAACATCAGCGTTTGCCATCGCGTCGGCCAATTCATCTGTAGTCATTGGTGTGTCGTCTTCACGCAGCGTGACGTCAAACAGCTCTTTCATGCGGGCTTCGACCACCTCGGGTAACCGTCGCGTCACAACAACACTTAACTGCTTCCCTGACATGGTGGGCCCTCCCGTGGCTTTCCAAATTATCCATTCCGTGTCAGGTTGCGCCAAAGGGACGCGCAGCACAAGAACCGCGCGCCGATTTTGAGCAGTTAAGGACAAACAATGGGTACTTTGGTGCAATGGTTTCGCATCGTTCAACTGGCTTTGATCGCTGGATTTCTCAGTGCGGGCATGGCTTTTGCGCAAGACGTCAACGATGCGCCCGCACTCGGACCTGAAACGAACTTACCTTTGCCGCGATTTGTGTCGCTCAAAGCATCCGAAGCAAACGTGCGGCGCGGTCCATCATTGTCCCACCGCATTGACTGGGTCTTTCAACGACGCAACATGCCTTTGCAGGTAATCGCAGAATACGGCCACTGGCGCCGCGTCATTGATCGTGACGGGCAAGGCGGCTGGATCCACTACACTATGCTGTCAGGCGTCCGCACTGTCTTGGTCGAAGGCGACGACACACCCATCCGATCCCGCCCCTCCGAGGACGCGACCGAGAACGCGGTCCTTGAACACGGGGTCATCGCCCGGCTTGGCGACTGTACGCCATCTTGGTGCGAACTTAGCGCTGGCGGATACGGGGGCTGGGCACCGAAGTCTGTGCTTTGGGGCGTAAGCGAGGCAGAGATCAGAGAATAGGCAAACTGTTGCGATATTGACGAAAACGTCCTAGCACAAAGAGATGTCCGACCCGCAAGCCACCCGTCTAAACCTGTCAGCCGGATTACTATCGGTCGCCGTGGCGCTTGTTCTCGTGCTCGCAAAGCTCTGGGCGTTGGCACAAACTGGATCACTCGCGGTTGCGGCCACTTTAGCTGACAGCGCGATGGATTTGATGATGTCGCTTGGTGGGCTTGCCGCCATTGCTTACGCTGCAAAACCTGCTGACGAAGACCATAACTTTGGACACACCTCTGCCGAAGACCTCGCCGCGCTTGGGCAATCGCTATTCATTCTGATTTCCGCTGGGGTCATTGCGACAGCTGCCGTAATGCGCCTGCTGGACGACACCGTATTACTGCCGGAACATGAAACACGCGGCATTTCTGTGATGGTTTTCTCCACCGCTGTCACGCTGGGATTGGTTTTGTGGCAGCGCTATGTCGCGGCCAAGACAGGCAACAAGGTCGTTCAGGCCGATAGCTTACACTACCTCGGCGACCTGATCCCCAACATAGGTGCAATCATCGCGCTTTGGGCTTCGGCAACTCTGGGCTTAGGGCAGATTGATAGCGTGGTTGCACTGGGTGCAGCAGCAATTCTTGCCCTCGGAGCAATTCGCATCGGCAAAGGCGCGTGGGACGCCCTGATGGATCGTCAAGCAGACCCTGCAATGATCCAAGCCATCGGCGACATCACTGACAATTTTCCGGGCGTGCACGGGTATCACGACCTCAAGACCCGCGTTGCGGGCAGCAGGGTGTTCATCAACATGCACATCGAACTGGACGGCAGCCAGAGCCTGAATGACGCTCATGCCACCGGTGCCGCGCTACGCCGGGCCATTGTAGATGCCTATCCGCATGCAGATGTGCTGATCCACAAAGACCCGATCGGCGTTGAAAAACACCCCGACGACCCGCGCCCGTAGGGTGGATTCCAATCCACCTACGCAGCTTGATCTAGCCCCCGCCCTTTGAGCAAAGCATCAACCCCAGGCAGACGCCCACGAAACGCCGTGTATAGCTCTGCGGCATCGACTGATCCGCCAGAGGACAGGACAGTTTTCTCCAACCGCTTGGCCGTATCCGCATCAAAGGGGTCATCTGCCTCTTCAAACGCGGCGAATGCATCTGCGTCCATTACCTCTGACCACATGTAGCTGTAATAACCGCTCGAATACCCGTCGCCAGCAAAGACATGCGCGAAATGCGGGGTTGCGTGGCGCATCCGGATCGCATGCGGCATACCGATGTCTTCCAAAATCTCCGCCTGCTTTTGCATAGGGTCGGCAGGGGCCGGACCATTGTGGAACTCCAGATCGACCAAAGCAGACGCAACATATTCGACGGTTTGGAAACCCATGTCATATGTCGTCGCGGCCAACATGCGATCCAGCAGATCTTTTGGCATCGGCTCGCCTGTTTCTGAATGGGTCGCAAATTCAGCGAGCACCTCAGGCACCTCTAGCCAGTGTTCATAAAGCTGGCTTGGTAGTTCTACAAAATCGCGTGCAACGGATGTACCGCTGATGCTTTCATAGGTCACATCGGACAGCATTTGATGCAAGGCGTGGCCAAATTCGTGGAACAAAGTCCGAGCATCATCATAAGACAATAGCGCAGGTTTACCCTCTGCTGGCTTTGCAAAGTTGCAAACGTTGACGACATGCGGGCGCACGTCACCGCTTAGACGCTGTTGCGACCGCATCGCAGAACACCACGCGCCGGAACGCTTGGAGCCACGCGCAAAATAGTCACCGATGAACACGGCAATATGTTCACCGTTGCGGGTGACTTCCCACAGGCGCACGTCAGGGTGATAGATCGGGCCTTCGATTGGCGCAAAATCAAGGTTGAACAGGCGATTTGCACAAGCGAACGACGCCTCGATCATGCGATCAAGCTGAAGATATGGCTTCAACTCGGCCTCGTCCAAATCATGCAGTTCCTTGCGGCGCTTTTCGGAATAGAAACGCCAGTCCCAAGGCTCTAGCGGGCCATCCCATCCATCAGCATGCAGCATACGCTTTAGTACTTCGGCGTCAGCCTCAGCTGCCGCCTTGGCGGGTTTCCAAACCTTCATCAACAGATCACGTACCGCCGCAGGGGTACCAGCCATTTCGGTCTCTAGCTTGAAATCAGCAAATGTTTCATAACCCAGCAAACCAGCACGCTGTTCACGCAACTTCAGCGTTTCAGCGGCAAGCGCACGGTTGTCAGTTTTACCGCCATTTGCGCCCCGTGCGGCCCATGCTTCATAGGCCTTTTGACGCAGATCGCGGCGTTCAGAAAACTGCAAGAACGGTACGATCAAGGATCGCGACAACGTCACAACCGGACCGTCGGCTCCCTTGTCCTTACCCGCAGCTTTGGCCGTGGCGATCACAAAATCAGGCAGACCATCCATATCGCCTGCGGCCAATGGCATGAACCATTCACGTTCATCAGCCAGCAGGTTTTGAGTGAACTCAGTACCCAAAACCGAAAGACGTGACTTAACATCGCGCAGGGCCACAGCGTCGTCACCTTCTAGCAAAGCACCAGAGCGCACGAAGGTGCGGCGTGACAACATCAAAACGCGTTGCTGTTCATCGGTCAGGTCAAGCGTATCACGCGCCGCCCAAAGCGTTTCGACACGTGCGAAAAGCGCCTTATTCTCTGACACTTCAGAAGAATAAGCACTTAGCTTGGGTGCAAATTCCCGTTGCAACGCCTCGCGCGCGGGATTGCTGTCTGCACCAGCCACACCATAAAATGCACCCAGCACACGGCCCAATGTTTCATCTGCCAGCTCAAGCGCCTCGATGGTGTTTTCAAACGTCGGCGCGTCGGGATTGTCTGCAATCGCGGCGATGTTTTCGCGCGACTCGGCCAATGCAGCATCCACCGCGGGCGAAAAATCCGCGTCAGTGATCTGATCAAATGGTGGCAGCCCAAATGGCGTGTCCCAATCGGCAAGCAGTGGATTAGTCATGGCAAATCTCCTTTGGGCTATAGCTATGCCTCTGGCGTCGAATTTGCCAGAACTTGACCCTCGCTTTGTGCAAAATACTCAGAATCAGCGGTCATCGCCTGCGCATTCGCTGCTCAAATCGGCGTAGCGCTATCGACAGGCTGATGGTCATCGTCAGATAAACCAAAGCAACGACATTGTAGGTTTCAAAGTATCTGAAATTGCCCGCCGCCGTCACTTTGCCCAGTTGCGTCACATCCGTCACGCCCAGCACTGAAACAAGACTAGAATCCTTTAGCATCGCAACAAAGTCGTTCCCAAGTGGCGGCAGAATCGTACGTAACGCTTGCGGAAAGACGATAAGCCGAAAAACCTGCCACCGACTGAGACCAAGCGCCTCGGCCGCTTCGATTTGGCCGGTGTCGACAGATTGTAAGCCAGCACGAAACACCTCGGCCAAGAACGACGCATAGGCCAGTGTCAGCGCGATGATAGCGCGCCAAAGCAACGAAAAATCACGTGTGCGGATAGGATCGAACCCAGTCAGTTCAGCCAACCAATTCCATAAAGAAACAAGCGCAGGCGCCAAAACAAAGGCGACATACAGTAACAAAACGATAATAGGCACGCCGCGCACGACTTCGATGTAGAACCGTGAACACTGCCGCAAAACTATCGACCGCGACATTCCCGCGAGCGCCAAACCAAGGCCCAGAACACAAGCAATCGAATAGGCGATCACAGTCACATAGATCGTCACCCATATGCCTTTACTCAGGGTGTGCAGGACCTTGGTGTAAGTTTCATCCGCGATGACCTGCCAAAACAAGTAAAGGCCGATCGCGACAACAGCGACCAGCCAATAGGGGAAATCCGGTTTATCGGTATTCTTAGGGTGCAACCCGGTTCACCCGCGCCTATTCACCCATTTTGTATTCAAGAAACCACCGCGTGTTCAGCGCATCAATTGTTCCATCTGCCGTCATATCAGCAATGGCCGCGTTGATCGGGGCAACCAAGTCTGACCCTTTAGGAAAAATGAAACCAAAATCCTCGGTCCCTAGTTTTTCACCAACAATCTTTAGCCCACCGTCAGACGCCGCGACATAACCGTTGCCAGCAGTCCCATCGGTAAGAACAAGGTCGACGTCACCAACACGTAACGCCTGCACCGTGGCCCCGAATGTTTCCATCAATTGGATACGTGGGTTTGCCTCATTGCCATCCAGAACCTCGTAGACGCCGACATAAAAGGGAGTCGTGCCCGGCTGTGCGGCCATCAATAGATCTTCGTTCGCAGCAAATCCTGCAGCGCTATCGAACCGATCCTCATCGCCACGAACAAGCATCACCATTTCAGAGGTCATATAGCTATCTGAGAAATCAACGACCTCTGCCCGGTCTTCGCGGATCGTAATTCCCGTCATCCCCATATCAAACTGGGCTTCGGAGACGGCAGGGATCATCGCATCCCAGCTAATGTTTTCATACACGACAGTGGCATTCAGACGCTTCGCGATCTCGGCCATGGCGTCATATTCCCAGCCCACGGCATCACCGTTACCGTCAATGAACTGTAGCGGCGGATAGGCGTTTTCAGTAACCACCACGATCTCTTTGCCTTCCAAATTGGGCAAATGGCCTTCGGCGATGGCAGAGGTGGCACAAAGAGCCAAAGCGAGTGTCACAAGCGTTTTCATGGTAATCTCCACTGATCTAAATTGTGGATCAGCCTAAGAGCCTGAGCCCGAGACGCGCAAGCCCTTGCCCGCACAAACAGCGCAATCCTCACGTGGCTTCACCGCAATTGTCCGTGTTTGAGCATAAAGCGCATCATAAATCAGCAGCCGCCCACGCAGACCATCACCAGCGCCCGTAATCAGCTTAATTGTCTCAACCGCCATCATGGAACCAATAACGCCCGGCAGCGGCCCGATCACACCAGCCTCGGCGCAGCTAGGAACAAGTTCCGTATCGGGTGCCACAGGAAACACGCACGCATAACACGGGGTGCCATTGGCGGGATCATAGACGCTAATCTGCCCTTCCCACTGGGTTAGCGCGGCTGCGATCAACGGTTTCTCCAACGCGACAGCAGTGCGATTGACCAGATACCGGGTATCGAAATTGTCGGTGCCGTCCAAGATGACATCATATTCAGCGAACAAGTCATTCGCGATCTCATCAGTCAGACGCCGATGATAAGGTTGCACAGTCACGAACGGGTTCTGCGCACGCATCGCTTCGGCGGCGGAATGCACTTTTGGCATGCCGATACTCCGATCCAAATGGATCACCTGCCGCTGAAGGTTTGCGTTTTCGACTAAATCATCGTCGATCACCCCGATCGTGCCAACCCCAGCTGCTGCCAGATATTGGAGCGCAGGAGCACCCAATCCCCCTGCCCCAACGACCAAAACCGATGCGTCGCGCAGTGCTTTTTGTCCGGGGCCGCCGACCTCTCGCAGAATGATATGGCGGGCATAGCGGTTCAGTTCCGTATCAGAAAAGCTAGCGGGGGTTTGTTCGGGCGTCGTGTTTGAAACGGCGCGCGCACGCACGCGACCCAATAGGTTCCGATAACCTGCAATGATCCCGCCAAAGACGATAAGCATGATCCATAGGCGCACATCACCACCTGTCGCCATACGCAATGGGTGTCCGTCGGGCAGCACAAGATGCCCTAGGATCACTGCACCAATTAACATGGCAAGCATCGTCCAGCGCGCACGCATTGGTGCGCCCATCAACATGCCGATACCCCAAAGAGCAGCAGCCATTGCCCCGACCATAATCATAGTCCGGTCGATCCAAATCCGCCCGAACCGCGCGACGTCAAGTCCAAGGACGCAACTGGACGAAACCGGGCCTGCACAACTGGCGCTATTACCATTTGTGCAATGCGCATGCCGTGTTCGATGGTGAAATAATCCTGCCCCCAGTTAATCAGAATAATCCCCACCGGACCGCGATAATCGCTGTCAATCGTACCGGGGCTATTCACCAACCCAATCCCCCGCTTAAGAGCCAGACCCGACCGCGGCCTGATCTGGACTTCGTAGCCTTGCGGGATAGCCATGCGTAGGCCTGTTGGGACCAGCACGCGGCGACCGGGCGGTAATTCAATTGCGCGCTTGTCCGGTAAATTCGCACGTAGATCAGCGCCAGCCGCACCGGGCGTTTCATAAGAAGGAAGCCCAAGTCCAACGTCGGCACCTTCATCCCATTGAATTGTAATTTCTGGTGTCACGTGATGGCCTTTGCAATTCGGGTGGCAAGCTCAGCCGCTGTTGCATCCTTTGACATGCGCGGCCAGTCTTCGGCGCCGTCAGCAGTGATCAAGGTCACATCATTTTCGCTGCCGCCCATGATGCCAGTCGAAGGCGACACATCGTTTGCCACGATCCAATCACACCCTTTGCGCAGGCGTTTGGCCGTGGCGTTGGCAATCACATCGTCCGTTTCCGCAGCAAAGCCAACGACAAGCGCAGGGCGTCCGGTTTTCATTTGTGACACCGTGGCAAGGATGTCCGGATTTTCTGCGAACTCAAGCTTGGGAAGCCCCGATTTATCCTTTTTAATCTTGCTATCGCCTGCGTTCGCGACGTGCCAATCAGCAACTGCAGCAGCGAATACAGCGGCGTCAGCAGGTGAAGAACCAATTACGGCATCGAGCATTTCATTCGCAGTCTCAACGGCAATTACGCGCACGCCTGCGGGAGGTGGCACATCGGCAGGACCAGTGACAAAAGTCACTTTCGCGCCCAGTGCAACCAACGCCTTGGCAATGGCTGTTCCTTGCGCGCCCGAAGATCGGTTCGCGATGTAACGCACCGGATCAATCGGCTCATGGGTGGGTCCAGAGGTCACCAAGACATGCTTTCCCTTCAGAGGACCATCTGACAGCGCGGCATCAATCGCCGCGATAATGTCAGGCGTTTCGGCAAGGCGACCGGGGCCATACTCACCACAGGCCATAGCGCCCTCATCTGGTCCAACGACAAGCACGCCGTCACCTTTCAAAGTTGCCAAATTGCGCTGGGTGGCTGGGTGTTCCCACATGCGCACATTCATCGACGGCGCAATCAACACACGCTTGTCAGTGGCAAGAAGCAAAGTAGAGGCCAGATCATTCGCCAGCCCATTTGCCATCTTCGCCATCAGATCAGCTGTCGCGGGGGCCACAACGATCAGATCCGCAGCACGAGACAGTTCAATATGCCCCATCTCGGCTTCGTCTGTCAGATCAAACAGGTCTTGATAAACCTTGCTCGCAGACAGCGCAGAAAGGCTCAGCGGGGTTACAAACTCTGCCCCTGCCTTCGTCAAAACAGGTGTGACCTTTGCGCCTTGTTCACGCAAACGACGCAGCAAATCCAACGCCTTAAAGGCAGCGACACCGCCACCAACAATTAACAATATGTGCTTGTCCGCCAGCATGTGCTGTCTCCGGTATTAACTCGGGTTGAACTTAGGTCAGTTCATACCGGAAAGACAATGATAGGCCTTATGCGAAAAATGCGTGTACCTCTGGGCTTTGACGCTCAAGACTTTTACGCATCTTGCCAAAGGCTGCAGCCTCTAGCTGACGAACACGTTCCTTTGATAGCCCCATTTCCGTGCCAAGGCTTTCTAAGGTGCGTGGGTCATCGCGTATTTTCCGCTCATAGACGATGAACTGCTCGCGCTCGTTCAATCCGCCCAGCGCAGTCGATAACCACTGCTTTAGCGTGTCATTGTCATGATTGTTCGCGACGGTTTCTGCGGCTTGAGGGCTGTCATCCTCTAAGGCGTCAATCCATTCACGCCCTTCATCCTCGACCGATTGCGTGGCGTTAAGCGAATAGTCGGCACCGGACAGACGTCCATCCATCATTTCAACATCATGTAACGGCACGCCAACCTCGGTCGCGACAAGCTGATGCAGTTCATGCGTCGGGATTGTGCGCCCTTCGGCGGCGGCCTCGCGTTCGATCCGGGCCTGAACGCGCCGCATGTTAAAGAACAATGATTTTTGCGATGATGTCGATCCGGTACGAACCATCGACCAGTTCCGCATCACGTATTCTTGGACGGATGCCTTGATCCACCAGACAGCATAAGTCGAAAAACGAACACCACGGTCAGGGTCAAATTTATCTGCTGCCTTCATCAGGCCGACTGACGCCTCTTGGATCAGATCGTTCATCGGCGCGCCGTAGCGTTTGAATTTTGCGGCCATCGAAATTGCCAACCGCATATACGCCGTTATCAGCCGATGAAGCGCTTGTTCATCACGTTTATCGCGCCAAGCATAGGCCAGCGCTAACTCGGTTTCGGCGTCTAACATTTCCGCCTTCATCGCGTTGCGCGAAAAATTCTGATCAGTAATACCAATGGTGCTCATCAAACCGCTCCTTAGGTGAATGCGCAGCATTAACTTTGCTGTGTAATTCGTTTACGTAGGGAACCAACGCTCTGGATCAAAAAAGGTTTCAAACAGATGCTGCCCAAACTCTCACTCGTGCTAGGCGGGGCGGCCTCCGGTAAGTCAGCCTTTGCGGAAGGCCTTGTGCTTAATACGCAGTGTAACCCAGTTTACGTCGCAACCGCGCAGATTTTTGATGACGAGATGGCGCAAAAGGTCGCGCGCCACCGTGATCAGCGCGGAAATCTTTGGAACACTATCGAAGAACCCATCGATGTCGCGTCTGCCCTGAACCGGGTGTCAGAGGACGAAGCCGTGCTAATCGACTGTGCCACGTTGTGGCTGACGAACATCATCTTAGGCGAACATGACCTTGCCAAAGAAAGCGCGGCTTTGCTGTCTGCACTTGATACCTGTGCAGGCCCAGTGGTCGTTGTTTCGAATGAAACAGGCCAAGGGATTGTGCCGGACAACGCGCTGGCGCGCAGGTTTCGGAACGCGCAAGGCACGCTTAACCAACAGATCGCGGCCAAGGCTGATCTTGTCGTTGCTGTCATGGCAGGGCTACCGATGACGCTAAAGGGGCAATTGCCGTGACGCGATTATGGTGGGTGCGGCATGGCCCAACCCATGAAAAAGTATTTGTCGGCTGGCGCGATGTTCCTGCGGACCTATCCGATCATGCGCTGATTAATCGGGTCGCTGACCACCTGCCTGAAACTGGGCTAGTCATTTCATCTGACCTGATCCGTGCATCCGCAACAGCGGACGCCATCATGCGAAACCGTACCCGCCTGCCCGATCATCCGGGCTTGCGCGAATTTGACTTCGGCGCATGGGACGGTCTGCACTTTACCCAAGTCGCAGAACGCGACCCAGACCTAAGCCGCCGTTTCTGGGAAGAACCCGGTGACCTGACAGCCCCAGACGGCGAAAGCTGGAACGCGGTTGCAAAGCGGGTCAATGCCGTCGTTGACGACCTGTGCCAACGCCACAACGGCCAAGACATCATCCTGACAGCACACATCGGTGTCATCATGACACAAATCCAACGCGCCAGCGGCAGTACTGCCTATCAGGCAATGGGACACCAGATCGACAACCTTTCCATCACGCAAATGTCTGTTGGACCCCAGGGATGGGAACTGGGCGTCGTTAATCACCTTCCGTGATGAGGTCCGTCACATTTTGTCGTTATGCATGTGGCTGACCGCGCGCTAAGGTGTGGCCATGACATATGAACTTTACATTGGTGATCGCACCTTCAGCAGTTGGTCGTTGCGCGGCTGGCTTATGCTCGAAAAATTCGGGCTGGATTATAACACGCATTTGGTAGGGCTATACGCTGGCACTTACCGCGAAGAACTGGCGCACTTGGCCCCAGCACGCACAGTCCCAGCAATGCAGACACCCGAAGGTTACGTGCTGACAGACAGTCTGGCGATGGGCGAAACACTGGTCGAACGGCACCCCGATATCAACCTTTACCCAAGTGACGGAGCTGCGCGCGCCCTTGCGCGAACAATCACGCATGAAATGCATTCGGGCTTTATGGCGCTGCGCGATGCCTGCCCCAACATGATCACCCACGTATGGGAAGGGTTCCAACCCTCCGAGGCCGTATTGGCAGACATTGCCCGCGTTGAGGAACTTTGGGCGTTGGCGCGCTCGCGACACGGACAGAACGGGCCTTGGTTATTTGGTGAATATACATTGGCAGATGTCTTTTATGCGCCGGTTGCCCTGCGGATCACGGCTTATGGCCTGCCGATCAGCGATGCCGCCCAAGCCTATGTCGACGCCCACCTAAGCGATCCCGCGTTTTTGGCATGGCGCGAAGCATCCAAATCAGAAACCTACGATCCATGGCCCTATCCAATGGACCTTGGCCGCAAACCATGGCCGGGCGATGCATCTTAACCATTCGTAAACCACGACCACGTAACCGTTAACAAAAAGCGGAGCGCGGACATGGTCGCACTGGCCTACACAGTGGCATTTGAAGGGATCGAGGCCCGGCTGGTCGAGGTGCAATGCGCCGTGACGCCGGGCATTCCCGCGTTTTCGATCGTTGGTCTACCAGACAAAGCTGTGTCCGAAGCCCGCGAAAGGGTACGCGCTGCGCTGACCTCAATGGCGATTGCGTTGCCCTCCAAGCGGATCACGGTGAACTTATCACCCGCCGACCTGCCCAAAGAGGGGTCGCATTTCGACCTGCCCATCGCGCTCGCGTTGCTCGCAGCACTCGATATCATTCCGCAAGACGACGCCGCCCAAACCGTGGCATTGGGCGAACTTTCACTCGATGGCACGTTGGTTCCTGTGGTTGGTGCGCTTCCCGCTGCGATGGCCGCAGCTGACGAAGACCGCACATTGCTTTGTCCGCACGCCTGCGGGGCAGAGGCCGCTTGGGTAGGCGCAGCAAATGTCATTGCCCCGCGCAGCTTGGCCGATGTTGTCCGGCACTACACTGGTCAATCGGTTCTATCCCCGTCCGAGCCCGGCGAAGTCCACGGCACCAGCAGCAGCCGCGACCTATCCGAAGTCAAAGGCCAAGAACGCGCTAAACGCGCGTTGGAAATCGCAGCAGCAGGTCGGCACCATCTGATCATGGTCGGTTCTCCCGGTTCTGGGAAATCGATGCTGGCCGCGCGTATCCCCGGCATCTTGCCACCATTGTCACCGGTCGAGGCACTGGAAACGTCAATGATCCACTCTCTGTCTGGTCTGCTAGACGAGGGTGGGATCAACCGTGAACGCCCATTCCGGGAACCTCATCATACGGCGTCGATGCCTGCGATCGTGGGTGGTGGCCGTTCGGCAAAACCGGGAGAAATCAGCCTTGCGCATAATGGTGTGCTATTCATGGATGAATTCCCAGAATTCGCACGTACCGTGCTGGAAACTTTGCGACAGCCGATTGAAACTGGCGAAGTTGTCGTCGCCCGCGCCAAAGCCCATGTGCGCTACCCATGTCGGTTCATGCTGGTGGCTGCAGCGAACCCATGCAAATGCGGCTACCTTTCCGACCCAGCGCGCGCCTGCGCCCGCGTTCCGCAATGTGGCGATGATTACATGGGGCGCATTTCCGGCCCCCTGATGGATCGATTTGACCTGCGGATCGAAGTACCCCCCGTCGCGTTTACCGATCTCGACCTCCCCCAAGACGGCGATAGCTCTGCCACCGTAGCCGAACGCGTCGCGCGGGCACGCGATGTGCAAACGGCACGCTTTGCGGACCATGATAGGATGCGCGTGAACGCAGACGCCGAAGGGCGAGTCTTAGAAGAAATCGCAACACCAGACGCAGACGGGCGTGATCTGCTAGTCAAAGTCGCCGAGCGTTTCGGACTGTCTGCACGCGGATATCACCGGGTACTACGGGTCGCACGAACCATCGCCGATCTTGACGGGGCCAAAGACGTGCGCAAACCACATGTCGCCGAAGCTGTCAGCTATCGGTTGTCGATGGCGAAAGAAGTCTGAACAAATTCTGCGATCTCCTCGAGCGCTTTGCGCGCCTCTGGGATGTAACCGTCAAACATCTGCCAAACATGCGGGACATCCTGCCAGACACGCAGGTCTGCTGCGTCCCCTAACACGTCCGCCATTCGCACCGCATCATCACGCAATGCTTCACCACTACCGACCTGTATCAACACAGGTGGAGGCCGATCAAACTTCGCAAATAGCGGCGATGCACGCGGGTCGTTACGTGCGGCACTGCCCAAATAACGGTCCACGACCTCATCCATCTGAGAAACAGGAAGCAAAACTTCTTGCTTCGTCGTTAGGCTTTTCCCCTGAAGGGTCAGATGGGCCATCAAGGCCAACATCAACCCGCCACCAGCACTATCACCACCTAGAACAATGTCTTGCGGTCGATAACCTTTTGCTATCAGCAAATCCCACGCCCGAACTGCATCGTCGAAGGCGGCGGGAAATGGAGCGTCTTGCAGCAGCCGATAGTCGGGCGCGCAAATGCGGATGCCAGTCAATTTAGAGATTCGTCCCAGCAGACCGCGATAGCTGGCCCCGCTCCCCGCGAAATAGGCACCACCGTGCAAATACAAGATCACCCGCCGCGGGGTAGTTCTGCCAACACTCACCCAATTCAGGGTCAGATCTTCGATGGCTTCAGTGAGGTGACAAATGTGCGGCGGGCCACGAAATACCCATGGGGCAACGAATTCAAACGCCCTCTTAGCGCGTGCCGGCGAACTCTGGAAACTAAGCACTGGCGGCACCAGATAGTGCAGCCAGAAATTTAGAATTCGCAATCGCATGTTATCCGGCGCGACGTGCTTCAATCGCGAGCCAGATTTTTTCGGCGACGTTCGTTCCGTCAAAGCGTTCAAGCTCTTGAATGCCAGTCGGTGAGGTCACGTTAATTTCGGTCAACCAGTCGCCAATCACATCGATCCCAACGAAAACCTGACCTTTCTCACGCAACAAAGGCCCAATCTTGGCGCAAATCTCGCGGTCACGATCTGTCAGCGCGACCTTCTCTGGGCGACCACCGACGTGCATGTTTGATCGCGTCTCACCCGCTGCTGGCACGCGGTTGATTGCGCCGACAGGTTCACCATCCACAAGGATTACACGTTTATCACCCTTAGAAACCGCCGGCAGATATTTCTGCATGATCAATGGTTCACGGTTAATACCGCTGAATAGTTCATGCAGTGAGGCCAGATTGCTGTCAGCATGGGCCAGCTTAAACACCCCGGCCCCGCCGTTGCCATAAAGGGGTTTAAGGATGACATCGCCGTGCTCTTGGCGGAAGCCGCGCAAGGTTTCAAGATCACGTGCGATCATTGTCGGGGGCGTCAAATCCGGGAAGTTCAGCACCAGCAGTTTTTCCGGATAATTCCGCACCCAAAACGGATCATTCACGACCAGTGTTTTCGGATGGATCATATCCAAAATATGCGTCGTCGTGATGTAGCCCATATCAAACGGCGGGTCTTGGCGCAGCCAGACCACATCGAATTCACCCAGATCAACTGTCTGTTCCTCACCCAAAGTAAAGTGATCGCCCTTCACCCGCTGAACGGTCAGCGGCCAGCCGCGCGCTGTTACTCGCCCTTGATCAAACGCAAGTTTGTCAGGTGTGTAGTAGAACAATGAATGCCCACGTGCCTGTGCTTCTTCAGCGATACGAAACGTGCTGTCCGCGTTAATATCAATGGGACCGATCGGATCCATCTGGAAAGCAATTTTCAGCGACATGTTGCAACCTCTTTGAATGCAGTGTTGCCCTGATACATGGCGCAGGCACATGCCTTGTGCAATGGGCCAGTCAGCTTTCCATGAAGGCGTTTTCGATCACCTGAACCGCACCAGCGCCATCCACCATCGCCAAATCAAACCGCACATCGGTCAACTGGCCACGTGGTTCACCGGCCAAAAACTCTGATGCGCTACCGCAAATGCGATCCATCTGAGTGCGGCTTAGCCGCGTTGCGGCGCGTGCAAAGCTACGACTTTTCTTAACTTCGACAAATACAACTGTGGTGCCATCACGCAGGATCAGATCGATTTCACCGCTTTTGCCGCGCCAACGTTGTGCCGCAACACTATGCGCGCGGCGTTGATAGTCACGCGCAACGATTTCTTCTGCGGCTAAACCTGCATGATAGCTAGTGCGTCCTGTCATTCATCTTCCTTCATCCCCAGCGCGACCTGATAGACCTGCCTGCGTGGCAGCCCTAACGCACCAGCAACAACTGTCGCCGCGTCTTTGACCCGCATCGTCTGCATCGCCTCGCGCAGCGCATCTTCGACATCCATTTCAGCCACGTCAGTTGCGCCAGCACGCCCAACCAGCACGACCAATTCACCTTTCACAGAGCGCCCATCAAACGCGTCAGCCAATTCGGCCAGCGAACCCCGCGATGTTTCTTCGAACTTCTTTGTCAGTTCCCGGCACACCACGGCCTGCCGGTCCCCTCCCAATACATCGCGCAGATTCCCTAACATTTCCCCAACGCGTTTCGGGCTTTCGTAAAATACTAACGTAAACGGCACATCGCGCAGTCCTGCGATTTCGGTTTCGCGTTGCTGTTTCGCCGCAGGCAAAAAGCCCACAAAAGCAAACCGATCCGTTGGAAGGCCAGACACGGTCAGCGCCGCAAGCACCGCAGAAGCGCCCGGCGCAGATGTCACCATCAGCCCTTCGGCAATTGCGGCTTTGCCCAGTTCATATCCAGGATCAGCGACCAAAGGTGTTCCCGCCTCTGACACGTAAGCGACTGATTTTCCGCCTTTAATATCCTGCACAAGCCGCGCAATCGCACCGTCGCCGCTGTGGTCGTGGAAGGCGACGACCTTACGACCGTTCAGTGGCACGCCGTGAATTTCCATTAGCTTACGGGCTGTCCGCGTGTCTTCGGCGGCAATCAAATCGGCGGACGCAAGAATATCTAGCCCGCGCAGCGTCATGTCGCGCGCTGACCCAATTGGTGTTGCGACAAAGTACAACCCGGCAGAGAGTGGCTTGTTTACAAAATTCATATCTGGACCCGAGTGCCCCCTGCTTTATGATGGTCTTGAATGGCTGCGACACCGTCACGGCACGTCGCCCGATCCAGGAGGATAACGCATATGTTTGCTCGATACAGTAGTGCTCGTACCGCAGTGGTACAATTTTTTACGATGACCGCTTTCCTTTGGCTCGCCGCGTGCGACGTCACCTTGGCACCTGGCGCCGACGTCGGGCAACAGATTGACACAAGTGATCCAGTGCCAGTCGCCCTTCTTGTCCCGCGCGGTTCAGGAGTTGGCAGCGATGAATTCCTTGCACAAAACCTCGAAAACGCTGCACGTCTTGCGATTGCTGACCTTCAAGGTGCCAAGATCGAACTGCGTGTCTACAATACCGCAGGCGATCCAGCGACCGCGGCAAACGCCGCCGTGACTGCCGTCAACGACGGGGCAAAAATCATTCTAGGGCCACTCTATAGTGAAGCCGCCAATGCGGTGGGTGTGGCAGTTGCGGGACGAAACGTTAACGTCTTGTCTTTCTCCAACACTACAAGCATCGCTGGCGGGAACGTTTTTGTTCTGGGTTCAACCTTTGAAAACACAGCAAACCGCCTTGTTCAGTATGGCACGCGGAATGGCATCAACCGCTATCTTATCGCCCACGGCAACGATACTGCAGGTCTAGTTGGTAGCCAAGCTATTGCACGCGCTGTACAAAACAACGGTGGCCAAGTCGTCGGCAACGAAGGTTACCCGCTTTCACAGCAAGGCATCTTCGGCGCGACCAATCGCATCGTCTCGAGCGCGAAAAGCTCAGGTGCCCAAGCGGTATTCACGACAGCAAGCGCAGCAGCGGATCTTCCTTTGCTAGCGACTTCTTTGCCAGATGCAGGTTTGAACATGAGTACGACAAAATTTGTCGGCCTCACACGTTGGGACACAGTGCCACAATTGTTTGCGCTTCCCGGTATCCAAGGTGGACTTTTTGCAATGCCTGACCAGTCGACCGCGTCACTATTTGCGAACCGCTACGCCGCCACATATGGCCAACAGCCTCACCCGCTTGCTGGCCTCGCTTATGACGGCATCGCTGCGATTGGCGCCTTGGTGGCCGCAGGTAAATCCGACGCCCTTACCAAATCTGCGTTGACCTCTCCGCAGGGTTTCCGTGGTACATCCGGTGTATTCCGTCTACTTCCAAACGGGCTGAACCAACGCGCATTGGCAGTCGCCACAATTAGAGAAAATCAGGTAGTCATCCTTGAACAAGCCCCTCGCAGCTTCGGTCGCGCAGGTCTCTGACCTGGCTTCAGAATTGAACCCCAATGCGCCGGATGGATTTATCTGTCCGGCGTCTGATATTTTTGATCGTGATGCCATCGCGGCTGAACTAGCCAAAGCGCTTGATCCGCTCAGCGCCGAAAAAGATGTGCGCGCAGCGACCGTTTCGATCCTCGGAAATGCACGCGACGCCGGTCGAGACGCAATCGCAACGGCATTCCGGTCGCAACCATTCGCATCGCGTCCGACAACCCGCGCCTACGCTTGGCTTACGGATCAAATCATCGAACTGGTGCTTGAGGTCGCGACACAAAGATTGCACCCGCTGCCCAACCCAACTGAGGGTGAAAAGCTATCGCTGATAGCTGTGGGTGGCTATGGCCGTGGCGAAATGGCACCCGAATCCGATGTCGATTTACTTTTCCTGACCCCCTATAAAATCACCCCTTGGGCCGAGAGCGTGATTGAATCCATGCTCTATATGCTGTGGGATCTTAAGCTTAAGGTCGGCCATGCCAGCCGCACCGTAAAGGATTGCGTTCGTCTCGCCCGCGAGGATTACACAATCCGGACGTCGCTGGTCGAATACCGGTACCTTGCTGGTGACGAAAAGCTTGCCAAACGGTTGGGGGCCCGGCTTTGGTCGGATCTATTCAAAGGCACTGCCGGTGAATTCATCGAGGCCAAACTAGAAGAACGTGCTGAACGGCACCGCAAACAAGGTGGCCAGCGCTATGTCGTTGAACCGAACGTCAAAGAAGGCAAAGGCGGACTGCGGGATCTGCAATCGCTGTTCTGGATCAGTAAATACGTCAATGACGTGAAAGACGCCGCCGACCTTGTCGGTCTTGGGGTTTTCTCGGCTGAGGAATTTGAAACCTTTGTGACCGCCGAAGATTTTCTGTGGGCCGTGCGCTGCCACCTGCATCTGATTACTGGCCGGGCAACGGACCAGCTGACATTTGACCTACAAGTCGAAGTCGCCGAAGCAATGGGTTATACGGATCACGGCGGACGCCGGGCTGTTGAACACTTTATGCAGGCCTATTTCCGGCAGGCCAACAGCGTCGGCGAATTGACCCGTATCTTCTTGACCGCACTAGAAGCCACGCACACCAAATCTGAACCGATGTTGGTGCGTCTTCTCACCCGGCGCAAAAAGGCGAAAGCCCCTTATGCGATCAAGCAAAACCGCCTGACCGTCGCAGACGAAGACGCGTTTCTTGCTGACAGCGTGAACATGCTGCGCATATTCGAGGAAGCCTTGCGCACAGGCACATTGCTGCATCCGGATGCGATGCGTTTGATTGCGGCGAATCTTGAACTGATCGACGAAGACATGCGCCAAAACAAAGAAGCGCGGCGTATCTTTATCGACTTGCTTTTAAAGCACGGAAACCCTGAACGTGGTTTGCGACGCATGAACGAACTGGGCGTTCTTGACGCGTTCATTCCAGAATTTGCGCCCATCGTCGCAATGATGCAGTTCAATATGTATCATCACTACACTGTCGACGAACACACCATTCAGTGCATCAGCAATCTTGCCCAAATCGAGCGCAAAGAGCTGATCGAAGAACTGCCCGTCGCCTCCGGCATTCTAGAGCGTGGGGTGAACCGCAAGGTCCTGTATGTCGCGCTGTTACTGCACGACATCGGCAAGGGCCGGGACGAAGACCATTCAATCTTGGGTGCTCAGATTGCCCGCAAGGTCGCCCCGCGGCTTGGCCTTAGCAAAAAAGACTGCGACACTGTCGAATGGCTGATCCGATATCATCTGTTGATGTCAGACGTGGCGCAAAAGCGTGACATTTCCGAACCGCGCACCGTCCGTGGCTTTGCCAAGGCCGTGAAATCCGTTGAACGGCTCGACCTACTCACCGTGCTGACCGTTTGTGATATCCGTGGCGTTGGCCCCGGAACATGGAACAACTGGAAAGCGGTTCTTCTTCGCAATCTGTATACGGCAACCAAAGACGCGCTGCAAAACGGGCTAGAAGACCTGAACCGCGAAGCACGCGAAAACGAAGCCAAACGTGCACTACGTGATGAGCTGTCAGATTGGTCCGCCAAAGATCTTAAGGTGGAATCGGCCCGCCACTATGGGCCCTATTGGCAGGGCCTGCCATTTGCTGCACACGTCATTTTCGCGAACCTATTGCGCGACATATCCGACGATGAAATCCGCATTGACCTCATGCTGGACGAAGACCGCGACGCCACGCGCGCTTGTTTTGCTATGGTCGACCACCCTGGCCTATTCAGCCGCATGACAGGTGCATTGGCGCTGGTTGGTGCAAACATTGTGGACGCGAGGACCTATACCTCGAAAGACGGCTATGCGACGGCTGCTTTCTGGATTCAGGACAACGACGGACACCCCTATGAAGAATCCCGCCTTCCACGCCTGCGCCAAATGATCGTAAAAACCCTCAAGGGAGAGGTCGTCGCGCGCGACGCGCTTGTTAGCAAAGACAAGATTAAGAAACGCGAACGTGCGTTCAAAGTACCGACGAACATCACCTTCGATAACGAAGGCTCTGCGATCTACACCATCATCGAGATCGACTCTCGGGATCGTCCCGGTCTACTTTATGACCTGACGCGCACTTTGGCGAATAACTATGTCTATATCGCCTCTGCGGTGATCGCGACATATGGTGAACAAGTCGTCGATACTTTCTATGTGAAAGACATGGTCGGGCTGAAATACTATTCAGACTCGAAACGTGCGGCACTTGAACGCAAACTGCGCGAGGCAATCGAACAAGGTTCTGAACGGGCACGAACCTGATGCCCGTGATCACGCACTGCACACTTCCTGCACAACCGCATTCTTGCTGCGCGCCCATCGCTTCCATAGGGTTGGCCGAAACGCCTTTATGATCGAGGTCAACACTTCATGAAACCAATCCGTCTGATGTCGGGCTTCTTTACCGTTGGCCTGTGGACTTTGGCCAGCCGATTGCTTGGCTTTGTGCGCGACATCATGATCGCGGCCTATTTGGGGACTGGTCCCGTTGCCGAGGCGTTCTTGGTCGCGTTTTCACTGCCAAACCTTTTCCGCCGCTTCTTTGCCGAAGGCGCGTTTAACATGGCCTTTGTACCGATGTTCTCTAAAAAGCTGGAAGGCGACGAAGGGGCGCATAAGTTTGCGCAGGACGCTTTTGTGGGCATGACCGTTCTGCTGACTGGTTTTACGGTCATCGGCATCATCTTCATGCCCGTACTGGTGACCGCAATGGCCAGTGGTTTTATCGGCGATGAACGCTTTGACCTTGCCGTGAGCTATGGTCGCCTCGCGTTCCCTTATATTCTGTTCATTTCATTGGCTGCGCTGCTGTCCGGCGTCTTGAATGCGACGGGCCGCTTTATGGCTGCTGCCGCGGCACCTGTATTGCTGAATGTCATATTTATCCTCGCAATGGTGATCTCGGCTGCAATGGGCCGCCCAGTATCTGACGCACTAGGAATGGGGATTGATGACGCGCTTGGTCTCCAAGTGGGCGATTCACTTGCGATGGCTGTTCCGATCGCCGGATTTGCGCAGATGGCTTTGGTTTGGTGGGCGGCCGCAAGGGCGGGATACCCGCTGCGGCTCAAGCGGCCCAAGATGACCCCCGAACTCAAGCGCCTCGCAATTATCGCTGCCCCTGCTGCATTGGCTGGTGGCGTCGTACAGATCAACCTTTTGGTTGGGCGTCAGGTCGCCAGCTTCTTTGACGGCGCGGTTGCTTGGCTCAATTACGCTGACCGCTTGTATCAACTGCCGCTCGGTGTCGTTGGCATCGCGATTGGCGTTGTACTGCTGCCCGATCTATCGCGCCGCCTGCGTGCTGGCGATCACGAAGGCGGGCAAAACGCCTTTAACCGCGCCAGCGAAATCAGCCTTGCGCTGACAGTACCTGCTGCGGTCGCGCTCATGGTGATCTCACTCCCGCTTGTCAGTGTCTTGTACGAACGTGGCGTCTTTGACAGCGACGACACTGCAGCGACAGCGATTGCCGTTGCGATCTATGGCCTTGGCCTGCCCGCGTTTGTTATGCAAAAGACGCTTCAGCCGCTTTATTTCGCACGCGAAGATACCAAACGCCCGTTCTATTACGCCTTGGTCGCGCTTGCACTCAACGCGGCGCTTGCGATCGGCCTTTCGCCCTTTATCGGATATATTGCTGCGGCAGTTGGCACGTCCCTAACCGGTTGGGCCACCGTTCTGCTTTTGCTGAATGGCACGCGTCATATGGATGGCGCATCAAAATTTGACGCACGGTTCAAACAGAGGCTTCCTCGGATCGTTCTGGCATCTGCTGGAATGGGGTTGATTTTGTGGGTGACGGCTGCGGTGCTATCGCCATTCTTTGGTGTCGCGACGCTACGCTACCTTGCGCTGCTGGTGTTGGTCCTAGTCGGGATCGTCAGCTATTTTGGGATCGGGCATTTAATTGGTGCGTTCAAACTCGCCGAGTTCAAACGCAACCTGCGCCGCTAAGACCGCTGCCGCATCCGGCCCAAAAACGCAGTCCAACCGCCGGGTGCGAGCAATAGCGACAACGCAAAGCCAACAACAAATCCGGTCAATTCCGCGACCCAGCCATAACCGGTCTCAAAAAACAGCCCGAACAACAACTGAAGCCCAAGCAACACAGCGATCAAGCGAAAAGCCTGTAGCTGGTTCTGCCCCATTGCGCCAAGGTTCAGCCAAAGCGCATAGGTGTATGCCCCGATCAAGCCATAAACCGACGGGAACCCACCGATCAGTGGGTAATTGTTTGGTGCCAACAAGCCAAAGACCAAAGCGCCAATGATCGCCGTTACCGCATAGAGTACAAAGATTTTTACGCCGCCATAAAACTCTGCCGTGAATTTCCCCAAGGCAAGGGTCAGTGCAGCGCAAAACGCCGCTTGGGTCAGGTTCGCGTTGATGAACGGATAGGTCACCAATCGGCGTATCATTCTGAATGAATAGTCCCCGTGGATCAACATCCGGTCCAGCACAGCGCCCGAAAAACCGTAATCTTGGATCGCTGCGACACGCCAGCCGACGCCCCGCGCGCCGCCCAAGACTCCTAAATCAGCAAGCTGCATGATGCATTCGACGGCAACGATAATCAGTGTCAGCACAATAATAATTGGCGGAATAGCGTTGATTGGGCTTTCAGGTTTCATCATGCGGCCTTGGGCTGTTGAAATTGACGGGTCCGTCTGGCATGGGTATGCGACCCCTGCCCCGAAATCCAGCCCGGACATTTTACAATGACAGATACGACATTCACGCCCCGCGTTTTCTCTGGGATTAAGCCCTCTGGCGGGCTGACGCTGGGCAACTACCTTGGTGCGATCAAACGGTTTGTTGGCATGCAAGGCCAGATGGAAACCATCTATTGCGTCGTCGACATGCACGCGATCACGGTCTGGCAGGACCCAAAAGAGCTGGCCAACATGACCCGCGAAGTTGCCGCTGGCTATCTCGCCGCTGGCCTTGATCCGTCGCAATCGATCCTTTTCAACCAAAGCCAAGTCGCCGCGCATGCGGAACTCGGCTGGATATTTAACTGTGTGGCGCGTGTCGGCTGGATGAACCGCATGACCCAGTTCAAAGACAAAGCAGGCAGCAACGCTGAAAAAGTGTCGTTGGGCCTATACGCCTACCCATCACTGATGGCCGCTGACATTTTGCTGTACCACGCGACCCATGTGCCCGTGGGCGAAGACCAAAAGCAGCACGTTGAACTGACCCGTGACATCGCCGCCAAGTTTAACCACGATTACAAAACCGACTTCTTTCCGATGACCACCCCAGTCATCGAAGGACCAGCCATGCGCATCATGAACTTGCGTGACGGAACCAAGAAGATGTCAAAGTCAGGCGAAAGCGACATGGAACGCATCAACATGACCGATGATGCTGACAAGATCGCCAAAAAGTTCAAAAAGGCGAAAACCGATCCAGAGCCACTGCCCGAAACAGTCGATGGGTTGGCTGACCGCCCAGAGGCACGGAACCTTGTCGAAATCTATGCCGCATTGGACGACACAACACCCGAGGCCGTGATCGCACAGTACCCCGGTGCTGGATGGGGAACATTCAAACCCGCACTTGCTGATCTTGCCGTCGCTAAACTGGCACCCATTTCCGAAGAAATGGCACGGCTCATGGACGACCCTGCCGAAATCGACCGCATTCTGGCAGCCGGATCGGAAAAAGCACGCGCAATTGCTGAACCTATCCTCAAGCAGACCTACGACATCGTTGGATTGCTGCGGTCTTAAGCGACCGTCACAAAACTGAATCGCGCCACCCCGAGCATGGGGTTGCGTCGCATCGATTCGCTCTGCACGCCCCGCCCGGGCGTCGTCGTCCCGCCCAGTTGGACGCCCCGGTATACGAGGCGTTCGGTGTCCCCCGGCACCGAACGCCAGCGTATGAACACTGCTTCAATTTCATTGCCAGTGCCGTAACTATGCTTCAGTATCAGCCCGAACGGGAGAAAGCTGATTATGCGTAAGTTCTTGGTCGTCCTTGACGACAGCCGCGAATGTTTGAATGCCATGCGTTTCGCTGCGATGCGGGCAGCCAAAACTGGCGGTGGTGTCGCGATCTTGTCGGTAATCCCGCCAGATGAATTTAACCACTGGATCGGCGTTGGTGAAATCATGCGTGCTGAAGCGCGCGAAAGGATCGAAGTTCATTTCGAAGTCTTCGCCAAATGGATGCGCGACCGCCAGAACGTCCATCCAGAACTGATCATCCGCGAAGGCGAGCCCCTGACCGAGATCATTAACCACGTAAACGAAGACCCCGACATCGGGGTTCTTGTCCTAGGCGCGGGGACAGATAACAAAGGGCCCGGCCCCTTGGTGACGCAGCTGTCGCGCCAATCCGGCAGCTTGCCCATTCCAATTACAATTGTGCCCGGCGACCTTTCGAAAGAACGCCTTGAAGCCATTACCTAGTTTAGAATCGTTCCAAACCTTGACATAGACCTGTCCAAGGCGCATATCAGAACCCTGACAAAAAAGGTTTGCACCATGTTTATTCAGACGGAATCAACGCCGAACCCGGCAACGCTCAAATTCCTGCCCGGCCAGAACGTGCTAGAGGTGGGTACTGCCGATTTCCCGACCCTTGAGGCGGCTGAGAATTCTCCGCTCGCAAAGCGTATCTTTGCGGCTGGAAAAGTGACTGGTGTGTTCTTTGGCAATGATTTTGTCACTGTAACTAAGGCTGACGACGTTGAGTGGGACCACATCAAACCCGGTATTCTCGGCGCGATCATGGAGCATTACCAGTCTGGCCAGCCAGTCATGGCTGACGACCACGCCCCGGCCAGTGGCCACGCCGAACACTCCGGCGAAGACGGCGAGATCGTAAACCAGATCAAAGAACTGCTAGACACCCGCGTCCGCCCCGCCGTTGCCCAAGACGGGGGCGATATCACATTCCATGGGTTTGAGCGCGGCGTCGTTTATCTGCACATGCAAGGTGCCTGCGCTGGATGCCCATCATCCACTCTGACGCTGAAAATGGGTATCGAAAACCTGCTACGCCACTACATCCCCGAGGTGGTCGAGGTACGACCCGTTGCAGCCTAACACCAAAGTCATCGCATTTGACACTTCGGCGGCGCATTGCGCCGCCGCTTTGTTGTTGGGCGACCGAATTATTACTCGCATCGATGAAATGTCCAAAGGTCAAGCAGAGCACTTGATGCCCATGCTTGAAGAAATGCTGGCTGCCGAAGGGATTTCTTGGCGTGATCTTGATGCTATCGGCGTCGGAACCGGTCCGGGCAATTTCACTGGTATTCGTATCGCAGTATCCGCCGCCCGTGGCCTTGCTTTGGGCTTAGGCAAACCTGCAATTGGCGTGAACGGCTTTGACGCTCGGATATACGGAGAGGCGCTCCCAATCACCGCAGTTATTCCTGCGCCACGCGGGCAGTGCTATGTTCAAGAATTCAATGAGACTGGTACTTCATCGCAGCCCAAGCTGATCCCCGACCAAGAAACTGTATTGGCAGATTGGCCAAGCGCGACGACATTGGAAAAGACGGCCGAACAACTGATTAGCGCAACAGCCTGGATTACAGCAGAGCGGATCGGTAACGATACGCACCGCCCTACCCCACTTTACGTTCGCGCGGCTGACGCTGCCCCTCCTCGTGACCAAGCACCGGCGATATTGTTGTGACGCCTGAAACGCTTGCTAAAATCCATGCTGCAGCGTTTCCAGACGCGCGATCATGGTCATCGACAGAATTCGCCACACTGCTTGACCAGCCCGGAGCGATTCTATCTGGCGACAGCCGCAGCTTTGCATTACTTCGCGTGACTTTGGATGAAGCGGAAATTTTGACCGTTGCCACTGCCCCAGACCATCGCCGCAAGGGATTGGCCAGTGCTGTATTAAGCGAAGCAGAGGCATCTGCCCAAAAATCGGGCGTATTGAGCGTTTTCCTAGAAGTCGCCGAAAACAACGGAGCTGCAAAAGCCCTATATTCAAAAGCAGGTTACACCCAAGTGGGTCGTCGCCCCGGTTATTATATGCCCAAAGATGGGGCAGCCATCGCTGCACTCGTTTTACGGAAACAACTACAGGTCGCATAACCCGACGTAAGCCTTTAATTTAACGGCTCAAACGGGGACGAAGACGGTGTTCAAAACGAAAAAGCAGTTGATCTTCCGCGTCAGTCAGGGCCTTATCGGCTGATGGACCGACGCAAAGATCGGCTCGGCTTTTGACAGAGGTGGCGCATAGCGCCGAATAAGCCTCGTTTAACGACTTGGGAGACACAAATGACCCTTATGCAAAAATTCTTCGGCGCATCTGCTGCGCTGGCACTGACAGCAGGCGCTGCGGCTGCTGACCCAGCGATTCTTTTTGACCTTGGCGGCAAGTTCGACAAATCCTTCAACGAAAGCGCCTATAACGGTGCAGAGCGTTGGGCTGCCGAAACTGGCGGTTCTTATGCTGAAGTTGAAATTCAATCTGACGCACAGCGCGAGCAAGCAATCCGTCGCTTTGCCGAATCTGGCGCAAACCCAATCGTCATGGCTGGCTTCTCTTGGGGTACACCATTGGCAGAGGTTGCTGCTGATTACCCAGACACCAAGTTCGCAATCATCGACATGGTCGTTGACGCGCCAAACGTGCGTTCGGTTGTCTTTAACGAGCACGAAGGTTCGTACCTTGTTGGTATGATGGCTGCGCTGACATCTGAAACAGGCACTGTTTCATTCATCGGTGGCATGGACATCCCACTTATCCGTAAATTTGCATGTGGTTACGCACAGGGCGCCAAAGCGGCAAACCCAGATGTGACAGTGATCTCTAACATGACAGGTACGACACCTGCGGCTTGGAACGACCCGGTTAAGGGTTCTGAACTGACACTTGCACAGATCAGCCAAGGTTCTGACGTTGTATTCGCTGCTGCTGGCGGTACAGGCGTTGGTGTTCTGCAAACAGCTGCAGACGAAGGCATCCTGTCCATCGGTGTTGATGCGAACCAGAACCACCTGCACCCAGGCAAAGTTCTGACATCCATGATGAAGCGCGTTGATTCCGCTGTTTACGACGCAATGTCTGACGGCGCTGACATGGAAACTGGCTTTAACGTCATGAGCGTCGCAAACCACGGCGTTGGCTTTGCAATGGACGCAAACAACGAAGGTATCGTTGGCTATGACGTTTTGGCGGCTACTTACGCTGCTGCAGCACAGATCGAAGCTGGCGAATTGGCCGTTCACGATTACTCAAGCGACGAAACTTGCCCGGCGCTTGATTTCTAATCACGCCCAATAGACTATACAAAAACAGGGCCGCGCGGCTACATTTGCGCGGCCCTTACCATTTGATACAGGTACCCCATGACCGACACCGCCCCAGCGATTGAACTCAAAGGCATTTCCAAGGCCTTTGGACCCGTGCAAGCCAACAAAGACATCTCAATCCGCGTGATGCCCGGCACAATTCACGGGATCATTGGTGAAAATGGTGCAGGTAAATCGACCCTGATGTCGATCCTCTACGGCTTTTACAAAGCCGACGCTGGCGAGATTTTCATCGCAGGCGAAAAGAAAAACATTACCGACAGCCAAACCGCCATCGCGGCAGGTATTGGTATGGTGTTCCAGCACTTTAAACTGGTCGAAAACTTCACGGTGCTTGAGAACGTGGTGCTAGGGGCCGAGGATTCCGGCCTACTGAAACCGTCGCTCGCCCGTGCCCGCCGCGAATTGAAAAACCTTGCTGAAGAATACGAACTGAACGTTGATCCTGATGCGGTCATCCAAGACGTTGGTGTTGGGATGCAGCAGCGTGTCGAAATCCTGAAGGCGCTGTATCGCAAGGCCGATATCCTTATTCTCGACGAACCAACGGGCGTGCTGACCCCGGCCGAGGCTGACCATCTTTTCCGCATTCTGGAAAATCTGCGTCGCGAAGGCAAAACGATCATCCTGATCACGCACAAGCTGCGCGAGATCATGGAAATCACCGATACGGTCAGCGTCATGCGCCGTGGCGAAATGACTGCCACAGTTAAGACATCCGAAACGAGCCCGCCTCATCTGGCCGAGCTAATGGTTGGTCGCAAAGTGCTGCTTCGCGTCGACAAGGCCCCTGCCCAGATCGGGCGCAAGATCCTTGAAGTCAAAGACCTGAACGTCACCGACGCAAAGGGCGTTCACCGTCTTAAAGGTATCAGCTTTGATGTGCATGCAGGCGAAATCCTTGGGATCGCTGGCGTCGCCGGCAACGGCCAGTCTGAACTGCTTGAGGTTCTGGGCGGCTATGAAAAAGCCACTGGCAGCATCAAGATGAACGGCGAAGAAATCGACTTGACCGGTGCTAAATCTGACGGCCAAAGCCGCCGCGCACGTGGCATCGCTCACGTTCCCGAAGATCGTCAGCGCGAAGGGCTGATCATGGACTTCCACGCGTGGGAAAACACCGGATTTGGTTACCACCGCGACGCCCGCTATCAAAAGAACGCCCTGTTCATGGATAACGCCGCACTTAAGAAAGACACCGAAGAAAAGATGGCCCGTTTCGACGTGCGGCCACCTGACCCAACACTCGCCGCGAAAAGCTTTTCCGGCGGCAACCAACAGAAAATCGTTCTCGCCCGCGAGATTGAACGCAACCCTGATTTGCTGCTAATCGGCCAGCCAACACGCGGAGTGGACATCGGCGCAATCGAATTCATCCACCAGCAGATTGTTGCACTAAGGGATCAGGGCAAGGCAATTTTGCTGGTTTCAGTAGAGTTAGAAGAGATTTTGTCGCTCTCAGACCGGATCGCTGTTATGTTTGACGGAAAAATAATGGGCGAGCGGATGCCTCAAAATACAGACGAAAAAGAACTCGGGCTCCTCATGGCCGGGATGAGCGGAGGCGATTCCTAATGGACGTGATGCCAAAATGGGCTGACGTGATCCTGATTCCAGTGATCTCGATTATTCTTGCTGCTATTCTGTCTGCGCTCGTGATCCTCGCGATTGGTGAAAACCCTTGGGCCGCACTTAAGCTTATGGTCAGTGGCGCGCTCGGCTCTACCTATGGCTGGGGCTATACGATCTACTACGCTACCAACTTTATTTTCACGGGCCTTGCAGTTGCAATTGCTGCACAGGCAAAGATGTTCAACATCGGCGGCGAAGGTCAGGCCTTGCTTGGCGGTTTGGGCGTTGCGATCGTGTGTTTGTACATCCCATGGCCGCACTGGACGGTCGCGCTGATTGGCGCGGCGGCTGCGGCGGCCCTATTTGGGGCCGCATGGGCTGCAATTCCTGCGTTCCTGCAAGCCAAACGCGGTAGCCACATCGTTATCACAACAATCATGTTCAACTTTATTGCTGCTGCGCTGCTGAACTTCCTGCTGATTGGCGCGCTAAAAGCACCGGGCATGGAACCAGCAACATCCAAATTCCCGGAACCCGCGCATCTGCCATCCTTCCAAGACATGTTTAACTTTGGCGACACCACGTTTTTCCGTGGCGCACCTGCGAACGTGACATTCTTTGTGGCACTTGCGGCGTGTTTGTTCGTCTGGGCATTGGTCTGGCGTACGCGTCTTGGTTACGAAATTCGGTCCTTCGGGGAATCTGAATCTGCCGCGAAATACGCAGGCATCAGCCCCACCAAAATCATCATGGTCACCATGCTTATTTCCGGCGCACTTGCCGGTATGATGGCCATCAACAACGTACAGGGCGAGGCCGAACGGCTGGTCCTGAACGCAGCAGAGGGCGCTGGCTTTATTGGTATCGCCGTCGCGCTCATGGGTCGCAACCACCCCTTTGGGGTTCTTTTGGCGGCCCTTCTTTTCGGCTTTCTATATCAAGGCGGCGCAGAACTCGCCCTATGGACGTCGATCCCCCGTGAGTTGATCATCGTAATACAGGCATTGGTGATCCTCTTTACGGGTGCACTAGACAATATGGTGCGCATGCCGCTCGAGCGGCTATTCCTAGCAATGAGGAGAGCATAAAATGATGGCAGGACCCTTTAAAATAGGTGTCGATGACGACACCGGCGCAGATCTGGGCTTTGTGCTCAGCTGTCTTGCGCTTGGCATGATCACGATGGAAGAGCTCCACATGTGGATCCATCACGTGATCGCGCAAACACCCGGCGGCGACGTACCACCGCATTTGGTGGCACTGCTTGCACTGCAAAAACCCGCAAGCGTATTCCGCCCGAATGAGGCAGTGATGCGCCGCATTCCACACGACCCATTCATCACCGACGACCGTTTTGACGCTATGCTGGGGCTACAGTTCTTCTTGCGCCGCGACAAAACCCAAGCCGTCGACATCACACAGGCCGAGGCAGAAGACGCCTTACGCCGGAACCCAGAAGTGGCTGACCGCTTCTTTGCCCTATTTCCATTCTTGATGGAGAAAGTTGCCTAAATGGACTTTGCGACCCTCTTGCAGATGCTAGACGCGACCCTGCGTCTAGCGACCCCGCTTTTGCTGGCATGTTTGGCTGGCCTATATTCCGAGCGGGCCGGGATTTTCGACATCGGGCTAGAGGGCAAGATGCTGGCGGCGGCGTTTATGTCGGCAGCGATTGCATCTGTCACAGGCGACGTTTGGCTGGGACTATTGGCAGGCATCGGTGCATCGATGCTGCTGTCTGGTATTCACGGATTGGCATCGATCACCTTCCGTGGAAACCAATTGATTTCCGGGGTCGCGATTAACTTTCTTGCGGCGGGCTTAACGGTCGTTATCGCGCAAAGCTGGTTTAAACAGGGTGGTCGTACACCGCAATTGGCTGGTGATGCGCGTTTTAACCCAATCGACCTGCCTTTCGCAGAACAGCTACGCGATGTGCCAGTGTTTGGAACGATCTATTACGAACTCATTTCAGGTCATACGATCCTTGTATATGTGGCGTTGCTGCTCGTGCCCGCAACATGGTGGATCCTATATCGCACGCGCTTTGGTCTACGTCTGCGTGCCGTGGGTGAAAACCCAGCGGCCGTTGATACAGCAGGCGTTTCGGTGATCGGCCTGCGCTTTGCGGCTGTGGCGATCTGTGGCGTGCTTTGTGGTATTGCTGGCGCTTATCTGGCGACAGCGCTGCAAGCTGGCTTTACCAAAGACATGAGCGCCGGTCGCGGCTATATCGCTTTGGCCGCGCTTATCTTTGCGAAATGGCGCCCATGGTACGCGCTGTATTCGTGCCTGTTGTTCGGTTTCCTTCAGGCGATGGCGCTGCGGTCCGACGTTGTTGAAAACGTCATTGGCTTTGCGCTGAACAACCAACTGCTGGACGTACTACCGTTTATCCTCGTGGTTATTCTGACTGGTTTCGTCGGCAAGGCCGCTGGTCCCAAAGCTGGGGGGCAAGCCTATGTCAAAGAACGCTAAGGCGCTTGCTGACCAAATTCGCGGCATCGCTGGCGATGCACCCGTCCAGATAGGTCTGATCCTCGGATCGGGCCTTGGGCACATTGCAGACACAGTTGACGGCGTCGCGATCCCTTATGGCGACCTGCCCGGTTTTCCACACGCGGGCGTGTCCGGACATAACCCCAACCTTGTGATCGGTGATCTCGAGGGCGTGCGTGTTGCCGTCTTCGGTGGCCGCGCGCATTATTATGAAAACGGCAAAGCCGACGCCATGCGCCTCCCGCTTGAGGTATTGCGCGAACTTGGTGCGGATCGCGTAATCGCTACCAATGCTGCCGGTTCGATGCAGGCAGACATGCCGACCGGGTCCATCATGTGCCTGTCCGATCATATCAACTTTTCCGGGCTGAACCCGCTGATCGGTGAACCAACCGACGCACGCTTTGTCCCGATGAAAGACGCCTACGACCCTGAAATCCGTGCGGCACTACGCAAGGCTGCGGATACGGCAGATGTCGAAATGGCCGATGGCATTTACGCGTGGTATTCAGGTCCATCGTTCGAAACCCCTGCAGAAATTCGGGCAATCAAATTGCTTGGCGCTGATGCCGTGGGCATGTCCACTGTGCCAGAGGTTATCCTTGCCCGGTTCCTTGGGCTAAAGGCTGCCGCGATTTCGACGATCACCAACATGGCAGCCGGGATGAGCGACGAGAACATCAGCCACGAACACACCAAGGCCATGGCCCCCATTGGCGCGGCCAAGTTGGAAAAGGTTCTGCGCGGGTATCTAATGGCGCAGGCCTAGGTCTACGTCTTCCCTACAAAATCGGCAATTCAGCACCTTGCGTGCATTAAATTTGTGCGACCGTTTGACACTCCGGTGGGAAACGGTTTTGGTATGTGTACAGGCACAAACGCCCGGATCAGTTCATGCAAGTTTACCTTCCCATCGCCGAAGTATCGGTGAACGCTTTTCTTCTGTTAGGGATCGGCGGATTAGTCGGGATTTTGTCGGGAATGTTTGGCGTTGGAGGCGGGTTCTTGATCACGCCACTTCTGTTTTTTATCGGCATCCCACCAGCCGTAGCCGTCGCGACAAGCACGAACCAAGTTGTCGCCTCTTCATTTTCTGCCCTTCTTGCCCACCTCAAACGAAAAACTGTCGATATGGTGATGGGAACGGTGCTGCTGATTGGCGGACTGATTGGGTCTGCGCTTGGGGTATTGCTATTTAGCTACCTGAGATCATTGGGTCAGGTCGATCTGCTTGTTCAGCTTTGCTATGTGCTGTTCCTTGGCGTAATCGGCGCGTTGATGTTTGTCGAAAGCCTGAACGCAATTCGCCGTGCGAATAAACCGGGTGCGCGTATTACACGTCGCAAACATGGTTGGGTACATAACCTGCCCATTAAGATGAAATTTCGGGTTTCCGGGCTTTATATCTCGGTCATTCCGCCAATTCTTGTGGGGATGTTCGTTGGTGTCCTTGCCGCGATCATGGGCGTAGGCGGCGGGTTCATCATGGTCCCCGCGATGATCTATTTGCTGGGAATGCCCACCAAGGTTGTGATCGGCACATCGCTGTTTCAAATCATCTTTGTTGCGGGCTTTACGACGGTTCTACATGCGACGACCAACCACTCAGTTGACGTAGTACTGGCCCTACTTCTGCTGATCGGCGGCGTCATTGGTGCCCAATTTGGTACGCGCCTTGGTGTACGGATGAAGGCGGAACAGCTGCGTATTCTTTTGGCAACGCTGGTGTTAGGGGTCTGCCTAAAGCTAGCAATTGATCTGTTGATAAAACCGACCGAGCTTTATTCTTTGACGGCGGGAATGTGATGATCCGATTTATCATATTCCTACTAATCTGCGCCCTGCCCGCTCATGCGGAAGAAGAAATTGTGCTGGGCCTGTCACAGGACCAAGTCGCAATCACCGCGACATTCGAAGGGTCCGATATTCTTGTGTTTGGCGCTGTAAAACGCGAAACTCCCATCCCCGACAAAAGCGAACTTGGCGTCATCGTTACGATCGCAGGGCCAGATCAGCCCGTCGATATCTGGCGCAAAGACCGCCGCGTCGGAATTTGGGTCAACACGGATGAGGTAGAGGTCGACGCGGCCCCGTCATTCTATGCAGTCGCAACATCCGCACCGATGCGCGATGTGCTGCATCACGTCGAAGACCTGCAATACCGCATTACAACCCCCCGCACGATCAAGGCGATTGGCGGTCAGGTCAGCGACAGCGTCGCCTTTATGAACGCCCTGATCCGCATTCGCACAGACGAAGGATTATACCAGCGTCTTGAGGGCGCGATTGACCTTGAAGAGGACACGCTATTTCGGACTGCGATTACGTTGCCCGCGAACTTGACCGAAGGGACCTACGAGGCGCGTATATTTCTAACCCGCAATGGTCGTGTGATCGACGAATACCGAACCGAAATCCCGGTGCGCAAGGTCGGGTTAGAGCGTTGGTTATATAACCTCGCCCACAATTACGCCCTGCTGTACGGGCTGATGTCGCTGGCAATCGCTGTCGGGGCCGGTTGGGGTGCATCCGCGATCTTTGGGATGTTGCGCCGCTAACCGCGCCCGATATGTGGCATCTTGGTTGCCATCACCATCATCGACTGCACGTTCGCCTCTGCGGGAAGCGAAGCCATGTGGTAAACAGACCGCGCCACGTCTTCGACAGCCATCGTTGGCAAAGGATCTAGCCCTTGGGCGGCACGCGCCTTTTCTAGGTTTTGCACCATCTCGGTACGCGCATTGCCGATATCGATTTGACCGCAAGCAATATTAAACGCCCGCCCATCAAGGCTAATCGTTTTCGTTAGGCCAGATGCACCGTGTTTCGTGGTCGTATAGCAGATCGAGCCTTCGCGCGGGGTGTAGGCAGAAATCGAACCGTTGTTGATGATCCGCCCACCTTGTGGCGTCTGGCGGCGCATCTGTCGGAACGCCGCACGCGCACATAAAAACATGCCTGTCAGATTCACATCGACGACCTGCTGCCAATCCGACAGCGCGATTTCGTCGATGGTTGTTTGCGGACCAAACATGCCAGCGTTGTTAAACAACACATCCAAATACCCGAAATCAGCAAAGGCGGCATCAACCGCTGCCTCATCCGTCACGTCGCAGGGCAAGTGCACCGCGTTAGCGTGGTCAATTTCCGCTAGCGCGTCCGCACGACGCGCGATCAGCCCAACACGCCAACCGTTGTTTAGGAAATGTTCAGCTGTGACGCGCCCAATACCACTGCTGGCGCCAGTAATCATGATTGTCTTCATGGTTCCTCACTTGTCAGTTCTAGGGGCGCGGCTGGGACTTCAAGGTCGTCAATACGCAATACACCATCAGGCCGTGCCAAACGGTTTCGAACCACCCAACGCAGCTGCGTTTCCGCACGGGTAATTGCAACATAGGCTAACCGCTTCCACAACGGCTGTCCTGCCTCAACACGGCCCATACGGCTGGCCGCGTAAATATCAGGGGCAAAGACCTGCACCGTGTCCCATTGCGAACCCTGCGCCTTGTGAATGGTAACGGCTGCACCATGAAGGAACGTGGCCCCCATACGGGCAGCAAAGGGGATAAACGGCTCTTCATCGCCTTCTTGTTCGATTTTGACGATGCTTGCTGCGCTGACCTGTGGATCCTCTGCGCCCATCACATGCAAGCGGGAAAACCCCGGTTTGCGTCCGGGCCCAAGGTAGATCACTTGCGCGCCCTTGATCAGGCCGCGCGCCTCTAGGTCCAGCCGCTTTTTGCGGTGTTTCATCGGAAGTTCGATACCATCGCAAATCAGCGGCTCGCCCGGTAGCAATTCGTCGTGCGGTGCACCAAACGCAGACCGAAACGCGTGGATCAGACGAATTCGCGTGGCGTTCCGCCAGACCAGACAGGGGGACCGTGCCATCAAATCGGCCTCGACCCTTTGGGCCATCACGACACGTTCATCTGTTTTTGACGCCTCTTCGACCATGCGCTCAAAGGCATAAAAATCGAGCTGCGGATCAGCCAAAGCATGCGCCAGATCAAGGATCGGGTTGCCCGCGTCCTGCCGGTGGATACGGTTCAGGGTCAGCACACGCTTTTCCGGCAAGGTTTCAAATACCATCCCGCCAGACGACTGCACCGGGGGCAACTGCGCCGGGTCACCGAACAGGATGAGGGTCGGGAAAATTTCTTGCAGGTCTTCGAACTGCTTACTGTCCAGCATCGAGCTTTCGTCAACAAAGCCGATATCCAACGCTTCTTCGCGCCGCTTCCAACCCGTAATAAAATCACTGCCACGCAGACCAGCCGCCGCCAGTGCCGCAGGAATGGATTTGTTAACTTGATAAGACGCAAAGGCGCGATCTAGCGCGACATCTGTCAGGCCTTCGATTTCGGGGCGCTCACCCTGCCCGGCCAGCCATTCCGCCACCTTTTCATATTCTGGATCATAGACCGGGGTATAAAGAATTCGGTGGATCGTCGTCGCGGGAACGCCACGGTTTCGCAGCACACTCGCGGCCTTGTTGGTCGGTGCCAAAATCGCCAGTGTTCGGCGGTCTTTGCGTTTACGGCCTTCCCAATCGCCAGAAATGACGTCAACGCCCGCTTCTTCCAATGCTTTATAGAGCTTGGCCAACAGCATGGTCTTGCCCGATCCAGCCTTGCCAATCACGGCCATCACTGACGACTTGTCAGACGCGGGCGGCATAAGCAGGCTATCGTCTAAATCCACGCCGGATTGGCGCAGGGCGGTCGCGACGTTATCCCAAGCCTCGGCCTGATCGTCTGAAAATGTGATGACTGGTGCGTTCATGCCGCGACAGTACCTGTACCGTCGCGGCGGGACCAGTGGATTAGGCCACCTTTTGCATCTGCTGAATCGACCGCCCGAAAGAAAGATCGAACCAGCGTTCTGATACGTCAGAAGAAACCTCTGCACGGCGTAGAACACGCACGCGATCTTCTGGCCGGTATGCCCATAATCCAACACTAATCTTATCGCGGCCTTCGCCTGAACTACCCAATACTTCGGGCGATGCACCAATCATCGAATAGATTCTGACCATCCGCGGATCAAAAACCCCCAATAGATGAGTTAACGAAAACGCACGCATCAATTCTCCTCCGGCCAACATCATGGCTGCCGCGACCCGTGGGGTCGCCTGCTGACCTAGAACAAAACGCGTGCATTCCCAGATAAAGGGGCTTTCGATTCTTTCGCCCTTTAGCAATTCGCTAAAGTGATCATTTACCATCGTGCGTTCTGACGTCGGCAAAAACCGCATGGAGCCGCCATGCGTGCCATCCGCGTTTTCCCAAATGACGTAAAGCGGGTTCATCGCATCGTATTCGTCCCGCTCCCATCCGTTTTCATCAACGGTCACCGCCCATTTTAGTCGTTCAGCGAATTGCGTCGCGCGGTCACGGTGCATTGTATCTTGGAGTACGGGAAATTTAGCTAAGTCATTCCCATAAATATAACGAAGCATTTTTGCTCCCCTCGAGCAGTTAATAATGTTCAGAGGGTAGAAGTCGGCACGCGCCTAATTGCTTAATCGCGCGCCCTGCTTGTTAATAGGTTCTTAATGAGATGCTGCATCGCAGCGCTATCGTGATTCACGCCCCGGCCAACCGCCGCGCGCAGCCCGCGCAGCCCCGCCCAATACAATCAGCCCTTCGGCCACCGCGCGGGCGACCGCATGGGTCGTGTTTGACGCGCCAAGCTTAAAACGGGCACTTTCAATATAGGCACGAAGCGTGTGTTCAGAGATATTAAGTAGCTCTGCAACCTGTGCCCGTGCATGCCCCATCCCTAGATAGGTTAATGCCTCAATTTCGCGTGGCGACAGTTGTCGTACCGGTTCCGGCTTGCGGCGACCTTCCAACTCCATGGCTTTGCGGTTCAGATAATGCGCAATCAAAATCCACTCACGTTGGTTTTCGTTGGTAAAGCGTTCCCACTCTTCATCGCTGGTACTGTGGGTTGCGGTTAACAACGCCAGTTGGCCATTTGGACCGCGAATGGGAAACGAGAACCCCTGTGTACCGACACCATACGCGATCGCTTCTTTGCGAAATGCTTGGGCCGCACGCGATGACCAGTCCAGCTGCTTCCAGTCAACCGGATGAAAGCGTTGAAAGGTTCCGATCACGACTGGATCGATGCGAATATAGTCTTGCTCGATGTAGCGCTGGACCCAAATCGGGTCGTAGGTGCCAAACCCGTATTGCTCACCATCTGCGCTTAGCCAGTGATAGACGACGTGATCAACTTTGAATTCATCCCGCAAACGCACGATCAAATCTTGAATTTCATCAAGCGCGCCTGCTTGCTCCAGCGTTTGGAGAAAACTGTCGAGTTCCAGGACCGTCTCCCTGTGTCAAATGACACGTTTCTTCGACCAAACGCTCGATTTCTGCCGAGGCGATGATCGTCGTATTTTCAAGCTGCGCTTCCAACATCGGTAGGTCATGCGTGTTCGCAAAGCGTTTTAAATCGGCGAGTACGTCGATGATCCATTCGTGTCCCATTCACATGTCTCTTCTAATCATTTTTGTTTTACTGACGGCAAGAGTATCCATGAATTTATGAAAGAATTATTCATACCTTCATACTCCCCAATAATAGTGAGTAGACGTATTGCGTTTTGAAATCATTGCGATAGCAAAAAGGCGCTACCGTTTCCGGTAACGCCTTTTCTTCTTTTATAAACGAATTCACGCGTTATTTTTTTGATGCCTCGACGGTATCTTCAAAAGTACGCAATCCGGTCTTTGGGGACTGGATAAGCACAGCCATATTGCCCGGCTTATGCTCATTGCGACGCATCTTACTGTGTGCTTCTGGCAACTCATCCCAAGTAAATACTTCGGACATGCAAGGATCCAAGCGACGTTCGATCATCAACTGGTTCGCAGCACTTGCCTGCTTAAGGTTAGCAAAGTGGCTGCCTTGCAAGCGTTTTTGGTGCATCCACATATAACGAACGTCGAAAGTAAGGTTATAGCCTGTTGTCCCCGCGCAGATCACAACCATGCCGCCGCGTTTACACACGAATGTGGAAACCGGGAATGTTGCCTCGCCGGGGTGTTCAAATACGATATCGACGTTATTGCCTTTTCCGGTGATTTCCCAAATGGCTTTGCCGAACTTACGAGTTTCGTTAAACCATTCTTTATATTCGGGCGTATTCACCGTTGGCATTTGCCCCCAGCATTTAAAGTCATTCCGGTTAATGACCCCTTTAGCACCCAATGACATCACAAAATCACGTTTGGATTCATCGCTAATTACGCCGATGGCATTTGCGCCAGCCGTATTAATTAGCTGAATTGCATATGAACCCAGACCGCCAGATGCACCCCAAACCAAAACGTTTTGACCTGGCTTTAGCTCATGTGGATGGTGGCCGAACAGCATCCGATAAGCCGTCGCTAGTGTGAGCGTGTAGCACGCACCTTCTTCCCAAGTTAGATGCTTGGGGCGGTGCATCAACTGCTGCGATTGCACACATGTGAACTGTGCAAATGATCCATCAGGTGTCTCATAGCCCCAAATTCGCTGGCTTTCAGAGTACATTGGATCACCACCGTTACACTCCTCATCATCCCCGTCATCTTGGTTGCAGTGAATGACAACTTCGTCGCCAACTTTCCAGCGCTTGACCTTGTCACCAACGGCCCAAACGATACCGGATGCGTCGGAACCTGCGATGTGGAAATCTTCGCCGTGAACGTCAAACGGGCTGATAGGAATACCTAGGCCAGCCCAGATACCGTTGTAGTTAATGCCAGCTGCCATAACGAGAACCAGCACTTCGTGGCTGTCAGGCTTGGGCGTATCAACCACCTCTACCTGAAATGCCTTATCAGGTTCACCGTGGCGTTCACGGCGAATTGTCCATGCGTACATTTGATCGGGTACGTGACCGACGGGCGGCAGTTCACCGACCTCATATAGCGCCTTTTTCGGTGCTGTTGCGGGTGCATTCTGGTCTAGGGCCATGTCGGTCTCCATCACTGAAAATCCATTTGTTGCTGCGTCGCAGAATCGACGCTCTGACTGATGGATAATATTCAGTACGCAACTTTGCAACCTCATGGGGTTCACTTTTGTAATAATATGTCCGCCGCGTCGCAGCGTAACTTTGCTAAAATCGTAAAATTGCGCCAAAAAACTACGCGCAGCGAACCAGCGCAGGCGCATTTGACGCCTGCGAAAACCGTTCAAGTCGTGTGGTTGGTTAGTTGTTTAGGTGGTGCGCGATCGAATTCGCGTAATAGGCCAGAATGTCCTGTCCTGTTTCAGTGATGCGAATACTGTCGCCATCCAGCACAACCACGTCCCGTGCTGCCAAACGCTCAAGAGCTTCCTCTGCAATTACGCCAGGATCGCGACGCGGCAGAGGCATGCGTCCAGATTTTAGCTGGGTCAGTTTTTCTGTAATCCGTGCAATTAGCGCAGCTTTGCTATCCACGCTGTCATACACCAAAGTATGCGCAACGATTGGTACGCCAAGCACGGGAATAACCTGTGCGATACGCGACATAAGCTCTTGGGCAACACCTTCAGTCAAATCACCGCTCACCGCGTCACGAAATTTGGATAGCTCAAGCGGATCGCCAAAGCTGACCGATGCGGTACCAAATGAACTGAACCGCCGCGTGATGCGGAGCCATACATGCCGACCTACTCGACGCGCAACGTGCCAAAACGGTGGTCTAAATTTACGTGTGCCTGATTTATCAGCGGCAATTAGGATCGTATCTTCAAGCACACGGTCATAGTTAATCGCTACGGGAACAAAGATAACTTCGCGCTGCTCGGGGTCGAAATCTTCGATAATATAGTTCAGCAGCCCCACGCGCGGCGCAGCCATCTGACCCGTAAGACTTAGCCCACCTTCAGGAAAAACAGCCTGACTAACACCTCCGCGCGTCGCCATTTGCACGTATCGCGCAAGAACTTTACGATACAACGCACCCCGCGACTTGCGCCGAATAAAGTAGGCACCCATCGCACGGATGATCGGCGATAACGGCCAGACGCGAGCCCATTCCCCCACTGCATACGACAAGGCGCCAGCATTTGCCGCCAGATAGGTAACAAGCACGTAATCCATGTTGCTGCGGTGGTTGATGACAAACACAACGGCGGCGTCAGGATCGATTTCTGCAAGTCGTTTACGGTCAAACGTCCCCAGCCGAATACGATAAAGCGACTTTGACAGCCAGCGTGCCAGCCTGATTCCAATGCTGAAATATGCGGTCGCTGAAAACGAAGGCACGATTTCACGCGCGTACCCCTTGGCCCTTTCAAAGGCGACGTTTTCGGGAACGTTTTCTTTGCGGGCGTATTCAACAATGGCCTTGGTTACTTCGGGGTCATAGATCAGCCGCTGGATCATGTCGTAACGACGCGCAAGCTTGAACGGTTCGATCGGACGCTGAAGGCGTTGATTTACCCGAGCAATGACCCTTTCAGCACGTTTACGAAAGAACCAGCGCACGGATGGAAATAGGAAATGCGACGCGAACGTCACTGCTGCAAACAGGACAATTAGGGCAAAGGCCCACAGCGGCATTGAAACGGTTTGCGTCATTGCGCGAACCTGACAGGGAAACGACCTGACGTAAATCCCATCATGCCGCAATGCAGCGAATTGACAGCGCCACAAAATATCGGATAATAAATCACGAACGCAATAAAATTGCGCAACAGAACCAGAGGACCCGATATGTCGCAGACGCAGAAAGACCGCCCATGGCTATTTCGCACCTATGCTGGCCACTCGACGGCTGCAGCATCAAATGCGCTGTATCGCGGCAACCTCGCAAAGGGTCAGACCGGTCTTTCAGTCGCTTTTGATCTACCAACGCAAACTGGCTACGACAGCGACCACGTGCTTGCCAAAGGCGAAGTCGGCAAAGTTGGCGTGCCCGTCAGCCATCTGGGCGACATGCGGGCCTTGTTTAATGACATCCCGCTTGATCAGATGAATACCTCGATGACGATCAACGCGACGGCACCATGGCTACTGTCGCTTTATATTGCGGTCGCCGAAGAACAAGGCGCGGACATCAGCGCCCTGCAAGGCACCGTTCAAAACGACATCATCAAAGAATACCTGTCGCGCGGCACATATATTTGCCCGCCCGAACCGTCTCTGCGGATGATCACAGATGTGGCGGCCTATACCCGCGAGCACCTGCCCAAATGGAACCCGATGAACGTATGTTCCTATCATCTGCAAGAGGCCGGAGCGACGCCTGAAGAAGAATTGGCCTTTGCTTTAGCGACAGCCACCGCCGTGTTGGACGACCTGAAAGGCAAAGTACCCGCCGAACACTTCCCAGCTATGGTTGGCCGCATATCATTCTTTGTGAACGCGGGTATCCGGTTCGTGACAGAGCTGTGCAAAATGCGTGCCTTTGTCGAACTATGGGATGAAATTTGCGCGACCCGTTATGGCGTTGAGGACGCAAAGTACCGCCGTTTCCGTTATGGTGTTCAGGTCAACTCGCTTGGCCTGACCGAACAACAGCCAGAAAACAACGTTTACCGTATCTTGCTGGAAACGCTGGCGGTCACATTGTCGAAAAACGCTCGTGCGCGTGCCGTTCAGCTACCAGCATGGAACGAAGCATTGGGTCTACCCCGCCCATGGGATCAGCAATGGTCACTACGCATGCAGCAAATCTTGGCCTATGAAACCGACTTGCTTGAATTCGACGACCTGTTCGACGGCAACCCGGCCATCGACCGCAAGGTGAACGCACTCAAAGAAGGTGCGCGCGCTGAACTTGCCCAGATCGACGGGATGGGCGGCGCTGTTGGGGCGATCGGCTATATGAAATCGCGGCTGGTCGAAAGCAACGCTTCGCGAATCGCCGGGATCGAAAATGGCGATACAATCGTCGTTGGCGTCAACAAATGGCAAGCAGGAGAGCCATCACCGCTTACTGCTGGGGATGACGCGATCATGGTTGCAGACCCCGAGGCAGAGGCCGACCAACTGCGCCGATTGAACGATTGGAAAGCAAACCGTGACAACAAAGCCGTTGCCAGCGCACTTGCAGACCTACGTGCGGCGGCAAAGGACGGCAGCAACATGATGCCGCCATCCATCGCTTGCGCACGTGCTGGCGTTACAACCGGCGAATGGGCCGATGTTATCCGCTCTGTCTTTGGGCAGTACCGCGCACCAACTGGCGTTAGTCAGAACCAGTCAAACCGCACCGAAGGATTGGATGATCTGCGTGAACAGGTCGATCTGGTCAGCGCGGCACTCGGGCGACGTTTGAAATTTCTTGTCGGAAAACCGGGACTTGATGGTCACTCGAACGGCGCAGAGCAAATCGCGACACGCGCGCGCGATTGCGGCATGGACATATCATACGAAGGCATCCGGCTGACACCAGATGAGATCATCGAGGCCGCTCGCGAAAGTCAGGCGCATGTGATCGGGCTGTCGATCTTGTCAGGTTCACACCTTCCGCTCGTTCGGGACGTGATGGCAAAACTTGCCGCCGCCGATCTGCAGCATATTCCAGTCATTGTCGGCGGGATTGTTCCCGAAGACGACGCCGCAGAGCTACGCGCAATTGGGGTCGCAAAGGTCTATACGCCGAAGGATTTTGAGCTGAATGTGATCATGGCAGACATCATCAATTTGGTGGACGCACGTCTAATCGCCGCAGAGTAATAAGGTTAATCCTGACAATTGTACTTTTGTATAGCAGTCGTTCGTTTTCTATGTCCCTGCCAACACAACCGATGCTAGCACGCGGCAAATGTAAAGGAGACCTCTATGAACCTCGATCTAACATCAATGTCACGGGCTGCCCTTGAAACACTGAAGTCCGATGTTGAATCTGCATTGGTCGAAGTCGCGGAAAAGGAGAAACAGGCTGCACGGGACGCCGCTGAAAAAGCCGTCGCTGCATTCGGCTACTCGCTTGCAGATATTACTGGCAATGGCCTTAAGGGACGCAAGGGCGGTGCAAAGTCACTTTCTTCGCCAAAATACCGCAACCCAGAAAACGCTGAACAAACATGGACAGGCAAAGGCCGCCAACCACAGTGGTTCAAAGCTGCAATAGCGACTGGTCAATCACCTGACGCGATGGAAATCTAAACAAGGCTCTGCATTCGGCTCTCCCCCTTTGCGCACAAGCGGCCTAAACTGTGCGCAAATGGATTAGGAGACAAACATGACAGTCCACATCGGCGCCGAAAAAGGCGACATTGCCCCAACTGTCCTCATGCCCGGTGACCCTTACCGCGCAAAATGGGCAGCAGAGACCTTTCTAACAGACGTACGCTGCATCAACGAGGTGCGTGGCATGCTGGGCTTCACCGGCACTTGGAACGGCAACCCCGTGACCATCCAAGGTTCCGGCATGGGGATGCCATCGCTCTCTATCTATGCGAATGAGCTGATCAAAGAATATGATGCGCAAACCTTGATCCGGATCGGGTCTTGCGGCGGTATGCAGGAACACGTCGGCATCCGCGATGTTATCCTTGCGATGACAGCATCCACGCTCTCCACCCCCTCGCGCGGCATCTTCAAAGAGCTGAACTTTGCACCCTGCGCTGACTACGGTCTGCTTGCCGCCGCGCACAAGGCTGCCCAAACGAAAGACGTTCCAACACATGTCGGCGGCATCTATTCGTCAGATGTATTCTATGACGAACGGCCAGACCTGAACGAACAGATGGTGCGCCATGGCATTCTGGGCGTCGAAATGGAGGCGGCCGAGCTGTACAATCTTGCCGCCCGCTACGGTCGCCGTGCGCTTGCGGTGCTGACCGTCAGCGACCACCTGATCACGCACGAAGCCCTTCCAGCCGAAGACCGCGAAAAGTCGTTCGGTGACATGGTCGAAATCGCGCTTGAGGCGGCGTTCGCCTAAGCGCCGTGACTACGGTCGTATTTATTCTTTGCAGGCGGCACCCAACGATCAAGGGTGCCGTCGGCAGGACGCAGCACTTCCATTTCTAACGGATAGCAAGCGGCGGCATCACTGGAATGCTCGGCACTGCAGTCACCTCCCGGACATGCGCTTAGCACTGCAAGCAAATCAATCTCGGCGAACATCTCAATATAGTCACCGGGGCGCACGGGGCTGGCTTTCATAAAGTACTGGCCAGTGTCACGGGTAAACCCGGTGCACATAAAGACGTTCAATACATCATGCACATGTAGCTCTGCCTCAGCCAGCGAAAGGCCGGTATGCGCAGCCAAGGCACGCGTCAAATTTGAATGGCAGCAATGGTGATAGTCCTCACCAGACAAAAGCCGCCCAGTATAGGGATCACAGCGCGTGCCAATCACATCATGCACAGAGCCGCCATATTGGTCGATCCCGTACCAGTTCAACGTATCATGCGTAATGGTAGCCATCGGGCGCATGCTCGGAAAAGACGACCAAAGCCTGTCACCTGTCGTGACATGCGTCCCATGCAAAGCCCGCGTTTTCCCCGAATAGAACCGCTCTGACAAATCATTAGCGTTGAACAGGTTCAGGTCCCCGACTTGGGGGCCCCCGACCGAATGTATGCGCGTGAAATGTCCCCTAGGGATCACAATAGTGGCCGCCTCACGCGACAGCACAGTCACGCCCGCGGTCGGCGTCAGCTTTTCGCGCGCAGCCCCATAAATCGCCATATCCGGTAAGGGCAGCGTTTTGGACGGGTAACAAATAACAGGCCGCGCGGCGCGGCGCTTTTCGGCGTCAACGGGTATTGTATTCATGACGAAAGCAAACAGCATTCAAGGCAAGAGGCAAGCAAAAACGGCTCCCTTTCTGTTCCCACCCCCTTTTCCGGGGGCAAAAAGGAGTCGAATGGTTAATTTTTGAACCTGCCCAATAGACGCTCAATTGGATTTCGCCGTTGTCGCCTGATCTTTTCCTGTTCCGTCGTAACATTCGCAGGACACCAAAGCTCATCAGAGAGGGCGTAATCATCTGCGACCCAATCAATCAATTGGGAAACGTGCATGCTATCAATGTCAAACTCAAGGAAACGTGCATCAGGACGTTCTCCAAAGAAATCGCGAACTTGCTGATGATACACAGGTCTCAACCGACGCCAGGCTTGCTCTGTTTCAGCTTCTGACACGCCATATGCGGATCGGATACGATCAAAGAGAGACCCCCGCCCCTTTTTATTGCGCCCATAATGCTTTTTACGGGAACGCACCCATGCGTCCTCATCACGGGTGTTTAGCAAAAAGTAGGCGTCTGGATATGCATCAAATAGTTCTCTGAAAAAGTAGTTTGCCTCGAGATAGAGTTTTCCGTCCGCATAACTGAACTCAGAGTACACGTCATAGCTGTCGATCGTTGACAATATGGGAAGCCCGCTCAGGGCGTTGGTTGTGATAACTCCGGCCAAGAACCGACCATCTTCGAGGTCCCAATGAACGGACCGATACCCGTTATTGGCAAAGAACTTGTGAATGGTCGTCGTCGCCGTTTTAGAGAAACCAATCACAAAAACCTTCGGACGACCATTTACAGTGACGTCAGACAACTCGTTCAACCATCATGCCCTTGATGTGGGCAATGGCTTTGGCCGGGTTCAGCCCTTTAGGGCATGTCTTGGCGCAGTTCATGATGGTGTGGCAGCGGTACAGTTTGAACGGATCTTCAAGATCATCCAAACGCTCGCCCGTTGCTTCGTCACGGCTGTCGATGATCCAGCGGTACGCGTGCAACAGCGCTGCTGGCCCAAGGTAACGATCGCTGTTCCACCAGTAAGATGGGCACGAAGTCGAACATGAAGCGCACATCACACATTCATACAGGCCGTCCAATTTTTTGCGGTCTTCAATCGACTGCTTCCATTCTTTTGCAGGGCGGTTCGTCTTTGTCTCAAGCCAAGGCATGATCGACGCGTGCTGCGCGTAGAAATGGGTCAGGTCAGGGATCAGATCCTTGATCACTGGCATGTGCGGTAGCGGGTAAATCTTTACGTCGCCTTTGATTTCGTCGAGGCCGTAAATACAGGCCAGCGTGTTGATCCCGTCGATGTTCATCGCACAAGAGCCACAGATACCTTCGCGGCAAGAGCGGCGGAAAGTCAGGGTTGGGTCAATCTCGTTCTTGATCTTGATCAGAACGTCCAAAACCATCGGGCCACAGGTGTCCATATCAACGAAATATGTGTCCAGCTGCGGGTTTTTGCCATCGTCTGGGTTCCAGCGGTAAATCTGGACCTTACGCAGATTGGTTGCGCCGTCAGGCTTTGGCCATGTTTTCCCGACAGTCATGCGGGAATTCTTAGGGAGTGTCAGTTGCACCATAGTGATGATCCTTCCGTCACGGACAGTATTGCCCGAAAATTCTTAAAGTGCCCGCAACCGCGCGGGGCGGATTGGCGGTTGGCCGGTCAAATCGATGACGCAGCTTTCATAAACTTCGAGCGGGTCACGCCCGCGCAACAGATCAGCGGATAGGCCGATCTCGATACCTGTTGATAGGCCTGTTTCGCTGTTCACACCGACGGTCACCCCACCAGTTGGGGCTTGGGCGGCTTGGGCCCGCTTTTCGCAAATTTGGGCAGCTTCTTCTGGGGTGGGTGGCGTCGTTGCACACCCAGCCAAAGCACACATCATTGCAAAAGCGGAAACACGTATCACAGGCTCACTCCTAGCATATTGCTCGCCGTGCAGCGTACAGTTTCAGGGCGCTGTGCGATACCGACCACAAGGTCAGTCGTTGCTTGTGTCGTCCCAACAACCGCCGCCTCGGCAATCGTTAGGATTTCAGCGCCCGTTGCATTATCGATGATGCAATCCGTCACCGGCGTCGCATCGACCCCCGGGAACTTAGACGCCACAACATTATTCACAACGCCTTTCGCCGCCGTGCGCGCCAAAGCATCACCCTGCGTTCCTATATCTTGCATGCACCCGGATAGGGACATGATCATCGCACCGATGAGAGCAACAGCACGCATCAGAACGTCCGCTCTTTTGGTGCGATCTTCGCTTCTGAAATCCCGCCTTCGGCCTCGGTTGTCAGCGGCGCAGTGATGACGGGGCGGTGGCTTAGGGTCACCTTGTTGCCGTCAACGTGGCTGATGGTGTGCACCCGCCAGTTTTCGTCGTCACGTGTCGCGTAGTCCTCGTGCGCGTGTGCGCCGCGGCTTTCTTTGCGCGCTTCAGCACCAACAATCGTCGCCAATGCGTTTGGCATCAGGTTGGTCAGCTCTAGCGTTTCCATCAGGTCAGAGTTCCAGACAAGGCTGCGGTCAGTGACCTTCAGGTCATCCATTTTGCCCGCGATTGCTGTCATCTTCTCAACGCCTTCGGCCAGAGTCTTATCTGTACGGAACACAGCTGCGTCAGCCTGCATCGCCTTTTGCATCTCAAGACGCAGATCAGCAGTGGCAACGTTGCCGTTTGCGTTACGCAGACCATCGAAACGGTCGAAACACGCGTCAACAGAAGGTTGGTTCAGCGTTGGGTTTGCTGCGTCGCGGTCAACCACTTGGCCAGCGCGGATCGCGGCGGCACGGCCAAAGACCACAAGGTCAATCAGCGAGTTAGAACCAAGACGGTTCGCACCGTGCACAGAGGCACAGCCAGCTTCACCAACAGCCATAAGGCCAGGAACAACAGCGTTCGGATCTTTGGCCGTTGGGTTCAGAACCTCACCGTAATAGTTCGTTGGAATACCGCCCATGTTATAGTGAACCGTTGGTAGAACCGGGATCGGCTCTTTGGTCACGTCAACACCTGCGAAAATCTTGGCCGATTCAGAAATGCCGGGCAGACGTTCGGCCAGTGCTTCAGCTGGCAGGTGGTTCAAGTTCAGGTGGATGTGGTCACCACTTGGGCCGACACCGCGACCTTCGCGAATTTCCATTGTCATACAACGGCTGACATAGTCACGCGGCGCAAGGTCTTTGTAGTTCGGCGCATAGCGTTCCATGAAACGCTCACCCTCAGAGTTGGTCAGATAACCACCTTCACCACGAGCACCTTCGGTGATCAGGCAACCTGATCCGTAGATACCGGTTGGGTGGAATTGGACGAACTCCATATCCTGCAGCGCAAGACCCTGACGCGCAACCATACCGCCACCGTCGCCGGTACAGGTGTGGGCAGACGTCGCGCTGAAATAGGCACGGCCGTAACCACCAGTCGCAAGAACAACCATCTTAGCGTTAAAGACGTGCATCGTGCCGTCGTCCAGCTTCCAGCAGACAACACCCTGACAAACGCCATCTTCGGACATGATCAGATCAAGCGCAAAGTATTCGATGTAGAATTCAGCCTGCTGTTTCAGCGACTGACCATAGAGCGTGTGCAGAATCGCGTGACCAGTCCGGTCAGCAGCGGCGCAGGTACGCTGTACGGGCGGGCCTTCACCAAATTCAGTTGTATGGCCGCCAAATGGACGCTGGTAAATCTTACCCTCTTCGGTCCGGCTGAAAGGCACACCATAATGCTCTAGCTCGTAAACCGCTTTGGGGGCTTCACGCGCAAGGTATTCCATTGCGTCGGTATCACCCAGCCAGTCAGAGCCTTTCACAGTATCATACATATGCCACTGCCAGCTATCTGGGCCCATGTTACCAAGGGACGCCGCAATACCACCTTGGGCAGCAACAGTGTGTGAACGGGTTGGAAAAACCTTTGAAATACAAGCGGTGCGCAGGCCTTGCTCTGCCAGACCCAATGTTGCGCGTAGGCCAGCGCCACCAGCGCCAACAACAATCGCATCATAGTTATGGGTTTCGTATTCGTATGCAGCCATGATTGAGTTGCTCCGCGGAATTAAAGGGCGATGCGCACGATTGCGAAGATCGCAAAGGCGGCAGCAGTATAAGAAAGGCAAGTCATGCCAATGATCAGCGCTTTGCGTGTCATGCCACCGGTGTAGTCTTCGATGGTGGCGCGGACGCCGTTCGCAAAGTGGTTAAAGCCGACCAGCATAGTCAGGATCGCAATCGTCGCTGGAACTGGGCGCTGATAATAGGCAATAACCTCTTCATAAGGCGACCCAAGGATCGCGCCGAATGTAAAGATGAACAGTACGACTAGCGGAACAAGCGCCACAGAGGTTACAGTCATGTGCCAGTGATGTTCAGTTCCCGTTTTGGCGGAACCAAGGCCAGCAGCCCGTTTACGGTCAGTCATAAATGCCATGATCTGCCTCCCTTAAAGAACGATAACGACAAAGATTGTCAGCAAGACGGACCCAACCAACGCGGCTTGCGCGTATAGTTCGGACTGGTCGACCTCAAGCATACGGCCAGAGTCCCAGATCAGGTGACGGATACCGAAAAGCATGTGATACCACATCGCCCAAGTCGACAGGAACAAGACCAGATCACCAAACCAGCTGGTCAGGAATCCGTTAGCCACCGCAAATGCGTCTGGCCCGGCCGAAGCGGCAACAAACCACCATACGATCATCAATGCAGAAACGAGCAGTGAAAGCCCAGTGATACGTGTGAAGATCGACGTCATCGACGTCCACTGTGGTCGGTAGTATTGCCCGATCATGAACGGAGACAGAGGACGGTTGTCCTGTTTATTGTCGGCCATGAATGTTCCCTTCTTTGGCTTGGCTGCCATTTCGGTCGCGCCTTTGGTCCTTTTTTGCACCAGTTCCAAACAAGAGTCACGCAGAGGAAGATGGATTAACGGTGAAATAATACGCCAATCAGCGAAATTCTGCGCTTTTGTGATCACACAATTTTTCCATGTGATCACAAAGCAAAAGCTGACTGATTTAGTCGGATTTCATATCGAGCGTGCCATCATAACACCGGCGGCTAAACCAAGAACGCCCGAGCAACCTGCCGTACATTAAACAAATTTGGCCTCCCCCTATCAACTACCCCAAGATAGTTAAACGACCCCCAGCACAGAAGTTCGCACGGTGTGTTGCATCGATCGGTTGAGACCACCGCCCAATTTGACCGATACCGCACGGCGTATCGAAGTCTTAGAAGGGCGGGAAGGAGACATTCGCTGCAAGCGCGAAAGAAGAATCAACAACGATCAAAATGAACGTTAATTTTAAAATGGTCGATGATATTGTGAGTTCTGCGTTACCCCACCACGCGCTAAGCCAAGCGAACAGTTCGATCTTTCAGAAACAATTCGAGTTTTTCTTGGGCCATCACACCATTGACCACATCCACAACTACATCGTCCCAGCGGTCACCTTCCCATGTGTCTAGCGCATAGTCGCTACGTTCATAGAGAAGAAACAACATTAACAAGGACGTCCGTTTATTGCCATCGGCAAAGGCATGTGAGGTGGCAACGGCATGTAATAGCGCTGCACCCTTAGTCCAGATGTGTCTATGATAACCGTGGTAGGGACGTCCAAGCGCGCCGAGTAGCTTGGCAACGTCATGTTCGCCTTCGAGCCCACCAAATTCTTCCACACAGACGTGATTAGCGTGTACCGCATCGGAAAGCGTTACCCGGTAGTGCCGCTTACCTATCGGCCAACCGCTTTAAAGCGTCCCTGTGGGTGGTGACTGTGCGGCTGATAACCTTTCCGGACCTAGCTGTCACGGAGTAGTTACGCTGCGTCAGGACGCTTGCAACCAATGTTTTAGCGGTTCTCGCCTTGGGCTTGCTGAGGGTTTTTCCCGCAACATGGGTTTTCTTGTTTGTGGTCATCGGTTCCTTCCTCTGGTGCGCTATACATGCACATTGCAGGTAAATATATCAACGTTGTCTTACAATAGCGCTCAATTAAGTTCGGGAACTTGTGGATTTGGGGTCGAAAGAAGCAACCATTCCATATGCTTTCGCGAACGGCAGCTTCGTCTATCTCAAACACTGAACCTGATTTTCATTCCCAATAGCTACGCAACGCGTTCATACAGGCATCAGCGCCCAGTAATCCAAGTCCAGAAGAACCTCTGGCGCATACTTCCCGTCCTCGCCTCGCAGCGTTCCGGCCTCGCCCTTGGTCGCGACCAGCCGCAAGCGGATCGCGCCGACGCCCGGTGCTGATGTTTCGGCAATATCCAAAACCTCAGACCACGCACGTACTGTGTCGCCGGCAAAGCAAGGGTTCGCGTGCGCCCCACCGTTCAATGCGACGATCATCTGCGCGTTTGCCAGACCGTTGAACGACAGTGCCCGCGCAAGGCTGATCACATGGCCACCGTAAATCAGGCGCTTGCCATCTGGTCGATTGGTCGCATCGAAGTGAACCTTGGCAGTGTTCTGCCACAAACGCGTGGCGAGCATATGCTCGGCCTCTTCAATCGTGACACCATCAACGTGGTCAATCACCTCGCCCACAGAATAATCCGACAGGCGATGCGGCTCACCCGCAAGGGCAAAGTCGTAGTTCGTGAAATCCAAACCCTTCGGAATAACAAGATCCTGCACTGATACGGCCTTTGCCAGATCAGGGATCACGGTTTCAGGTGCCGGCCCTTCGCCACGTTTGCGCACCATGACCCAACGAACGTAGGACATGAGCTCTTCGCCGTGTTGGTTCCGACCTGTTGTCCGAACCCAGACAACGCCGCTTTTACCGTTCGAATTCTGCTTAACCCCAATCACCTCTGACGTGGCGGTGATCGTATCACCGGGCCAAAGGGACGTGATCCAACGCCCCTCTGCATAGCCTAGATTGGCCACTGCATTCAGCGATACATCCGGTACCGTTTTCCCAAACACCGTATGAAAGGTCACAAGATCGTCCAGCGGGCTAAACGGCAGGCCGCAGCTTTGCGCGAATTGATCTGATGAATGTAACGCATGACGCGCGGGATAAAGCGCGTGATACAGCGCCCTTTCACCCATCTTAATCGTGCGCGGCACCGCATGGGTGATCACATCACCAACGGCATAATCCTCGAAAAAGCGGCCTGCGTTTGTCTTGGTCATTGCTGGCCCAACTTCATGTCTGGTGTATAAGGCGTGTCGACATCTTTGGTGACGGCCTGACCGCAACGCATCACGCCATTTGCCTGATCAAAGGCATAAGTCGGGCTGCCGTATAGCTCCCAACCTTTTGAAAGCGCCTCGGACACTTTGTGGCAAAATGCAGCGGTGTCGTCTTCGGTCAGTAGTCGATAGATTTTCATGTCTTCATCCAAACGGGTTATAGCCAAGCGCGATATGAACGCCCGCCACAACGGCAAAGACGACCACAGTTGCGATCAAAGCAGTGATTTCTTTTTTCATGGGAACCGCATGAGCGGGCGTCCAGTCAGGTTCCGCGCGGTTGATCAGTTGGATTTCGGAGCTGGCCCAGACCAGCAGCCCACCGAACAAAATGAACGACGGCGTGTCACCGTTCACCAGCAAGTGGGCAACGGCCCACAGCATTACGGCAGTTAACTGCGGGTGGCGAATATACTGTGTAATCCGTGCTTTCGATCCGGCAGCAGCGAACAAATAGAAGGCCAACAACATCAACAGGTTATTAATCCCTGTCATTGCAGGCGTGCGCCCCCAATAGAATGTCCCTTCAGCGCTACGATATCCGATGATCATCAAGATCAGACCGATGAAAGACCCTGCGGTCACGATCATCTTACCCTTGTCGCCCAGCGCTTCGCGGCTTGCAGGGGCTAGTCGTTTCCAAAAATGAACTCCGGCCCAAAGAACCAGTCCAAGAATGATAAATGTCATGAAGTCTCCAATGCGGCGATGGCGTCAGCTTTCGCTAGCGTCGCCCGCGCGGTGACAATATGCAAGTTCTCAACGATGCGACCGTCCACAACGGCGACGCCCTGCCCTTCGGCCTCGGCGGCCTCAAAAGCCTCGATCTGACGGCGGGCAAGGTCAATTTCATCGTCACTTGGGCCAAAGGCCGCATTGGTAACGGCAACCTGCGCCGGGTGGATCAGGGTCTTACCGTCAAAGCCCATGTCACGCCCTTCGCTACATTCGGCACGCAATCCGTCTTCGTCTTTGAATGCATTATAGACGCCATCAAGCGCGACAATCCCAGCCGCCTTGGCCGCAAGCAGACATAGCTGAAGCGAAGTCACCATTGCCGCCCTGCCCCGCGCGTTCAGATCTTTGGCCAGATCATTCGTACCCAACACGAACCCCGCCATACGTGGGTGTGCTGCGATACTTGCTGCATTCAAAATGCCTTGCGGGGTTTCCATCATTGCCCAAATTGGCAAATCGGGAATAAGCGCCGCCAGTGCGTCGACGTCGGCCGTGCTATTTACCTTTGGCAACAGAACCGCGTCGCAATCCATTGCCGCGACAGCCGCCGCATCATCTGCCCCCCACTCGGTATCAAGCCCGTTAATGCGTACGACCTTAAACCGCGGGCCATAGCCGCCTTGCTCTAGCGCGCTCGCGAGCGTCGCGCGTGCTTCTACCTTTGCGTCTGGTGAAACGGCATCCTCAAGATCAAACAGAATCGCATCCACAGGCAGGCCACGCGCTTTGTCCAACGCGCGATCCTTTGAGCCAGGAATATAAAGTGCTGAGCGGAATGGGCGGTCGTGCATGGCGTGTCCTCGCAATATTGTTGCGTGTAAATGTCCAGATTTTGAATGATAGTTCAAGCGAAAACATGCCGCACTGCGGCAATCAGTACATCGTTACGGTGCGTTAACCAATTAATCATAGGTCGCCTGCAAGTATTTTCAGAGTGAATTCAGACTAAATCAGGTACACCCGCATGAAACGCTTACTATTGCATATGCCTATGTTCGTCGGGGCAGCCTTGCTAGCGGCGGATAGCGCACGCGCCGAACAGGCATGTACAAAGCGAGATACAATCATCGAACGCCTTGCGACCCATTTCGGGGAATACCCGCGGGCGGCAAATCGCGACGATGACAATACCATTGTCGAACTCTTCGTTGCACCCGCTACTGGCAGCTGGACAATCACAACAACGCGACCCGGAGGTTTGACCTGTTTGGCATCAGCCGGTCAAGCATTTGAATATAAATACGAAAATTTCGCCATTCCGGCACCTCATCTTTGAAGGTTGAATAATTATTTTGGTTTAGATGCAACCGAAAGACACCTGACTTGTTTCCCTATCACAAGGCGACAGCAACACGTTGCGACCGCCATCACAGACCGTGAAAGGAAACAAAATGAAACGTATGATGACAACAACTGCCCTGACACTTTTGGTTGGTACAGCTGCATTTGCAGAGAGCAATCTGAACACAAGTGCAGACACCGCGCTGACTGCGCAGGCTGACGATTCCGCTGTTTCAACTGAACTTGAAATGAATGCACAGGCCGATGCCGACACGACCCTGCTTGACGATGCAGGCAATGCAATGGCCGAAGCTGGCGAAAACATCGAAGCTGGCGCAGAAGCAACGGGTAACGCCATCGCTGACGCAGGTGACACATTGGAAGCCGAAGCTGACGCATTTATTGCGGAAACCAACGAAACGGTCACCAGCCCGATGATCGAAAACGGTGAACTGGTTTCAGCACAGGCTGACATCATGGTTGCCGCTGATCTAGAAGGCGCAGTGGTCTACGACGAAACCGATGCTGAAATCGGTGAAGTCAGCGAAATCATCCTATCCGCTGACGGCAAAGCTGAAAAAGCCGTGATCGACGTAGGTGGCTTTCTTGGACTTGGCGAAAAATCGGTAGCCGTATCGTTCAAAGACCTTGCTCTGATGAAAACTGAAGTCGACGGCGACATCGTTGTTTATGTCTCAGCGACCAAAGAAGAACTGGAAGCAATGCCAGAATTCGAAGCTAAATAATACTTAGCATCTTAGCCCCCGGCGTCAGTTGGGGGCTAAACCATTGCGACCCAAATCAATCGCACCCCGGTCAGCACCAAAAGAACATACGTTAGCCCGAAAAAGGCGCGCTCTGGCACGAAATCATGCGCCCGCACGCCGATCCACGCACCAATCAGCGCAAATGGGGCCAATGCCAAACTGCCAAGCAACGTATTCCATGTAAATATCCCCAAGAATGCGTAGGGCACGACCTTCATCCAGTTCACAGCCCAGAACGTAATAACGGTCGTGGCCTGATACGCGGTCTTGCTTAAACCCTGAGAAAGCAAAAACACGGCCGTCGGCGGCCCGCCCGCGTGACTGACAAAACTCGTGAAACCGCCAACCATTCCAGCCAACCATGCAAGCGGCCTTGAAAAAGGCACCTGCCCAATACGCAGCCATCCCATCGCGCGGCTAAGCTGGAACGCGACAAACGCCAAACAGATCACGCCAATCAGCAATCTGAAAAAGTCGGCATCAACAGCTGAATAGACCCAAGCCGCAAATGCCACCCCCGGAATCGCGCCCTGCATCATCCCTTTGGCGGATGGCCAATGCCACTTTCCCCAGTAGGGTTTCAGGGTCGCGGCATCGATCAGCATGAACAGCGGCAAGATTACAGCCAACGCAGCAGCCGGCGGCACGACAAGCGCCAGAATCGCCCCCGCCACAAACGCAGCACCAGACCCGAATCCGCCCTTCGAAATACCCCCAAACAGGATGGCAGGGATGCCAATCATGAAAAATTGCCAATCAAATTCAATCATCTGCCTGCCCTTAAAATACCTTGAATTCATCCTTCGTTAGCGCCTTACAGGATAAGGAACCACCACATAATAAGGGATGCCGCGATGCAGCACTCTTGCGTGTGCGCCTCCAAAGGCTTACCCAATGGCGCAAATCCAACCCACCAAAGGATCCATTTCCATGGCTAGACCCAAGATTGCCCTTATCGGCGCCGGACAAATCGGCGGCACGCTTGCGCACCTCGCAGCGATCAAAGAACTCGGCGATGTGACTTTGCTCGACCTCAACGATGGCGCTGCAAAAGGCAAGGCGCTTGATCTCGCCGAAGCTGGCCCTTCCGAAGGTTTCGACGCTGAAATGGCCGGCACAGCAGATTACGCTGACATCGCTGGCGCGGACGTTTGCATCGTTACAGCTGGTGTTGCACGCAAACCCGGCATGAGCCGTGATGACCTTCTGGGCATCAACCTAAAAGTTATGAAAGCCGTTGGCGAAGGCATCGCAGCCCACGCGCCAAACGCATTTGTTATCTGCATCACCAACCCGCTTGATGCGATGGTTTGGGCACTGCGCGAATTCTCTGGCCTGCCACACAACAAAGTTTGCGGCATGGCTGGTGTCCTCGACTCGGCGCGTTTCCGTCACTTCCTTGCTGACGAATTCAAAGTATCGATGCGCGACGTCACAGCGTTCGTTCTTGGCGGTCACGGCGACACAATGGTCCCATTGACACGCTATTCCACCGTTGCTGGCATCCCATTGCCTGACATGGTCGAAATGGGCTGGACTACACAGGAAAAACTGGACGCAATCGTTCAGCGTACACGTGACGGCGGTGCCGAAATCGTTGGCCTGCTGAAAACTGGTTCTGCGTTTTACGCACCAGCGACATCCGCGATTGAAATGGCCGAAGCCTACCTCAAAGACCAAAAACGCGTTCTGCCATGCGCAGCCCACGTTGACGGCGCTTACGGCCTTGACGGTTTCTACGTTGGCGTCCCAACAGTCATCGGTGCCGGCGGCGTTGAGCGTGTTGTCGAAATCAAGATGAACAAAGACGAGCAAGCCATGTTCGACAAATCTGTCGACGCGGTGAAAGGCCTCGTAGAAGCCTGCAAAGGCATCGACGGCTCACTCGCTTAAGCGACTGAAACCCATTCGAACTTAAAAGGGTGCCGTGAATGGCACCCTTTTTGCTTTCTACCGCCGCGTCAAAATCACGCCACATCTATTTTGGATCCCCCCCTACCACCAACGATGGACCGTGGCTGTGCAACAAAGCGCTCGACTTAGCCAATCACGCACGGGAATGATATCATTCGTACGAATGGAATAACCGCTGCCGCTTTTACCTCAATGCCATAGCGCGACTTTCATCAAGTGATAGACATAGCCAACAGCCTGTTTCAGTTCTGACCGTGACACCATCGCATTGCACGGGGGATGCACAGCCTATTATCCTCATTTGATTCCCCGGGCACGGCGCAAGCGCAAAGTTTGTGATCACACTCGAAAATAGTGTGATCACAAATGTTCGATTATCCGCCGATCTGACATTTTTCAGTTACAAAACGTCCATTCCTTGTGCTTTACGTGGTGCAACCGAAGCCAAATTGGACATGTCCCTATGAACATCCACGAATATCAGGCCAAAGCTCTACTGCGCAGCTATGGCGCTCCTGTTTCCGACGGTCGCCCTGTGACGCGCGCCGAAGACGCAAAAACCGCCGCTGGCGAACTTGATGGCCCACTGTGGGTTGTTAAGGCCCAGATCCACGCTGGTGGTCGCGGCAAAGGTAAATTCAAAGAAGCGGACGCTGGCGAAGCTGGCGGTGTACGTCTTGCTAAATCCGTTGAAGAAGCTGCCGAAGAAGCAAAGAGGATGCTCGGCCGTACATTGGTCACGCACCAGACTGGCCCAGTCGGCAAAGTCGTGAACCGCATCTACATCGAAGACGGTTCTGGCATTGAAACCGAACTCTACCTTGCCCTGCTCGTTGACCGCGCAACTAGCCGCATCGGCTTTGTTTGCTCGACCGAAGGCGGCATGGACATCGAAGAAGTCGCAGAGAGCACTCCTGAGAAAATCCTGAACTTCACTGTTGATCCTGCAACAGGTTACCAGCCCTTCCACGGTCGCCGCGTTGCATTCGCGCTGGGTCTGGAAGGTCAGCAGATTAAGCAGTGCGTCCAACTGATGGGCCAGCTTTACACAGCATTCGTCGAAAAAGACATGGAAATGCTGGAAATCAACCCGCTGATCGTCACTGACCAAGGCAGCCTCAAGGTGCTGGACGCCAAGGTTTCATTCGACGGCAACGCGATCTATCGCCATGCTGACGTTGCCGCTCTGCGCGACGAAACAGAAGAAGACCCCAAAGAACTGGCAGCGTCCAAGTTCGACCTGAACTACATCGCGCTTGACGGTGAAATCGGCTGCATGGTGAACGGTGCGGGTTTGGCGATGGCCACAATGGACATCATCAAACTCTACGGTGCTGAACCTGCCAACTTCCTTGACGTAGGCGGCGGCGCGACCAAGGAAAAAGTAACCGAAGCGTTTAAGATCATCACATCTGATCCAAACGTTAAAGGCATCCTTGTGAACATCTTTGGCGGCATCATGCGCTGTGACGTCATCGCCGAAGGCGTGATCGCTGCGGTCAAAGAAGTCGGCCTGCAAGTTCCACTGGTTGTTCGCCTCGAGGGTACAAACGTCGAAAAAGGCAAAGAGATCATCAACAACTCCGGCCTCGCCGTAATTGCTGCTGACGACCTCAAAGACGGCGCCCAAAAAATCGTGAAAGCGGTTAAAGGGTGATCTTTACTGCCCTCAAATATGCTGGGGCTGCCCTGATTGGCGTGATAGTTCTCGCTAGCTGCGAGGCAACCGTTTCGGAAGGCGCTGCCAATCAGGCGTCTACCAGCGGGGCCCCCACGGAAAGCAAGGCGGCGGGCATTCCGCTTGCTAATGCGCTCGATAACTCGGGAAACCGTAAAGCAATCGAAGCATTAAATTATTGCCTCGATAGCTTTCCGAATCTCAACGTTGCGCGTCTTAACTGGCAACGCTCGGGTTTTCGTTCCGAAGGTCAATATGGGGGCAGCGATTATTACTCAGCTTTCAACCGCAGCATCATCACCGCGGTCAAGACAGGGAAACATGATCCAGAGTGCGTTGTTGGACGTAGCGGGCTACGTGATGAGGAGGCAGTTCTTGTCGCTTCAAGCGTATTAGGTGCAAAATATGGCGACACCTTTGAGATTTTCGACACTTCTGATGATCGCGAAGTTCTCGCTGCATTCTACGCGAAAACGGACAACGGCACGCCCATCGCAGTCGCCGTGCTCCCACAGTTCTTTATCCCCGGCTTTTACCGTGGCTCGTTGATCATTGTCATCGAGCACACTGAAACAGCAGAATAGAAAGAAACCATCGATATGGCCATTCTCGTAAACGAAAACACCAAAGTCATCTGTCAGGGTCTTACAGGCTCTCAGGGGACATTCCACTCTGAACAAGCCATGGCTTATGGCACTAAAATGGTCGGCGGCGTGACACCCGGCAAGGGGGGCATGACGCACCTTGACCTGCCTGTGTTCAACTCTGTCCACGAAGCAAAGCACGTGACCGAAGCAAATGCATCGGTGATCTACGTACCTCCGCCCTTCGCTGCGGATTCCATCCTCGAAGCGATCGACGCGGAAATGGAACTGATCATCTGTATCACCGAAGGCATCCCTGTGCTGGACATGATGAAGGTCAAGCGCGCGCTTGAAGGTTCTGCATCCCGTCTGATCGGGCCGAACTGCCCAGGCGTTATCACACCTGACGCATGCAAAATCGGCATCATGCCGGGCCACATCCACAAACGTGGTTCTGTTGGTGTTGTGTCCCGTTCCGGTACACTGACATACGAAGCCGTGAAACAGACATCTGACTCTGGCCTTGGTCAGTCCACAGCTGTTGGTATCGGTGGCGACCCCATCAAAGGCACAGAGCACATCGACGTGCTGGATATGTTCCTTGACGATGACGAAACACATTCGATCATCATGATCGGTGAAATCGGTGGTTCTGCAGAAGAAGAAGCAGCCGAATTCCTTGCTGAGCAAAAGAAAAAGGGCCGCTGGAAGCCAGTCGCTGGTTTCATCGCAGGCCGCACAGCGCCTCCGGGCCGCCGCATGGGCCACGCTGGAGCGATTGTTGCCGGTGGTAAAGGCGACGCGGAAAGCAAGATCGAAGCAATGAAATCTGCCGGTATCGTCGTCGCAGACAGCCCCGCCACACTTGGCGAAGCTGTACTGAAGGCAATAGGCTAAATAGGTTAGCGCCCCGGGATTGCCCGGGGCGCCCCCACTAAGAAACGCGTTCCGGCTAACCCGGGACCTATCACAGGACCAGCGGACCAAATGGGACCCGTTCAATCCATCAAGACTTGCCTGCGTAAGTCATTTACACTCTCCGGTCGCGCCTCGCGGTCGGAGTTTTGGTGGTTTGCTCCAGCGTGGTCGTTGCTTTGCCTTGGCCTACTTATCACAGTAAGCCAGATTGACGGACCTGCCGGCACTCATGTGTTGTACTTGACGGTCCTCACGCTCCTTAGCTTCCCAATTTGGAGCGTCGGCGCGCGCCGCATGCAAGATGCCGGTCGGCCCGGGCGCCAGCTCCTGTTTCCATTTTTTCCGTTTGTCGTCACGTGTAGCGTCGTCCTACTCGGCGCATTGATGCCGAACACGCAGTCAAGTTCAGAACCAAGGATCTTGAATTTTGTGTTTATAATCTGTGCTCTAAGCACGTTCGCCTCCGGGATATTGAGCTTGAATGGCCTAACAAAGATTGGGAATACCATTGGCCAACTACTGGTATCCTCCGACCCCAAAACCAACCAATTCGGTCCTAACCCCAATGAGGCTCTCTCATGAACGACCAATCTCCTAACGATATCTTCCACGCTTCCTCGTTCTTGCAGGGGCACAATGCGGAATATGTTGAACAGCTTTATGCCCGCTATGCTGACAACCCAAACGCGGTTGACGAAAGCTGGCGCGAATTCTTCAAGGCGCTGGGTGATGCCCCGATGGACGCCAAGGCAGAGGCCGCTGGCCCGTCTTGGGGCCGTATGGATTGGCCTCCGGTACCGAATGACGATCTGACGTCTGCGCTTGACGGTCAGTGGCCCGCGGAACCAGCCGCCGCTGGTAAAAAGATCGAAGCAAAAGCCGCCGAAAAAGGCGTGAGCCTGTCTGAGGAACAAGTACGCGCGGCCGTCTTGGACTCTGTTCGTGCGCTGATGATCATCCGCGCCTACCGTATTCGTGGACACCTTATTGCTGATCTTGATCCACTGGGCATGCGCGAAAACGTTCCGCACCCAGAGCTAGATCCAAAATCCTACGGCTTTACCGCAGCAGACATGGATCGCCCGATCTTTATCGATAACGTTCTAGGCCTCGAAGTTGCGACGATGAACGAAATCATTGCGATTGTTCAGCGTACCTACTGCGGCACATTTGCATTGCAGTACATGCACATCTCTGACCCCGAAGAAGCGGGCTGGCTGAAAGAGCGCATCGAAGGCTACGGCAAAGAGATCGCATTCACTAAGGAAGGTCGCAAAGCGATCCTGAATTCCTTGGTCGAAGCTGAAGGCTTTGAGAAATTCCTTCACGTCAAATACATGGGCACCAAGCGTTTTGGCCTTGATGGCGGCGAAAGCCTGATCCCTGCGATGGAACAAATCATCAAGCGCGGCGGTCAGCTGGGTCTTGAGGAAATCATCATCGGTATGCCGCACCGTGGTCGTTTGTCGGTTCTGGCGAACGTGATGGAAAAGCCGTACCGCGCGATCTTTAACGAATTCCAAGGTGGGTCGTTCAAGCCCGAGGATGTCGATGGCTCTGGCGATGTGAAATATCACCTTGGCGCGTCTTCCGACCGCAGCTTTGACGATAACAATGTTCACCTGTCACTGACAGCGAACCCATCACACCTAGAGGCCGTGAACCCTGTTGTTCTGGGCAAGGTTCGTGCCAAGCAAGACCAAAAGAACGACACAGACCGCACGAAGGTCATGGGTGTTCTGCTGCACGGTGATGCGGCATTCGCTGGCCAAGGCGTCGTTGCCGAAGGCTTCGGCCTGTCTGGTCTGCGCGGTCACCGTACCGGCGGCACGATGCATATCGTCGTGAACAACCAAATCGGCTTTACCACTGCGCCACACTTCAGCCGCTCTAGCCCGTACCCAACGGATATTGCCCTGATGGTTGAGGCACCGATTTTCCACGTCAACGGTGACGATCCAGAGGCCGTGGTACACGCTGCCCGCGTCGCAACCGAGTTCCGTCAGAAGTTCCACAAAGACGTGGTTCTGGACATCATCTGCTACCGCCGCTTTGGTCACAACGAAGGCGACGAGCCGATGTTCACCAACCCGGTGATGTACAAGAAGATCAAAAAGCAAAAGACGACGCTAACGCTCTATACAGAGCGGCTGGTCAAAGATGGTCTAATCCCCGAAGGCGAAATCGAGGATATGAAGGCCAGCTTCCAAGCGCATCTGAATGCTGAATTCGAAGCGGGTAAAACCTTTAAGCCGAACAAAGCGGACTGGTTGGACGGCAAGTGGTCACATTTGGATGCCCAAAAAGAAGATTACCAGCGCGGCGCGACAGCGATTAAGAAAAAGACGTTCCAAGAAATTGGTCGTGGCCTGACAACCGTGCCAGACGGTTTCCCACTGCACAAAACGGTTGGTCGTATCTTGGCTGCAAAGTCCAAGATGTTCGAAACCGGCGAAGGCATTGACTGGGCAACTGGAGAGGCGCTCGCGTTTGGCTCACTGGTCACCGAAGGATATCCTGTCCGTCTGTCCGGTCAGGACAGTACACGTGGTACATTCAGCCAACGTCACTCTGGCCTGATTAACCAAAACAACGAAGATCGCTATTACCCGCTGAACCACATCCGTGAGGGTCAGGCGAACTACGAAGTAATCGACAGCATGCTGTCCGAATATGCGGTGCTTGGGTTTGAATACGGCTACTCATTGGCTGAACCTAACGCGCTTACCCTTTGGGAAGCCCAGTTCGGCGATTTCGCCAACGGTGCGCAGATCATGTTCGATCAGTTCATCTCATCCGGCGAAAGCAAATGGCTCCGCATGTCCGGCCTCGTTTGTCTGTTGCCGCACGGGTATGAAGGCCAAGGGCCAGAGCACTCGAGCGCACGTCTGGAACGTTTCCTGACCATGTGTGGTGGTGACAACTGGATCGTTGCGAACTGTACAACGCCCGCGAACTACTTCCACATTCTGCGTCGTCAGCTGCACCGCAGCTATCGTAAGCCGTTGATCATGATGACACCAAAGTCACTGCTACGTCACAAGCTGGCGGTGTCTAAGGCCGAAGAATTCACCACTGGTTCAAGCTTCCACCGCGTATTGTGGGATGACGCCCAGCACGGCAATTCAGACACCACATTGGTCGCCGACGATAAGATCAAGCGCGTCGTGATGTGCTCCGGTAAGGTCTACTATGACCTGCTGGAAGAACGCGATGCACGCGGGATCAACGACGTCTACATCATGCGTTTCGAACAATTCTACCCGTTCCCGGCCCAATCCGCTGTGAACGAACTCGAGCGGTTTAAGAACGCTGAAATGGTCTGGTGTCAGGAAGAACCCAAGAACCAAGGTGCTTGGTCCTTTATGGAACCAAACATTGAATGGGTCCTCACCCGGATCAAAGCAAAACACACACGGCCTGTATACGCTGGGCGTGCGGCTTCGGCCTCTCCGGCGACGGGTCTGGCCAGCAAACACAAAGCAGAACAAACAGCGCTCGTGAACGATGCGCTGACTATCGAAGGAACAAAGTAATGAGCACCGAAGTCCGCGTACCAACACTTGGCGAATCCGTCACCGAAGCCACGGTTGCAACATGGTTCAAACAACCCGGCGATGCCGTCGCAGTTGATGAAATGCTTTGCGAGCTGGAAACAGACAAAGTGACCGTCGAAGTGCCTTCGCCCGTCGCTGGCACCCTTTCAGAAATCGTTGCCGCCGAAGGCGACACGGTTGGCGTTGACGCGCTGCTGGCACAGATCAGCGAAGGCGGTGCAGCCGCAGCACCCGCTGCACCTAAGGCCGAAGCACCTGCCGCAGCCCCAGCACCCGCTGCTGCCGCACCAGCAGCCAAAGACGTCGAAGACGCGCCATCGGCGAAGAAACTGATGGCTGAAAACAACCTGTCAAACGTTGCAGGCACCGGCAAAGACGGCCGCGTCATGAAAGAGGACGTGCTGAACGCACTGTCCGGCGCATCCACCGCCCCTGCCCCAGCAGCTGCGCCACGCGCACCTGTTGCTGCGTCTCAGGCTGACCGTGAAGAGCGCGTGAAAATGACACGCCTGCGTCAGACAATCGCCAAGCGCCTCAAAGACAGCCAAAACACCGCTGCCATGCTGACCACCTATAACGAGGTCGACATGACCGAGGTGATGGCCCTACGCAACGAATACAAAGACCTGTTCTTGAAAAAGCACGGCGTGAAACTGGGCTTTATGTCCTTCTTCACCAAGGCATGTATCCACGCGCTGAACGAAGTCCCAGAAGTGAACGCGGAAATCGATGGCACTGATATCGTTTACAAAAACTACGTGAACATGGGTATCGCTGCGGGTACGCCAACCGGTCTGGTTGTTCCTGTGATCAACGACGCTGATCAGCTGTCATTCGCTGGGATCGAAAAAGCCATCGCTGAAAAAGGCGCAAAGGCGCGTGACGGCAAACTGTCCATGGCGGAAATGCAGGGCGGCACATTCACCATCTCTAACGGTGGTGTCTACGGGTCACTGATGTCCTCGCCCATCCTGAACCCCCCGCAGTCCGGCATCCTCGGCATGCACAAAATTCAGGACCGCCCAATGGCGATCAACGGCCAAGTCGTCATCCGCCCAATGATGTACCTCGCGCTGTCCTACGACCACCGGATCGTAGACGGCAAAGGCGCCGTGACATTCCTCGTGCGCGTCAAAGAAGCACTGGAAGACCCACGTCGTCTGCTGATGGATCTGTAAACACTTGCGTTCTCGAGCCGATGATCCACCGAAGATTAGCGCTCCCCGAATAGGGGAGCGCCCTAGCTGGTGGTCTAAAATTGTCGGAATGCGTTGTCCAAACTGTAATCGCTATAAATCACCACTGAAAATGTTCGCCACCAATCCACTTCGCGGCTACAATCGCACTGACTTCCACATGTGCGGCGGCTGTGGACAACTGCTTTATCTAACTGGTGAGCGCCGCGTTCGCAGATCTCTTTTGCTTAATATGCCCGTTTTCTTTGGCATCACTTTCATCGGGTTTTATCTTCTTAGGAACGTGGAAGGCCTCAGTCTCTACCGAGAAGCTAGGCACGCAAGGGAACCAAATTTCTTGGGTTTCTTAATAATATGTGCAGCTATTGCCTTTGCCCTAACCCTACTTTCAAGATTTGAGGTTATTGGACAGACTTCACCCATTGAAAAGACTGACAACAGGCAATGAACCGAGCCCTCAAACCCCTTGTCCTCTTGCTCCTCCTCTCTCTCGGCACCGCAGGCTACACCCAAGTCATGCTGCGTAAAGGTTCTGGGACACCGCCCCCAATGGCCGCAGCCAGCGAACAGGCTGATGCCATCTTGGTGGACAAAAGCGACCGTCAGTTAACCCTGATGCGTGGTGATGAAACCATCGCGACTTACGACATCTCAATGGGTGGCAACCCGACTGGTCACAAAACCCAAGAAGATGACGAACGTACTCCTACTGGGACCTATGAAATCGACTGGCGGAATGAAAGCTCGATCGCGCATCTATCGCTGCATATCTCATACCCCAACGCCGATGACATCGCGCAGGCCGAGGCTCGTGGCGTATCCCCCGGCGGCAGCATCATGATCCACGGCATCATCAACGGTTGGGGCTGGCTTGGCCCGCTGCAAACCTACTGGAATTGGACAAACGGCTGCATCGCCGTCAATAATGAACAAATGCGCGAAATCTGGTCGCTGGTCCCGAACGGCACCCCGATCACAATTCAGGAATGACGCCATGACACCCGAGCTTACTGTTCTTGCCCTTGCTGGAGTGCTCCAAGGAATCCAGTTTTGTCTGATGGCGATCCCTGCAAACCTGGAACTTGGCACAGGCAAAACTGCGTCGCCGCGTGATCCCCAGCGTCTTAGCAAACCGTTAATGGACCAAGCCAGCGTCGGAACAGGCCGTCTGTTCCGTGCGATGAACAACCATTTCGAAGCACTGATCATGTTCACGATCGCGGTCGTCGTGATCACCCTTGGCGACAAGGGAACCGGGTTCAGCGCGGCCTGCGCGTGGACCTATCTTGGTGCCCGCGTTCTTTATGTCCCTGCCTACTATTTTGGCTGGGCGCCTTGGCGTTCGCTGATCTGGTTTGTGGGGTTTCTCTCAACCATGCTCATGATAATCTCGACGTTGTTCTAGACGCCGACTAATAACCGACCTTAGTCCGACGCAAGTCCGACACTTAAAAACTCTGAAGGAGACCCCATGTCCAGCTATGATGTCATCGTGATCGGTGCAGGCCCCGGCGGCTATGTTAGCGCCATTCGTTGCGCCCAACTTGGGATGAAAGTTGCCGTCGTTGAAGGCCGTGAAACGCTTGGCGGTACATGCCTGAACGTCGGCTGTATCCCGTCCAAGGCATTGCTGCACGCCACACATATGCTGCACGAAGCAGAGCATAACTTTGCGGAAATGGGCCTCAAGGGCAAAGCCCCATCTGTTGATTGGAAACAGATGATTTCCTACAAAGAAAAGACAGTTGGCCAGAACACTGGCGGCATCGAATTCTTGTTTAAAAAGAACAAGATCGACTGGCTCAAAGGTTGGGGATCTATCCCTGAAGCCGGGAAAGTCAAAGTCGGCGACGATGTGTATGACGCCAAGAACATCATCATCGCATCTGGTTCCGAAGCATCAGTATTGCCCGGCATCGAAGTCGATGAAAAGACTGTCGTGACATCGACCGGTGCGCTTACCTTGCCAAAGGTTCCAAAGTCGCTGGTCGTTATCGGCGCTGGTGTTATCGGGCTAGAGCTGGGTTCCGTTTATGCCCGCCTCGGCGCCGACGTCACTGTGATCGAATACCTCGATGCCATCACCCCCGGCATGGACGCTGAAATTGCACGCCAGTTCCAGAAAATGCTTACCAAACAAGGCCTTAATTTCACCCTAGGTGCCGCAGTTCAGGGCGTTGAAGTCAAGAACAACAAAGCCACCGTCAGTTATGTCGTTCGCAAAGACGAAAGCGAACATACGATCACAGCTGACACCGTGCTGGTTGCGACAGGCCGCAAGCCTTACACCACAGGCCTTGGCCTTGATGCATTGGGTGTTGCGCTAACTGAGCGTGGACAGATCAAGACCGACGCAAGCTACGCGACGAACGTGCCGGGTATCTATGCCATCGGTGACACCATCGAAGGCCCAATGCTCGCCCACAAAGCCGAAGACGAAGGCATGGCCGTTGCAGAAGTCATCGCCGGTCAAAAGCCGCACGTGAACTACGGCGTTATCCCCGGCGTGATCTACACGCACCCCGAGGTCAGCAATGTTGGCGAAACCGAAGAAACCCTAAAAGCCGCTGGTCGCGCCTATAAGGTCGGCAAATTCCCGTTCTTGGGCAACGCGCGCGCTAAGGCAAACTTTGCCGGTGATGGTTTCGTTAAGCTGCTGGTTGACGCGCAAACGGACCGTATTTTGGGTGCACATATCATCGGCCCAATGGCTGGTGATCTGATCCACGAAATCTGTGTCGCAATGGAATTTGGTGCCGCTGCCGAAGATATCGCACGCACATGCCACGCACACCCAACCTATTCCGAAGCTGTCCGCGAGGCTGCCTTGGCATGTGGTGACGGTGCAATTCACGTCTAAAATTTGGTTGCGCCGGTCCTGCCGGCGCAACTACTTTTGGTTGCATATTGGCCCATCAGCAACAACAATGCACAGATTACTTGTTAACCGTGCAGCTTAACCGCGTGCAATCAACCACATACCTGCCATATTTTTGCACCCAATTAGTGTTTTAACGCGTAAAAGTTTCTGAGAGCCCATATGAAAAATCTCGTTGTTACCCTTTGTTTACTTATTTCGTTTGGCACTTCGGCACAGGCGGCCGACTTTGATATCGTCCGCACCCCCGGACTTGAATTCGTCGCAGAGACACGCATTCCCGGCCCCAATGACGAAATGATGTCACTTTGCTATGTGACCGATGACCTGATGGTCTTTGGGCTACGGATCACAAGTGACATCCAGAGCTACGCGCTGGCAACCGACGGCTGTCGTGAAGGGTATGAGCAGCTTTATAGCGAAGACAAAGTTGTCGCCGCACAAGCCCTGAACCTGATCCCAGAAGATGTTAGCCCTGTCGCGAAAAACGACTTGCAGCGCAATCTGTCCGTCTATGGGTTATTGATTGCCGCCGCTTTGGGGCTGATCGCGGTTATTATCCGCCGGATTAAATCATTGATGGGATATGATCTGCGTGGCCCCATGCGCAAAAAGGCCGCGCTAAGAATTTTGTCCGCGATGTGCCATATGGCAAAATGTGATGGCATCGTAGACTCAGCCGAGCTTGCGCATATCCGCAAAACAGCGCTGCGACTGACCGGTAGAAACTACCCGACCTCAGATATCATCCATATGGTCGATACAATCGATATGTCCGAAGGGCTTGATGAGAACGACTTCATTGCCTTTGGTAAGGGGCTGCGCGACCGCGAAAAAGACCTGATGATGCAAGGGATCCTTGCTGTCGCAATCGCCAGCAACCGTATGCAGCCAAATGAGCACGCATTCGCGACAGAGCTGGCCTATGGGCTTGGCATGCCGGGTGAAGATTTCAGACGTGTCCTAGATCTCGCGTTGGCAGCGCCCTCTAGCTAAGCTTTAAGCATCCGCAAACCTTGTGTCGCATCAGTACGAACGGCAAGCCGCAAACCCGGCTCATCGCCAGCCTTCAATGCGCTTAGGATAAGCTTGTGGTGATACGGTGGTTCGGTCCTATTCAGACGCCCGTACAGCGCCCGCATCGTTGGTCCAAGCTGCAGCCAGACCGTTTCGGTCATTGCTAGCATCGCCGGTGCTTGTGCGCGCAAATACAGAGTACGGTGGAACTCAAGGTTCATCCGAATGTACCCTGTCGCGTCTTGGCGCGATATCATTTGACTAACGCCTTGATTGATCGCCTCTAGCCGATCAATTAGCGCAAAGTGCGCGCGCGGCAGCGCTCGCGATGCAAGCTCGGGTTCTAGCAGCGCACGCAGCGTGGCCAGCTCCTCAATCCGGTCGTTTGACAAAGCTGGTGTTGATACCCGTCCAGACGAGGACAAAAACAGCGCCCCTTCGGCCACAAGACGGCGCACAGCCTCTCTCGCGGGCGTCATGGACACCTCATAGTCTTTACCAATGCCACGCAGGGTCAATGCCGCACCTGGATCAATCTCTCCATGCATAATGCGGGTCCGAAGTGCGCGATACACGCGTTCGTGGGCGGCTGTCGAAGGATCAACGGGACGTGGCTGGATCATAATGCACCTATGTGATCACAAAGCTTGCAATGGTCAATCATCGAATGAAACACGATGCAATTGATCTCCATTCTCGCGCAACCAATTGCGATGGGATTCGTAGTCCGGGCATAGCCGCGCGACAACGGCCCAAAATTCGGGCGCATGGTTCATCTCTTGCAAATGGGCGACCTCATGTGCGGCCACGTAATCAAGCACCTCTGGTGGGGCCATAATCAAGCGCCACGAGTACATCAGCACCCCTGCACTACTACACGACCCCCACCGCGACCGCGTATCGCGAATCGATAGGCGGCTATAGGTCTGACCCAATTGCGCGGCATACCTGTCTGAGGCTTCCGCCAAAGCGTCGCGCGCCATAACTTTTAGACGGGCAGGAATCACCGAACCGATCGCTTTTGCACCGACAGGAACCTCAACCGCCGTTTCGGTAATGCGCAATCTTCGGACATCTGCGTGCAAAACGGGCAAGTGCTGTCCACGCACCAGCAGCGTTCCACCAACAGAAACCTTCATTACAGGGGCAAGTTGCGCCAAATGCCCCCGCAACCACGGCTCTTGCACGCGTAAAAACGCGATTCCCTCGCGATCTGGGGTGCGATGCGGCATAGTTAGCGTCACACGACCGTCCAAACGGGACACCCGTAGCGATAATCGCTTTGCCCGTGCAGAACGGCGTAAACTCACCGCAATCGGGGGGTTGCCTTCAAGCGTATGACGGCCCATATCCAATTACTCATATTTTTCATGTGTCAAAGGCTTTGACACGCCTGCCTGCTTATGGCAGTTGGCACCGATCACCCGCAAGGGTACGACAAGAATTTGAAGGGATAGCCTATGCCTAAGGAAGAATGGGGCACAAAGCGTGTTTGCCCTGAAACCGGCAAACGCTTTTACGACCTGAACGCGACACCAATCATTAGCCCATATACCGGCAATGAAGTAACTGTCGACACGTCCAAGACCCGGACCATGGTTGCAGACGCCGAAGACGCGCAATCCAAGAAGGCAGCAGACGTCTCAGATGATGACGATCTGGTATTGGATGACGACGATACAGATGATGTTGATCTGGGCGATGACGTGCTGGAAGACGACGATGACGACGATACAGTGTCGCTCGATGAGCTTGCCGACGTTGCGACAAACGACGACGACTAAATTTACGATCCCGGGCGCGATTTACTCTTGATCTCGCCCGGTTCGCTGCATAGACAGCACCTCGCAACGAACGTTGCATTTGGGGCCTTAGCTCAGTTGGGAGAGCGCTTGCATGGCATGCAAGAGGTCAGGGGTTCGACTCCCCTAGGCTCCACCAAATCCACATACATGCTAACAATAACAATAAGTTACTGATCTGGAATGGTATTTTTAGGGGACTGTCACGCTGAGGTGTTACAGTGAGGACTCTTGAGAAGATGTCTGGACACACCCGCGTGTATCGTCGCGGAGCAGTCTACTACCACCGCGCAGCCGTTCCCCAAGATATTGTAGCCACCTACGGAACCCGCCCCACCACGAACTGCGGTAGGGGGAACCGCACCAAGCTAAAGGCAACCCTGCAAAGTATCACGGACGGAAAAGCGCCATCGACATGGCTGGCCTCGGGAACGAAGATTAGCGAAAAACGATGCCGCCATTCAAACGCTCCGTGATAACGGCTTAAGCGAGCTAATTCTGTTAAAAAATTTTTGTTGATTTGAAGACCTTTGGCTGATTCAATTCCCCTATAAAAACGGGGATTTGGCGATGATGTGATCAAAGCAGGAAGCACAAGCGTCGCAGCTCATGTCAGCTATCGCATTGGACTTTTGAAACGAAGACTGTGAAGCTCCAATACTACGGCCAATGTGGATTAGTATGCCCGACCTGACAGCACGACATCGCTTGGCACCTTACTGGTCTGCAGCGTCGTTATTGCGATCCTCTTGCGGCGTATTAAGCGTTGACCAAGTGTCGTCTTGCGTCGGCAGAGGTAGTGTTTCACCGGCGCCGCGATGGATATTTACCTTTGCGATGAAGTTCGCAGAGATCGGTGCCGTCACAAACAGGAACCCCATTATCAGCAACTCATGCATCGAAGCTTGCCCTAGGACGAAGGAGTAAACCATTGAGGCCATCAGTAGCATCCCGATCCCCACCGTCCCGACCTTGGTCGGGGCATGCAGTCGCGACATCGCATTATCGAATTTCAACAGTCCGATAACGCCCACAATTGTAAAAAACGAACCTATCAGCAAACACAATGCAACGGCGTAGGTTCCGATAATCTCAAAGGTCATTCGATGATGTCCCCTCGCAAAATAAAGCGCGCCAGTGCGACTGTTGACACAAAGCCCAACATCGCAATCAACAACGACACTTCGAAATAGATTTGCACGCCTTGGTAAATCCCCAGCGCAATGACGATGCCTATGCCATTGATGACCATCGTATCCAGTGCAAGAATTCGATCACCGGGCGTTGGTCCGATAACCAGACGCACCATCGACAGGATCTGTGAAAGACCGAGCGTGGCAAAGGTGACAATCATCGCGATATCAAAAAGCCAAAGTGCGGACGTCATACGAAAATCTCCATAAGGCGGCGTTGGTAGCGATTTACGATATCGTCCCGCACAGCGTCTGGGTCATCGGTGTGCAGCACGTGCACCAATAGGCTATGCCCTTCGTCAGAAAGGTCTGCCGACACCGTTCCAGGAGTCAACGTGATCGTTCCGGCCAAAACTGTTATTGCTTCGGGTTGGCGCAATTCTAACGGAATTGCGATCCACGCAGGTTTCAGTTTTGAGTTTGGGACTGTTAAAACGATCCAAGCTACCTCGATGTTGGCAACAAGAATATCCCACATCACCATGGCGCTGTAGGTCACCATCTTGTCCAACCTAAATCTTTTTGGCGTATTGGGCCACCAGATCGCGGTTCCACGTGAGATTACGATCCCTAGGATGATACCGAAAACGACCATCCCAGCCGAAACTTCATTTTGTAAAAGCGTCCAGACCATCACAAGCAGAAGCGTGATGAACGGATGCGGAATAAGCCAATAAAATGCGCGTTTCAAATCAATGGCCCTCCTGCGGTGTGCTTAGCTTGCCGGGCGTATCCAACACAGCCGCGATATAGGGCTGTGGCGAAAACAACTGCGCTGCCATTTTGGTCGTATAGGAATGCACTTGCCCAGCGAAAATCGTATGCGCCACCAAAAGCGCGAGCAGTCCACCGACCGCTACGTAGGACAAGCCAGCGGGAGAGGGCAACTCCGTCGCCTCAGCGTCGGCCTCGATGCTTTGTGATTTCCAGAACAGAATGCTGCCAGCCCGTGAAAATCCGACGATGCTAAGCAAGCTTGATCCCAGCACAACCGCCCAAATCCAAACGACCTGATCCGTGCCGAAAGCCGCATCAAGCACCAACAACTTGCCAAGAAAGCCCGACAGTGGTGGAAGACCAGCCACAGCAATTGCACACGCGAAAAAGAGTGCTGCAGTAAGCGCGTTTCCGGCAATGGGTTGTTGCGCGGTCAGGTTCAAATTGGCCCGTCCGCTGCGCACCAAATCAACGATCAGGAATAACGCCGCAGCAGCCAGTGTCGAATGCACAATATAGTAGAGCGCAGCCGCAATACCCTCGGGTGTGAACAGCGAAATCGCGACCATCACCATGCCCATCGATCCGATAACAGAAAACGCCACCAAGCGGTCGAGTCGCTTTGCAGCGAGAACCCCAACCATGCCAAGGGCCACCGACAGCAGCGCGGCGGGCAACAACCAGACACCTTGTAGACCTGCTGTGATCTCTAAATCAGGCGGGAAAATCATCGTGTACACTCGGATAGTCGCGTAGGCGCCGACCTTTGTCATAATCGCAAACAATGCGGCGACGGGTGCTGGCGCTTCTGAGTAGCTCGACGGTAACCAGAAATGCAGCGGGACCACGGCCGCTTTGATCGCAAAGACCAAAATCAACAGGACGGCCGCGACGCGAATACCCACGGTGTCATCCGCACCAATCAAGGCCACCCGATTGGCAAGGTCCGCCATATTCAGCGTGCCGGTTTCGGCATAGATCGACCCAAGTGCAAACAGAAACAGCGTTGATCCAATCAGGTTAAACAGCACATATTGCACCCCTGCGCGTAGCCGCGCGTCGCCGCCCGCATGAATCATCAACCCGTAAGAGGCAATCAACAACACCTCGAAAAATACAAATAGGTTAAAGAGGTCTCCCGTTAGAAATGCCCCCATGATCCCCATAAGTTGAAATTGGAACAGTGCATGAAAATGTACGCCGCGGTTGTCCCAGCCAGACCCGATTGCATAAAGAAGCACGAAAAGCGCCAGCACCGCCGTCAAAAGCACCATGAAGATAGAGAGTCGGTCCCCGACCAAGACAATGCCAAACGGTGCTGCCCAATCGCCGAGTTGGTAAAGGGTGATGGACCCGTCAAAAACCTGGGTCGTCAGCCCGAGTGCGATCGCAATCAGCGCCACCACGCCTGCTACTGAGAAAGTACGCTGAATGCCGATGTGATAACGGGCGGCCAGCACAATGAAAGGTGCAAGCAACGCAGGAAGGACGACGGGTGCAATGAGCCAATGGTTCATGATGATGTCCCCGTGGTCTCTTCGGCCTGATCATCCACGTGGTCATCATTGGATCCTAGAAATGCACCAAGGCTGATCATCACCACGACAGCCGTCATGCCAAACGAGATTACGATGGCGGTCAGGACCAAGGCTTGCGGCACGGGGTCTGCATAGCTTGTAGCGCCGTCTTGCAAGATCGGCGGCGCACCAACGGTCAAGCGGCCAGAGGCGAAAAGGAAAACGTTCACCGCATAGGTTAAAAGCGAAACCCCCAAGATAACTGGAAATGTTCGCAGTCGCAGCACGAGGTAAAGCCCTCCTGCCGTCAAAATACCAATTGCCGAAGCAACCAAGAGTTCCATTTTACACGCCCTCCTTTGCAGTGTCAGGCGTATCAAGATGAATGTCATCACGCGACGGGTTGATGTCCATTGGATGTTCGCTGTCTTCCGTATGGGCACGACGTGCCAGACGTGAAAAGCTTTCGAGGGACAGCATTACAGCCCCTAGGACCGCAAGGAACACACCTAGGTCGAACAGCGCAGCGGTTGCCAGTTCAAACTTTTCAAAAGGCGGAATGCGGACATAGGTAAAATCTGAGGTCAGGAACGGCTTGCCGAAGAACCAAGAGCCCATTCCGGTGAAACCTGCGATCAACACCCCGGCCCCAATCACCCCGTGGTATGGGTAGCGCAAGCGCGCTGACGTCCAGGAAAAGCCGCTCGCCATATACTGCATCACCACAGCAATCGAAACGACAAGCCCGGCAATAAAGCCACCACCCGGTTCATTATGACCGCGCAGGAAGATGTAGAATCCGACCATCAAAACGACGGGCATGATCACACGGGTTAAGACAACCATCATCATCGGATGTGTGTCACCAGCGCGGGGCTGGTCGGGCTTGCGGTTCAAGAGCCGCGCACGCACTGGCCCATTTAGTAGTGTCTCGGTCAGCGCATAGATCAGCAATGCGGCGACCCCTAAAACGATAATTTCACCATAAGTGTCAAAGCCACGGAAATCGACAAGGATGACGTTCACAACGTTAGTACCGCCGCCGCCCTTATAGGAATTCGCCACGTGGAATTCTGAGATCGGCACGCCTGTCGCGTCGCGCAATAGATAATAGTACGCCAATGCGAACGTCGCCAAACCACCCATAATTGCAATGGCGCTGTCGCGGGTACGGCGCAAAACTGAGCTTTCGACAGGCGTGGTATTTGGCAAGAAATTGAGCGCCAGAAGCATTAGAATAATCGTCACCACTTCGACGGTGAATTGTGTCATCGCAAGGTCCGGCGCGCTGAAGAACACAAAGCCGATCGAGACCATAAGCCCCACAATGCCAATCAAGATCAGTGACAGCAGGCGATTGCGATGCAGCAATACCATCCCAATAGTGGCGGCGACCAACATCAACCACCCTGCGATTGCGACAGGCCCTGCGGCTTGCGCTGCGCGTGTCGGTGCACCAACGGTGCCTGTTGTCCAAGCGAAAAATCCTGCGGCGAAAATCGTCACGGCGCCAATCGCGGCATAGCGTGAGAACGCTCCGTTGTGCAGTGGGAGGATCGCTGCTTGCGCCAACTTTGCCACCGATTCAACGATTTTATCAAAGATTGCTTTGGCTTCGGGGCGCGGCATGCGGTCCCAGATGTGCAATGTGGGATTGAAGACGAGCAACATGACCAAGCCACCAACGACCGCGATGATCGACATGTAAAGAGCTGGAACTAGACCGTGCCAAATTTTGAAATGTGCGTAAGGGACCGAGGCCGCGTCGCCCAGTACCGAGGCGGTGACCAGCTTTACAAACGGCTCGGCGACAAAAGGCGCCAACCCGATGACAACAACCAAGACCACAAGGATCGCAGGCGGCAACCATAAACCCGGGCTTGGATCATGCGGGTTGGCAGGATAATCGTCGCGCACCGGCCCAAAGAAAACGTGCCCGATCAGCCGGAAACAATACGCCGCCGAGAAGATCGACCCGAATGTCGCCAACGCGGGGACCAACCAAGGCATGCCAAACAAAACCGTAGCATAGGTTTCCTCCAGCATCATTTCTTTAGACAAGAACCCGTTCAACAGTGGGATACCCGCCATAGACAAGGCAGCAAGTGAGGCAATGACGAAGGTGACCGGCATCAATGTGCGCAGTCCACCAAGACGTCGGATGTCGCGGGTATGTGCCTCGTGATCGATGATCCCTGCTGACATGAACAACGCCGCCTTGAACGTCGCGTGGTTCAGAATGTGGAATACGGCCGCCATTGCACCAAATGCCGTCCCAGTGCCTAATAGCATGGTGATCAAGCCCAAATGGCTGACCGTCGAGAACGCGAGCAAAGCTTTCAGGTCATGCTTGAATAGCGCGATAACCGCGCCCAGCACCATCGTCACCAAGCCCGCCGTTGTCACGATCACAAACCATTCAGGTGTGCCCGATAGAACGGGCCACATCCGCGCCATCAGGAAGATACCAGCCTTCACCATTGTTGCGGAGTGCAGATAGGCGGACACAGGTGTCGGTGCGGCCATCGCGTGGGGCAGCCAGAAATGAAACGGAAACTGTGCAGACTTCGCAAAACAGCCCAGCAAGATCAAAATCAGCGCAGGCACATAAAGCGCATCTGCTTGGATCACATCACGGTTCTGCAAAATCACGCTTAGATCATAGCTGCCGACAATATTCCCAACAATCAGCATGCCTGCGATCATCGACAAACCGCCCATGCCCGTCACAGTTAGCGCCATGCGCGCGCCTTGGCGCCCTTCGGGCAGATGTTTCCAAAAGCCGATCAAAAGGAAAGATGACAGCGACGTCAGCTCCCAGAAAATAAGCAAAAGCAATATGTTGTTACTAAGAACGATGCCCACCATCGCACCTTGAAATAGGAGCAAGTACGTGAAGAATTCGCCCATATTGTCGTTACGGCTCAGATAATTTCGCGCATATGCAATAATCAACAAGCCAATGCCCAAAATTAGCAGCGCAAAGAAAAAGCCCAGCCCGTCAAGCATCAACGTGAAATTGAGCCCCAAGGCAGGCATCCAATCGACACGCGCCATTACGACCTCGCCAGCCAGAACGGACGGTAGATTTGTGAGCAAGCCTACAAAAGCAGCCAACGTGACGGTGAATGTCACCCCAGCACAGGCGGATCGCCCAGCTGAGTTCATGATGCCGGGTAAAAGCGCGCCTAAGAAAGGCAGTGCGACGATAAGAAAAAGGGACACGCAAACTCCAATTCGCTTCTAGTCTAGCAATTCGAACAGAAAACGCGACCAGTCAACATCAAAATGGTAGGTAGATGGCAGAAAGGCGAGCACCAAACGCCATAATACCGAAGAAGCCCCTATAACGGTCATTGGACCCAGTTCGACAAACGGCGGCATTGTCCCGCAAAGGAAACGTCGGGACGCAACGCGACGAATGTCCGATTTTCTAAAATTTGGCTGAAAGTCTTATCGGTTGCACAACATGTTATAAGATTGCGATCCTTTTCAGGGGGGGGCAATGGCATTTTCGACCTCTAAAAGGTCACCTTCTTTTCCCAATTAAGCATTTCTCGGACAAAGTGGTTCTAATCAGAGAGCATCAGCTGAACCGAAAGACTGCAACCGCGGCCGCTCGGCAATTGATGCGAAACCGCCCTAGCCTGACGGAGGCCCCAGCCTGACCTTGTATTCTCGCTTTGGAATATCTGAGTTGCTTTGCATTGGTTGCCTGCAGTGCCGCCCGATCCAAGTGACGCCAGAAACTTCACGAATTCAGGGTGTCTTTTTCCGCTGTGCAAAAGCTATGGGCAACCACAGGTCACCCTTTGCAGCCTTAGTGAGGTTGCGGAAAGTCTGGCGATTGTCACCAAAACTGTCCGTTCGCTCACAAGTTCAAGTTTTATCGACACCCTCTCGCGTTAACCCAAAGAAACACGTCAACCTTGGCAGGTCGTATCCAAGAAATGTGTTTCAACGTTCGGCAAAAAATACGTCTCGCTGAAAGAGCTCTGCTTCTTGAAAGGAGAATGAATAGCCCCTAGTTTCCTAGACACCTTCTTGGTTCACATTTAGCTGTCTGTTTTCGAATTCGACGGGCGACAGCA